>OBJA01001419.1_pt1 | contig 16579 bp, 16 predicted proteins | sample 1519751 | NCBI WGS metagenome assembly OBJA01 (sample SAMEA3881238, study PRJEB22517) | soil metagenome | biome: lake sediment; feature: soda lake sediment; material: sediment, water from around vicinity | place: India | collected 2013-12-23 | depth 3 m | reverse complement strand
CCGCTCGTACGGGTCTGTGGGGGAGCGGGGAGGTAACGAACCGCTCTACCCGGAAAATTAGCACATTTCACTTTCGCCTTTACGGCTGCGGAATAACCTTCAGCTTGTCGCCGGTCTGCTCGATGATGGATCTGAGAAAATCTTCAGGATAGCCAGGGAACTTCACATCAGGAGGCATATATAGATGGTCATCCGGCACCTCTTTGGCAGTTTTGATGTTTCCATCCATGTATTTCATAAAGAGATACTGATAGAAGAGTTTCCAGTCGTTAAAGACATTGTTTCCGGTAGCAACAGAGTAGTTGGTAACCTCTTTTACCGCCTTTTTCGGGCTTAGGCTTTTCCATCTGCGGTCATTTTCAGATACTGCATTGATAAAAGCGATTTCAGATTCATACTGTTTTTTTGCCACTTCAGGGTGGATGAGGTTATACCTGAGGTATGCGAAGTTGCTGATCTGGTTAAACACCCAGAAGGCAGCATTATCAGACCATACCATAATATCACCGTTTCCTGCCTCGAAGGTTTCCGGCACTTTGGTGCTCGCGGAATACATCGGCATATATACACAGAAGGAGGCGTCACCGACACCAAACCAGATTATACCACCTATTTCGCGGGGCAGCCATGACCTGGACTGTGACACGAAGGAGAATGCTGTCTGCTGTGTTGCCGTTGCTCTCTCGTTGCAGTAAGTAACTCCGTCAACTTTCCAGGTGAGCGGCCTCCAGCGGTAGGGCTTCTCATAGGGGCCTGCACCGAGGTCAAGGCTCATGTCAAGTTCGGTACCTTCGAGGTGGTCGCGCATGAACATCATCATGTCATGAACGCTTACCTTCCTGTCGGGCTTGATCCAGAGCGGCATCCGGTTTACAGCATAGCCATGGGCACCATGCCTGATATGCCCTTTGCAGTACTCCCAGTATTCGGGGTTGTTTTTGAACTCTTCATTAATTTTGTGGAACATGGAGTAAACCCTGATCTCACAAAACCTTGCACCGCCAAAATCGACCGGCGCATAGGTGTCGGAGAAACTGAACTCCTTATCCGGGCCGTTGAACCAACCCTTTGCCCTGGCAAAGGAGATCACATCAGGGGAGTTGAAGACCATAGCTTTAGGGTCGTCCCAGAGATTTGTTTTCTGATATTCGAAAGTGGTAATGCGTGCCTGGTTGGCATGCCCTGAGACATAACCATCAGGAATCTGCAGTGCAACCCAGACTGCACCCTTCTCACCTTCACCCTTGCCGATGAGTTCCATTATCCAGACCTCATTCGGGTCGGCAATGGAGAAAGATTCGCCGGAGCTGTAGTAACCGTATCTCTCCATCAGGTCGGCAATGATCATTATTGCCTGGCGGGCAGTTTTTGAGCGTTGCAGAGCCACATAGATCAGGCTGCCGTAATCCATGATTGCCCCTGACTGTGACGAGAGCTCGGAACGACCACCGTAAGTTGTCTCCCCAATGGCAACCTGAAACTCATTCATGTTGCCTACTACATTGTACGTTTGTGTGACCTGTGGAATCTCCCCCAGAAATTTTCCGGTATCCCATTCGTAAATCTTCAGCATCGTGCCGGGTTTGTACTTCCGGGCAGGCCAGTGGTAAAGCTCTCCGAAGAGCTGATGCGAATCTGCTGCATAACTGATCATCGTGCTGCCGTCAACAGATGCCGACTTTGTGATAAGATAATTGGTGCAAGCGTTTGCCTGATGCGAAAAGATCAGCATTACAAGCAGGGCAGCCAGGCCCTTGAAAACTTTTAGTCTCATATTTTTGTAATTATTGGTTTGCCGGATGCAAAAATAGACGTTTTATGTTCATATGCAAATGAGTAACCATTTGGCTGTGTAAAAAGATACAATCCGTTCTGGCGAAAAGGCTATATTTATCCCCCAGATCGCTGATGATTCCTTCTGGAGAGAAACCGGTGCAGGAGAATATGCAGGTCTGTTACAATTTTTTTTGGCAGATTAATTAATGGTACGATGATTATGAGAAAACTTTTCGTTGCTTTCCTGGTTTTTCAGTTTGTAGTTTTATCGGCACAAAAATCCGAAGAGAAAGAGATCAATGATTTGCTGCAGCCCGCATTCTGTTCTGAAGATGTAACTGATCCGGGTAATTCGCCTGCAAGGGACTACAGCTTCATTTATGAAGGCTTTCTCAATCGACCTCGGTATGATCTTTAAGACCAAGGGTTTTCTTCCCGAAGAGCTATTCCTCGAAAAGCATTTCGGAATGAGATTGGGAGCGTCGTTCAGATTTTAAAAGATGCAACTCCACCGGACCTATCCGGAGCTGCTTAGCAGCGTAACCGTTTTCATACGCCTATCGGGGGTAATTATTGATAAACCATGACGCATCGCAGACAGTAACATTCTCTTTGAGAAGATAGGCTTCCGGACAGTTTGGGATAATGATGTAATTGTTATTGCAAGCCACATCCCTGAGGGCTGTAGTAAAACTTTTTGTGGTTCTGGGCGCATCTGAAAACTTGATCTCTATACAAACAAGCACCTCTGTCCCTCTGGAGAGTACAAGGTCACATTCTGCTCCTTCAGCAGTGCGGTAATATGAATATGAAATCCCTTTTTCTAAAGAATTGATGATCTGCTCAGCCACAAACCCTTCCCATGATGCTCCCAGCACTGGATGCCCCATTAATTGATTGAAACTGGTGATGCCATGCAAATGGTGTAATAGCCCGGAATTGTCAATTTATTCAGATCTGCGGGTAACTCCAGATCAAGATAGATCACATTTTTGTCAATGGACTTCATTATGGATTTTGCCAATGTGGTTTTTCCAATCTGTCTGGGCCCCAAAATTGCTGTTGCCGGGAAATGATCAAGCAGTTTTTCAATTCGGTGTTGCAAATTTCTTTGTAACATGGCTGAATATATTCCCTGCAAATATAAAATATAATTTTCGATTTGCAGGGAAATTATAATATAAGTCTGGAAGATGAATGTTGAAAAGTAGCTCTTGCAGGAGTATTCAATAGTTAAGAAAATAATGATATATCTTTGTTGTATAACATCAAATATCCCAATCCAATGAAAAGAGCATTTTTTATTTTGATTCAGATCGTTTTTGCAGGATTGTACTTGTCAGGTCAAAGCTTCATCTCTGAAGATAAACAGTGGAATGTAAGGCTAAACTATTTCATGAACCATTCAATGGAGATAACAAAAATTTCTGGTGACACTCTTATCGATAGCCTTACCTACCGGTGCGTATGGTCATCATACGACTCGCTTGCGAGTTGGGCATACATGGGTGCGTTGCGTGAAGAGGGGCCAAGAGTGTATTATATTCCACCCGGCTCTATGACCAACAAACCGGGCTTGTTGTATGACTTTAGCCTCAACGTTGGTGATACAGCATTAATAACAAACTACTTTTGCGAGCAAAACAATGTTCCGGTTGTTGTGGCTAATATTGACACCCTTGTTTTCAATGGGTTTTCTCACAAGAGGTGGCATCTTGAGGTGCCTGGCCAATGGTTGGAAGCTGTCTGGCTTGAAGGAATCGGTAGCCTGAACGGGCCTGTTTACGGCCTTTTTGAATACTGTATAGTTTGCCCGCACTGGGATCTCCTCTGCTATTTCAATAATGATACTCTTCAATACAGGATGCCTCTGTCGATCAAATGCTGGGACCAGCATATTGGAATAGAGGAACCGGTCATGGAAACCCGCCTTACAATCAGCCCCAACCCTGTCAATAGAGGTGATGTGGTTACCATAACAACATCACTATCCCCTAAAACCGTTACCATTTTCAATCCGGCAGGAATGGCTGTGAGAAGCTTCAATACAGAGCCTTCAGAGACAGTGATGATTTCTACGGATATGCTTGCTCCCGGTTTGTATTTCATATCCCTCAACTCATTGGATAGCAGAGTGATGACGGCAAGATTGATAGTGAGGTGACAGGGGGCACAAGCATCACCTCTCTATGCCGTAGCAGCGTAACAATCGTAACCGATGCATTCCCTTCAATCCTCCGGAGTAACTATTCATCCGTGTTTCCTTTCAGAGACAAAGGAATTTGATAATGAAAGACCAGATTGAATATCAAGAAAGTCGCTAGCCTGTCATAATTGTTTTTCTTTTCAGGCACAAGATGTCCCCTGAACGACAAATAAAGCCATTCTTTTCTCATCGAAATTCCTGCAACATAGGAATTGAAAGAGGAATTCCTATGCATTCCATGTATGATTTGTTGTCCGGAAGCAGTTGTTTGGTCAATATACGTGTAATAGTATTCGGTACCTCTGTTCATAAAACCAACACCAGCCTCTACCCATAAGCTGAGTTTTTTATTAAACAGTTCCTTCTTTGCCAGTAAGATGTAATCCGTGATGAACCCATTCACAGGATCCTGTACAACATGATGCCAGGTATAGCTAGTATCAGGGTAAGCTGTTCTATAATATAAATGATCATAACGACATGCGTATTCAAATCCATACATCAATCGATACCGGGTATTGTTAACCATTAATGATAAGGAAAGAGCATTCCCCTTGAGTTGTTTCCCCTCTAATATTGGGGGTATATGGTGTAATAAATATTCCATCATTATAACTAGTGATGCTTCGATATCTAATACGAGAATCAATACCAAATCCCAAAATTATCTGGTTGTTTTTTTCCTGAGCAAGGCAGGAAAATGAGAGCAGACAAAATAAAAGCACGTAAAAATTTCTCATATTAATTTGATATAAGTTGTAGAGATGGATTGATATTATTACTTGTATGCTTCATTATCCACAGAGCAGTTTTTTCATCCCTTTCATCTGAATAACTGTTATTCCTTGAAAAATGATTCTAATTTGGGATTAAGTTATTGGAAAGCGGAGTAAATATAATGATAAAACTCAGATGTTTTCTTAGAATGATTCTAAATTTCGTTTTCTGATTTGTACACTGTGGCTGTTGATTATAAGGTAGATATAAGCACACACCAATGATCCCTGAGGAATAGTATTGAAATGTAAGAATTCAATAGCATAGCTTAAATAGCTGTATTGAAATCTCAATGTTATCAGACAATATCAACTTTTGTAAAAAATCTGCGAATTTTTGTCCGTTTTTGCTGTTTTCAGTCATATATACCCAAGCTTTGATGATAATGTAGAATATGATAAATTGTAAATAAGGATGGCAAACACTTACACGCAGGCCTATTTTCATCTGGTTTTCTCACCTTTTAAAAGGGAAGCTTTGATACAAAGACCATGGAAAGATGGCTTAGAGAAATACATTACAGGAATAGTACAGATGAATAAACATAAATTGTTGGCGATCGGTTCTATGCCTGATCACATACACATTTTCATTGGGTACAATGTAAACCAGATGATTCCGGATCTGGTCAAAGGAATAAAAATATCAACCAGTAAATGGATAAAAGAGAACAAACTATCAAAACATCGTTTTGAATGGCAGAAAGGGTATGGAGCTTTTACCCATTCGCGATCACAAATAGACACTGTTGCAAGATATGTTTTAAACCAGGAACGTCGCCACAATAAAAAGACGTTTCGCGAGGAATATCTGGAGATTCTCAAACGAAATGAAATTGATTACGACGAAATATACACCTTCGAATATTTTCCCGAAATCTATGGTTGGTGATCACAATCCCTAATGTTGCGCTCCTACAAAGATTATGCTGCTACGCAGCTCCGTAGGAGCGTAACATTTGTAGGAGCGTAACATTTGCAGCGACCGGTTGTATTTTGCGATTGTTAGGTTATTTTTGTCATTCAAAATGAATTAATCAGGATGAAGGAGAATATCGAAAATCTTATCCAAAGCTTCAGAAGCAGAAATATCGATGCCGTATATGCAGAAACCGCAGATGAAGCACTCCGGTATCTGCTGTCAGAATTTGAGAGTGGAAAAACCGTCTCATGGGGTGGTTCAATGACAATCAGTCAGCTTGGGATCAAGGAGCGGCTTGCAGATTGCGGGCTCAACGTCATTGACAGGGACCATGCTGCCAACCCTGAGGAGAAACACAGGATGCAGCAGCAAACCTTCTACTGCGATTACTATCTGATGAGTTCCAATGCTGTTACACGAGATGGCATATTAATAAACATCGACGGAATCGGCAACAGGGTTGCTGCATTGATCTATGGTCCGGCAAGAGTTTTTGTGGTGGTTGGCAGAAACAAGATATGCGATACAGAGGCCGAAGCCCTGAACAGGGTCCGGAATATTGCTGCTCCGAAAAATGCTGCAAGGCTTTCCAGGGAAACACCATGCGTTGATTCGGGTGTCTGCCACGACTGCCTGGAAGAGCAGTCTATCTGCAGCCATATCGTCATTACCAGACGCTCATGGCATAAAGGCAGAATCACAGTTGTACTGGTTGATGAAGAACTGGGGGTTTAATTCGTTGATAAACAGCTGTAAGTCTTGTTGTCAGAGCTGAATCTGACAAATATTCTATATTTGTCGGCCGGTTTTGTATTTCAAATCAAATCAATAATACAATGAAGAGTTTTAAATTGTTTATTCTGCTTTCTCTGGTTATTTGTTATTCAAGCCATCTTACGGCCCAGAGTGAAGTTTTCACAGCCACCCACATGTGGCAGATGCAGCGTATCACAGCCCTTGATGTATCACCTGATGGCAAACAGGCTGTTTTTGCATTGACTGTTTATGATATCGATGAAGATAAGGGTTCCACAGACCTTTTCCTTCTTGATATCCGCACCGGCGATCAGCGCAGGCTTACCTTCACCGGCAGGGAGAGCAGCCCGGTATGGAGCCCTGACGGGAAAAATATCGCCTTTATTTCCCGTCGCCACGATGGTCCCGGTCAGGTGTATGTTCTTCCTCTTGCGGGTGGTGAAGCAAAACAGATAACAGACCTGCCGGTTGCAACATATGGCATCAAATGGTTCCCTGATGGTAAAAGGATAGCTTTCGCAGCAAATATCCTCCCAGATTACAACAGTGATTTCGACGAACTTAAGAAGATGATTGACAAGATGAAGAAATCCAAAGTCACTGCCAAAGCCACCGAGAATGTGATGTACCGCTACTGGGACCGCTGGCTCACCGACGGGTATTTTTCCAGGCTCTTCTCTGTTGAGATCAGCACAGGAAAAGTGACAGACCTGATGCCCAACACCAGCAACTACTTCAACATGATGGGCGGTGTCTCATACGATATCTCACCAGATGGAAAAATAATAGCTCTCAGCCTTAACACTACCGAACCTCCTTTTGAAAGACTTAACTACGACATCTTCCTGTTGCCCACCGATGGCAGCGGGAAGCTCACAAACCTCACCCCCGACAATCCGGCGGATGACCTTAACCCGGTATTCAGCTACGATGGTAAAAAGCTTCTCTATGGGAAGAAAGCCATCTATCACTTCTATGCCGACAGGGTGGAGATGATGGTGCATGACTTTGAAACCGGGGAGAGTAATAGCATTACAGCAAATATTGATCTATCCTGTAGCGGATGGAAGTGGTCTGTTGACGGGAAAACCATCTTCTTTAATGCTGAACACAATGCTATGAATGCTCTCTTTTCAGTCCCTTCCAAAGGAGGAAATGTGACGGAAATATATACTTCCGGCACCAACGGAAACATGAGCATTCTTGATGCGAAGACGCTCATCTTCACAAATCATAATCTGAACAAGCCGGCAGACATCTTTACGATCGGCACTGACGGCAAGAACCTGCGGCAGATCACCAGCATCAACGAAAATATTCTTTCAAAGCTGAAACTTGGCAGGGTTGAAAATGTAACCTACAAAGGTGCAGATGATGCCGATGTGCAGATGTTCATCGTTTATCCTCCCGACTTTGATGCATCAAAGAAGTATCCTCTTGTGGTGATGATCCATGGAGGCCCGCACGGCACCTTCGGCGATTTCTGGCACTACCGCTGGAATGCACACCTGTTCGCTGCCCCGGGATATGTTGTCATCACGCCAAACTTCCACGGTTCTACAAGCTTCGGACAGGATTTTGCGATCTCAATCCATGGAGAGCATGCACCCAAACCTTTTGAGGACATTATGAAGGCAACAGACTACATGATTGCCCGTGGCTTCATTGACGAAAAGAGGATGGCAGCAGCAGGCGGAAGCTATGGCGGATATATGGTGAGCTGGATAGCAGGCCATACCGACAGGTTTGCCGCACTGGTAAACCATGCAGGGGTCTATGACCTTCATCTGCAGTTTGCCTCCGACTACTCCGGTAACCGCGAGTATCAGTATGGTGGTACGCCCTGGCTCAACTTCGACAAACTCAATGCGAACAACCCTTCACAGTTTGCCCACAACTTCAGGTCGCCGATGCTGATAATCCATGGAGAACTCGATTACAGGGTGCCTGTAGCCCATGCTTTCCTGGTTTATGGAGTCTATAAAGGGATGGGCCTTGACGCAAGGCTTGTCTATTATCCCGATGAGAACCACTGGATACTCAGGCCGCAGAACTCCATCTACTGGTATGAAGAGTTGCATGGGTGGTTTGAAAGGTACCTGAAATAGCAAATCTCCTCAATCGACAATGGTTTTGAACAGAAATTAAAACAGATGTTTCATCAAATCTTAAAATCCGGTCCTGCAATGAAAAGATTATCACTTATTGTTTCTGTTCTGATATTGATTGTTTTTTTGCCGGGCATCAGACATGCAAACGGATGCACAGGGGTGCTGGTTTCACGTGGTGCCAGTTCTGACGGGAGTGTTTTGACAAGCTGGACTTATGATGTTGCCGGCTTCATGAAGCCATTATACTTCTATCCCGGGGGTGAATACGCTGAGGGGGATTCATTGCGTCTTTACAGCTTCAGGGAGTACAAATATATCGGAACGATAAAGCAAGTAAAACGGACATACAAGGTTGTCGGGAATATGAACGAGAAGCAGGTTTCGATAGCAGAGACCACCTTCAACGGACGCAAGGAGCTTCATGGCGGCAACGGGTTCCTCGATTACGGTAACCTTATCTATCTTGCTTTACAGCGGGCTGGCACAGCCAGGGAGGCAATCATGATCATGGATGCCCTGGCGAAGGAGTACGGTTACAGCGACGTGGGCGAGACCTTTACCGTTGCCGATAAGGATGAAGCATGGATATTTGAGTTTATTGGCAAGGGTGAACATGGCAGAGGAGCGGTTTGGGTTGCAGCACGTGTGCCTGAAGGGTATATGGCTGCTCACGCCAATCAGGCACGGATACGGAAGGTGGACTGGAACGACAGGGATAACTGGATGTGGGCGCCTGATGTTGTGGATTTTGCCCGCGAGATGGGTTGGTTTGCCGGAGAGGAGAAGGATTTCAGCTTTGCTGATGCCTATGCCCCGCCAACACCACGGTCGTTGCTTCTGTGCGAGAGCAGGGTGTGGAGCATTTACAACAGGGCGGCGCCATCGGCAAAGTTCTCCGCCGATTACTGGAGGTGTGTGGAGGGTGCAGAGCCTTATCCTCTCTTCATAAAGCCTGACAGGAAGGTCAGCGTTCAGGATGTGATTGCATTCCACAGGGATCATTTTCACAACACACCTTACTACACCGGTGAGGGCCCGGGTTCAGAGCCTTATGGCAACCCTTATCGCTGGCGGCCTGTCTTCTTTGAGCTTGAGGGAGACACAATGCAGTATGGCTGGGAGCGCCCCGTGTCGCAGCCACAGACAGCTTTCTCATACATTACCCAGGCACGAAACTGGCTGCCGGATCATATCGGAGGGATAGTATGGTACTCCGTCGATGATACCTACACCAACGTCTGGATGCCTTTCTATCTTGCGATCAACAGTGTGCCTCCGTCACTCGCAGGAGGAAGCCCCGTGGAGTTCTCCTGGGAATCAGCATTCTGGACATTCTCCGCCGTCAGTAACTATGCCTACGGACTCTACAATGTGGTAATCGGCGACATACAGAAGGTTCAGCAGCAGCTGGAAAACAGGACGTTTGCAATGATTCCTGCGATAGATAAGGCAGCAGGATATCTGCACGATACCGACTGCAAATTAATGGAGGAGTATCTCACCAACTTCTGCATCGACAACACTGAAAAGGTCACACAACATTGGCGGGAGCTATGGGGTTATCTTCAGGTGAAGTATAATGACAGGTATATTCGCAAAGAGATGAAGATCGACAAATGGCCCGAAGGGATAGGCTATCCACAGGAGTACCTCAGGCGAGCTGTGGAAGAGAGGCCGGGATATTATGATGTGAGATGGCGCAGGAATGATGAGCAACCGATTAAATAATACTGATTGACATGAATCCTCAGGATATTGATAATATAGAACTTAGTTACCTGGATCTTGATGATTATCAGGAATTGAAAACCATAATGGCTGAAGCATACCGGTCATTGCCTGATGCAGCATGGAGTGAAGGCCAGATTAAGACACTGACAGAGATTTTCCCGGAAGGGCAGGTCGTAATAAAAGCCAATGGCCAGATTGCCGGATGTGCGCTCTCTATTATTGTGGAGTATGACAAGCTTTCCGATAAACATACTTACCATGAAGCCACTGCTGGCGGCACCTTTAAAACGCATACCAGAAACGGCGATTTTCTTTACGGCATAGATATTTTTATAAAACCCGAATTTCGTGGCCTTCGTCTGGGGAGAAGACTCTATGATTACAGGAAGGAGTTGTGCGAGAATCTGAACCTGAAAGGAATAGTTTTCGGTGGCAGGATCCCAAATTACCATAACTATGCTGATACAATTACTCCGAAAGTATATATCCAGAAGGTAAGAAGAAAAGAGATAGATGACCCGGTTCTGAACTTTCAGTTATCTAACGATTTTCACCCGTCCAAAATATTGAAGGGCTATCTTGAGGGTGATGTAAGATCAAATGAGTATGCTGTGTTGCTTAAGTGGGAGAACATTTATTATGAGAGACCTTCGAAAGATGTTCAGAAGAAAAAGAAAGATGTGAGGCTTGGGCTCATTCAGTGGCAGATGAGGCCGTATAAAAACCTGGATGAGTTGATGCAACAGGCTGAATTTTTTGTTGATGCAGTATCCGGATACAGGAGTGACTTTGCCTTGTTCCCTGAATTTTTCAATGCTCCTTTGATGGCTGATTACAATCATCTTGCTGAATCGGAGGCTATAAGAAAGTTAGCAGAGTACACAGAGGAAATTACAAATCGTTTTTCAGAGCTTTCCATATCATACAACATTAATATAATCACGGGCAGTATGCCACAGGTAAGAGATGGAGATTTGTATAATGTTGGGTATCTGTGCCGGCGAGATGGATCCACCGAGCGTTATGAAAAGCTGCATGTAACTCCCGATGAGCTTAAAGTCTGGGGTTTGCAGGGTGGAAGGCAACTTCAAGCCTTCGATACTGACTGTGGCAAAGTCGGAATTTTAATATGCTATGATGCCGAGTTCCCTGAACTGTGCCGGATTTTGGCGGATGAGGGCATGGACATCCTGTTTGTGCCGTTTCTAACCGATACTCAGAATGGGTTTTCACGTGTGAGGCATTGTGCTCAGGCAAGAGCAATTGAGAATGAGTGCTATGTGGCAATTGCCGGAAGTGTGGGGAATTTGCCCAAAGTGGAGAATATGGACATTCAGTATGCACAGTCAATGGTGTTTACTCCGTGTGACTTTGCTTTTCCCACAAATGGCGTTAAGGCTGAGTCAACACCTAACACTGAGATGATCCTTATTGTTGATGTGGATATAGATCTCCTGAGGGAGCTGAATCAGTTTGGCAGTGTGAGGAATCTCAGAGACAGAAGACGTGATATCTTTGAGCTGAGGAAAAAGGTGTAGCTGTTACCGAAGGAACGTTGTTTCCCAAAATAATGATAAATTCAGCAGATAAAGTTGCCAAATTAAGCTTAATTTGGCAACTTTGTTACTATCTTTGCAAAAACACATCTTATGAAATGGATTCATCGCACACTCGAAAATGAATTGTCATCGCTTATAAGGCCAGGCAAGGTTTTTATCCTTTCCGGGCCGCGTCGTGTCGGGAAAACCATGTTACTGGAGAAGCATATAAAACAACACTACAAGAGTTATTTCATCGGCAGCGGTGATGATCTGGATTTGCGCAGTGTTTTATCATCTCAAAGACAGCAAACCATAAATTCAGCTCTTAGAGGCTATGACCTTGTATTTATTGATGAGGCTCAACGCATTCCGGATGTTGGACTTGGTTTGAAGATACTCACAGATTCGAATCCTGATCTTAAAATTGTGGTCAGTGGTTCTTCGTCTCTGGAGTTGTCGAACAGCATTGGAGAACCCTTAACAGGCCGACAAATCAACAGGATGTTGTTCCCGATATCGGTAAAGGAGCTCCATGATCAGTTTGGTAGCATGTTTCTGAAGCAAAACTTGCACGACCTCTTAATCTATGGCAGCTATCCCGAATTATTTAGCTGTGAAAACAATCTTCAGAAAAGTGAATATCTTCTTGGCTTACGAAATGCCTATCTGTTCAAAGATATCCTCGAGCTGGAGAACATCAGAAATCCTGACAAGCTCAATGACCTATTGAAACTTATTGCATTTCAGATCGGGAACGAAGTGTCATTGAACGAATTGTCTAATTCACTTGGTATTGCCAAACAAACCGTTGAACGTTACCTTGAATTATTGGAAAAGGCTTTTGTTATCATTAAGGTTAGGGGATACTCAAATAATCTAAGGAAGGAGGTGTCAAAAACCTGCCGTTACTATTTCTGGGACAATGGGATACGGAATGCTGTTATCAACAATTTCAATGAATCAGGCACCCGGATGGATATGGGTATGTTGTGGGAAAATTTCTGTTTTATAGAGAGAATAAAGAAACAATCATACGAGGGAATTTCCACAAACAACTACTTTTGGCGAACATATGACGGGCAGGAGATTGATATGATTGAAGAGCGAAATGGAAAATTGATGGGTTATGAATTCAAATGGAACCCAAACAGGAAATTGAAAGTTCCTTCATCCTTTGTTTCTGCATATAAAAATGCCGGGTTCATGGGGGTAACTCCGGAAAATTACCTTGACTTTTTACTATAATCTTCCATGTCATTAATTTTTCCGTTTCACAGATCATCACTTCCGTCCCCTCTTTTTTCGTTCTGGCTTAGGCTCATCTTTCGCTAGCTGAAAATGCAGGGGCATGACGAATTTTGATCTGACAGGTACATCGTCCTTCATCGCTGGTTTCCACTTCGGCATTCCTTTCATTACATCAACAGCTGCATCATCCAGTGAAGAGTGGCCGCTTCCTTGTGCAACTGCCACCTCGCTTAAGGTGCCATCCTTTTCAACTATGAACTGAACATAGACAATTCCTTCGGCTCCGGCTTCACGCGCCTGGGGAGGGTAATTCAGATTTTTGGCAATATATTCAAACATCTTCTGCCAACCTCCCGGAAATTCTGCTTGTTTGTCAGGAGTGACCCACTCTGTAGTGTCTGAAAGTGTACCTGTGGTGTCGGCCAGAGTTCCGGTGGTGTCATTGTTTTGAGCAGATGCTGTGGTAATGGAAAATAAACAGACCAGGGCTGTGATTGCAATAAATTTGTTCATTGTTAATATTTTACGGGTATTAGGCACAAAGGTAAAAAATCCTTTATCTTTATTCCACCAAAATTAAAAACCAGTAGTACGATGAAGAACACCGGGAGTATTTTACTATTGATGGCATTGATATCATTCATCATTAGCTGTAAAGACAAGGACACCAATGGTGATCCGGAATTTGCCCATGGTAGTCCGCGGCCCGGATGCTTTTACACTCCCGGTCCTGACCGTGTTCCCTGGTACGACACGCCGATAGTGTGGTCATCTGACTGGGGAGAGCCGGTTATGCTTTCGGGGCCGTTGACCGACCTTTGTCCAAACGACGCGATTGAGTTGAGCCCTGACGGCAAGACGCTCTACTTTTTCTGGTCACCCACTGTTGGCGGCACCTATGAAGAGTTGCTGCATATTCACACGGGGACATACTATGCAACGAGGGTTGCTGATGATCCCGGCAAGTTTTCCGAACCACGCTTCTTTGATTTGCAGAAGGGTACTTCCGGCGGAAGCGTTGACGGGGCGCTGAGCTTCACCCCCTGCCGGAATTTTGTCTATTTTCACTCCACACGAAGCGCCAACCTCGGTTATCAGCAGTCGCCGCCCACTGATGATTATCTGGACATATATGTTGCACCGGTTATCAACGGGGAGCCGGGCGCTGCAATTAATCTTGGCGAGCCGGTGAACTCAATCTACCTCGATGGTGAGCACGCTCTCAGCACGGATGGCAAGAAGCTTTATCTCACCTCCACCCGCCCCGGAGGGCAGGGCGGAGCCGACATCTGGGTTTCGGAAAATATAAATGGCGTGTGGTCGGCACCGGTTAATCCCGGCGCTCCGATCAACACCTCAGGCTGGGAAGGGCAGCCGGGGTTCTCTGCCTCCGACCCCAACACAATGTACTTTGTATCAAACCGCGACGGCCCCTCTGCAATATACAGGTCAACCTACAACGGAACATCATGGAGTAACCCGGAACTGGTTATCACGGGATATGTCGGGGAACCTTCATTCACGGCCGATGGAAATATTATGTACTTCGTACATGTGCTGGTCGATGATGATGGAGTGTTCGGATCGAATATCTGGTATGTAAAACGCAGATAAGATTGGTTTAACAATAACTTTTTCTATATTTGAGCCATCAGTTGTAATAGCATAAACTAATCTATTATGATAAAAGTCATTCCTCGTTATTTTTTGATTTCTCTGTCTGTTTTGTTACTCATCTTATCAGGTTGCAAGAAGGAGGAGGATCCGGTGGAGCTTCCCAGCGTTGTAACTTTTCTTATCAGCGATGTCTCCATGACGGGAGGAACGTGTGGAGGTGAGGTGCTTTCTGATGGTGGAGCTCCTGTCACTGCTCGTGGCGTTTGCTGGGGGCCCAATCCCGGGCCGAAGGCTGATAAAAACAAAACCCTGGATGGCTCCGGCACAGGGCAATTTGTCAGTACTATTGGCGGGTTGGCTCCCAACACGTTGATATATGTCAGGGCATATGCTACCAACAGTGCCGGCACGGCTTACGGTGATGAGATGATTCTGAAGACATACACCGGCACTGTCTCTGATATTGACGGCAATGTTTATAATACCGTAACCATTATGGGAATTGAGATAATGGCTTCAGACCTTAAGGTAACAAAATTCAATGACGGCACGCCCATTCCTGAAGTTACAGACAATAGCACCTGGAGTACACTTTCAACGCCGGCATATTGCTGGTATGAGAATGACTATACGACGTATGGCAGCGTTTACGGGGCTCTGTACAACTGGTTTTCTGCAGCCGACGAAAAGCTGTGCCCGGCAGGCTGGCGGGTGCCGGACCAGATGAACTTCCAGGCGCTTATGGGCTTTGTCACAGGTGGTGGAGACCTCAAGGCTGTTGGCTATGAACATTGGGAGGAACCGAATAGCGGAGCAACCAATTCTACAGGCTTCAATGCCTACGGTAGTGGTCTCAGGAATTACAACAGTGGTAATTTTGATGGTCTGTTGGTGCGTGTAAACTGGTGGAGCCGCACTGAAGACGCTTCCTGGTCGGCATGGGTGCTTGGCGTTAGCTACAACAGCGTTGGAGTTAATAACAGCGCTGTAAACAGAAAAAACGGCTTCTCGGTCAGGTGTATGAAAATCTGAGTCTGTTTTTACCAATAAGTTGCAACATTATTTTTAATCATAAATAATAATCAATATGAAGAGCACAAAAACCATATTTCTATGCTGCATGGGATTGATTTTAATACTGGCGATCGCATCAGGATGCAAAAAGGATGATGACAAACCCGGGCCAACTCCCAAGGTGACAGATGCGGATGGAAATGTTTACAACTCTGTCCGTATCGGAGAGCAGATCTGGATGGCAGAGAACCTGCGGACTACAAAGTACAGGGACGGTACTCCCATTCCTGAAGTGACCGGCAACAGCGAATGGGCAACGCTCACAACACCGGCATTCTGCTGGTATCAGAATGAAAAAGCAACATATGGAAGCAAATATGGCGCGTTGTATAACTTTTATGCCGTACATACAGGCAATCTCTGTCCTGTCGGGTGGCATGTTCCGTCAAACGAGGAGTTTGTTCAACTTGCAGATTTCCTCGGCGGTAATGAAGTTGCAGGGAGTAAGTTGAAAGATATGGACTCACTCTATTGGGATAGCCCTGACACCTTAGCCACCAATGAAACCGGATTCTCTGCCCGACCTGCCGGTTACAGGAATGCAAATAACGGGGAATTCGCCATCATGGGAACACACGGGTTCTGGTGGTCAACAAAAACACATTCAACAACAAATGCATGGGACTGGTTCGTCGAGAAGAACAAACACAACCTCCATACGCTCAACCACTCCCGCAAGAGGGGTTATTCGATCAGGTGTATTAAGGATTGAGCGCGCACTGAGGCTGAATAGAGGCACAAAGGCGCATTGTGTCATACAGCTATACAGCTAACTATAAACAAGATGGTGGACTATGATCATCTCATACAAGTCGATAAGA
>OBJA01001418.1_pt1 | contig 16612 bp, 9 predicted proteins | sample 1519751 | NCBI WGS metagenome assembly OBJA01 (sample SAMEA3881238, study PRJEB22517) | soil metagenome | biome: lake sediment; feature: soda lake sediment; material: sediment, water from around vicinity | place: India | collected 2013-12-23 | depth 3 m | reverse complement strand
AGAAGAAGGGAGAGAAGAAGGCAGGGAAGAAGGAAGAATAGAAGAAAGAAAAGAAGTAGCCCGCAGGATGAAAAAAGCAGGCCTTTCAGTTGAACTGATTGCTGAATATACTGGCCTTTTAATTGAGGAGATTGAAAAGTTGTAAATGTCTGGATAAGCTGCCAGTTGAAGAAATTTGAGGTATAGCTTATTCTCCACTGATGAACCCTGATAGGAAATAGATGAACTGAAAAATGCAGGTCAGTTTTATCCATTTCTTATCAGGGTTTATCAGTGGTGGATCTTTAAAAGGAGAGGCAAAGTATTGCGTCTGAGCAGGCCAGACTATAATCTTCAGAGACGCAATGTCTGTACAGGAAAAAACAAGGGGGTTTTCTGCCTAACAGCATCCGAAATAAATGCATTCGCAATTTAATATTTTTTGTTTAAATTTATATTTCTTTAGACGAACCAAAAAGATATATAAATGATCAAAAAAGTACTGGTAGCCAACCGGGGAGAAATTGCCGTACGCATCATCCGCTCCTGCAGGGAGATGGGGCTTCGCACGGTGGCTGTTTATTCGGATGCCGACCGGGCGGCCATGCATGTGATGTATGCCGACGAGGCTTATCACATAGGACCCTCCCCTTCTGTTGAATCTTACCTGAATATCGGCAACATTATTGCTGCGGCCAAGGCCAGCGGGGCCGATGCCATTCATCCCGGGTACGGTTTCCTGTCGGAGAACGCCTCCTTTTCGGAACGCTGCCAGAAGGAAGGGATCATCTTTATAGGTCCCGGCCCCTATGCCATCGACAAGATGGGCGACAAGATCACTGCCCGGGCCTCCATGCAGGCAGCCGGGGTGCCGGTAGTTCCAGGCACCCCCGGCAGCATCACCGACGATGAACAAGCCATAAACTTTATCCAGGAGATCGGTGTGCCGGTGCTGATCAAGGCTTCGGCTGGGGGCGGAGGTAAGGGGATGCGCCTGGTAAAAAACATGCGCGAGGTGAAAAGTTCCCTGCGCTCTGCACGTTCGGAGGCCAAAAGCGCTTTTGGAAATGATGCGGTTTTTATTGAAAAGTATGTTGAATCGCCTCACCATATCGAATACCAGATACTGGCCGATCAGCATGGTAATGTTATACACCTGTTCGAGCGTGAATGCTCGGTGCAGCGCCGCCACCAGAAGATCATCGAGGAAACCCCCTCCCCCATACTCACTTCCGAAAAACGCCACGAAATGGGCCAGCATGCCATTGCCGCTGCAAAGGCCGTGAATTACCTGGGAGCGGGAACCGTTGAATTTATTGTGGATAAGGACCTGAATTATTATTTCCTGGAGATGAACACCCGCCTGCAGGTTGAACACCCCATTACTGAAAGGGTTGTAGGGGTTGACCTGGTGAAGGAACAAATTCGCATTGCCAATGGTGAAATACTCAGCCTGCGCCAGGAAGACCTAAGGCAGAACGGGCATGCCATTGAGTGCCGGGTTTATGCTGAAGACCCAAACAACCAGTTTATGCCTGCCCCGGGAAAAGTCACCCATATCACCATCCCTTACGGGGTAGGTGTCAGGGTGGATGGATATATTTACGAGGGTTTTGAAATCCCTATCTACTACGATCCCCTGGTAGCAAAGCTAATCGTATGGGGCCGCGACAGGGCCGATGCCCTGGAAAGAAGCAGAAGGGCACTGCAGGAATTCAAGATCGCCGGAATAAAAAACAACCTGAAGTTCCTGGAAAGGCTGATTGAATCTGCCCCCTTTGCTAAAGGGAACTACAACACCCACCTCATTGAAGATCATATTGAATTTCTGCTGCAGGAAGATCCCTGTGACCAACGCTTTGAAGACATGGTGATGGTGGTGGCCCTGATGGAATATCTGGAAAAGACCGGGCTGCAAAGCCCGCCAGAAAAGCCAGGAAAAGGCGGCAACAACTGGAAAAACTACAACCGGATCAGAAATGTATTGAAAATCTAAGATCAGAATATGGCCTACGAGATACAGCTTAACGGGCGTACCGCCCGTGTGGAGATCATCAGCCGGGAAGAAAACAAGGTATATGTCAGGGTCGACGGAAAGGAGTACCAGCTGGATTATGTGAAGGTGAGCCCTGACCGGATATCTATTCTTTACCGCAACAAGTCGTTTACCATGGAATTGGTGGCCGGCTCCGATGCCAGGAGTTACCTGGTGAACACTTTTAACCGCAGCTTCCCGGTACAAATCCTGGATGCCGAATCGCGCTATCTGACCAGCCGCCGCAAGGGGCAGCAACAGGAAGCCGCCGGAGTGATCACCGCTCCCATCCCCGGAAGGGTTGTAAAGATCATGGTTTCGGAAGGCGAACAGGTAGAAGCCGGCCAAACTCTTATTGTTGTTTCTGCCATGAAGATGGAAAGTGATTTCAAGGCTCCGCGCGAGGGCAAAGTGGCAAGGATCAGTGTATCGGAAGGGCAAACCGTGGAAGCCCGCCAGGAACTGATCGTAATGGAATAAGTATCATTTAAAAAAATCCTCTATGTCAAAACCGGATAAAATCAGGGAACTAGCTGAAAAACAGGAGGCCGCCGAGCTGGGTGGCGGTAAGGAGCGGCATGCAAAGATCCATGCCTCGGGGCGCAAGACTGCCCGCGAACGAATAACCGATCTGCTGGACCCGGGCACTTTTGTAGAACTCGACAAGTTCATGGTTCACCGCAATACCGACTTCGGCATGGATCAGCAAAAGATCCTTGGCGACGGGATGGTTACCGGATACGGGAAGATCGACAACCGCCTGGTTTATGTTTTTGCCCAGGACTTTTCGGTTTTCGGGGGATCGCTGGGCAGGGCCAACGCCGACAAGGTGATCAAGGTGATGGACCTTGCCATGAAGATGGGAGCACCCATCATCGGGTTGAACGACAGCGGGGGGGCACGCATACAGGAGGGGGTGCAGAGCCTGGCCGGCTATGGGGAGATCTTTTACCGCAATGTGCTGGCAAGCGGTGTGGTGCCCCAGATATCGGCCATACTGGGGCCATGCGCCGGAGGGGCAGTATACTCCCCGGCCATCACCGACTTTATATTGATGACCCGCAAAACAAGCTACATGTTCGTAACAGGCCCGGATGTGATCAAAACAGTTACCCACGAAGAAGTAAGCAAAGAGGAACTGGGCGGGGCCATGACTCACAACAGCCGTAGCGGGGTGGCCCATTTCACGGCCGACGACGATGAGGAAGCCATGATGACCCTGCGCGAGCTGCTAAGCTTTCTTCCCTCAAACAACATGGAAGACCCCCCGGTGAAGCCCTGCAGTGATCCGGCAAACCGGCAGGAAGAGAAACTGGATGACCTCATTCCGCCCGATTCCACCAAATCATACAACATGAAGGAAGTGATTGAAGCCGTGGTAGATGATAATCATTTCTTCGAGGTACAACCCCACTTTGCTCAGAATATCATAATTGGTTTTGCCCGGCTTAATGGAAAACCCGCGGGAATCGTAGCCAACCAGCCTGCCATGCTTGCAGGGGTACTCGATATAGATGCCTCCAACAAGGCCGCACGCTTTGTCAGGTTCTGCGATTCGTTCAATATCCCGCTGATCACCTTCACCGATGTGCCGGGATTCCTACCGGGAGTAGCCCAGGAATTCGGCGGGATCATCAAACACGGGGCCAAGCTGCTGTACGCATTTGCCGAAGCCACAGTTCCCAAAATTACCCTGATTACCCGCAAGGCATACGGAGGAGCTTATTGCGTGATGGCCAGCAAACACATTGGGGCCGACATCAATTATGTTTATCCAATGGGTGAAATTGCAGTGATGGGGCCCGAGGGGGCAGTCAACATATTATATCGCGACAAGCTGGACGAGCAACAACGCCTACAGGCTGTTGAGGATTACAGATCAACTTTCTGCACCCCTTACAAGGCAGCCGGCCTGGGTTACGTTGATGAGGTGATCCTTCCGCGCCACACCCGCCTGAAACTCATACAGGCTCTGGAGATGACGGAAAACAAACGGGAATCCATGCCTGCAAAAAAACATGGAAATATTCCGTTGTAAAGAGGGTGGTTTGGTATTATTGGATGGACATGGGATGGTAGAGACGTTGCATGCAACGTCTCTACTGCATTCACCCAAAATCCATTTTAAAATTTGATCACCAGGTTTCCGGAACAGTTCCAGCATTCGGTTTCAAAATTCACCAGCACGGTGCTGCCTTCGGTCAGCTCTTTCAGCACATGGCTGAAAGAGAGGCGGATGCGCAGGGGCACCCGGGTTTTTACCTGACCGAAACAATCCAGGTTGAGTTTCCGGCCCCAGATGGGAATATCCTTCCGGCTGTTGCCCAGCTGGTGCAAAAGGGCCACAATGGCGGCATCCCCGAAGATGCGCACGGCAAAGGGCATGGAGATAAAATCAACCCTTGATTGGGTCATGATATCCACCAGGTAGGTGCGGTCATCCAGGCGCACCATGTTCAGGTATTCAAACTGGTCTTCCTCGGCCCATTTTTTCAGGTAAATGCTGCTCAGGGCATTGATCTTTTCTTCGCTGAGGGTTTCAATGCTTTCCTTTTCCTGGCGCAGGTTCCACTGGTAATTGATCAGGTAGGGGTTGTCGTACCTGCCCTCTGAAGGCATGCGTTTCTGTGTTCCATTTTCATCGATCAGTACCCAGGCTGGCCCAAGGCGACCATTGAAGCGGTTTGACAAGGAAAAGGTATAAGCACCAGCATGGGTGATCAGCAATGGATCGCCTACCTCAAGGCCATCGGCGCTGATGTTGTCGAGCAGTATGTCGCCTGCAAAACAAAGGGGGCCGGCAACAGCATCATTCCCTCCCTGCGGAAGGGGCTGGCTGTCGGGGCCCAGAATGCGGTGAGGCCAGCGCAACAATGTAATCTTGGCCAGCTGATCGGTACCAACATTGGTGACAACCCATTTTTTATTGCGCGACTTTTTGATGGTTTCAATCACCACCAGCAAGGCCACGGCATTTCCACAAATTGCATGGCCAGGCTCAACATAATACCTGAAACCTTTTTCGCGCAACTGCGACATCTCCCTCACCCAGTCGCCAAGGCTTGGAAACTCATCGCCTTCCATGAAGGGAATTCCCAATCCGCCTCCAAGATCCAGGTCGAAAACCGGGTGACCCAAGTCCATCAGGCTTTTGGCCAGCTGATGCAATCCGACCATTGAATTGCGGAAGCTTCTCAGGTTGTCCATCTGGGTACCCACATGCACATGAAGCCCGGAGATGGGCATCTGCAGGGTACTGACAAAATCAACAAGCTCTTCGGCAGGTATCCCGAACTTCGAAGAAGATGCCGCATGCGACATCAGTTCCTGGTTATCGTTGGCATGTTCATACTGGATGTCATCGTTCGGGTTTACCCGAAGCCACAGCTTGCCAGCAAAAGTCTGGCCTTCCAGACGGTTTTGCAGATCCATGATCGCTGCCGGGTCATCCATCACCACGATACCTCCTTTCTGCAAAAGGTTGAGCGAGAGGCTAACATCCTGTACCGGGCAATTATAGGCAATGCGATCATATGGGATGCCGGCAAAAAGAGCCAGGTCAATTTCCTGGCGATTGGCACAATCGGCACCAACACCCAGATCAGAAAGCACTTCAAGCAATACCAGTGAAGGGTTGGTTTTAACAGGAAAAAGAATGTTGGCAGCGGTTTTTGTAAATGATGAAAAGCTTTTCACATTCCGGGTCAGTTGTCGTTTCGACACCACCCAGAACGGAGAACCGTACTGAACATACAGCTCACGGATGTCAAGCTCCTGGGTCCATGCCTCCAGCATGGCCGGAGCCCTTTTTACTAAAGTTTCCATAAATCTCCCCCGAGTATTATTTCTCACATTTACGATGGTTTGTTGCTACAGGTTTCAGAAAAAGCTGGTTATTTGCTCGTTTTATCAGGAAATATTGCCTGACAATGCAGCTTTTATAGCTTTATAAACCATTGTTCCAAAGGTTAATATTTTCATATCTGCCTGATGCCTACCATGATAGCAACTCCCCAAACCTGCAGTTAACAAAATTCCAGCTTATTAATAATGAGAATAAATTTTGCTGTCATATAGGGTATCTTTGCAATAGAATCAGAAAAGACACTGAGGATGGAAAAATACGATGTAATAGTTGCAGGTGCCGGAGCGGCTGGATTGCTGGCAGCCGGCCGTGCTGCCCAAATGGGTGCTTCTGTGCTGTTGCTGGAGAAAAACACTGTGGCCGGGCGCAAATTGCTGATAACAGGCAAGGGACGTTGCAATATTACCAACACATCCTCTCAGTCAGATTATTTCAAAAATATCTTTCCAAATCCCCGGTTTCTGAAACAGGCATTCGGGCAGTTCTTCTGGCCCCAGATGCTGTCCCTTCTGAACCAGCAGGGGTTGGAGACAGTGGAAGAACGCGGCAACCGGGTGTTTCCCCGCAGCAACTTGTCAAAAGATGTTCGCGATACATTAGTGAACTGGGCTGAGAGTTCAGGGGTTCGGATACGCTACCAGCATAATGTTGAAAAGATCATCACCCAGGATAAAACAATCCATGCTGTAAGAGTCAGCATTCCATCAGGGGCCTCAATGGAAATTTCCTGCACTTCCCTGATATTGTGTTGCGGGGGTTGCTCGTATCCTGCTACCGGCTCCGATGGCAAAGGATATATCCTGGCCCGACAGGCAGGCCATAGCATTCAACCCCTGAAGCCATCACTGGTGCCCCTGGAAACAGCCGGCAGCACAGCTGGTGAATTGCAGGGACTGAGCCTGAAGAACGTGAAGGCTTCATTATGGGTTGAATCAAAAAAGCAGCAGCAAGAATTCGGGGAAATGCTCTTTACCCATTTCGGGTTGTCGGGACCCATCATCCTGACCTTAAGCAGGGCTGTGACTGACGCTGTGGCAAAAGGATTAAAAACTGAGATCATCATCGACCTGAAGCCTGCCCTGGATGAAAATCGCCTGGATCAGCGCCTGGTGCGTGATTTGAACACTTATGGGAAAAAACGCCTGGAGAACGTGTTCAAGCTGTGGCTGCCTTCCAAAATGATCGGGGTATTCATGAAAGAACTGCAGATCAACCCCGACATGCTTGCCCATCAGCTGGGTTCAGCCGACCGCCGAAAGATAATGCTGATGATGAAAAACCTGCGCTTCAGGGTCACCGGTCACCGCTCATTCAAAGAAGCAGTGGTTACAGCAGGAGGGGTTTCCCTGGCTGAGATCCATTCCAGGACCATGGAATCAAGGCTGGTAAAGAATCTATATTTTGCTGGTGAGATCCTGGATCTGGACGCCAATACCGGAGGTTACAACCTGCAGATAGCCTGGTCAAGCGGCTGGCTGGCAGGGGAGTCGGCTGCAAAAGCCCTTAGCCATCCTTCTCAATAATTGCCATAGCTGTGCGAACCCCATCACATGCACTGGAAATAATGCCCCCGGCATACCCACTCCCCTCTCCCGCGAGATACAAGTTGGAAAAACCTTCACACAATCCACCCGGATGACGTATAACCTGGATTGGAGAGGAGGTTTTGCTTTCCAGGCCGATCATGGTGCCGGTATCATACCCGCTGATCTTTCTGCAGAATTCCTTTAATCCCTTCTTCAGGGGGTCAACCACAGCCCGGGGCAGCATCCGCCACAATTGGGCAGGTCTTATTCCCAGGGGATAACTGGTATCCGGAATAGCCGCAGGCTCTGTTTCACTCAAAAAATCCCTGATACTGCAAAAGGCTGCCTGGTAGTCCGAGGAAAAGGCAAAGAACTTTTTCTCAAGCTCTTCTACCCTGTCCAGGGCTTCAAGAGCTGAACTACTGGTTGTTCCCAGCTGATCGGGATGTATTGCTGCCACGCAGGCTGCATTGGCAAAACGCCCGCTTCGCGAAAAATAGCTCATGCCATTTACCAGGCTGGTATGCTCAAAAGCCATGGCTGGTACCACTATGCCACCCGGGCACATGCAAAAGGTATAAACCTTTCCCTTACCTTCTGCAGCAGATGTCAGGCGATATTCGGCAGCCTTAATCCCGGGAAGCTGGCTGGTACCCCACTGCGCACGGTTGATGATCTCCTGGGAATGCTCCACCCGGGTACCGATGGCAAAGTATTTGCTGCGGAAAGCCACCCCCCGCCGGATGAGCATCCGGTAGGTATCATAAGCCGAATGACCGGGTGCTATGATGAAGATATCGCCCTGGAGCAAGCCATGATCCGTAATCATGGCATTTACTTCTCCGCCTCCGCAGGCCATGTCTTCCAGAGTTGTTTCAAACTGAATATTCCCGCCCATGCCCAGGAACTCCTTGCGGAGGTTTTGCACCACCACCCTTAATTTATCGGTTCCCACATGGGGATGAGCCAGGAATCCTATTTCAGCAGGAGCCCCGGCGGATATATATTGCTGAATAACAAACTGCCGCTCCAGGGAAATATGTTTCGAACGACTGGTAAGCTTACCATCGGAAAAAGTTCCTGCTCCTCCTTCACCAAAGGGGTAGTTGCTGCGGGCATAGAACTGCCCGGTTTTTTCAAAATTGCGGATCTGGCTGGCACGTTTGTTAACTTCGGTGCCTCTTTCAACTATTGTGGTTTGGAATCCTGCCCGTTGAAGAACCAATGCCGCGAAAAAACCCGCAGGCCCGCTACCGGTAACAACAACTTTTTTTTTCCGCTTCCTGAATGGGATCTGCAGGACGGGCTGCAAAACCGGGCTGCCCCCCTTTAGTTCAGCAGAACTGACGCCAAGGCGCATCAGCCAGAAAATGTTTCTCTTATTGCGGGCATCCAGGCTCTTGCCTGCAATCTGAAAGGTAAACCTGGAGATGCCCAGCATGCGCCCAATAGCCCTTTCCAGCTCTTCTTCCGTGTAACCAGGTGGAAGCTTGACTTCAATTTCAGTATATCCCATTTTTCCCTGCAGGATTTGGCAATTCGAAGGTAGTACAAAGTTAAGGAAACGGAAACAGTCAGGAAGCCGGCCTGAAAATATTCAGGTTGAGATTACTAAATTATGAATTTATTGAATCAATTATTATGCTCATCATAAAAAATTAAAAAAAAGAGGGAATACTTCCTGAAAACTTTGGCATATCTTTGTAATGATTACCAGCCTGTAAGTCATCAATGGAAAGAAAAAAATCCATTTTCTGGAGCCTGCTGATAGCCCTTGCGGTTTTTTTAATCGGCTACGCCATCCGTGCGCAAAGATTCTCCAGGGAATACCCATATTATCCGGGCGATGACCTGGGGGTATATTTTACCCCGGAGGAGACCCGTTTCCGCATCTGGTCGCCCAAAGCCGAGGAGGTGCTAGTTCGCATCTACGACCAGGGGCACGAGGGCAGGCAGTTGGGTATTTATTCCATGCAGCAGGATGTATCTGGCACCTGGATATTAACCCTAAGGGGCAATTACCTGAATCGTTATTACACCATTCAGGCCAGGCTGAATGGCATCTGGAACAAAGAGGTTCCTGATCCCTATGCCCGTGCTGTAGGGGTGAACGGCAACCGGGGGATGATCGTTGATCTGCCCGCCACCAACCCACCAGGATGGGATGAAACTCCCCGTCCACCCCTGGCGGGCTTTGCCGACATGGTGATCTGGGAGATCCACCTGCGCGACTTCTCCATTCATCCCAGCTCGGGCAGCAGCTTTCCGGGCAAGTACCTTGCATTTACCGAAACGGGCACCCGCTGCCCCCTGGGCAGCAAAACCGGCATCGACCACCTGAAAGAACTGGGCATCACCCACGTGCATCTGCTGCCGGTTTATGATTTTTACACCGTTGATGAGACCCGCCTGGATGAGCCACAGTTCAACTGGGGTTACGATCCTAAAAACTACAACGTCCCTGATGGCTCCTATTCAACCGATCCCTTTCACGGGCATGTGCGAATCAACGAGTTCAAGCAGATGGTGCAGGCCCTTCACCAAAACGGCATCCGGGTGATCATGGATGTTGTGTACAATCATATGTATGATGCCAGATCTTCCTCCTTCGAGCAGCTGGTGCCTGGTTATTTTTTTCGCATGCTTCCCGATGGCAGCTATTCCAATGGATCAGGCTGCGGTAATGAAACCGCCTCTGAAAGAGATATGATGCGCAAATTCATGATAGAATCCATAAAATATTGGGCTACCGAGTACCGAATCGATGGGTTTCGTTTCGATCTGATGGGATTGCACGACATTGAAACCATGAATTTGATCAGCCAAACATTGCATGAAATTGATCCTACCATCTTTATATACGGGGAAGGCTGGACAGCAGGCGATTCGCCCCTGCCTCTGCAGAGAAGGGCCGTAAAAGCCCATGCCAAAAAGTTGAACAACATTGCCGTTTTCAGCGACGATATCCGCGATGCCATACGCGGGCATTGGAACGAATTACAAGATCCTGGCTTCATGGCAGGCCATCACGGGCTTGAAGAAAGCATCCGTTTCGGGGTGGTAGCTTCAACCCAGCATCCCCAGATAAACTATGCAAGGGTCAATTATTCCGATGCTCCCTATGCCAGCAGCCCGCTGCAGACAATTACCTACGTCACCTGCCACGACAATCCCTGCCTTTGGGACAAAATAGAATATACCTGCCAGAACTGCACAGAAGAAGAAAAGCTGGATATCCAGAAGCTGGCCAATGCCATTGTGCTGACATCACAAGGGGTGCCGTTGCTGCATGCAGGCGAGGAGCTGGTCCGTACAAAATATGGCCACCATAATACCTACAACATGCCCGACTCCATCAACCAGCTTGTGTGGACCAATAAAACCCGCTACCGGGAAGTTTTCGATTATTACCGCGATCTGATCAGCCTTCGCCGCAACCACCCCGCCTTCAGGATGCCTGATGCGCATATGGTGCGCCAGCATCTGAACTTTCAGCACATCAACCGCCCGGGAGTCGTTGGTTTTCAAATCTCGGGAAATGCAAATAATGATCCATGGAAGGATATTCTTGTTTATTACAACGGCAATCCTGAAGAAGTAAGCGTTTCATTGCCCCATGGTGAATGGGTTATTGTGGCTACCAAATACTCCATTGAAGAAAAAGGATCTACCATATCGGGCTACAGCGGTCTGCAAATGCTTTCAACCCGCATTCCTGCCCGGAGCATTTTGATCCTGGTGGATGGCGAAAGCATTTGACAGAAATTAGCCATTGGCTTTTGGCCATTGGTAATCCTGCTATTGTATACAATGCCAATGGCTATGCCCGGGAGAGAGAAAGAAAAGCGGGCCACCTGCAATGGCAGCCCGCTTTTCTTTATCATTTTAAAAAACGGAATCTATTGCTTTTCACCCAACTGCCTGTACTTCTCCTCATACAGCTCATACAGCCTGCGGTGCTTGTCCATCATATGAACCGTACGGCCCTGGATGTAAACCTGATGAACCTGTGTAGCAAGCTCCAGCAGGTTTCCGTCGGCAACAATCAGCGAGGCATCTTTTCCGGGTTCAATGGATCCCATTCGGTCATCCAGGCCCAATATTTGTGCAGGATAAAGGGTAATGGCTTTCAGGGCTTCCTGCTGCGGCAGCCCGAATGCCACGGCCGAGGCAGCATGATGTGGCAGACGGATGACGTTGGCAGCCGAAGCTTCCCCCGCAATGCAAAACGGAATACCCGCTTCATGAAGCAGTGAAGGCAGTCGGTAGCTTTGGTCGTATCCTTCCCATTGGCGTGAAGGGCCTGCTATCACCGGGGTGATCATCACCGGGATGCCGGCCTCTTTGATCTGCGGAATAACATATGAAGCATCGCGTGCCCCCACAAGCACCATCTTCACATCCTGCTTCTGTGCCCATTTGATGGCTGCCTGTATCTGTGTCAGCTCATTGGCAAAGATGTGAACGGGTACCTTTTTCTCCAGAACCGGGATCATTGCCTCCCAGCGCATATCCACCGGGTGGGTATTTGGGGCAGCCTTACGGGCATGGTGGTAGCGGCGTGCGGCATCAAAGGCCTGCTGCAGTTCCAGCAAAGCCTGCTCGCGAACCCGGGCGTTGTTCATGTCGGGCCAGTTGATGATCATGGCCAGGGGGGCCTTCAGGGTCTTGTCTTCCCAGGTCCAGCCATCGGTCAGCATGGCTGCCGAAAGCCCCGAAATGATGCCTCCTGTTGGGGTAGCTACCGTTACAGCAATACCATGGGTCCGTACCAGGGCAATGTGTTCACTGGCAGTATGGTATGCTACCTGGATTCGAACATTGGGGTTGATGGTACCGATCTCCGAGAGATCAACCGTCTCCGATACCCTGCCAACCTCGCTCAGGCCCAGGGTGCTGCGGCCATGGATCATGGCAGGATAAACATACTTGCCACTGACGTCAACTACTTCTGCCCCGGGGGGGATGGCTATATTTTGACCTACCTCCAATATTTGGCCCCGCTCAAATACAACGGTCCCATTCTGAATCTGCTCGCCCGAAACAGTTACCACAGTACCCCCTACCAGGGCGATGGGCCCATTCTGGGGGGGAGCAGGCACCTGTGCCTGGGCCTTGAAAATGACTGCACCCAGCATCAAAAGGGATAATATTCTGAAAATTTTGATTATATTCATGATCATATATTTTAAAATTCAAGCTCAGATGGTTGATTAACGCCCGTTTCATTGCGCTGTGTAATGGCTCTGGCATCAGGGGTTGCAGCCTTTTCATCCAGTATCTTCTGTATCAGCACAGCCCGCTCGTGAATCATTTCCTGGCGCATCTCCAGGTCCTGCTGCCGGTCGAAGTACCTGCGCCCGTCGATCCAGGTTTGCTCGGCATGGGAGAAACCCGATAAGGGATGGGTGTTCCAGATCACGAAGTCAGCGTCCTTACCAGGCTCCAGTGAACCGATTGTTTTTTCGGCTCCCAGAACCCGGGCCGGGTTGATGGTGATCATGTCCATGGCGGTAATTTCATCAATGCCAGTTGCCAGGGCCTTTCCGGCTTCCCAGTTCATCCGGGTTGACAGCTGGGTATTGTCGGAATGCAGGGTGGTAAGTACGCCCTGCTCAATCAGCAGGCGGGCATTGTGCAAAATGCCATCATAAGCTTCCATTTTGAAGGAGCTCCAGTCGGTCCATACCACTGCGGCAGCCCCATGAGCAGCCAATATCTCGGCAATCTTATAGCCTTCCACGGCATGTTCAAAAGAAGCGATCTTAAATCCGATCTCCTCGGCCAGGCGGATCAGCATCTGCATCTCATCCTGGCGGTAGGCGTGGGCATGAACCAGTCGCTGGCCGTTGAGCACCTCAACCAGAGCATCCAGTTGCAGGTTGCGCCGGGGCGGTATTCCCTTTTTATTCTTTTCCCAGGCCAAAATCTCTGCCTGATATTGCCTGGCAGCCATGAAGGCATCGCGGATGATTTGCTCAGAACCCATGCGGGTGTTGGGGTAACGCATGGAATTTCCTTTAACATTCTCACCCAGGGCCAGCTTCAGGCCAGGTTTTGCCCCCGCAAGCATATCTTTTGGCATAGCACCCCAGCGATTTTTTATCACACCGTTCTGCCCCCCGATAGGGTTGGCCGATCCATGCAACAGGCTGGCGGTGGTAAGCCCTCCGGCCAGAAGGCGGTAAGTCCAGATGTTATCTCCATTGATCACATCCTCGATACGTGTTTCAGGAACAATAGCATTTCCCACTTCATTCACCCCTCCGGGAATGCTGGCGTGCGAGTGTGGGTCGATCAGCCCCGGGGTGATGTGGCGGCCCTGGGCATCGATGATCATGGCTCCGCGTGGAGCCTGCAGGTTGTGGCCAACCTTTACAATCTTGCCTTTGCTTACCAGCATATCGGCCCCTTCCAGTCGGCCCTGCGGGCCCTGGGTCCAGATAATGGCATTGCGGATCAGCAACTGTTGGGGCTGATCAGGTTGGTGGGTAACTCCAAATTCCATAGAGGGAAAGCGCATTGGACCTTCAGCCATACGAACCTTTCGGACAGGAGTAGCTTCAGGCCTTTCAGCAGAAGTCAACCTCCGGCCCTGCACCTGGATGATCTCTCCCTGGGGAAATTCCCCGATGCCGAACATCTGCTTGTTGTCAAGGGCTACCGAAAAGCGGATGGTACCCTGCATCTGCAAAGAGTCGCCACGAAATGCCACAGCCAGCCTGTGGCCGTCGAAACTTACCTGACTGATGTTCAATTGCTTGTTGTCGATGCGAATGATTCCGCTCAGGCGGTTTCTGTCACGGTTTTCCCGGATCTCCATTTCAAATTCGGGAAGCAAGCCGGCTTGCACCATCCAGCTACCGGTGGGTTTTACTTCTGGCTGGGGGTTCACCAGGTAAGGGGTGCCATCCACCCACACCTCGGCAATACGGGTATTCTCCTGAAAAAGATCTCCGTCGGTAATAATAAAATGAGCCATCTTGCCGGCTTCCAGGGAACCTGCTTTTGACTGTAAGCCCAGCATGCTGGCCGGAGTGATTGTCAAAGCCCTTAAGGCTGCCTGCCAGGGAAGCCCCCGCTCAACAGCTATCCTAATGTTTTTCAGAAATTCTGTTTGGTCTTTCAACCCAAAAGAAGTAAATGCGAAGGTTACACCTGCCTGGTGCAGCCGGGCAGGATTTTCGGGAGCATGATCCCAATGACGCAATTGCTCCAGGGTAACGTTCATTGACTTTTCGGGGCGGTCAAGCTCGGGAGCTGCCGGGAAATTAACAGGAACAATCAAAGGGATATTCAGGGCACGGATAGCCTCCAGGCGGCGATATTCATACCCGCTGGCCCTGATCCAGGGCTTCAGGCCAAATTCAGATGCGATTTCGGCAGCTTTTATTACAGCATATTCGTTATCAGCATCAAACAATACAGGTTGCCGCCCCTGAAGGGCAGCACCCAGGGCTTCCAACCCCAGGTTCTTTTCAGGGCGTTTCAGTCCCTGGGGATTCCTCTGGTAAACCTGCCATGCCTGTTCGTACCATTGTGCATCGTACCAGGTTTGGCGCATCAGCGAAATGACCCCCATCAATGAGGTGGGATAGCCCCGGCCCAGTTCACGCGATGCATTAAATGACAGAACCTGGGCTACCTGCGATTGCATCACCAGATCGCTTACCGGGCCGTTGCCAAGGCTCATCAGGGCTGATTGCCCCCTGAAGATGCCGTAAAGGGGTATATTGTGGCTTATGGTAATTCCCTGGGAGCGAAAGGCAGCAGTTGTTTTCTCACTTACTGCAAGAAAATCGCCAGCATGATATCCAGGGCGGACCTGGGGATTCCAATGAACAGCTCCCTGAGGGTCGGCTGATGGCCGCGGCCAGTTGCCTTCGGCCTCTCCTCTCTGGGAGGCAGGCATCTCCATGACAGGCAGTGCTGCTTCAACCCAGAGATCAATAAACCCAGGGTAAATGCTTTTTCCCTGCAAATCGATGACCCAGGCATCGGCGGGCACAGCAACCCGCTCACCTACGGCTTCAATAATTCCGTTGCGGATCACAAGAGTACTGTTCTCCAATACCCGCTCGGGATTTACAATAATCCGGGTATTGGTCAGAGCATAAACCCCGGGGGTGTTGTCGCGCAAACCCACCACTGTCCTGGTCTGGGCCAACAGCAAAGGAAGCATGAAGAATAACCCCATAAGAGTCAGAAAGAATTTTCTTCGCATGGATTGTAGTTTTGATTGGTTGAAAAGTGGTTGTTAATGATAACGAATAATTATGATCAAGAAAAAAATTTGCAAGATGCAGCTTAAAAAAAACCTGTCAAAATATTTCAAAAAAATCGGGCCACCTCCTGAAAATCAACAGAATTAAGGCTTCCAAACCTAGTTAATTTTTTTTACAAATCAAATAATAATAAAAACCAGGCGGATATGAAATTCATCAGAATTCATTTCTCCGGGCTGATAATTCATTACTATTGAATCCGGTTCATTGTTTTATCACAGCTTTAGCTGAACCGTATTTAAACCGTATTTTAACCGTATTTCTACGGTTAAAGTACGGTTAAAGTACGGTTTAAATACGGTTTAAATACGGCTTTGTATAAAGCCTGAACCCGGTTTGTCAGCTTTAGTAAGGGAGAATTTCATTTTGATGAATAAAAAGGGCCAACAGTGTCCACAAAAAGCTAATTTACGTCCTTTGAAACCCTTGATAATTGACGCTTTCAGAGCTTTTTTAGGCGGTGACTATTTGAATTGTTTTCAAAAGGCAGGGCAAAAATGTTTTTGGTCAAAAAGCAGAGTTTTACCGCAGCGCGCCTTCGATAGGATTGTCAAGCAATATGGTGGGCAAAAAAACCCGGGCACTAAAGAAGTTAAGTGGCCCCGGGGAGATCAAAACATGGTTTGATTTTCTAAACCAGGTTCAGTGTATTTCGGAAAATGCTTAAGGCTAGCAACTGCAACTTTCTGGAGGAGGAAAGCCTGAATCTTTTACGCATCAGGCTGGCAGCATCGGCAGCAATAATTTTTCTGAAAAGCTCCAGGTAGTAGATATAAGCCAGCAACACCCCGAGTCGCACATCAGGATGAAGAGCTTTTATGCCAAGGTATGCCTCGCGGAAATCATTTCGAATCTCTTCTTCAATTGTTTTTTTGGCCTGATCATCAAATTTCAGAAAATCTACCTGGGGGAAATAAAACCG
>OBJA01001417.1_pt1 | contig 16620 bp, 13 predicted proteins | sample 1519751 | NCBI WGS metagenome assembly OBJA01 (sample SAMEA3881238, study PRJEB22517) | soil metagenome | biome: lake sediment; feature: soda lake sediment; material: sediment, water from around vicinity | place: India | collected 2013-12-23 | depth 3 m | reverse complement strand
CATGGAGGAAAGTCCGGGCTCCACAGGGCAGGGTGCCAGGTAACGCCTGGGGGGCGCGAGCCCACGGAAAGTGCCACAGAAAACATACCGCCTACGCACTTCGGTGCCGGTAAGGGTGAAATGGTGCGGTAAGAGCGCACCGCGCGCCTGGTAACAGGCGTGGCAGGGTAAACCCCACCCGGAGCAAGACCAAATAGGGGAACATTGGCGCGGCCCGCGCTGTTCCCGGGTAGGTCGCTCGAGGTGCCCGGCGACGGGCATCCCAGATGAATGACTGTCCACGACAGAACCCGGCTTACCGGCCGACTCCCTTTAGAATTTATTGGCCACTGAAGCACACGGAAATACACGGAAAATGCCCGGCGTCATTGCGAGGATGCCTTGACCTGAATCATTCAAGGGGTCCATTCAAGGGGTAGTTCAAGTGGTTCAAGGCAGGTTCAAGGGGTCAGTGGTTCAAGGGGTCAGAGTACTTGAAATTCAAGGGTCAAGGGTTTTCAAGTACTCTGACCCCTTGAACCTGACCCCTTGAACTCGACCCCTTGAACTCCCCCTTGAACTCCCCCTTGAACTCCTTGAACTCCTCAAGGTTTTCCCTGGCCTTTTCCGTGTATTTCCGTGTGCTTCCGTGGCCATAAACAAATAGCCTGAGCAGTGGAAAAAACCCGGCAGATCCGCTACCTTATCCCGTTCCTCTGTGACAGGTGCCAACGCGTGACGGGCATGGCCGGCAAGCTGTATATCAAGACCTATGGATGTCAGATGAACGAGTACGACTCGGGCAAGATCGCCGACGTGCTCGCGGCCTCCCATGGCCTGGAAATCACCGATGATCCGCAGCAGGCCGACGTGCTGCTGCTCAATACCTGTTCCATCCGCGAGAAGGCCCAGGAGAAGGTGTTCTCCCAGCTCGGCCAGTGGCGCGAGTGGAAGGCCGCGCGCCCGGGGTTGGTGATCGGTGTCGGCGGCTGCGTCGCCAGCCAGGAGGGCGAGGCCATCCGCGACCGCGCCCCCTACGTGGACGTGATCTTCGGACCCCAGACCCTGCATCGCCTGCCCAATCTTCTTACCGAGGCACGCCGCGGCCAGGGCGCGGCGGTGGATATCTCCTTCCCCGAGATCGAGAAGTTCGACACCCTGCCGGCCCCGCACGCCGAGGGTCCCACCGCCTTCGTGTCCATCATGGAAGGCTGCAGCAAGTACTGCACCTTCTGCGTGGTGCCTTATACCCGTGGCGAGGAGGTGAGCCGGCCCTTCGACGACGTCATCGCCGAGGTGGCGGCCCTGGCGGCGCAAGGCGTGCGCGAGGTGAACCTGCTGGGCCAGAACGTCAACGCCTATCGCGGGCTGATGGCCGACGGCGATAGCGCGGACCTGGCCCTGCTGATCCACTATGTCGCCGCCGTGGATGGTATCGAGCGCATCCGCTACACCACCTCGCATCCGCAGGAGATGAGCGACAGCCTGATCCAGGCCTACCGTGACGTGCCGGAGCTGGTCAGCCACCTGCACCTGCCGGTGCAGAGCGGTTCCGATCGCATCCTGGCGCTGATGAAGCGCAACCACACGGCGCTGGAGTACAAGTCGCGCATCCGCGCGCTGCGCGCGGCGCGGCCGGACATCAGCCTGTCGTCCGATTTCATCATCGGTTTTCCCGGCGAGACCGAGGCGGACTTCCAGGCCACCATGGATCTGATCGAGGACATCGGCTTCGATCACTCCTTCAGCTTCATCTACAGCCGCCGCCCCGGTACACCCGCCGCCGACCTACCCGACGACGTGCCACTGGCGGTGAAGAAGCAGCGCCTCGCCATCCTGCAGCAGCGCATCAGCGAGCAGGCCATCGCCATCAGCCGCGCCATGGTGGGTACGGAGCAGCGCGTGCTGGTGGAAGGACCCTCGCGCAAGGATCCGAACGAGCTGGCCGGCCGCACCGAGAACAACCGGGTGGTGAACTTCGCCGCCGGCCCCGACCTGGTGGGGCGTTTCGTCCGGGTGCGCATCACCGAGGCCTTCCCCAACTCCCTGCGCGGCGACATGCTCGGCCTCGCGGAAGCCAAGGCCGGCGCCAGCGCCGCCAACTGGGGCTGATTCCGCCCACCACATCCGAGCCATCGTTTTGGACCCCGAACCCTCTTCCCTGGAACTCGTCCTCGAACCCGCGGACAACGAACGCCTGGCCAATCTCTGTGGCCAGTTCGACGAGCACCTGCGCCAGCTCGAGCAACGCCTCGACGTGGAGATCAGCAACCGCGGCAATCATTTCCGCATCAACGGCGATGCGGTATCCACGCGCGTGACCGGAACCCTGCTGAAGGACCTGTACCACAGCACCGTCGAGCAGCGTCTGTCCCCCGAGTCCGTGCACCTGTTCCTGCAACAGGCGGGCCTGGAGGACATGGTGGAGCAGGCGGACCGGGACCAGCGCGCCGCGCCGGTGGTGATCCAGATCCGCCGCGCCAATATCCGCAGCCGCGGCCCGCACCAGCAGCAGTACCTGCAGGGTATCCTCGAGCACGACGTCAACTTCGGCATCGGTCCCGCCGGCACCGGCAAGACCTACCTGGCCGTGGCCTGTGCCGTGCAGGCCCTGGAGCAGGAGCGGGTGCGGCGCCTGGTGCTGGTGCGGCCGGCGGTGGAAGCGGGGGAACGCCTCGGTTTCCTGCCCGGTGACCTGACCCAGAAGGTGGATCCCTACCTGCGCCCACTGTACGACGCCCTCTATGAGATGCTCGGCTTCGACAAGGTGATGAAGCTCATCGAGCGCAACATCATCGAGATTGCGCCACTGGCCTTCATGCGCGGCCGCACCCTCAACGATGCCTTCATCATCCTCGACGAGGCGCAGAACACCACCGTGGAACAGATGAAGATGTTCCTCACCCGTATCGGCTTCGGTTCCACGGTGGTGATCACCGGCGACGTGACCCAGATCGACCTGCCCAAGACCACGCGCTCCGGACTCAAGCATGCCATGAAGGTGCTGGAGGGCGTGGAGGGCATCGCCTTCACCCGTTTCGACTCCCGCGACGTGGTGCGCCATCCCATGGTGCAGCGCATCCTGCGTGCCTATGCCCATCATGAAGGGGAGCAGGACCAGCATGATTGAGCCGGTGATCGTGGCGGGTGAGGCGGCGACCCTGGACGTGCAGTTTGCCGTGGAACAGGACGGCCTGCCCGACGCGCAGCAGATGCTGGGCTGGGTCGAGGCGGCGCTGGAGGCGGAGAACCGCGGTGTGGAACTGGTGATCCGCCTGGTGGACGAGGCGGAGAGTGCCGAGCTGAATGACGCCTACCGCGCCAAGTCCGGTCCCACCAATGTGCTGTCCTTTCCCTTCGACATGCCGCCGGAGGTGGAAGAGACACGCCTGCTCGGCGACCTGGTGATCTGCGCGCCCGTGGTGCGGCGCGAGGCCCTGGCGCAGGGCAAGCCGGAACTGGCCCATTGGGCCCACCTCGTCGTGCACGGCACCCTGCACCTGCAGGGCTACGACCACCAGGCCGAGGCCGAGGCCGCGGAAATGGAAGGGCTTGAACGGCAAATCCTGGCCCGGTTAGGCTATCCGGACCCCTATCACGAGGAGGCAGACCCCGCCTGACATCGTCGCTTGCCTGTAACGAACTCCTGTAGGAGCGGCCTCTGGCCGCGAACAACCCGAAAAGGTCCATTCGCGGGCGGAGCCCGCTCCTACACTCAACAGGTAAAGCTCGACAATCGGGCACACAGGTACCCATGAACGAAGATCGACCTAGTACTGGTTCCGCCCAGCGGTCCTGGCGCGAGCGCATCAGCCAGGCCCTGCTGGCGGAGCCCAAGGACCGCGAGCAACTGCTCGGCCTGCTGCGCGACGCGCAGCGCCGCGGCCTGTTCGACGCCGATGCCCTGGCCATGATCGAGGGCGTGCTGCAGGTGTCGGAGATGCAGGCCCGCGACATCATGATTCCCCGCTCCCAGATGGAAGTGCTGAGCCGCGACAGCTCCCTCGAGCAGATGCTGCCGGCCATTTCCGATACCGGACATTCCCGCTTCCCGGTGATCGGTGAAAGCCGCGACGAGGTGGTGGGCATCCTGCTGGCCAAGGACCTGCTGCGCTATTTCGTGGCCGGCAACGAGGAGGCCTTCAACATCCGCGAGGTGCTGCGCCCGGCGGTGTTCATCCCGGAGAGCAAGCGACTCAACGTGCTACTCAAGGAATTCCGTGCCAACCGCAACCACATCGCCATCGTGGTGGATGAATACGGCGGCGTGGCGGGCATGGTGACCATCGAGGACGTGCTGGAACAGATCGTCGGCGAGATCGAGGATGAACACGACCTGGACGAGGATTACTACATCCGCAAGCACAGCGCCACCCACTACACGGTGAAGGCACTGACGCCCATCGAGGATTTCAACGAATACTTCGAGGCCGGCTTCAGCGACGAGGAATTCGACACCATCGGCGGCCTGCTGGTACACGAGTTCGGGCACCTGCCCAAGCGAGGCGAAACGGTCACCATCGACCGCTTCCTGTTCAAGGTGCTGCGGGCGGACAACCGTCGGGTGCACATGCTGCACCTGTCGGTGCTGCCCGCGCCGGTGACGGAACCGCCTGTCAGCCCGGTGTCCTGAGTACGTGTGTTACCTGAGGCGCCCCTCTGTGATTGCGTGCACCTGTAGGAGCGGCCTCTGGCCGCGAACCGGTGACCAGGCGCGATTCGCGGCCAGAGGCCGCTCCTACAGGAATATGCCGCAGTGAGCCGCGCTGGCCCGGCTCGCAAGCTCGTGGGATGGGGCGAAGGCGCCGCCCTGCTGGCCGGAGCCCTGCTGCCGCTGGCCTATGCCCCTTTCGGTTTCTACCCCCTGGCCTGGCTGTCGCTGGCGGCCTTGTTCCTGCTGCTGCGCGACCTTTCACCCCGCCAGGCCTTCTGGCGTGGCTGGTGCTTCGGCATTGGCCTGTTCGGTGTCGGCGTCTCCTGGGTCTATGTCAGCATCCACCATTACGGCAATGCCGGGGTGGCGGCCTCGGCGGCGGCGGCACTGGGCCTGGTGCTGGCCATGGCCCTGTACCCGGCACTGTTCGCCTGGGGCGTGAACCGCGCGCAAGGCGTAACGGGGGCGCGGCGTTACCTGCTGCTCCTGCCCGCCGCCTGGGTGCTGGTGGAATGGTCGCGGGGCTGGATCCTCACCGGCTTTCCCTGGCTCAACCTGGGCTACAGCCAGATCGATACCCCGCTGGCGGGCTTCGCGTCTCTCTTCGGGGTGTACGGTGTGTCCTGGCTGGCGGCCCTGCTGGCCGGCCTGCTGGCACTGGTCTGGCAGGCAGGCAGACAGCGGCGCGGTGCGCTCTGGCTGGTGAGTGCCGGCCTGCTGTTGCTGAGCGGGCTGCCCCTGGAACGGTTGCAGTGGACCAGGCCCAGTGGTGCACCCGTGCAGGCCAGCCTGCTGCAGGGCAACATCGCCCAGGACATGAAGTGGCTGCCGGAGCTGCAGATGAGCACGGTGGAACGTTACGCCGAGCTGACCCGGGACAGTCAGCACAGCCAGCTCATCATCTGGCCGGAAACCGCCATCCCCGCCTTCTATCACCAGATCGAGGAAGACCTGCTGCCGCAGTTGCAGGCCGCTGCACTGCGCTGGGAGGTGGATCTGCTGATCGGCATCCCTGTGCTGGATCTCGAGCGCTGGGAGTATTTCAATGCCGTCATGTCGGTGGGACGGCAGCACCGCTTCTACCACAAGCAGCACCTGGTCCCCTTCGGTGAATACATGCCCTGGCGTCCGGTGCTGGAGCGTTTCCTCACCGCCATCGACCTGGCCATGGCGGATTTTTCCCGCGGTGCGCCCGACCAGCCACTGTTGCAGGGCGCCGGCCATGCCGTTGGCACCTCCATCTGTTACGAAGTGGCCTTCGGCGAGGAGATCATCCGCGCCCTGCCGGAAGCGGCCCTGCTGGTGAACGTGAGTAACGATGGCTGGTTCGGGGATTCGCTGGCCCCGCACCAGCACCTGGAGATCGCCCGCATGCGGGCGCGGGAGACGGAACGCTACCTGCTGCGCGCGACCAATACCGGTATCTCCGCCATCATCGACGACCGGGGTCGGGTGGCACAACGCAGTCCCCAGTTCGAGGTATCGGTGCTCACCGGGGCGGTGCAGCCGCGTAGCGGCGCCACGCCCTATGTACGCTGGGGTAACTGGCCGGTGGTGAGTGGTGTGCTGCTGGTGCTGATGCTGCTGGTGTGGCAAAACCCGATGGCTGCAAAGATTCCTCGGGAGAAAGCCTGAGGTCCTCCCTGTGCAGGTGTTTCGAGAGCCGGTCTTGCGTGCCCGGGATGCAGCGGGTGTGTGCCCCGGCGGGGGCACCGTAGGAGCGGCGCAAGCCGCGAAGAGTGGTGACCATCCCTGTTCGCGGCTTGCGCCGCTCCTACACAAGCCGGCGAATGCCGGCATCCTTCCTGCTATGCCATCCGCTCCCGCAACTGCTTCGTGATCGCCTCCAGGTCCGGGGGGGCGCTGTTGTCCACTACCAGCACGTGGCTTTGTTCCTCTTCGCCCAGTGGATCCTGGTGCGTGAGCTGGTGGTCGAGCACCTGCAGGTCGGCATCCGAGGCATCGCGGTTGTCCTGGTGACGGGCCAGTATGCGCTTGCGCAGTACTGCGTCGCCCGCCTGGACATCGAGGATCACGAAGGGTGCACCGCAGGTCTGCGCCAGGCGGCGCATGAGATCACGCTGCTCACGGTCCAGGAAGGTGGCGTCGAGGATCACCGGGCAGCCGGCCTCCAGCACCATGTAGGCGGCGGCATGCAGGCGACGGTAGGTCTCGCGGCTGACGTCGGGGGTGTAGATGCCCTGGCCCACGGCGCTGGGCACTTTGTCGGTGGGTTGCAGTGCGAACAGGCGCTTGCGTTCCACGTCGGAACGCAGGCGCAGGGCCTGCAGGGATTCCGCCAGCTGCGCGCTCAGCCAGCTCTTGCCCGAGCCGGACAGGCCATGGGTGATGATCAGCGGTGCCGTTGCCTTGGGGCGGGTGTAGTCGAGCGCGGCATCCAGGTAGCGGGTGAAGTTGCGCCACGACTCGCTGGCGTCCCGGCCCTGTTCCTCCTGCTGCCGGGCCTGGATGATGGCGACCTTGGCGCGCACCATGGCGCGATACACCAGGTAGAAACGCAGTACGCCCAGGCCCAGGTAGTCGCCGGTCTGTTCCAGGTAGAGGTTCAACAGGCGCATGGCATAGCCGTGGTAGGCGCGCTGGCGCAGATCCATGAGCAGGAAGGCGAGATCGCTCATGACATCGATCCAGCGCAAGGCCGGGCTGAATTCCAGCCGGTCGAACAGGGTGACCTGGTCCCGGAACAGGGCAATGTTGCCGAGGTGCAGGTCGCCGTGGCATTCGCGGATCCAGTCGTCGTGGCGACGTTGCTGGAAGTCACCCTGCAGCATCAGCAGGGACTGCTCGGTCCAGCGCCGCACCTCTTCGAGCTGGTCGCGCTGTGTGTCGTTCCGCAGCAGCGCGCTGACCTGGGTGAAGTTCTCCAGCACCGGGCGGCGCACCTCTGTGGGTTCGCCATAACTGCTGTCCTGGGGTGCCGTTGGGCTGTGGATGTGAAAGCGGGCCAGTTGCGTGGCCAGGGCATCGATATGGCTGGCGGAGAGTTCGCCGCGTTCGGCCACCTTGTCCAGGCGCATGTCCTCGGGGAACTGGCGCATCTGCACGGCGTATTCGAGTAGCGGGCCTTCTCCATCCAGTTCGGGATGCTCGAGGGCGCCGGTGACCGGCACCAGTCCCAGGTACAACTCCGGCGCCAGTACACGGTTGAGGCGCAGTTCCTCCTCGCAGTAGAAGCGCCGCTGCTCCGGTGTGCGGAAGTCCAGGAACCCGAGGCCGACGGGTTTCTTGAACTTGTAGGCGTACTGGCCGGTGAGCAGGATGAGGGAGATGTGGGTCTCTATGACGTGGCAATACTCGACGGGATGGGCAAGGCCGCGGACCTGGCACAGGTTCTGCACCAGGGTTCGCAGTTCCTCGCTGTTGGTGACCGGATGTTGCGGCATGCCGGGTCGATGTACCTGTATCGCCATGGGCTGAAATCTCCTCCCGTGCCTTCCCCTCAGGGAGGCGGGGCCTTGCTGCAGGCCCAGTATTGGCCGGCCACCGGCCGCTTGCATTGATACGGGTCAACGAATGGCGGATCGGAAAAAACCATGTCCGGCGCGAGGATGCGGACCCGGGGCTGGCCTGGCGGGGCCTGGTCCGGGGGCCCCCGGCCGGTACGGGGGTGCGGTGCCGCTCAGGCCACGGCCAGCAGCAGGCCGCCGACACGGGGCGTGCCCGTATGGGCCAGGGGCGCTGCGGGTAACAGAAGCAGGCTGGCGAGTACTGCGGTGGTGGTGGTGTGGCGCATGGTGTGATCCTCCCCTGGTCCTCAGTCTCGTGCGCGAGTGGCGGCTTCAGCAGATGCGGGGCAGCGGGTCGTCCTCCAGTTCCTCGAGAATCCGTTCACCGCCCAGTGGGGTAAGCAATAGCACCTGAGCGGGTGGCGCTTCAATGGTGCCGATGCAGCGGGCCTCGCGACCCTCGGGCAGGGATTGCCAGCGCTGCAGCAGGGCGTCTGCCTGCCCGGCCGCCGCCACCGCCACCACGCGCCCCTCGCAGGCGAGGAACAGCGGGTCATAGCCGAGCATGTCGCACACCGATTGCACGGGGTCGCGCACCGGGATCCGTTCCTGCTCCAGGCGCACCCCCAGGCCGGTGGCCCGGGCGATCTCGTGGGTGACGGTGGCCAGTCCCCCGCGGGTGGGGTCGCGCATGAAGCGCAGGCCGGGCTGGTCGAGCAGTGCGCGGGTCAGGGGCAGCACGCTGGCGGCATCGGATTGCAGCTCGCCGCGCAGGCCGAACTGTTCCCGGGCCAGCATGACGGCGATGCCGTGATCGCCCACGGGCCCGCTCACCAGCACGTGGTCGCCGGGCCGGATGTGGGAAAAGCCCAGCTCCACCCCGGGCGGGCGCAGGCCGAGGCCGGTGGTGGCCAGATACAGGCCGCCGCCCTCGCCGCGCGGCAGCACCTTGGTGTCGCCGGCCACCACACGCACCCCGATCTCGCGCGCGGCCGCGGCCAGGGCGGCGATGATGCGCTCCAGCTGCGCCGTCTCCAGGCCTTCCTCGATGAAGGCGTTGAGGGTCAGGCAGACAGGGATGGCCCCGGCCACCGCCAGGTCGTTGGTGGTGCCGTGCACGGCCAGCGAGCCGATGTTGCCGCCGGGGAATTCCAGCGGCTGCACCGTGAAGCCGTCGGTGGTCATCATGGGCGTGCCGGCGCCGAGCGCGATGGGCACGGCATCGGCCTGCACGTCCAGTTCCGGGTTGTCGAGGTGGCGCGCGAACAGCTCCTCGATGAGTTCACGCATGTGGCGCCCGCCGTTGCCGTGGGCGAGGCTGATGTGGCTGTCCATGTCAGGTCCTGTGGTCGATAAGGGCTGCGCTTTCGATGATCTGGCCGAAGCTGATGGCGGCATCGTTCAGCGGCAGCGCCTCCGGGATGAAGACGCGAAAGCCGGCGGCCTGCAGCGTGTCGCGAGCGAGCCGCGCCAGCCGCGCGTTCTGGAATACCCCGCCGCAGAGGCCAATCTGCTGGAATTCATGGCGTGTCGCAAGGGCCTGGGCCAGGTCGTGGAGGCCCTGGGCCAGGCTGTGGTGCAGGTCCGCCGCCCGTTGCGGGACACTGCGGCCGGTATCCATCAGCCAGGGCAGCAGCGGCGCCCAGTCCAGTTCCAGCAGGTCCCCGGACTGGCGCAGGGGCAGGGGGATGGCCAGGCCCTCCGCCGCCGCGATGGCCTCCAACTGCATGGGGCCCTGGGCCTCGAAGCTGGCCTGGTGACAAAGCCCCAGCAGGCTGGCGGCGGCATCGAACAGGCGGCCCGCGGCACTGCTGGCGGGGGACTGCAGGCCGCGCTGCCAGGCCTGGTGGGCGAGTTCGGCCTGCGCGGGCAGGAAGCCGGGCGCGAGGCCCGCCTCCCAGCAGAGAGCTGCGGCGCTGCGCCAGGGCTCGCGCCCGGCCCGCTCCCCGCCCGGCAGGCGAAAGGGCCGCAGGCTGGCCAGGTGGCGCCAATGTCCCGGGCGCCCGACAAAGGCCTCGCCGCCCCAGAGCTGCTCGGCCTCGCCGAGCCCGGTCCCGTCCCAGGTGAACACCAGCGACGCGCCGTCCAGGCCCCATTCCCCCGCCATGGCGCTGGCGTGGGCGTGATGGTGCAGGACCCGCTGCAGGGGCAGGCCGGAGGCGCGGGCCCAGCGGCTGCTGCCATAGTCGGGGTGGGCATCGCAGACCACCCGCTCGGCGCGCACCCGGTAGAGCCGCTGCAGGTCCTCGATGAGCCGGGTGAAGACCTCCAGGCTGCGGCGCGTGCCCATGTCGCCGATGTGGGGCGAGATCACCACGCGATCGTCCCAGGCGAGGGCGATGCTGTTCTTGAGGTGGGCGCCCACCGCCAGGGTGGGCTGGGCGATAGCCATCGGCAGCCGCCGTTCCAGGGGGGCCGTGCCGCGCCCCAGGCGCAGGGGGCGGAGGCGGCCGGCGCTGGCGCGGAACACCGAGTCGTCCGCCGGACGCAGGATGGGTCGCTCGTGATGCAGGAAGGCGTCGGCGATGCCGGCGAGGCGCCGTTCCGCCTCGGCGGGTTCCGTCAGTACCGGCTCGCCGCTGAGGTTGCCGGAGGTCATCACCAGGGGGGCACCGAAATCCTGCAGCAGCAATTCGTGCAGGGGGCTGTAGGGGAGCATCACCCCCAGTTCCTTCAGTCCCGGCGCCAGCAACGGCGACAGGGTGCAGCTGCGGCGGCGGGGCGCGAGCAGGATGGGGCGCGCCGGGCTGCGCAGCAGTGCTGCCTCCCCGGATGTGAGCTCGACGCAGGCACGCACGGCGTCCAGGTCGTCCGCGCCGCGGCCGGGAACCATGACCGCCAGGGGCTTGTGGGGGCGTTGCTTGCGGGCGCGCAGGGTGGCGATGGCGCTATCGCGGCCGGCGTCGCACACCAGGTGGTAGCCGCCCACGCCCTTGATGGCCAGCACGGCGCCCTCGCGCAGGGCGGCGACGGCGGCACGCAGGGCGGCCTCGTTGCCGCGGAGGGCGGCCTGCCCCGGGACCGCATACCAGAGCCCGGGGCCGCACCCCGGGCAGGCGAGGGGCTCGGCGTGGAAGCGGCGATCGGCGGGATCCCGGTATTCGGCCTGGCAGTCCGCGCACAGGGGAAACGCGTCCATGGCGGTGTTGGGCCGGTCGTAGGGCAGGGCGCGGATCAGGGTGTAGCGCGGGCCGCACTGGGTGCAGTTGGTGAAGGGATAGCGGTAGCGGCGCTGGCCGGGGTCCCGGATCTCCGCCAGGCAGTCGTCGCAGGCGAAGTGATCCGGTGGCAGGTGGATGCGCGCCGGGTGCGCCGCGTCGCTGGCGCGGATCTCGAAACCCTCGAGGGGTTCCGGCGGCACGGCCTGTTCCTGGCACAGGCGCGGCTGTGCCAGGGGAGGTGCCTGGTGCAGCAGGGCGTGCCGGAAGGCATCGAGGGCCGGCCCGGGTCCCTGCACCCGGATCTCCACCTCCCCAAGCCGGTTGCACACCCAGCCCTGCAGGCCGTGCTGCCGCGCCAGGCGGTAGACAAAGGGACGAAAGCCCACCCCCTGGACGTGGCCGTCGAGGAGGAAGCGTCGTGCCCCCACGCCGGTCTCAGGGTTCACGGGGCGGTTCCGCAGCCGCCCCGGCTGGCGCGGGGGTCTCGTCCGGCTGGGGCACCTCGCTGTCGTGGTGGCGCAGGGTCTGGCGCACTTCCTCCAGGTAGGGGGTGGCCTTCACCGCCTGTTCCAGCATGCGGCGGATGGCGCTGATCTCGTCCAGGCGCGCCACCATCTGGCGGATGGACAGGCGGCCCTCGCTGCCGGCGCGCAACAGGTGGCTCTTGAGTTCCTGGTATTCGATCTGGCGCTGGTGCAGCAGTTCCGCGCAGGCCGTCGCGGAAAACCCTTCCCGTTCCACGTCGGTGCTGTCGAGTAGCTCGACGGCCGCGCCCTTGAAGCGCGCCATGTGGTCCGCCAGCTGGGTGTCGGAGATGGCGGTCAGGCGCGCCTGCATGGCCGCCAGGCTCGTGGCCCGCTCGGTCATGTCGCCGTAGTACTGGGTCACGCGCAGGAGGTGAGGGAACAGACCGGACAGGGTCTTCGGCAGGTCGGCGTGCTGCGCCTGGTTGGTGAATTCCCCCACCGCCAGCACCAGCTGGTCTACGGCGCGGCGGTCCTGCTCCAGGCGCTGGCCGGGCGCCGCCTCGGTGTTGAGGGCATCCTTGGCGGCACGGCGGGCGATGGCGCCGATGCGCAGGGTCTCCATGTACAGGGCATCCAGGGCCAGGCCGGGGGTGGCGATGACGTTGCGGTCCAGGTGGCGGGGGCGGCTCTCGTCCTCCTCGGCGGTGCGGAAGCGCCTGCCCAGGAAGTCCACCAGCCGGGGGGTGGCCGGCCACAGCAGCAGCACGCCGGTGAGCTTGGTGAGGGTGTGGAAGATGGCCAGCGAGGTGGCCGGCGCCTCGGCCAGCCCCAGCAGCAGGGTGATGCCATGTACCAGCCAGAGCAGAAGCGGCAGGCCCAGGAAGGCCACCACACCGGTGACCAGATTGAACAATACATGGGCCAGGGCGGCACGCTTGGCCGCCGGTGTGGCACCCAGCACGGCAAAGGCCGCCGTGGAGGTGGTGCCCACGTTGGCGCCGATCACCAGGGCGGCGGCCGCCGTCAACGGGATGACGCCGCTCGCCGCCGCCGTCAGGGTGACGGCGAGGGCGGCGCTGGAGGATTGCATGGCCACGGTCAGCAGGATGCCGATGCCCACGAACAGCAACAGGCTGAGATAGCCCGTGCCGGCCAGTTCATCGAAGGGCACCTGCTGCTCCAGGCCGGCGAAGCTGTCCTTGAGCACGTCGATGCCCATGAAGAAGATGCCGAAGCCCGCCAGCGCCTCGCCCAGGGCCGCGCGACGGCTGCCGCCACTGATGCGCAGCAGCATGCCCAGCGCGATGGCGGGCAGCGACAGCAGTTGCAGGTCCACCTTGAAGCCGATCAGGGCCACCAGCCAGCTGGTGATGGTGGTGCCGAGGTTGCTGCCGTAGATGACCCCCACCGCCTGGATGAGGCTGAGCAGGCCGGCGTTGACGAAGCCGATGGTGGCGAAGATCACCGCACTGGAGGACTGTACCATGGCGGTGATGAGGATGCCGGAGGAAAGCCCGCGCAGGGGGGTGGCGGTCCAGCCGGCGAGGATCTCGCGCAGGGCATCGCCCGCCGCCACCTTGAGGCCGTCGGTCATGAGCTTCATGCCGAGCAGGAACAGGCCGATGCCGCCGGCGAAACTGATGATCATCCAGGTGGTCATGGGGTGTGGCGCGGGAAGGCGCGCGGCCTGTTACCGGAAGGGGGCATGGAGGGACATTCTCGGCAATGGCCCGGCGGGGCGCAAGCGCGCGCGGGCAAGGGTTTTGACCTGCTCCCCGAAGTGAATTAGAGTGAGTCTAATTTTGATTGAGCTACAGGAGCACGTGATGCGCAAAGGGATACTGGCCAGCCTGATCATGCCGGCAGTGCTGTTTTCGGCCGTCTCGCTGGCGGATCGGGATGATGACCACGGGGACTGGCGCAAGCAGGCCAGCCTCGAGGATAAGGTCGAGCAGCTCATCAAGACCATGCCGTCCACCGCCAACATCATGATCGAGGTGGGCGAGCGTTACCAGGACCTCTACTGGGCCGCCAGGCTGGGCAAATGGGCGTTTGCCGAATACCAGCTGGAGGAGATCGAGAGTCTGGTGGAACTGCTGCAGATCACCCGCCCCGGCCGCGCCGCCACGGCGGAGATCTTCCTGGAGAAGGGGCTGGAGGGATTCGAGGCCGCCTTCGAGGAAAAGGACTGGGATGGCTTCCAGCGCGCCTTCAAGGGCCTGAACGAGCAGTGCATGACCTGCCACGTGGCCAACGACCACGGTTTCATCATCGTGCCCCTCGAGCCGGTGACGGCCAACAGCCTGATCCTCAATCTGCCGCGCTAGCGCGGCTTGCCTGACCGGCGCCGCCCGCCCGGGCGGCGCGTCACACGGAATACTCCAGGACGTCGCCGGACACCGGGCCTGCCAGGGTAAAGAAACCCGACGGGCGCCCGATACATTCATTGCCAAATTTGACAAACATCAACAATTGTCAGGGCCGTCAGGTGCTGTCAGCTGTGTACCCTTGGTTTGTCCCCTGGCCGATGTATCCCGGGCTCCCCCGCCCGCTTGTAGCACTTAGGAGTTGCGTGTGAAGAAGAATTTCCCCGTGAGCGGCCAGGAGCAGGTCCTGGACGATGCCTTGCAGATCATTTCCACCACCGACCGGAAAGGGATCATCCGGTATATCAACGAGGACTTCGTGCGCGTCAGCGGTTTCGGCGAGGATGAGCTGCTGGGTGTGAACCACAACATCGTCCGCCACCCGCACATGCCAGCGGCGGCCTTCCAGGACATGTGGGATCACCTCAAGCAGGGCAAGGCCTGGATGGGCGTGGTGAACAACCGCTGCAAGAACGGTGACCACTACTGGGTGGACGCCTATGTGACACCCATCATGGATGGCGATGAGATGACCGGCTACCAGTCGGTGCGGGTCAAGGCAGACCGCGGCCTGATCGGCCGCGCGGAGCGTTTCTACCGTGACCTCAATCAGGGCGCACCGCTGTGGCGGCGTATCCGCAACCTCTTCAGGTTCAAGCTCACAGGACGGCTGGTGGTGGGGCATGGGCTGGTGCTGCTGCTCATGCTGGTCACCGGCCTGTTGGCCGGCATCGAGCCGGGCGGGGGGCTGGTGGCCATGCTGGCGGCGGGACTCGCCGGCGGCCTGATCGTTTCCCACCTGACGGCGCGTCCCTGGAAGCGGGCCGCGGCCAAGGCGCGTGAGATCTTCGACAACGACATCGCCGTACCGGTCTATACCGGCCGCCACGATGAATTGGGGCAACTGCAGCTGGCGCTCCATGCCCAGCAGGCGCGCATGCACACCATGCTGACCCGTATCGGCGATGCCGCGACCCACCTGGGCGCGGTGGCGGACCATACCGGCAGCATCGTGGAACGCACCGATGCCGGCGTGCGCGAGCAGCAGTCGGAGATCGACCAGGTGGCCAGTGCCATGCACGAGATGTCCGCCACGGTGCAGGAGATCGCCCGCAATACCGCCAGTACCGCCGATGCCGTGCGCGAGGCGGACGAGGAGGCGGACCACCTCGGCGTCAGCGTCGACCAGGTGGCGGAGCGGATTCGCGGACTGGCCGGCGAGGTGCAGCAGGCGGCCGACGTGGTGCGCCAGCTCGAGGCGGACAGTACCGCCATCGGCAAGGTGGTGGACGTGATCCGCTCCGTGGCCGAGCAGACCAACCTGCTGGCCCTCAACGCGGCCATCGAGGCGGCCCGTGCCGGGGAATCGGGTCGCGGCTTTGCCGTGGTGGCCGACGAGGTGCGTACCCTGGCGACCCGCACCCAGGAATCCACCGAGGAGATCCAGCGCGTCATCGAGCACCTGCAGACCGCGGCGGGCGGAGCGGCGAGGGCCATGGAGCAGGGCGAGAAGAGCGCCCAGGCAAGCGTGACCGAGGTGAATGCGGCGCGTGGCTCCCTGCAGTCCATCAACGATGCCATGAGCCGCATCTCGGACATGAGCGTGCAGATCGCCACCGCGGCCGAGGAGCAGAGCGCCGTGGCCGAGGAGATCAACCGCAACGTGGTGAATGTCAGCCAGGTGGCGGAGCAGACCGCCAGCGCCTCCGCCGAGACTCACCAGGCCAGCGAGGACCTGTCCCGCCAGGCGCAGGGCCTGGAGACCCTGGTGCGGCAGTTCGCCGTGCGCTGAGCGTGAAGGTCAGCGTTTTACCGGCGCGCGGCGGAAATTGCTGCCGTGGCACTTGGGGCAGGGCGGGATATGGCCGGTCCGGTGGAAATGCATGGCCTGGCCGCAGTCGGAGCAGTACAGGGTGCCGGGGCCGGTGATCTCGCCGCTGTGATGGGGCGGGTCGGCCTGCAGGGTTTCCCGTAATTCCAGGATCTCCAGCCTGGTCTTGTCGGCGGCACGGGCCAGGAATTCAAACAGCCGCTGCTCCATGAGCTCGATGTCGAATTTCAGCCAGTGGCCCAGTTCGTCCCCGGTTTCCGCCAGGTGCTGCCCGGCATCGCGCAGGTCGCGGCGCAGCCAGGCGGCGACCTTCTCCGCCTCCTCGCGGGTCAGCTCCTCCAGCTCGACGGTCTTGTCCACCGCCCGATCCAGGTGCTTCTGCAGAGTGGGCCGGGCCTTTTCCTCGGCCTCCTCGAGGCTGGCGCTGACACGCTCCATCATGCGGTCGTAGGCCTCCACCAGGCGTTCGGTAGGGCTGGGGTGTTTTTCATCGTTCATGGGTGGTCTCCCTGTTGCATCCCTTCCGGTGAGTGTGGCCCACTCGGCGTCCGAGGGGAAGGGGCGCTGAATCGTCTTGCAAGCGCCCCGAGTCTTGCCACTGCTGACAGGCCCCGGACCGGTACGCTGCCCCGGGACTCGCTGTGAATACGTCCCTGTACGCTCGACGGCCGCGTCCATGCGGCCGACGGTCCCGG
>OBJA01001416.1_pt1 | contig 16638 bp, 18 predicted proteins | sample 1519751 | NCBI WGS metagenome assembly OBJA01 (sample SAMEA3881238, study PRJEB22517) | soil metagenome | biome: lake sediment; feature: soda lake sediment; material: sediment, water from around vicinity | place: India | collected 2013-12-23 | depth 3 m | reverse complement strand
ACATCGTCGAGCAAAAGTACAAAAAACAGGATGGTGACACCGGCAAGCGAAATGAGCAATGTTTGCCCGAGTTCGATCAGGCGGGATTTGCGAAAGACGTCGCTGTAATAGCCTGAGATATAGTAGAAAAGAAGCCAGAAGGCAGGAATGAAAATGAGGCCCAGGTAAAAGCGCCCGGTAAACTCAAGTGGAATGTCTATGCCAAAATATTGCGGTTCGATGTAAGCTTTTCGGTAGATGTAAAACAGGGTCCAACTGGCAACAGCGGCAAACAGGTCAAAAAGTAAGTACTTGGCGACTTGAGCTTTTTTATTCATTCAAGCATCGTTTTTAGGTTAGGTAATCTTTGACTGCCACTGTTCGAACGTTTTTAACAGGTATTTATTGCGGCAAATGTAGCTATTTCAGCTAAGGAATGTGCAGCCCGAATACTTCAGCTTCTCCCTGATTTCGCTGAGAATAAAAAGTGTCTTCTCCAATTCGTTGAGTGATATTGAAATAGCTGATTTTTGCTGAATTACCCTGATGAAGTTGAACAGGGCATTCTGTTCGGTTTTTTTCATCCCGGTTGACGGCTGGTGCGCCTGTAAGGACACGTATTTTTCGTCTTTTTGAAAAATTTCGATCAGCGACTGTGCCGGCTTAAAAACTTCGGCCAATTGTATCTGTACACTGGTGCCGGACGAAAAAACGATGCGAATGTTGGTCATCGAGGACTTGTTGTTTCCTTCAAAGGCAAAAACATCGATTTTTTTCAATTCGCTTTTTTCGGCCACCATCAAAAATAGCAGCAACTCCACCAATTGTGTTTCCAATTCATCGACCGCCAGCGGCATCCTGATGTTGATCAGTTTGGTTTTCTTTAATTGTCCGGTTATTTTCAGGTTTTCAGTCAGAAAAACATGAGGGTTGAAAAATTGGATCACTGTACCCGCTTCGTGTTGCAGGTTGCTGAGTTGTTTTATTTCTGATAAAAGAAGCGAAGGAGCCTGCTTCAGAAAAAGGTGGTTGCTGTTTTTGATGGCCATTTCTATCAGCCCAAACGGTGGTTTGCCAATGTCGATGTATGCCGCGTCGGAGTTGGACAAAAGATCTTCGATGGAATATTGTTGGGCAGCCAGATCTTGTTTTGTAGTCGCCCGGGCGATGCCGGTGATCTTAAATTCAGTGAATTGCTGAACCAAATTGATTGGTCCGGTGTCGGTGATTTCGCCTGAAAAGATGCCTATTTTAATCATAGCTGCAAATTAGAAATAAAATGCTATTTTAAAACGCCTGTTGTGCCGGAACTTTTCAACGCCTTTTGTTGATAATGTTGGCTTTGGCTGGTTTCGGCAAGTAATCATTTTAAAGTATTTTTACCTAAAATTGAAAAAAGAGATGGATTCACGCGACAGTTTAAGACATCAGGGCCTGCGAAAACGTTTGGCCGAAGGCATTCGCATCAAAGGAATCAAAGACCAGCGGGTGTTGGATGCCATTGCAAAAGTGCCGCGGCATTTATTCATGGACAGCAGTTTTATTCAGTTTGCCTATAAAGACCAGGCTTTCCCGATTGGGGCAGGGCAAACCATTTCGCAGCCTTTTACCGTTGCTTTTCAAACACAGTTGCTTGACATTCAGCCTAATGATAAAATATTGGAAGTGGGCACAGGTTCGGGTTATCAAGCTGCCGTATTGCTCGAAATGGGCGCCAATGTTTTTACAATTGAACGTCAAAAAGAACTGTACCTGAACGTCCAGCAGTTGTTGCCCGATATCGGTTATCATCCTAAATTTTTTTATGGCGATGGTTACAAAGGCCTCCCAACTTACGGGCCTTTCGACAAAATACTGGTAACGGCCGGCGCACCTTCCGTACCCGAAGATTTATTAAAACAATTGCGGATTGGCGGGATTTTGGTGGTCCCTATCGGCGCATCCGACAAACAGACGATGTATAAAATTACGCGTGTTGCTGAAGACGATTTTGAAAAAGAAAAACATGGGAACTTTGTTTTTGTTCCAATGTTAAAAGGCACGTCAAATTAAAAATTTATGATTCAAATTAAAAAATTCACGTTCAATCCCATTCAGGAAAATACTTACGTACTTTACGACCAAACCGGCGAATGTATCATTGTGGATGCCGGTTGTTATTTCGATTATGAGCGGGAAGAACTGTCCGGCTTCATTCACGAAAACAAGCTGAAACCGATCAAACTGGTCAATACCCATTGCCATTTCGACCACATTATGGGCATTAACTTTTGCCGTTCAACCTATAATATTCCTTTTTTTGCACACCGCGATGACCTTTTTCTGGTTGAAGATATGGTGGCGCATGGCGACCGCTTTGGCATTCCGGTAGAGCCGGTTGATCCGCCCGATTATTATTTGGAAGAAGGTGAACAGGTGGCTTTTGGTGATTCGGTACTTGAGGTGATGCATATTCCCGGACATGCACCGGGTCATGTTGTTTTGTACAGCGAAGAACAACAATTTTTATTGGCGGGCGATGTTTTGTTTTATGGCAGCATCGGGCGAACCGACCTGCCCAAAGGCAGCTTCGAACAATTAATTGAGAACATCAAAACCAAATTATTGGTGTTGCCCGGCGAAACTGTTGTATACTCCGGCCACGGGCCCGAAACATCCATTGCTTTCGAAAAAAAGCATAATCCTTTTTTATTGTAACCCTTTTTGCAAACCGGGTAAAAATCATTTTTTAATCCTGAACAGCAAACTAATATTGACACAAAATTTCAGAAATAAAAACAGAAAAATGGGAAGTGACAAATTTGTAGCCCGCCATATCGGCCCGCGTAATGAGGAAATCCAAATGATGTTGGATAAAATAGGCGTTTCATCGTTAAACGAGCTGATCGACCAGACCGTTCCGGCAAATATCCGCCTGGAAAAACCACTGCAGTTGGCCAGCGGGCTGACCGAAAGGCAATACTACCGCCGGATACTCGACCTGGCAAAAAAGAATAAAGTTTTTAACACCTATATCGGGATGGGCTATTACGACACCATCACTCCCGCGGTCATTCTGCGAAACGTATTGGAAAATCCGGTCTGGTATACTTCTTATACGCCGTATCAGGCCGAAATTTCGCAGGGTAGGCTTGAAGCTTTACTCAACTACCAGACCATGGTTTGCGAGCTGACCGCGATGGAACTGGCAAACGCCTCGCTGCTTGATGAAGCAACAGCGGGAGCCGAAGCCATGGTGATGATGTACAACTCGCGTTCGAGGGCACAGGTAAAGGCAGGCGCCAACGTGGTGCTGATTGACGAAAACATCTGGCCGCAAACACTGGATGTCTTGCACACGCGGGCAATTCCGTTAGACATTCAAATTAAAATAACAAACGCTTCTGACTTTGTCTTCAACGATGAGGTGATCGGCGCGATGGTTCAGTACCCTGATTCAAAAGGCGAAATTGTTTCTTATGCTGATTTGGTTGAAAAAGCCCATACCGTTGACGCGAAAGTGGCTGTTGCTGCCGATCTGCTGAGCCTGGCCTTGTTGATTCCTCCGGGCGAGTGGGGCGCTGATATTGTCTTCGGAAGTTCGCAACGTTTTGGCGTGCCGATGGGTTATGGCGGGCCGCATGCTGCTTTTTTTGCCGCCAAATCTGATTTCAAACGGAACATGCCCGGACGAATCATCGGCGTTTCGAAAGATAAACATGGGAACCGTGCGCTGCGTATGGCATTGCAAACACGCGAACAACACATCAAACGCGAGCGGGCAACTTCAAATATATGTACGGCGCAGGCTTTGTTGGCCAATATGGCGAGCTTTTACGCCGTTTATCACGGACCAGCCGGCATCCGCGCCATTGCCGAACGGGTGCATGCCATCGCTGCTTTGCTTGACAAAGAAATAACAGCATTGGGTTATACCCAACTCAATAAAAACTATTTTGACACCATCCGGTTTGCATTGCCAAAATATGTGAAACGCGATGATATTGAATGGCTTTCGACCGAACTGGAAATGAATTTCCGCTATTTCGACAATGGAGAAGTAGGCCTGAGCATTGATGAAACCACTAACCTGGATGATATCAACTGGATCATCGAAGTTTTTGCCAAAGCGGCCAACAAACGGTATCCGAAAATCACCGTTTATCCCGACCTTCTGCCTGTTGAAAAGAAATTTCTGCGCACTTCGCCCTACATGCAACAGGATGTTTTTAACAAATACCGGTCGGAAACCGAGATGGTCCGCTACATTAAAAAACTGGAACACCGCGATATTTCGCTCACTCATTCCATGATTCCACTGGGTTCGTGTACCATGAAATTGAATGCGGCCACTGAAATGTTGCCGCTTAGCTGGATCGAATTTGGGGGAATCCACCCGTTTGTTCCCAAAAACCAGGCCCGGGGTTATCAGGAAATGATGGAAGAACTGCGCCGCGATTTAGCTGAAATTACCGGCTTTGCTGATGTCAGCCTGCAACCGAACTCAGGAGCTGCCGGCGAATATGCCGGACTGATGGTCATCCGCGAATATCACCTGAGCCGTGGAGAAGGACACCGCAAAGTGGTGCTGATTCCATCTTCGGCCCACGGAACCAACCCGGCAAGCGCTGTCATGGCCGGCATGGACGTGGTGGTGGTGCCCTGTGACGAAAAAGGCAATGTGGATGTGGAAGCGCTCCGCCAAAAAGCACAAGAATATCAGGATACTTTATCTGCATTTATGGTGACCTACCCATCAACACACGGGGTTTTTGAAGCCTCCATTGTTGAAATGTGCGACATCATTCACCAGTATGGCGGACAGGTTTATATGGACGGCGCAAACATGAACGCGCAAGTGGGATTGACAAATCCAAAACGTATTGGCGCCGATGTGTGCCACCTCAACCTGCATAAAACCTTTGCCATCCCGCATGGCGGCGGTGGCCCGGGTGTTGGCCCGATTGCCGTGGCCGAACATTTGGTTGAGTTTTTACCTTCGCACCCGGTGATGAACAACGGGCATGTTGGTATTTCTGCGGTTTCGGCTGCTCCGTGGGGAAGCGCTTCGGTATTACCAATTACTTTCGGCTACATTAAAATGCTGGGTGCCGACGGGCTGACAAAAGCAACCGAAATCGCCATTCTGAACGCCAACTACATCGCTTCGCAATTAAAAGATACCTACGGGGTTTTGTACACCGGCGAGAATGGGCGCGTGGCCCATGAAATGATCCTGGAGTGCCGTCATTTGAAAAATGAATCCGGAATTACAGAAGGCGACATCGCCAAACGGCTGATGGATTATGGATTTCATGCACCAACCTTGTCATTTCCGGTACACGGCACCCTGATGGTGGAACCAACCGAAAGCGAATCGAAACAGGAACTGGACCGGTTTATTGACGCCTTAAATTCAATCTATCAGGAAATCAGGGCAATCATTGACGGCCAATCCGATAAGGAAGACAACCCGTTAAAAAATGCGCCTCATACTGCCGAAACGGTGACAGCAGACCAATGGGAACACGCCTACAGCCGCAAACAAGCAGCTTTTCCCCTGGATTGGCTGAAGGAAAATAAATATTGGCCGCCGGTAGGAAGGGTTGATGATGCCTATGGTGATCGCAATTTGATTTGTACCTGCGCCCCGGTAGAAACATATCAATGAGCATAACTGTTTAAGGAAATTGTTCACAACATTGTGACAGTCATGATAATGAAAAAACGATGATTAAATATCCAATTGCAAAAATAAACCTGGGGCTGCTGGTTACTGAAAAGCGGACTGACGGGTTTCATAATCTTGAAACCATCTTTTATCCGGTGCCGGTTCAGGACGCGCTGGAAGTTGTGCAGGCCGAGGATTTTGAAATCAACATCAGCGGGATCGAACTGGATGTGGAACCCGAAGAAAATATCGTGGTCAATGCGTTCAGGCTGTTGAAAAAAGACTTTGAATTACCACCGGTCCATATTCACCTGCATAAAAATATACCGGTTGGCGCGGGGCTGGGTGGCGGTTCGTCTGACGCGTCCACCATGCTGCTGATTTTAAACGAGCTGTTTGAATTGGGTATCAGCGAAGAGCAGTTGATGAAATATGCCCTTGAATTGGGCAGCGACTGCCCGTTTTTTATCAACCCCAGGCCGGTGCTGGCAAGGGGGCGCGGCCAATTGATGCAAGATGTCACACTGAAACTGTCCGGCTTCAACCTGATTATTGTAAAGCCGCCGGTGTCGGTTTCAACTGCCTGGGCTTACCAACAGGTAGTACCGGCTGAGAGCAGGATGTCTTTAAGAGCGGTGGTGAATTTTCCTGTTGAAAGGTGGAAGGGAAATTTGCAGAACCATTTCGAAAGACCTGTCTTTGCAGCTTATCCTGAAATTGGGGAAATTAAAAAAACCTTGTATGCACAAGGCGCTACCTTTGCAATGATGTCTGGGAGCGGCTCAGCCGTTTACGGGCTTTTCAGGTCGGAGAAAAGGAACATTGAATCCCAATTCCCATCTGATTATCAGGTTTTCAGGCAAAAACTTTAGCGAGCACTCCATTCAGAAAAATAAAACTTTCCAATTATTAACGGGAAGTGTTGTAACTTTTTGACTTTTCGGTAGTCTTTACTTCAGAAAACGTTTAGAAACAGAAAACAAGCAAGTAAGTCTTAAAGCTATGAAAAGTCGAATTGGTAAATTGTTATTTGGAGTGGCAATAGCCATTGTGGCATTAACCGGAATTAATGCAAAATCAACAACACGTTTGTTGAAGGTTGAAACTGAACCTGCTCTCGAAATTGAAAATTGGATGACCGATGAATTTTTTTGGAACAGGGAGAATGTGAATGTGGCCCCGGCGAAAGACAAAGAGTTGGGTATTGAAAATTGGATGTATGATGATGATCACTGGAGATAGTTGAGGCAGATAATTAAGTGTAGCAAAAAAGGGGCTTTCCGCCCCTTTTTTGTTTATAATGGTTTGATTTCAAGCATCAGGTATTTTTTCGGTACTTTTTGTCCAGGTTCAACATTCACCTTTACAATTTTCCCGTCAAAAGGCATTTGCACATTGTTGTGCATTTTCATCGCTTCAAGAATCAACAGGCTGTCGCCTTCTTTTAATTTTTCGCCCACTTTTACATGAACGTCAATAATGGTTCCCGGGATGAAGGAGTAAATGTGGTTCTTGTTGGGTTCTTCCCAAACAGACCGGTTCCGGTACTTGCGCGTGTATTCCGTTTTGTAACGGGCACTGTGAACGATAATAATATCGTGTTTTTTTTCTTCCATCTTATTACGTTTTATTAAAATGGAGGGATTCCGTGTTTTTTGGACGGCCCTGAAACTGATTTGTTTGCTGATACCTTTAATGCATGAAGCAACATTTTGCGGGTATCTTCCGGTTCAATGACCTCGTCGATATAACCTTTTGCTGCTGCAACATATGGGTTGGCAAATTTCGTTTTGTATTCTTCAATTTTAATTTGCCTCATTGCTTCAGGATCAGCGGCTTCCGAAATTTCTTTCCGGAATACGATGTTGGCAGCTCCTTCGGGGCCCATAACCGCGATCTCGGCAGTTGGCCAGGCAAACACAAAATCGGCACGTAAATGGCGCGAGTTCATTGCAATGTAGCCACCACCATATGCTTTTCGAATGATTACGGTAATTCTTGGAACGGTGGCTTCGCTGTACGCGTACAGAATTTTGGCCCCGTGACGAATCACCCCGGCATGTTCCTGATCAACTCCGGGCAAATATCCCGGCAGGTCTTCCAACGTAATAATCGGTATATCGAAAGCATTACAATAACGAATGAACCGGGCGGCTTTATCGGAACTGTCGCAGTCGAGCACACCGGCCAATACTTTGGGCTGATTGGCTACAAAGCCAACGGTTTCGCCGTTGAGGCGGCCAAAGCCGATAACCACGTTGGGTGCAAAAAGCTCCATGATTTCAAAAAAGTCGGAATTATCAGTGATGGCTTCGATGATGTCCCGGATGTCGTATGGCATCCTTGAATCAGAAGGAACAATATTGCCGATTTTCTTTTTCTTTTTTGGATTGGCGGGTTCAATTTTAGCGGCTTTCTGGGTGTTGTTCCAGGGAATGTATGACATCAGTTTTTTGATTTGTGCAAAACATTCCAATTCGCTTTCGGCATAAAAATGAGCATTTCCGGTGATTTCGGCGTGTACTTTGGCGCCTCCGAGGTCTTCCATCGAAATTTCTTCACCTAAAACCGTTTTGATCACGCTTGGCCCGGTAATGAACATTTTTGAGATGTTATTGACCACAAACACAAAGTCAGTCAAAGCTGGCGAATAAACTGCGCCGCCGGCACATGGCCCCAATATGACGGAGATCTGCGGAATTACACCTGATGCCAGGGTATTGCGGAAAAATATTTCGCCATAACCGGCCAGTGAGTTGACGCCTTCCTGGATACGGGCACCACCCGAATCGTTGATTCCGATCAGTGGCACCCGCATTTTTAACGAGTGGTCCATAATTTTCGTAATCTTCCGGGCGTGCATTAAACCCAACGAACCGCCGGCCACGGTAAAGTCCTGTGCAAAAACACAGACAGGGGCGTCATTCATGGTCCCGGTCCCGATAATGACCCCGTCGCCATGCAATTTTTTCCCTTCCATGTCAAAATCGCGGGCTTCATGTTCGACAAACAAGTCATATTCATGAAAAGAACCCTCATCGAGGATGTATAAAATCCGTTCCCGGGCAGTGAGTTTCCCCATTGCAGCCTGTTTCTCAATGGCTTTTTCTCCACCACCTTTGAGAACTTCACTTTTCCTTTTTCGAAGGTCAAGGATATTCCGTTTTAACGACATATCAAATAGTTTTAATTAAAAAATGTCCGGTTTTCGCCGGGTTTATTAAAAGCTTAATGATCAGTTTTAAATTTTTCACCGGGGCAAAATTATAACTTTTTCATACACACCGATGTTTTGTAAAACATTTGGTTTTTGGTATTACGAGATAGTTAATTGTTAGGTTTTGAACAATTTTATTGATGGTTTGAACTTTTCACTACCTGCTTCCCCATTTGTAGATCACAACGGCCATAATTCCGTAAAGTATGTTTGGAATCCAGGATGCCACGAGCGGCGGTACGGAGCCCGACAGTGCAAAAACAGTGGATACCTGCATAAACAGGATGTAGGAAAAAGCAAGCAGGAGGCCCAGTCCCAAATGCAGCCCGATACCGCCTTTCACTTTTCGCGACGCAAGTGCGGCCCCAATGATGGTCAAAATAAAAGCGGAAAATGGGCCTGCGAGCCGCTTGTGTTTTTCAATTTCAAAATCAACGCTGTTGACGCCCCTCAGTTTCATGTCTTTGATTTCTTTGTTGAGTCGGGTGAGTGTCATGGTTTCCACAATGTCTTTTACAACATGGTAATCTTCGGGCAGCATGTTTAAGGTTGAGTCTATTTTTGTGCCGGTGGTGATGGTTTCTTTGTAACCGTCAATATCCCGGATCATATAATTGTTAATCACCCATTTTTTGTTTTCCCGGTCCCATTTTATATAGTCGGCTTCCAGTTTTGATGCCAATTTGCCATCCTCAAACTTTTCGATGGTGAATTTATACCCCACATCGTTCGAGGTATTGTAGTTCTGCATATAAATATAAATGCCGGGTGTGAGCTGCCGGTGAATATTTCGTTCCATGGCACTCCCTTTATTATCGATATAGGTGTTCCGGAACTCGACCCTTTTTTCGTTTGCCGGGGGAATGATGTAATTGCCAAGCACATATGAGAATACCGCGATTACCAATGCCGAAATCATGTAGGGGCGCATCAGCCTTCCATAAGAAACGCCACTGCTTAAAATGGCGATGATCTCGGAGTTGTAAGCCATTTTAGAAGTGAAATAAATTACCGCGATGAAAGTGAAAAGCGCGCTGAAAAGGTTGGCAAAAAAGGGAATAAAATTGAGGTAATAGTCAATAAAAATTGCTTTTATCGAGGCATCTTTCGAAATAAACTCGTCGAGATTTTCAGCAATGTCAAATACCATGGCAATGCTGATAATCAGTGCAATGGTGTAAAAGAAAGTGCCCAGGAACTTCCTGATAATATAAATATCGATCGTTTTCAGTATTGGCATCCTCATAGTTGCACCCAATTTTAATGTCTGTTCCGCAAATTATAAGCGTTGGCCCAATTTCCGGACCATTTCTTCTTTCCAGCTTTTGAAATTATCGGCCAAAATCTGGCGGCGCGCCTCTTTTGTCAGCCAAAGGTAAAACGCCAGGTTGTGCTGACTGGCAATTTGCGCGCCAAGCATTTCGTTTGAAATAACTAAATGACGCAGAAACGCTTTTGAATATTGTGCATCAACATACGATGTTCCTTCCGGATCAACCGGAGAAAAATCATCAGCCCATTTTCTGTTTTTAATATTGATGATGCCATTTTTAGTGAAAAGCATGCCGTTGCGACCATTGCGGGTCGGCATTACACAGTCGAACATGTCAACTCCACGGTCAATGGCCTCCAGGATATTAACTGGTGTGCCAACTCCCATTAAATACCTGGGTTTATCCTTCGGAAGAATTGGGTTGACTACCTCAATCATGGCATACATTTCTTTTTCAGGCTCTCCAACCGACAATCCGCCAATCGCGTATCCGTCACTTGGAATACCTGCCACATGTTTGGCGGCAGCCTCGCGCAAATCGGGATATACTGCGCCCTGTACAATGGGAAACAACGACTGGCTGTGTCCGTATAATGGCTTTGTTTTCGCCATTTGTTCAACGCAACGTTCCAGCCAGCGTTGGGTCAAAGCCAGCGATTTTTTTGCATAATCATATTCCGCATCACCCGGCGTACATTCGTCAAAAGCCATGATGATATCGGCGCCGATTTTACGTTGCACGTCAATCACAACCTCGGGAGTAAAAAGATGATACGACCCATCAATGTGCGACTGAAACCTGGCGCCTTCTTCAGTCAATTTGCGGATATCGCCCAGCGAAAAAACCTGGTACCCGCCGCTGTCGGTCAAAATAGGCCCGTTCCAGCCGTTAAAGCCATGCAAACCTCCCGCTTCCTCAATGATCGCTGTTCCCGGTCTCAGATACAAATGATAAGTATTGCCCAGAATAATTTCGGCTTTAATATCGTCTTTTAAATCTTTTACATGAATACCTTTCACCGATCCGGCGGTCCCTACGGGCATAAAAATTGGAGTTTCGATTGTTCCATGCCCGGTTGTCATTGCCCCGGCACGGGCTTCGCTGTTAATTGCCTGATGTTGAAGCGTAAATTCCATCCAGTGTTTTTTGAGTGCCCAAAGATAGGCATAATTGTTATACCGCCGGAAACAGGTATTTTGCAAGGTGTTAATTTAAATCAAAAATACGCCTTGAATGTCTTTTTGTATTATTATTTTTGCAGTCAAAATCATATTCATGGACCTTGATTTCTTTGACCGTACGGCTGGCGGGTGGATTTTGCCAGGCATTTTTTTAGGCGCTGTTCTGGTCGAACTGTTTTTTCTTTTGGTGTTTTACCTGAGGTTGTTGTTTCTCAAAAAATCTTCTGAAAGTGCTCCCGAAGAACCAATATCGGTTTGTCTTTGTGTGCGTAATGAAGAAGAACGTATTGTGCAGGTGCTGACACAACTTTTGGAACAACAATATGGTGATTTTGAAGTAGTTGCTGTCGATGACTTTTCAGAAGATGCTACCCTGCAAAAGATCGGGCAAATGGCTGAAAAGTTTCCAAAATTGAAGTTTACCACCATCAGTCAGGAAACACGCTTTTCAGAAAAAATGTCGATCAACCTGGCTTTGAAAGCTGCCAAAAAAAGCCATGTAATTTTAATCCGCCCCGAAAGCGAACACATTGGTCCGCAATTTCTGAAAAAAACAAACGACCTTTCTGCCGGCTCAAAACTGCTGATCAGCTATTCCAATTTTTCGCCTGAACGTAGCTTCTACAACAAACTGTGCCGGACGGAGCGATACCTGCTGTTTTTAAATTCTGCTGCTTATTCCTTGTCAGGCTTCCCGGTTTTTTACCAGGAAAACAACATCCTGTTTTTTAAAGATATCTACTTCGATTCTATGGGATTCAAAGGAAAAATGAACCATCATTTTGCAAATCTAGAGCTGATTTTTAACGAAGCGGTGAAAAAGGCTGTAAAAGTTTCGATTGAAGAGGAGACATTTATCCATGAAAAATCGAAAATAGAAAAAAAGGATTTTACCGATCTGATCCGAAAAAAAATACAACTGACAAAAAGGCTCGCCTTTAAAAAGCGTCTGCTTCTTTTTACTGAAGATTTTTCGAAACTTGCTTTTCTTTTGTCGTTTGTGCTGATGTTGGTTACTGAACCACGGATATGGTTGTTTGTTGTTTTAATTGCCGTTGTTGTTTTTGTATTTCAGTTTATTATTGTTAAAAAAATGGCGACACGTTTGAACGAAGGTAAAATCTTTCTATCTTCGTTCGTGTACACATATATGAGGCCTGTTATTAATTTATACCATGCTTCAAAAATCTTCATCCACGATAAAAGAAATTAATGGAATTAAATCCTAATTTATCCGATAAAGCCCAGCAAGATTTTGCCTTAGTTGAATCGGCCTTAAAAGGCGACGAGAAAGCTTTTGCAAAATTGTTAAGCAAATATAAGGATGCCATTTATTTCATGCTCCTGAAAATGGTGAACAACAAAAGCGACGCGGAAGATTTAACCATTGAGGCTTTTGGGAAAGCGTTTAAAAACCTGCACCAATATTCGCCAAGTTATGCATTCAGCACCTGGCTGTTTAAAATTGCATCCAACAATTGTATCGATTTTCTCCGGAAGAAAAAAGGAGTTCATGTGTCCATTGAAACCAATCAGGACAACAACGAAAATGACCAGTCGGTGAGGCTGAAATCAGTCGATCCCGATCCCGAAGAAAAACTCATCCGCATTCAAAAAGCCATCTTGCTTCGCCGCATCGTCCACAAGCTGAAGCCCCGTTACCGGACTTTAGTCGAACTGCGCTATTTTAGGGAATATTCTTACGAAGAAATCGCCAAAGAGCTCAAACTGCCGCTTGGCACCGTCAAGGCCCAGCTTTTCAGGGCCCGCGAAATGCTCTTCAAAATGATTGAATCAACTGAAATCGACGGGCAGGATTCCTGATTTATGGATATCATCAGAAAATATTTTCCTGAATTAACTTCGGAACAAGATGCCCAATTGCAGCAGTTGGGCCAGCTGTATCGCGAGTGGAATGAAAAAATCAACGTAATTTCCCGGAAAGATATTGATCAGTTGTATGAGCGCCACGTGTTGCACTCCATGTCGGTTGCCCTTTTTATAAGGTTTGTGCCCGGCACATCGGTAATGGATGTTGGCACCGGAGGCGGTTTTCCCGGTATTCCGCTGGCTATTCTTTTCCCCGAAACCAATTTTTTACTGGTTGATTCGATTGCCAAAAAAATAAAGGTTGTCGAAGGAGTGAGCCAAAGTTTAGGGCTGAAAAACGTCAAAGCCACGCAGGATCGTGCTGAAAATGTGAATGCCCGTTTCGATTTTGTGGTAAGTCGCGCGGTAACTGCCTTTCCAAAATTTGTTTCGCTGGTCAGAAAAAAGATTGGCGACCAGCAAAAAAATTCGCTCGGCAACGGGATTCTCTACCTTAAAGGGGGCGACTTTCAGGATGAATTGAAACCTTTCGAAAAACAAGTGCAGGTGTATCACCTCGGGGAGTATTTTGAGGAGGAATTCTTTGAAACCAAAAAACTCATTCACCTGAGCCTGAAAAACCCCGGAAAATAATTTGCAATGTTTTGGTTGGGAGCAAAAAAGAATTATTTTTGCAGTCCGAAATAAGCGGGAGTCTCATCCGGCGTTTTCAGAAATAAAGCAAATACGAAAATATTACAAGTTCAACTTGAAAAAATAAACAGATGAAAAGGACATTTCAACCATCAAACAGAAAACGCAGGAACAAGCATGGTTTCCGCGAAAGGATGTCTTCTGCCGCCGGGCGCAAAGTTTTGAAATTGCGTCGTGCCAAAGGAAGAAAAAAACTGACAGTCTCTGACGAACCACGCCACAAACGTTAAGATACCGGCTTATTCAAAAGATACATTAAAAGGTAAAGGATTTTTTCTTTACCTTTTTTGTGTTTTTGCACTTCACCTAATGTTTTAGCTGTAAGATATTTATCCTTAATGTTTTAACGACATTTTTCCGCTTTGTTTGAGGCCTGTAAACAAAAAGGAAAAATGGGTATATTTGGTGTTGATTCAAAAAAAGGAAATACGATACAAATGAAAATGATTGGCGTTGATATTGGCGGCACCAAAATAGAGGCCGCGCTGATTGATGGAAAACAAATCATCAAAGGGCATGCTGTTCTTACTCCGCATAACCGGGATAAAGTAACTGTGGTGAACACAGTGGGCGACGTGATTGAAGCTTTGTTTTCGGATGAAGTTGCCGGTATTGGCATTGGCGTGCCCGGGCTGTTTGACCTGGAAACCAACGAGGTGCTCGATGTGGTCAACATCCCTTCGTGGGACCGGGTGCCACTGAAAAAAATGTTGGAAGATCGTTTCGGGAAGCCGGTTTTTGTCAATAACGACGCCAATTGTTTTGCTGTGGGCGAAAAATATTTCGGCAAGGGCCAACAATTTCAGAATTTTGTAGGACTTGCCATTGGCACTGGCCTTGGTGCCGGAATTGTCATCAACAATCACCTTTATTCGGGCCGGTTTTGCGGCGCAGGCGAGGTTGGAACCATCTACTACAAAGACAAAACGGTGGAAGCCTATGCAAGCGGACAATTTTTTAAAGACCAGGGTTTGTCGGGTGCTGAGCTGGCCAAAAAGGCAGAAGAAGGCGATCAGGAGGCGATCATCCTTTTTAACGAATTTGGGCAACATGTTGGACGCGCAATTGCCAACATTCTTTTTTCGCTGGCTCCCGAGGCCATTGTTTTAGGAGGGTCGGTTAGCCGGTCGTTTCACCTGTTTGAGCCGGCCATGCGTGCTGTTCTTGAAAATGAATTTCCATTTCAACGCCTGTACCGGTCATTAAAAATTGAAATTTCCGATTTAAAAAACGGTGCGGTGCTGGGGGCTTCCTCTCTGGTGCTGGACGCGCTCGGTCAAGAGATGAAACTGGCATAAATTCGTGCAGGACATTAAAACCATACTGAATAAACGTTTCCCTTTTTTTGAAAAGAAACTGGTTGCCGAGATTCAACAGCAGGGAATTATCCAGGAAGTTGAAGCAGGCGAAGAACTTTTGCGCGAAGGGCAGTATATCAAGTCTTTCCCGCTTGTTTTGGAAGGTAGCCTGCGGGTGGTGCGGCACGATGAGGAAGGCCGCGAATTGCTGCTCTACTTTCTTAATCCCGGCGAAGTTTGCAGCATGGCACTTACCTGTTGCATGGGCCAACAACAAAGTAACATCAGCGCGGTGGCCGAACAAAACAGCCTGATCGTGCGCATTCCGGTGGATTTTCCGGATCAGTGGATGGTACAATACCCGGCGTGGAAGTCGTTTATGATGTATGCCTACCGCAAACGTTTTGACGAACTGCTGGATACCATTGACGCCATCGCTTTTATGGATTTGGATGAACGGCTGAAACGTTTTTTCCAAAACCGGTTTAAAGCAACCGGTGAAAAAGTGTTTTCCGGTACCCATCAGGATATAGCTTACCAGTTGAATAGTTCCCGCGAAGTGATTTCCCGCCTTCTGAAAAAGATGGAACAAAAAAGGCTGGTCGTACTCAGCCGCAACGAAGTTGACTTCACCCAACTCATTAATCAAACCGGACCGCAATAGGAATTCTGCACCCGGGAAAATTTTACCTGATTCTGTTGTATGTGACCAAGGTCACTTTGTAAAAGAACCGGCGTTTGTTTCTTTGTAAAAAATCTTCGGAAATGAAACAGTTTTTTTTAAAACATAAATGGAAGTTCATAGGAACAGCGCTGGGGGCTTTTGCCGGCTTCCTGTATTGGCATTACATCGGCTGCAACTCGGGCACATGCCCCATTCAGTCGAATTGGCACACCAGTTCATTATACGGCGGGTTAATGGGCTTTCTGGTGAGTGATATGAAAAAGAAAAAACCGAAACCCGGAAACGATGGAACAGTTTAACCAGATCATTCAAGGACAAACGCCCGTGGTGGTTGATTTTTTTGCCACCTGGTGCGCACCGTGCAAAATGATGGCGCCCATCCTGAAACAGGTGAAAAGCAGCCTGGGCGACCAGGTCCGTATCCTGAAAATTGATGTGGATAAAAACCGGGAACTGGCAACAAAATATCAGATCCGGGGCGTGCCAACACTGATGGTTTTTCAGCACGGGCAGCGCAAATGGTCGGGTAGCGGGGTAATGCAAGCCGATCAGTTAGCCGCTGTTATTCGCTCCGTTACTAGTTCTTCAAACTAAAAAAAAGCCAAGTTTAGATAGATTACGAGAAAAGGGAAAAGCAGGAATCCGCAGGGGTTCCTGTTTTTTTTACTCCAGCTACGCCTGCCCGGAAGCATTGTGATAAAAAGCAATTCCCGCCCGGTCGATATGTTCTTTCAGATCATCATTGCTGATGCTGTGATAATTCAGCACATCAAACTGGTAAGGCAAAATGGTTTCTTCGTTTAGCTGGTAGCTGACCCGCCAGATCAGTTC
>OBJA01001415.1_pt1 | contig 16654 bp, 12 predicted proteins | sample 1519751 | NCBI WGS metagenome assembly OBJA01 (sample SAMEA3881238, study PRJEB22517) | soil metagenome | biome: lake sediment; feature: soda lake sediment; material: sediment, water from around vicinity | place: India | collected 2013-12-23 | depth 3 m | reverse complement strand
CCGCAGGCGATCGCGGGTTTTAGCCGGCAGGGCGGCAACGGCCGGATCCTGATGCAGCAATTCAAGTTGCAGTGAAACATTGGCCAGGGGGTTGTTGATCTCGTGGGCAACTCCTGCCGCCAGGCGACCTACCGAGCTTAATTTTTCATTAAGCGCCGCGTCCCGGAGCTTATGGCCGATCTCCTCATCCCGTTCGGACTGAAAAAGGTCCAGAGCATACATGATGAAATGAAGAATGATAAATGCGGACAAGCCTCGCCAGAACTGCACCGGCAGCATCATGATAACGGCGCTGGAGGGAACAATTCCGGTAAAAAAACCGTAAATCAGAAAGGTAGCCCCGGCCCCGGTGAAGTTGCCCGCCCCGTTGACCCCCTGACGGTGCAGTTGCCGGGAGTAGAGGATCAGGCCGCTGCCGGTGAGCAGAGTGGCGGTGATGGCGAACAGGTTGCGGATGTGGTAGTCCAGGGGCTCAAAGTCCAGTTGCCCGTCAGTGGTGATGTGCAGAAAGGTAAGCAAAAAAAGGATAACCAACAGGGCCGGCGGCAACCAGGCCAGCCAGCGCCAGCTTGCCGGATTAAGTTCCCGAAACAGGCTGATGCCGAAGGTGGCAAGAAAGAGGAAGGACAGCAGCAGCAGCGCCAGGCTTAACAGGCGAACCTGGGGAAATATTTCCGGGGGAACCAGTTCAACAACCAGCAGCAGCTCCATCCATTCATGAATGGCGTGGATGAAAGCAAAAAGAGCCAGCAACCAGAAGATGCCGGCGATTTTCAGCCTGTCGAAACTGCGGAGGCGGGAGATGATGGCCACCCCGATGGCAAAAAATGAAGCGCCGTAAAACAAGTAGATGGTGGCCAGAAAAAGGGGTGACATGGCGGCTTCGGTTTCGGTGTCCGTTGACCAGGGAAAGCAACCTGTTGCTGAACGGTTAGTCGGCTGCGACGTAAGCGTTCAGCGGGGTCGCGGATTGTCGGCTTTTCGCCGACTGTTGACACGAGTAAGCAGCCGGGCTCGTAATGGGGGACAGTTTTAAGACCATCCCCCATTACGAGCCCGGCTGCTTGCACGAAATTGCGGTGCTATCAAACGTTTACGACTGCGACAGCAGAGTATAGCGTCTGGTTAAGGTGAAGGCAAGCAGGACGAAGGCGAAGAGCGCCGCCGTCAGAATTACCTCCGGGGTTTTGGGCGTGTACGACTCCAGGAAAACACCGGAGGGGTAGACCTGGCCGGCGGTTACGAAATCGAAACGCATCATGAAGATTCCGGTCAGCACACAGACGGCCGCCAAAGCCATCGCTCCGAGGCTTTCCCGCACCACCGGCAGGGTCAGCAGGGCGATGGGAATCAACATCCCGATGATGATCTCAAAGGTCCAGAAGCTGAAAGCAAACGGCCCGTTGAGCAACTGGGCCGCCGCCGCCGCTTTTTCCGGACTGCCGGTTACAGCGGCTGCCAGGTTGGCGCCGATGAAAAGCAGCCCGACGGCCAGCAGAAAGGCCATCAGCCGACCCAGGCCCAGCATAACCTCTTTAATCCCGGCTTCCGGCTCCTGGCCCATGACCTTATAGGTAAGCACTGTTATCAGGGCCAACCAGGCAATGCCGGTAAACATGGCGCTCAGGACCAGAAACATGGGCATAAAGGGGCCGTGCCACAGGGGCCGGGATTCCAGGAAGCCGAAAACCGACCCCAGGGTGCTGACCGCAATGAAGCCGGAAAAAAGCGACAGGGCACCGAAAAGCTTGGCCCGGCGGTGATCGTCTTTTTGCATGAAAAAGAATTCGGCGATAATGAATACCAGGTAAAAGGTATAGGCCACCCCCATGCCGAAGATCGGGGAGGCGGGGTTGGGGGTCAGCATGGAAAGCGGCATCCGCTCCACTCGTCCCAGGTGCAGACCGATGGCTACAAAGCCGGCCAGCAGGGTCAGGATGGAAAGCATCACGCAGGTTCGCCCGATGGGGCCGTGGGCCACTTTCCGCCAGTCGGCCGCCCGCAGCTTGCCGATGCCGCCGACCCCCAGGTTGAGAAAGGAGTTAACCATGCAAAGCCCGGTACAGGAGACCGCAAAAAAGACGTAAACCGCGATTGAAAGCGTCCAGGGGATCCTGAAATCAACCTTCATCATCTCCAGGCCCTGGGTCAGCACCAGCAGCGCCACCCAGGCCCCGGCCAGCACCATGGCGGAAAGCACCGCCACCCATACGGTATGGATCGCCGTGCCGCCGGAGTTGTTATTTATCGGTCTGATCATCGTCGTCACCTTCGTCGGTCATGAAGGAATAAATATAGGCCGCGCCCACCGCCGCCGCCGCCACTGCCAGGCCGGCCAGGGTGGTTCCGGCCGAATCGATGGCGTCCATCAACGGTTTGCCCGGCGCCACAATCATCCCCAGTTTGGCCGGTTCGGCGGGCAGAATGGTCAGCACATCGGTGCCCCCCGCTTCGCTGAGCCCGTGGAGGTAACCTCCCACCTCGGCGGCGCGGGCCTTGGCCTTTTTCAGGATATCTTCCCGGGGGCCGAAATCCAGGGCACCGGCCGGACAGTTGCTGACGCAGGCGGGTTTGGCTCGGCTGCCGTACATTCTGCCCCGGTAGCTTTCGCCCGTAAAACGGTTGTAACAGAGGTGGCACTTGCGGGTGACGTTCTCGTCGAAGTCCAGTTCGGCCACGTTGAACGGGCAGGCCTGGTAACAGTAGCGGCAGCCGATACATTTATCCTCGTCCACCACCACCGGCCCTTCGGCCATTTTTTTGATGGCGTTGACCGGACAGACCCGGGCACAGGCCGGTTTGCGGCAGTGCTGGCACTGCCATTTGACATGCACCCCGGTGTCCCGGTTGTTTTCCAGGGTACGGTAATTGACTACGGTGAAGGTTTTGCCGGTGAGTACCTCGGTACGTTCCGCCGGCAGGTTGTTCCAACGTTTACAGGCGCTGACGCAGCGCCGGCAGCCGATACATCTGGTGCTGTCGACGAGCTTGGCGTAGCCGGGGTCGCGGCGGCGACCGATGGCAGCCTCCGCCTCGCCCGCCCCGGCCTGCAGGCAGACCCCCGCCACCGGCAGGAGGGCCAGTTTGCCCAGGAAGCGGCGTCGCCCTTGGTTTTGCAGCTTGTCATTATCCATATCACACCTTCCCTTGCTTGCCTTGCCGCGAGCGGCTGACCCCGGCGGGTTCGGCCGGATGGATGACCAGGCGAACCGGGCCCGTTTTCGGGCCCGGTTCGCGCCCGGACTACTTCAGGCCGAAGGTTTTTCTTCGTTCATCGCGGATTTTGTTGATGGCCCGCTGTAGATCTTCCGGCTTGTCATCCTCATGATAATGGCAGGCGTTGCAGGTGTTCATCTGCTTGTCCAGGCCGCCGGCATCAATGGTCGCCTGCGGGTAGAGGAATTTGAAAAGATGGCTCTTGATATCACCGCCGTATTTGGTCAGGTTGGTGGCAGTCCGGGCGGTGCGCGGCATGTGGCACTCAACACAGCTGCCGCTGGCGTGGATCGCGTGGATGCCGAAGTTGTTGCGGTTGGGCTCATTGTGGCAGCTCAGGCAAAGTTTGTTGCCGGGCTCTTTGGTCAGCCGCCGGGTGCCGCTTTCTCCATGCAATCCCTGGTGGCAATCAAGACAGGATACACCGGCGGCCCGGTGGGTGCTTACCATCCACTCTTCCCACTGCTGGTGGTGGCTTTTGGCGTGACCGGAAGGCCAAAAGCGCTGGGGTGTGTGTGTTTCCGGGCTGACGCTGACGTAGTAGTCCTCAATGTTATGCCCGATTTGGTAGCCGTAGGGATAACTGAAAGTTTTGGCCGCGCCGCGGATGCCGTGGGTTTCCGCAATCAGGGCGGTGGAAGAGCCGCGAACGTGGCAACGGGCGCAGACATCGGACTGAGCCTTGGTTTGCGGCAGTCTGGCGGGGTTGATGATGGTCCGGCTCTCGTAGCCGGGGGCGGCTTCAATATGGTTGCTGCCGGGACCGTGGCAGGCTTCGCAGGCCACGCCGTTGTCAACCCAGGTGGTCTTGAAGGTGTCGGTTTGCTTGTTGTAACCGATATCCATACCGGTGACGTGGCAGTCGCCGCAGCCGGTCTGGAACAGGCGGTTGCGGTTCATCCAGTAGTTGGATTTGCCCGGGGTGGCGTCGATGTAGTTGGCCCACTTACCGGTGGCGATATTGACCTGCAGGGGCAGCACATGCAGGCCGCCATCGGGCAACTCGGTAAGGTAGCGCTGTTTCCATTCGCCGCCCAGGGTGTATTTAAGTTCGAAATCCTGGTACTGGCCGTCGATGTTGACGGTGTTGATGAAAAAGCGACCGTCCCTTTCCTTCATGGTGATGGTAATGTCGTCTCGCTCGTAGGTATTGTTGACCCAGAAATCGCCCTTGATCACATCGCGGCTGATATCCTGAACCTTGTACGGGTGCATGGTACCCAGCCAGCCTGCGTGTTTTTCCTGATGGCACTCGATACATTCCTTGGCACCGACGTACCTGGCCCCTTCCGTTGAGGTTTTAGTGCCCATGGCCGCGAATTTTTCGGCGGGTGGAGCCTTGCTCATGGCGTTGACCAAGATCGCCACGCCAATTACCGCGATCGCCAGAACTCCGATCAATAACGCTGTACTTCCCTTTTTTTCCGCCATGGCTTCTCTCCTTCCTGGCTGTTGATGATGGTTGCCGGGTTGCGGGCCACAGAGGTCGCCGCCGCACCCACCTTCACGTTTGGAAAAAATTTACAGGAGAAAGGAGGTGACCAACCAGATAAAAGTTGTTCACACAACACCCCCACCTTGTGAAGTATTGTTCACAAGGTGGGGGTGTCACCGGGTGGGAGAGGGAAAAAATCAGAGCGGCAGAATCTGCATCTCCTTGCGGGCCGGATGGGTGCCGTGCAGCACCAGCCCTTTGCGGCCGTCGATGCTGATGGGGTCGCCGCTGTGGAAGGTGGTACCGTTGATTTCGCAGCGGGTCTCGGTTTCGTAAACCTTGAGTTGGGAGCAGCCCACCACGCAGGTTTTTTCCAGACGGGTGGCCACCACCGCCGCATGTGAGGTCTGACCGCCCCGGGCGGTGAGCAGACCGTCGGCGGCGGCGATCTCCTTGATGTCGTCGGGCACGGTGTCCTGGCGGATCAGGATCAGCGGGGTTTGCGGGTCTTCCCGACGCAGCCGCTCGATATCGGCGGCGTTGAACACCGCCCGGCCGGATAAAGCGCTGCCGCTGACCCCGACCCCGTGGGCCAGCAAGGCCGCCCGGGCCGCCTCGCCGTCGGCAAAGACGAAGAAGCTTTCCTTCTTCTTGATGGTGATCATGTCGCGGGTTTGCAGCAGATAAAGATCCTCGGCCCGCGGGCTTTCGAAGGTGAACTCGATCTCCTGGGCGTTCCAGCGTTTTTCGTAGATCAGATGGCGGGAGACCGCCAGTAGCCGCTCATAGATGGCGGGGAAGCGGCGCTCCAGGGTGTTGTCCGGATCCCGGCCGTCCAGCTCGGCCTGCTCCACCGAGATCGGCTCGGTGGTGACCAGGCCGCTGACGATATCCTCGCCCTGATCGCCCACCGCGTAGTCGCCCCACAGGGCCACCCGGGTCACCTTGCGGTAGGGGTGGGCGGTGAACAGCACCCCGCTGCCGGCCTCGGGGCCGATGTTTCCGTAAACCATGGTCTGGACGATCACCGCCGTGCCCCAGTTGTCGGAAATATCCATGATCCGGCGATAGTCGCGGCTTTTGGGGGTGTCCCAGGAGGCCAGCACCATCTCCACCGCCCCGGTGAGCTGCAACCAGGGGTCGTCGGGAATGCCGATTCCCAGCCCCCGGATCGCCCGCTGGTACTCCAGGGCCAGCAGCCGAATCTGCTCCGCCGAAAACTCCCGCTTGTAGCGCACCCCGCAGCGTTCCTTGGCCGCGTCCATCAGCTCCTGAAAGACCTCCCGCTCCACCCCCTGGGACATGGCCCAGGACTGGATAAAGCGGCGGAAGTTGTCCCAGGCCAGAAAAGCCTTGCCGGGCTGCTCGGCGAACTCGGCCACGATATCTTCGTTCAGGCCCACATTATGGATGGTGGACATCATTCCCGGCATCGAGATCGCCGCCCCGCTGCGCACCGAAAGCAGCAGCGGAGCGGCGGGGTCGCCGAAGCGGCGGCCGGTCTGCTTTTCCACCCGGTTGAGGCCCAGCCGCAGCCGGGCCATGAAGTCATCACGGCATTTGGTGAACTCGCGGATCACCGGCCAGCAGCGGAAGACCTCGGTGGTCACCGCCAGCCCCGGCGGCACCGGCTGGCCGTCAACCGCCAGCAGGGTCAGGTTGTAGCCCTTGTTGCCCAGCAGGATCAGGTTGGCGTTGCGGCTGTGACGGGGGTGCAGCGGGTTGATGGCCCGCTCCGGGTTGTAGGTCATCAGCAGGTCGAGGTGCTGCTCGTCCAGCACCTCCTTCTGGGCCTCCAGGGTCTGGTAGATCCGGGTGATGAAGTTGTCCAGGTGCTGGAGGCCGAAGGTGGAGGCGATCAGATCCCGCATGAAGCTTTCCGACAGCCGGTTGATATTGCCGCTTAAGTCGCCGTCCTGCCACAGATATCGGTACTTGGGCAGCAGGTTGCCGTTGCCGATCTGGGGGATGATGATGCTCAGGTTGTTTTCATGGATATTGGTGTAATAGGTGTAAATAACATCCTTGACCCCCTCCGACAGCCCCCGGAAGATGTCAAGATACTGGGTGTAGGAAAAACGCTTGATCCCCATGGAGTTGCTGAGCAGCGAGAGGTAGGTGTTGAGCTTGCGGCTGTTGATCCCGTCGATTTTCAGAGCCCGCAGGTAAAGGCGCAGACATTTGAGAATCCGGATGAAGGTGGCCTTGGTGATGATGTTGAGGTTGACCGACTCCGGCAGCTTCTCGAGATAAGTATTGGCCAGGTTCTCCAGCCGGAAAGTGAGGCTCAGGGCGTCGAACTTGCGCTCCTGGTAGCGGCCGTAAACCGAGGGGATATCCACCGCGATATGGCGCTTGTGATAAATGCTCTCCTGGGCCGGGAAGCGTTCCGGGCTTAAGATTGTCTCCTTCAGCCGTTCCAGGTGGTCGAGCATGGCGGTGAGGCACTCGAAGGTGTCGCAGATCTCGAGATCGGCCAGCAGTTGCTCCATCTCGGGAAAGCCCTGGCCGGCGGCGGCTTTGAGGTGCTGGCGCAGCTCCTCGGTGCCCAGGTTGTATTTTTGGTGACAGAGCCGGTACATCCGCACCAGCAGGTCGAAGCGGCGCCGTTCGTCGGCCGGGATGTCGGTCTGCTCGGCCAGGTAGGCCCGGCGGCGGTTGAAATCCCAGTTGAGCAGGTCGGCGGGGCGGCGGATATGGGGCAGGGTCCAGATCCGGGCGGTGAGCCGGTGGAGCTGATCGACATACTCGCCTTCCGCGGCGATCTGTTGCAGCACCTCCTCCGGCAGGTAGGGGGCCAGCCCCTTTTTGTCCCTGTCCCGCCAGAAGATGATGATGGCCTCGATGAAGTCGACGATCAGGTTGCTGGACTCCACGTGGCTTTGTTTGCGCAGGAAGTGGATCAGCTTGTCCCGGCGCTGGTGGAGTTCATCAAGCTCGGTGGAAACTTCGCGCAGCAACCCTTCCGCCCCGATATCGTTAAAGAAAACCGGCACCAGCTTGGCGAATTGGGTCACCAGGTTGTAGACCGGCTCGATGGGGTGGTTGAGCAGCTCGGTGATGTCGCGCTGGAAGAGATCGGTATCCTTGAGGCAGGTGCCGGAGAGCTTGAGGTTGATGATCAGGGCCGAAAAGAGGGTGGCGCACCACTTGGGCTCCTGGCCGATCAGGTTGAGCCAGACCCGGATATTGGCCAGGTGAGCCGGGTTGGCCAGGGGCTGCCAGTCCTCGCCGATGCCGGTGACGTTGGCGTACTGGAAGCCGAAACGCACCGTCTCCCAGAGAAAGGTTTCCACCAGCCGCGAGTTGCCCCGGCTGAACACCTCCGAGCCGATCACCTGGATGCATTGCAGCGAGGTGTGGGGGTAGCGGCGGACGTTGGTTTTGAGCAGGGAGAGGGTGGTGAGCAGAAAGCGTTCGATCTCTTCAAAGGTCTGGCGGCGGATAAGCTGCACCAGGCTGCGGTTGATCTCCCGCAGGGTTTCCTCGTGGATCAGGCTCAGCCCCTTGGTGTCCATGATCCGAAAGAGGAACAGCATCTTGCGGTTTTCAGCGAACCGGTCGTGGTTGGAGCCTGATGCGGAAGGCCCCCGGCCAGTCGGTCGGGGATTTCTTTGTAGAGCCGGACGATATCCAGATGATCGGGCAGCTCCAGCAGCCGGAGCAGGGCGTTTTCATCGTGGTCGACGGCGATGGCGTCCACCGTGGCCAGATGTTCCCGCAGCCGGGCGTGGGAGATTTCGGAGAAGAGCCGCCCGGCCTGCCAGCCCCGGCAGAGGGATTCGCATTCGCTGACAAACCAGGGCTGGGGGTCTTCTTCGCTGAGCCAGTAGCGGTAGTTGAGCTGCAGCCCCCTTTGCAGCAGTCGGGAGAGGGCGGCCAGAAAATCGGGGAAATTGGGGTCAGACACCAATTTGTTTTCGTCAACGGTAACTTGGTGTCCGACCCCGATTTTCTCTTTGTCGGCCAGGCGGGCAGCCAGCCTTTTCAGGGAATGCTGGCCCTGGACCAGCGGCAGCAGCAGCGGTTCATCCAATTCGGCCAGTCGGGAGAAAATTTCCCGCAGGGTCTGGTGATAGCTAGCCAATTCCTCCGGCCGCAGCACCAGCACCAGCTTGTCCAGCAGGGCGGCCAGGGCCTCGGCGCTCTGCTGGTGCAGGGTTTCGTTTTTAACGTTTTCCTTCAACGCCGCCAGCAGGATCTCCAGCAGCCGGGCCACCGCCTCCGGCCCCCGTTCGTGGCGGCGGTAGTGGTCAAGGTGCTTGAGGACGAAGGAACGGTAGCGGGGCAGAATCAGCCGCCAGTTGCGGTAGGGGTGACTGATATCGTAAAGCAGCTCCTCCAGGGTGGCGTGAATCCCCTTGAAGCCGCGCACCGCCTCCAGCAGCACCGCCCACTCGGGACGCAGCTCCACGCAGGCCACCGCCGTCTCCTGCAGGTTGGCCCGCAGGGCATCGGAATCAATGGCCGGCTTGCAGACCCGGCTTCCCGCTGGTGGTGTCTCTGTGGTTTTGGCGTCGGCTGACATGCCTTAAAACGGTTTCCGGCTTTCCATGTGCAGGATCAGGTCCAGCACCCGGTTGGAGTAGCCCCATTCGTTGTCGTACCAGCTCAGGATTTTTACCGTGGAGCCGAGCACCTTGGTTGAGAGGGCGTCCACCACCGAGGAGCGGGGGTCGCCCTGGTAGTCGATGGAGACCAGGGGCTCTTCCGAATAGCCGAGATAGCGGCCGGCCGCCTCTTTCAGGGCGGCGTTGACCTCCGGCACCGTGGTTTCCCGCTCCAGCTCCATCACCACGTCCACCAGGGAGACGTTGGGGGTGGGCACCCGCACCGCCAGGCCGTCGAACTTGCCTTTCAGCTCGGGCAGCACCAGGGCCACGGCGGCGGCGGCTCCGGTCTTGGTGGGGATCATCGACAGGGCGGCGGCCCGGGCCCGACGCAGGTCGCTGTGAGGAAAATCGAGAATCCGCTGGTCGCCGGTGTAGGCGTGGACCGTGGTCATCAGGCCGCTTTTGATCCCAAAACGCTCCATGATCACCTTGGCCACCGGGGCCAGGCAGTTGGTGGTACAGGAGGCGTTGGAGACAATATGATCGGTGGCCGGGTCGTAGTCATCCTCGTTGACTCCCATCACCACGGTGCGCACCTGGCCTTTGGCCGGGGCGGAAATCACCACTTTCCTGGCCCCGGCGTCCAGGTGGGCCTGGGCCTTGTCGGCGGCGGTGAAGAGGCCGGTGGCCTCCACCACATAGTCAATCCCGAAATCGCCCCAGGGCAGTTCGCCGGGGTCGCGCTGGTTGAAAATTTTGACGGCCCGGCCGTTTACCGTGATCTCCCCTTCCCCGGCCTTGATTTCCGCCCGGTAGGTACCCATCACCGAATCGTATTTGAGCAGGTGGGCCAGGGTGGGGGGCGGAGTCAGGTCGTTGACGGCCACGATCTCGATATCCTTGAACAGGGGATCCAAGCCGGCGGCCCGGAAAATGCTGCGGCCGATCCGGCCGAAACCGTTGATGGCGACTTTGATACCCATGGTAAAACCTCCTTGGTTCTTTTTCCGTGATCTTCAAATCCACGGATTATTATTGATATTGATTCGTTTAAGGTGATTATTCAGCCTAGTTGTCGGGGCGAGCCTGGTGGTAGAGTTCCAGATACTGTTCCCGTACCCGGTCCCAGGTATAATGCTCCTGGATATGCTGAACTGCTGCCTGACGCATGTCAAGCATCTTTTCCGGTTCCCGGCGGAAAAGGTTGAGGGCCCGCTGGATGGCGCCCATCAGGGCGGCGGAGTTGTGTTCGCGGTAGGCCAGGCCGGTGACCCCGTCCACCACCTTGACCAGGCCGCCCACATGGTGGACGATGGGCAGGTTGCCGAAAAGTTGAGCCAGGTAATCGGTGAGGCCGCAGGGCTCGTAACGGGATGGAATCAGGAAAAAATCGCCGGCGGCAAAAACCTGATTGGCCACCCGGGAGTCGTAGCCCTTGAGGAAGCAGAGCCGGCCCCGGTTTTCCTCGGTCTCCGCCAGGCGGATTAAGGCCTGCTCGCAGCCCTTGTCGCCGGAGCCCATAATCAGCACCTGGAAGCCGTGGTCCAGGGGCAGCAGGGTTTCCAGGGCCCCCAGCAGCTTATCGACGCCCTTCTGGGCGGTGAGCCGGCCGACAAAGGTGAAAAGGGGCGGCCGATTGGGCCGATTGGGATCGACGCCTGCTGGCGGGGCCGATTCGTCCGGCGGCCCGGCGGCGGGCGGCGGCAGGGTCAACTCGCCGTGGCGGTGGAGATGGGACCAGGGGGCGGCGGCCAGCTCCGCCAGCAGTTGGCGGCGGCAGCGCTCCTTGCCGGCAAACTCTTTGCGGCCGGGGGCGAAGGCGGCGGCCAGTCCCGTAGCCTGCGGGTTTTCCGGGTTGTAATCCTCGGGGTCGATCCCGTTGGTGATCCCCTTGAGGGCCACCCCTCGGCCCAGCAGGCGGTGACCCAGCCAGCCGGTCAGGGCGTCGTCTTTGCTCTCCCGCAGCTCGCGGGCGTAATTTTCGCTCACCGTGTTCAACGGGGCGTAGTTGGCGGCGGCCAGCAGCGGGTCGAAGCAGCCCTCCAGCAGGTTGTCGTGGATCACCCGGCCCGGCAGACCGGTGACCGCTTCGGCAAAGGGCAGGTCGTCCACCTCCTGATGGTAGCCCAGGCCGGCGTTGTGCACCGTGACCAGAGCGCCGGTGGCGTGGAAATAGTGGCGATAGCCCTCGATCTCCCGGATCAGGGCCGGCAGCAGGGCGGTATGGCCGTCGTGGCAGTGGATGATGTCGGGGCGCTGATCCAGCCGGATCATCAGGGCCAGGGCCGCCTTCTGCAGCAGGACATTCATGGCGAAGTAATCAAAGTGGCCGCTGCCCTGGTGATGGGTGGAGTTGAGGGCCTCTTCGCCGGCGGTGTAGGTGTAAACCCCCTGCTTTTCCTGGTAGCGCTGGGCGTCCAGCAGGTAAAGGGAGAGACTGCCGCCCTTGGCCGGCGGGGCGGCAACCGGCCGGAATTCCCGCTTTTTGCTGCGGGCCGGCGGCGGGGTCAGGTGGCGGGCGAAAACCCGGACCAACTCCCGCCGCGCCACCCCCACATAGTTCATCTCCACCTCGAAGTGAACTCCGGCGGGGGCGAAGCCGGCGGCCTCGGGGTCCATAAAGCCGTAACAGGGCAGAACCACCCGGACCTGGCGACCGGAGCGGGCCAGGGCTTCGGCCAGTTGGCGAACCACATCCTTGACCCCGCCGGCGCCGGCCAGGCCGTCATACTCCCGGCTCAACATCCAGATCTTATGTAAGCGTTCAGCAGCACCGCACCTTCGGGCGATCAGCCCGGCTTGAGTACACGGGGTACGAGGCGCCGGGCTGCTTGCCAGAATCTGCGGCACTGCTGAACGCTTACGGCCCGTTAAATCGGCAGTTTGGTGCCCCTGGTGAACGGTTACAATCTTATTGATGGCGGCTGGCGGCTTCATGGTTTTAACCAGTCGGGATTGATGGTCTGCTGGCGCAGGAGATGATCGGCCAGAACCAGGGCGACCATGGCCTCGCAGACCGGGATGATCCGGGGGATGGCGGAAATATCGTGGCGGCCTCCCACCTTGATGGTCACCGGCTCGCCCTGGCGGTTGATGGTCTGCTGCTCCCGGGCGATGGAGGGAATGGGCTTGACCGCCGCCCGGAGGATAAGCTGGTCGCCGTTGCTGATGCCGGCCAGGATGCCGCCGGCGTTGTTGCCGCTGAAGCCCTGCGGGGTGATGGGGTCGTTGTTTTGCGAACCGGTGAAGGCGGCGGCGGCAAAGCCGGCCCCGATCTCCACCCCCTTGACCGCCCCGATGGACATGATCGCCCGGGCCAACTCGCCGTCGAGCTTGTCGAAGACCGGCTCGCCCAGGCCGGCGGGGCAGCCCCGGGCGCAGATTTCCACGATCCCGCCCAGGGTGTCGTGTTGGCGGCGCACCTCCTCGATCCGGGCGATCATGGCGGCGGCGGCTTCCCGGTCGGGACAGTAAAGGGGATTTTGTTCGATTTCCGCCAGGTCGCGCCCCCGGGCCACGACTCCTCCCAGCATCACGGTGTAGGCCCGGACCGTAATCCCGGCGGCGGCCAGCAGCTTTTTGGCCACCGCCCCGGCCGCCACCCGGGCCGCCGTCTCCCGGGCCGAGGCCCGGCCGCCCCCCCGGTGATCGCGGATGCCGTATTTCTGCTGGTAGGTGATATCGCCGTGGCCCGGCCGGTAAACCTCCCGCAGGTGGTCGTAGGACTTGCTGTGGGCGTCCCGGTTGAAAATCACCAGGCTAAGGGGGGTGCCGGTGGTGCGGCCCTCGAAAAGGCCGGAGAGAATCTCCACCTGGTCGGGCTCCTTGCGGGGGGTGGCGGCGGGGCCGCCCTGACCGGGGCGGCGGCGGTCCAGTTCCTTTTGGATATCTTCGGGGGCCAGGGCCAGCCCCGGCGGGCAGCCGTCCACCACCGCTCCAATGCCGCTGCCGTGGGATTCGCCCCAGGTGGTGACCTGAAAAACTTTGCCGAAAGTGTTGCCTGCCATATGTGCTACCTGCCTGGGTTGTGCTGAATTAGAGGTTGTGGTCGAGCAGAATTTGCCGGGCGATGGCCGCCGGCGCCGGTTGCTCGGTGGTGTCGGTGGCAATTGTCAGGTGGGCCGCCTGCTGGTACAGGGGGTGGCGCTGGGCCAGCACCGTTGCAATTTCCGCCAGCAGACCCTGGTCGGTCAGGGCCGGGCGCTGGCCGGCGGTGGCCGGGTCGGCGGCCAGCCGGGCGGCGATGGTGGCCGGCTCGGCGGTGAGCCAGATCACCAGGGAGTCCCGGCGCAACTCCGGCCAGAGTTCATCATGGAGTACCGCCCCGCCGCCGGTGGCCGCCACCAGGCGGCGGCGGGGAATCAACGCGGCCAGTTGTTCCCGCTCCCGGGCCCGGAAAAGCTCCCAGCCGCCGCTGGCCACCATTTCCGCGATGGGCATTCCGGCCCGGCGGACCACCTCGGCATCCAGATCCAGAAAATCCCAGCCCAGGGCGGCGGCCAGCTCCCGGCCCACCGAAGTTTTGCCGCAGGCCCGGTAGCCGATTAAAATAATTTTCTGCGGCCGGTGGGTCGTGGTTCGTTCTTTATTTACCATCCCGGATTTCTACCATAACAGGGGCTAAAAAGTAACCATTTCCCGGAGCCGCGGAACCTTTGCCGCCCATGGCAAAGAAAACAGGCCCCCACGGGCTGGCGGGAGGGTAGCCAGGGGAAAGAAAAAAATGGTTGCAATTCAAAATCCATGTGATAATCTTTCCTAAAAATAACAGGATTAATTTTATCCATAATCGCATTATTTAATCGCTAAAAGGAGGAATTATAAAATGGAACATCACTATGACGACTGTTGCTGTGGAGCCCTGCAGGTGGGCCAGGAAGTACCCGATTTCGAGCTGGAGATCTACGATCCGGTGAACCACGACTTCGGCAAGATTTCCCTGGCCGAGCTGAAAAAGCAGAACAAGTGGACGGTGCTGGTATTCTATCCCGCCGACTTCACCTTTGTCTGCTCCACCGAGCTGGCCGACCTGGCCGCCGAGTATGAAAACCTCAAGGCCGCCGGCGCCGAGGTGATCACCGTCAGCACCGACACCGTTTTCACCCACCTGGCCTGGAAGCGGGAGGAAAAATCCCTGGAGAACGCCCGTTACCCCATGGGTGCCGACCGCACCGGCGAGGTTTCCCGGATGTTCGGGGTGTATAACGAAGAAACCGGCCTGGATCTGCGGGGCACCTTTATCATCAGCCCCGGCGGGGTGCTGGTGGCCTCCGAGATCAATTTCTACAACGTGGGCCGCAACGCCAAAGAGCTGCTGCGCAAGCTCCAGGCCAGCGTTTACGTGGCCGCTAATCCCAACGAAGCCTGTCCGGCCCGCTGGGAACAGGGCGCCAAAACCCTGACTCCCGGTCCCCAGTTGGTGGGCCGGGTCCATGATGCCCTGAGCTAAAAAAAATAGCTGAAAAAATAAAATAAAAAACTCAGGAACTATTGGAAAAAAATTCTGTCTTAATCCATAATAGCAACAAATAGCCCCTCCGTGGCCCTTCTTGTCGCCCCTCCCCCTCCCTCTCTATGGCAAGAAGGGCCTTTTTTTATCCAAATTTTACCATGAGGTCGCCTGTGCCGAGGTCAGCCTTGGCAACCCGGAGCGGCGACAGTTACCCATTGGGGCTCCGTTATGGAAAAATGAAAATCCGTTGCCCCTATTACGATAATCGACTACGGTAACCGTGAAGGAGGTGGTCATGGCTGAAAAGTATCATGAAGAACACAAGGCGCTACAGCGTGAAATCCTGCTGAGCTTCTGGAAGATCCACATTCTGCACCATGCTTTGGAGGGTCCGGTGGTGGGGCAATGGATGCTTAGCGAGTTGCGGCAGCATGGCTACGAAGTAAGCCCCGGCACTCTTTATCCCATGCTGCACCGGCTGGAACGATTGGGCTGGCTGGTCAGCGAAGTGGAGCCCGGCGGCGGGCCCAAGGCGCGGCGCGGCTTCCGCGCCACTCCGGCCGGCAAGGCCGTGCTGGTTCAGGTGCGTCGTCAGTTGCGGGAGTTGCTGGCCGAAATTCAAGATTAGGCGGCGGGGCCGTAACCAACAACGGAGAGTCCAACAACGGAGAGTTATGGATGAGCAAGAAAAAAATAACTGATCATGAGGGCCACGGGGTGCCCCGTGATCGTGAGGATAGCAAGGTTGCAAGGGTCGCAGAGGTCTTCGGGGCTTTTTTTAAGCTGGGCTTTACCTCTTTCGGTGGTCCCATCGCCCACCTGGGATATTTTCGTAATGAGTTTGTCGCCAAACGCCAATGGCTGGACGAAAAATCGTATGCCGATTTGGTGGCGCTGAGCCAGTTTCTGCCGGGACCGGCCAGCAGTCAGGTGGGGTTCGCTCTGGGGCTGATGCGTGGCGGTGCCTTAGGGGCCGGCGCGGCCTGGCTGGCCTTTACCTTGCCGTCGGCCTTGCTGCTGATATTGTTTGCCGCAGGGACGGTGTTTATGGACGGCCCGATCAGCAGCGGAATCATTCAGGGATTGAAGATAGTGGCCGTGGCCATTGTGGCCCATGCCGTTTGGGGGATGGCCAAAAGCCTTTGCCCGGACCGGCAACGGGCGACCATCGCCCTGGCCGCGGCGCTTATCGTGTTGCTTTCCGCGGGCCCTCTGAGTCAGGTGGCGGCGATTATTGTCGGGGCGGTGGCGGGGATGTGGTTTTGTCGTCAGGCGGTGGAGGATCGCGCCGGCGATATGCACTTTCCCGTTTCCCGAACCGTAGGTGTCAGTGCTCTGGGGCTGTTTCTGGTTTTGCTGTTGGGGTTGCCCCTGCTGGCCCTTCTCGCCCCTTACCAGTCTTTGGCGTTGCTTGATTCGTTTTATCGGGCCGGGGCCCTGGTTTTCGGTGGCGGGCATGTGGTTTTGCCGCTTCTCGAAGCCGGCGTTGTGCAGCCCGGCTGGGTAACTCCCGATCAGTTCCTGGCCGGCTACGGAGCCGCCCAGGCTGTACCGGGGCCGCTGTTTACCTTTGCGGCCTATCTCGGGTGGGTTCTGGAGCCGGCTCCCAACGGGCCGGCTGGCGCCCTGCTGGCCCTGGTTGCCGTGTTTGTACCCGGCTTTCTGTTGCTGGTCGGGGTGTTGCCATTCTGGAACTCATTTCGGCGGCTGGCCTGGAGCCAGGCCCTGATGCGTGGTGCCAATGCGGCGGTGGTGGGCATCCTTGGCGCCGCTCTCTATAATCCTGTCTGGACCAGCGCCATTATCGGACCCCATGAGTTCGCCCTGGCCCTGTCCGGTTTTGTCCTCCTGGAGGTCTGGAAGGCGCCTTCCTGGCTGGTGGTCCTGTTTTGTGCCGTGGGGGGGCTTGTCATCGTCATCTAAATGCCAGGCAATGTGCAGCTTGCTCAGGGCCGCGATGAAAAGCGGTCGCCGGGCCTGATTTCGTGCTGGCTGTTG
>OBJA01001414.1_pt1 | contig 16655 bp, 14 predicted proteins | sample 1519751 | NCBI WGS metagenome assembly OBJA01 (sample SAMEA3881238, study PRJEB22517) | soil metagenome | biome: lake sediment; feature: soda lake sediment; material: sediment, water from around vicinity | place: India | collected 2013-12-23 | depth 3 m | reverse complement strand
CTCGAACCCTGGACCCGCTGATTAAGAGGCAGCTGCTCTACCAACTGAGCTACAAGCCGCGACTGTCAAAATTAAACAATTGTTTTTATTCTCCGAAATTATAGTTTGATTTTAACAGGTGCACTTAACCAGCTTTCATTATTCAGCCTGTTAAGCACTGATATCCTTGTCTCATATTTTATCTTCTTTCTGTTCAGCCTTTCAAACTGAAACTCCCTTAAATCGCCCTGTGGCACTGCATATATATATCTGGAATCTTCAGGGTTCAAGGGCTGTTTGTGCGGGTAAAGGTAAATAATGAACTGACGGGGGTTTTCCATTTCACTCCGGGGAGCCACTGTCTTCCACTTTACCTTTCTTCCGTTTTTACTGTATCGCACAACAGGCTGGGGTGCTTCAGTACTAAGCCATGGCATGGGGGGTACAAGTGCCTTTGTACGATAAAGGTTAAACATCAGGCTGTCCTGAAATCCCAGCAGGTCGCGGTTAAAGTGCTTGCTGCTGTAAAAAGCTGAACCACCTATTCCTGGTATTTCCCTGATCAGCTTAATCTGCCGGGGTAGCTCATCCGAAAATGTCCAGGCTTTTACATCGGAAGCTCTGTCACTTTTATATACTCCATGACCAATATACATTCCTCTTCCGTAGGTATGGAACTTCCACCAGTGGGCAAGTTTCTCAAAATCGGCAAGCGGATGGCCTATCTGCCAGTATAACTGAGGGAGGGTATAATCAATCCATCCATTCTCCTGCCACTTGATGATATTGGCATAAAGGTGGTCGTAATTTGTAGCACCAGCCCTTGAATCAGAACCACGAGGGTCATCAGCCTTGTTTCTCCAGACACCAAAAGGACTGATACCAAACTTCACCCAGGGTTTCACTGATTTGATGGTTTCATTAAGGTTCATAATAATCATATCCACATTCTCACGCCTCCAGTCGGCCTTATTCCCATAAAGATATCCCCGGTTGTAGTATCTGAATGAGGTTGTATCAGGAAATTCCTCTGCTAGTGGATATGGATAAAAATAATCATCGAAATGAATCGCATCCACGTCATATCGTGTAACGATATCCCTGACTACCTCAGCCACATATTCCCTTGTCTGAGGCAACCCGGGGTCAAAATACAGGCTGTTGCCATACTTCAATATCCATTCCGGGTACTGAAAAGCAATATGATTACTTGCCAACGGCTGTGAATGATTCAATGCAACCCTGAATGGGTTGAGCCATGCATGGAGTTCCATTCCCCGTTTATGACACTGCTCAATCCAGAAGTGAAGCGGATCATAGAAAGGGTCTGGTGCCTTACCGGGACTTCCTGTCAGGTACCTTGACCATGGTTCAAGCGGAGAATTGTACAGCGCATCGGAGGCAGGCCTGACCTGCAGTATGACAACATTCATCCCAAGCCTGTGGTGCATGTCCAGAATCTCAATTACTTCCTGTTGCTGTTGTGCTGTACTGAGCCCGGCTTGTGAAGGCCAGTCGATATTGGCCACAGTGGCCACCCATACGGCACGAAATTCAAACTTTGGAGAAACTTGCTGTGAGTGAACAGAAAGCATAAGAAAAAGTAATGGCAGAAGAATCAGTTGCTTCATGATAGTTAATACAATTGCATGCTGACAAAGATATCAAAATTGTGTATCGCACATATAGTGCACGAATAGATTACATGAATGTTGAAAGTTTCAGGCGTGAGCACTTCGCTGATCCTTTTAATGTCATGTGAATGTGGTTTTGACAATTTTGAGGAATTGATTTCTGCAGGGCATATACCTTTACAAGTAGCAATTTACCATTACCAACCATATTGCCATTTAATAGTGTTTATCTATTTTTACAGCAGCTATTGAATATAAAATCACTTAACTGTAACCTGTAATGATACTGATCGCTGACAGCGGCTCAACAAAAACAGCCTGGATTTACACCGACGGAAAATCAGAGTTTACCTGTACCACCGGTGGAGCCAATCCATTTTTCCGGAATACTGAAGATATGGTTAAAGAATGGATGGAAAATCCTGTCATCGGTAAACACAGGTATGTAACCAACATTTATTTCTATGCAGCCGGAGTTGTAAACCATGAAAAGGCAGCTGTTATTAATGAGGCCCTGAATAAAGTATTTCCTGGAGCAATCACCAGTGTTCAGAGCGATTTACTGGCAGCAGCTCATGCCACACTTGGAACCCGGGCGGGAATTGCATGCATTCTTGGAACAGGGTCCAACTCATGCCAGTATAATGGCAGGGAAATCACAGCCCATGTCCCTCCCCTTGGATTTATTTTAGGCGATGAAGGCAGCGGGGCAGTGCTTGGACGCCAGCTTGCAGGCGACTACCTGAAAAAGACAATGCCTGAAAACCTGAGGCTCATATTCAGGGAAAAATTCCCATATGAATACGGCGATTTCCTTAACCGGGTATACAGGCAGGATAAACCAAACATGTTCCTTGCATCCCTTGTCCCTTTTCTGAAGGAAAACATTGATCATGAATACTGTAACTCAACTGTCGAAAACGCATTTGATTTATTCGTATCCAGAAATATTGCACAGTATAATGATTATACCCGGCAGCATATTTGTTTTGCGGGTTCAGTGGCATTTCATTTTCAGGATCAGTTAAAGACAGTATTCGAAAAAAGAAACCTGCAACTGGGGGAAATCGTTAAGGATCCTTTATTGAATCTGATGAACTTTCATTTACAAAATAAATAAAATGAGCAGCATTACCGAATCGAGTTCGTCATACGACAACCTTGAAAAGATGAGCATCCGCGAATTGCTGGATGGAATCCACAACGAAGACAAGAAAGTACTGCCGGCCGTAGAAAAAACCATCCCCCAGATTGAAAGACTGGTAACAGAAATTGTGCCCAGGGTAAAAAAAGGAGGCCGCCTTTTCTATGTGGGCGCAGGGACAAGTGGCCGGCTGGGCATTCTCGATGCCTCGGAGATTCCTCCAACCTACGGAGTTGGCTACGACCTGGTGATAGGCATCATTGCAGGAGGCGACCAGGCAATCCGCAAAGCAGTTGAATCAGCCGAAGATGATGAAAATCTTTCATGGAGCGATTTACAAAAATTTAATATTGGCACACTCGACACGGTGGTAGGCATTGCCGCCTCAGGCCGTACACCTTTCGTGATAGGTGCGGTAAAAAATGCCAGGGAAAATGGAATTCTTACTGCATGTATCACAAGCAATCCTGGTTCAGACCTTGCAAAAAATGTAGATATTCCAATTGAAGCCATCGTAGGACCAGAATTTGTTACAGGGAGCACCCGCATGAAATCGGGTACTGCACAAAAGCTTATTCTGAATATGATTACCACTACCCTGATGATACAACTGGGACGTGTGAAGGGTAACAAAATGATTAATATGCAGCTCACGAACAAGAAACTGGTGGAACGCGGCACCCGCATGATCATGGAAGAACTGGGATACCCTGAAACAAGGGCACGTACGCTGCTTCTGTTGCATGGTTCTGTTCAGAAGGTACTTGCAGAAGCATCAGAAAAAAAAACGGATTGATGAAATTCAGGAAAAAAAATTAATATCTTTGCTGGCAGTTAGGCAATTTTGATATTTAAGTTCTAAAACAAGATATTGAAGATAATCATCAGGCCTGCTATTCTGGCAGGTTTATGGTTTATTAGGTTTAGTTGGTTTAGGTTTTCCCGGGAAACCGGGAGTAAAAAGGCTGTCATTGGGCAGCCTTTTCTTTTTTCTCCCACGAAAGGTGAATATTTATATTGAATCTGAAATTACAGGATAATTAAAACAACAATCAACAGAATAAGAAGCATGAACAGCACAAACTGATTTCTCACAAACAAACCCAGCAGAATCAGTATTTCCACCTCTTCATTCAGGGTTGTATATAATTCTATTTCACCCCTATCTTTTGAAAGAAATTCATTTGATGTATAGGTAATCATCTCACTGCCGTTAAACTTCCACGACCAGCGCGACTGCCAGAAATTCTGGATTTCAAGTTCAAACCGTTTTCCATTAATAACCACATCACTTCGTGGATTAAACAGGTTAATCATCACCATTCCAAGCAGCGATTGATCGTTTGCATCATAAATTTCCAGTTTTGAAAGGAAAAACTCACGGTTAAGAAAGAATAACTTTCCGTTAATCATAGCCTGGGCCCTTGAACTAACCATATTCTCCCACCTGATACTGCCGATAAGTTCATTCCTCCGCATGATTTCAAGCTTCGGTCCAAAAACATCTTTTGTCCATTGCAGTCTTTCCATGTATTCCATTAAAAATGAAATCGCAAGTTAAAAATTTCTGTTGAATAGGAAGGTGAAAAAAAGTTAAGCCTTTTGCATAAATGATTAGCCTTTGATGTTACACCTGTTCAGAATAATGATACCCTTTAGAACCAATGCAAAAAAATACCGGTCCTTCAAGCACCGGTATTTTTTTCATTGTAAACAAATTTAGTGAAGCATTATATCAGTATCATTACTTTGAAACTTCATTCAGGCAATAAAACCTGGTCAATAACATGTATAACTCCGTTTGAGCCCTGAATATCGGCTGCAATTACATTGCCTTCATTGATCCTTACGCCATCCGACAGGTCGACCGTCAGGTTTGAGCCTTCATTCAGAGTAGCCACCTGACCGTTTGAAAGTGCGCTTGAAACTACATTTCCGGGAACTACATGGTAGGTTAACACCGGAACCAATTGTTCTGCAGTCAAATCATCTACTCCTGAAATCCCAAGCTGCTCATACAATGCTTCAAAGGCATCGTTGGTCGGTGCAAAGATTGTAAAAGGGCCCGGACCGTTTAAAGCGTCTACCAATCCGGCTTTTACAACCGCCTGAACAAGGGTGGTAAAGTTGTCATTTGCCAAAGCAATATCTACAACAGTTGGAGGCAGAATCACCTTATCCACAACGTGAATTACTCCATTGTCGGCCTGAATGTCGGCTGTTGTAACTGATGTGTTACCGTTAAGAGTTACCTCGTTTCCTGTTGTTACGTACATCGAAATATTGTTTCCCGAAAAACTGGCCAGGGTAGGTACATAACCTGTACTTAAACCTGATGACATGACCCTTGTGCCCAGAACATGATAGGATAATATCCGGGTCAAATCAGCTGTGGGAATGTCATCAAGCGATGATAATCCGAGTTCGGATAACAGGGCAGTAAAAGCTGCATCTGTAGGAGCAAAAACTGTAAGATTGTTTTCAGTTGCCAGAAAATTGGCCAGTCCTGCTTTTTGTGCTGCTTCCAGTAAAAGGCTAAAGTTGCCGGCTTCCTGAGCTACATCAACAATATTATTCGAAACCATTATGGGAGCTTCTTCCTCATCACTACATGCACTAAATAGAAAAGTTGCTGCAATCAGCAACGCGGGAATGAATTTAATTTTTGTTTTCATAATTAATTTGTGTTATCATTTAAGAACTGTTTTATTTTTTTTGTATAACATTCATATTAAAACATTAAACATTAAATTGTTTACTCAATATGAATAAAAAATATACACCACAAATCATTTAATTATATAAAATATTGACAATTAATACTATACAGTGAATGTTAACAAATACTAAAAATTATCGGGACTAACAATTTGAATTTCACAATTGGCAAAAGGTGAGATAAGATAAATTTTACATTAACTCCTGTAAACATGATTTTTATTTGGTTTCCTGAAAATCAGGCTCATTTTGCCATATCATTCTTTTAAAAAATCTAATTTTGCACACTGATTTTTTAAATAAGTTTTTAACATGACAGATAAAGATCAAAAGCTATTCAATGAATTTCCCCCTGTATCTACACAAGAGTGGGAAGCTAAAATACATGCCGATTTAAAGGGCAAGGATTACGAGAGGGCCCTGGTATGGAAAACCTATGAAGGTATTAATGTCCGGCCATATTACAGGAGCGAAAACCTTGAAGGACTTGATTACCTGAATGCACTCCCGGGAGAGTTTCCTTTCGTACGCGGAAATAAAACAAAAGGTAACGACTGGTTTATCCGCCAGGATATAAAAGTCAGTGATTTTGCGGAAGCCAACAGAAAAGCACTTTCTGTTTTGGGCAAAGGTGTTACTTCACTTGGGTTTCATTTCGACTGCAGCTCAAAAATCACAAGGGAAAACCTGGATGCCCTTCTGAAGGACATTTGCCTGCAAGCCATCGAAACCAACCTGGTATGCCTGTGCGACAATTGCAACTGTGCCATTTCCTTTGCTGAACTTGCCCTTGAAAGGTACAAGGATGGCTCTGTTATATTTGGATCTTCATCTGCTGACCCCATCGGCAATCTTGTCCTCAAGGGAAAACTGAACCAGGAATCATTTGATGGATTAAAGACTGCCATTGAAAAAACGTCTGCGGTACCCAACTTCAGGGTCATAGCCGTCAACGGAAAATATTTTGCAAACAGCGGTGCCTCCATCGTACAGGAACTGGCATTCAGCCTGGCGCAGGGAGTGGAATATATGAACCGTTTAACCGATGCAGGTTTAAATGCTGATGATGTTGCCCTGAACATTAAATTCAATTTCGGGATTGGCAACAACTACTTCATGGAAATTGCCAAACTAAGGGCTGCCCGCCTGCTATGGGCAAATATTGTTAAGGCCTATAATCCGCAAAGAGATGAAGCGGCCAAACTTTACGCTCACAGCGAAACCAATTCATACAACAAGAGTATTTACGACCCGTATGTAAATATGCTGCGCACCCAGACTGAAGCCATGTCGGCTGTGCTTGGAGGAGCCGATTCAGTTACTGTTCTGCCTTTCAATGCCATCTTTGGTGATACAACTGATTTCTCTGAACGTATTGCCCGCAACCAGCAGAACCTGCTTAAGGAAGAAGCCCATCTCGACAAGATATCTGATCCGGCTGCAGGTTCATATTATATCGAAAGTCTTACTGCCTCGCTTGCCGACCATGTATGGAACCTCTTCCTGCAGGTTCAGGACAAAGGCGGCTTCGTACAGGCATTCCGTGAAGGTTTTATCCAGTCGGAAATTAAGGCAATGGCTGCCAAACGTGATGCCAATGTAGCATTACGCCGTGAAAACCTGCTCGGTGTAAACCAGTTTACTAATTTCACAGAAACAGTTAAGGAAGAATACCCTGAGAGCGTGTTTAAATCCACTGATCTTACAGAGGAAGGTGCAGAAGTTGAAACATTGAAACCATACCGGGCAGCTCAAGCTTTCGAGCAACTGCGTTACAAAACCGATATGTATTCCCGCAACAACAGGCGGCCGGTGGCCTTCATGCTGACAATGGGTAACCTTGCCTTCCGTAAGGCACGCGCCCAGTTCAGCACTAACTTCTTTGCAGTGGCCGGCTTTGAAGTCATCGACAACAACGGTTTCAAAACAGTTGAAGAGGGACTGCAGGAAGCAAGGGCAAAAAACGCCGATATCATTGTGGTATGCAGCTCAGATGAAGAGTATGCCGATTTGGTACCGCAGGTCGCACGTCACCTTAACAAAGAAGTATTAGTTGTCGCAGGAAACCCGGAATGCAGACCTCAGCTTGAAGAAAAAGGAATTTCCAACTTCATACATATGAAGAGCAATATACTGGAAGACCTTAAAATGTATCAATCGAAGTTGGGAATCTAAAAGACAGAAATTATGACACCAGATTTTAAAAATTTAAATATTAAATCCCTCTACAAGCAACAAAAAGTTGCTGAGTGGGCAGAAAAGAACAACATCAAAAAGAACTGGCTCACACCTGAGCAAATTCCCGTGAAGCCGGTTTACACAAAGGAGGACCTTGAAGGAATGGAGCACCTGAACTATGCAGCCGGTGTAGCTCCTTACCTGCGTGGCCCTTACTCCACCATGTACGTGATGCAGCCATGGACAATCCGCCAGTATGCAGGGTTCTCCACAGCCGAGGAATCGAATGCATTCTACCGCCGCAACCTGGCTGCCGGCCAGAAAGGACTGTCGGTTGCATTCGACCTGGCAACACACCGCGGTTACGACTCCGACCACCCACGCGTGGTAGGTGATGTAGGCAAAGCCGGTGTGGCCATCGACTCCATCCTCGACATGAAGATCCTGTTCGACCAGATACCGCTCGACAAAATGTCGGTATCGATGACAATGAACGGGGCTGTGCTGCCCGTAATGGCCTTTTATATTGTTACCGGACTGGAACAGGGCGCTACCCTCGAACAGCTCTCAGGAACCATCCAGAACGATATCCTGAAGGAATTCATGGTGCGCAACACCTACATCTATCCGCCGGAGTTCTCCATGAAAATCATAGCCGACATCTTCGAGTTCACCTCGAGGCACATGCCGAAGTTCAACTCCATCTCCATATCGGGTTACCACATGCAGGAAGCAGGAGCCACAGCCGATATCGAAATGGCCTACACCCTTGCCGACGGTTTGGATTACCTGCGTACAGGTATCCGTGCAGGGCTCGATATCGATGCTTTTGCACCAAGGCTTTCGTTCTTCTGGGCAATCGGTATGAACCATTTCATGGAAATTGCCAAGATGCGTGCAGCACGTATGCTGTGGGCCAAAATCGTGAAGGAGTTCCACCCGAAGAACCCGAAGTCGATGGCGCTGCGCACACACTCACAGACCTCCGGCTGGTCGCTTACCGAGCAGGACCCGTTCAACAACGTGGGCCGCACAGCCATCGAAGCCATGGCTGCAGCACTGGGTCACACCCAGAGTCTGCACACCAATGCACTCGATGAAGCCATTGCACTGCCTACCGACTTCTCGGCACGTATCGCACGAAACACCCAGCTGCATTTGCAGATGGAAACTGAAATCACCCGTTCACTCGACCCATGGGCCGGGTCATATTATGTGGAGTCGCTCACCCATGAACTTGCAACCAAAGGTTGGGAACTGATACAGGAAGTTGAAAAACTGGGCGGTATGGCCAAAGCCATCGAAACCGGTGTGCCGAAAATGCGTATTGAAGAAGCAGCGGCACGTGCACAGGGACGAATTGACAGCGGCACACAAACCATTGTGGGACTGAACAAGTACAGGCTCGAAAAAGAGGACCCCATCGACATCCTCGACATCGACAACACTGCTGTCCGCCAGGCACAGATTGAAAGGCTGAACAAACTGCGTGCAGAGCGCAATGAAGCCGATGTGCAGGCTGCTCTGGCAGCCATTACAAATGCTGCTGAAACCGGGAAAGGAAATTTACTGGAACTGGCAATCGATGCAGCAAAAAAACGTGCATCTTTGGGTGAAATATCAGATGCCTGCGAAAAAGTGGCAGGAAGGTATAAGGCAGTAATCAGAACAATTGAAGGCGTGTACAAATCGGAAGCAAAAGACAAATCAGATTTCCGTGAGGCACAGGAGCTGGCACAGAAGTTTGCTGAAATGCAGGGCCGCCAGCCGCGCATCATGGTAGCCAAGATGGGGCAGGACGGTCACGACCGTGGAGCCAAGGTAGTAGCCACAGGCTATGCCGACCTCGGGTTCGATGTCGATATGGGTCCGTTGTTCCAGACACCGGAAGAGGCAGCCAAACAGGCTGTTGAAAACGATGTGCATGTGCTGGGCGTCTCCTCACTGGCAGCAGGGCACAAAACCCTGGTGCCTGCCGTTATCGAAGAGCTGAAAAAGCTGGGCCGCGACGACATCATGGTGATTGTTGGAGGAGTTATCCCTGCCCAGGACTACCAGTACCTGTATGATGCAGGGGCAGTAGCCATCTTTGGCCCCGGAACCAGTGTTGCAGCTGCAGGGAAGAAAATCCTCGAGATACTGATTGAAGCATATAAGGAAGAATAAAAATTTTTTCCTGATAAATTAAAAGATACAGAAAGCCGGCCGTTGAACGACCGGCTTTTTTTATTTCACGAATTAAAATAACGGAAATTTCTTCTGCAACGGCTGCATCACCGGAATAAACCTATTCAACCTTATGCGATAAAGACGGCTTCTTTCATTATCGATTCTTTAATCCGTTGCTTTATATATTTTTCACGGCAAATATCTACCTCCAGTGCCAGGTTTTTTCTGAAAAACTCTTTAAGAGCCTGCTTTAATTCATATAGGTTTTGAGTGTTATCCACAAATTCAACGATCTAACGCTGATCTCCCCTGGCATAACTCCCAAAGAATCCGATCTTTCGACAAATGAATCTGTTCACGCAAATGTTTGTTGTTTCGTAATAAAAATGATATTATTTCATTTTTCATTGATACGAATATACTTGTTCTACAGCAGACTTTGTTCCTGAACAGCCCACCTAACACGCACCAAAGACATTAAACTTTTAATTATTTATACTTAAGTCAAATAAAAGTTTTTAATTAAATTTGTACCAGTTTATGTACACAAAATAACAAATAATGGCAATTATTCACACTACTAGCAGGCAATTCAGGGATAACCAGAAAGATTACTTCGATCTGGCTGATAAAGGTGAAAAAGTAATCATCAGAAGGGGCACAAAACAAGCCTATCTTTTAACACCCATTGATGATGACGATTTATATTTTACCCCGGCGATGCTTGAGAAGATCAACAACTCCATTCAACAGACAAAAGAAGGGAAAGTAACAACCATAAAAACTGCAGATGAACTGAACCGGTTTCTTGACAACTTATGACCTACACAATTTATTTTACTGATCAAGCTAAAACAGACCTTGCCGGATTAAAGCAAAACGAACCTGCAGCATTCAGAAAAGCAAAAGCACTCTTGACAGAACTACAGCAGCATCCCAGAACCGGAACAGGTAAACCGAAGCCCCTTGGCTATGGCTACAGAGGTTTCTTCTCCCGAAGAATTACCAAAAAGCACCGGCTTGTTTATTCTATAAATGATGAAAAAATTACGGTCCTGATTGTTGCTGCATCAAGCCACTACCAAGATAAGTAAGTATGTTCCTGGCATACCCCACCCATCCCGTTAATCCTTATGAGTTTTGACTGCCGATAAGGCTTTTGTTAAAAGTTTATGTAAAAATACCTCTGCCTGTTTGTGGCAATTACAAAAAAGTACGTAATATTGTACCTGAATAAGTAAAAGTATGAAAGCAGTCAATTATTCTGAATTAAGGCAAAACCTGAAGGAAAATCTGGATGCCGTTGCTGAAAATGAAGAAATTCTTATTGTTCAGCGTCCAAAAGGAAAGAGCGTAGTCATGATGTCTCTGGCTGAATTCAATTCCATGCAGGAAACCATGCACCTGAACAAAAGCAATAAGAACCGGCAGCGGCTTGAAAAAGCAATTGAGAACATCAATTCCAAGACAGGCCTTGAAAAACATAACCTTTCTGAATAATGGATATCTTCTGGGATAAATCAGCCTGGGAAGATTATCTGTACTGGCAGGAAAATGATAAAAAAGTGCTACTCAAAATTAATTCGCTGATCAGGGAATGTCAGCGAACACCGTTCGAAGGAAAAGGAAAACCTGAACCCCTCCGGCATAACCTGACAGGATTCTGGAGCCGGAGAATAACCGGCGAACATCGCCTTGTATATAAATCTGAAGAAGGAGTTATATATATTGCTCAGTGCAGGTACCACTACTGATGGATTTATAATATGTTGGATATACATATTATTAAAATGAAAAACACATTAACATATAAGGAATTCATCGGAACAGTAAGTTTCAGTGCAGAAGACCGGCTTTTCTATGGAAAAGTAGAAGGTATTGATGACCTGGTGACATTTGAAGGTTCAACGGTTGAAGAACTGGATGCGGCATTCAGGTATATGGTCGATCAGCATATAGCCGATTGTGAAAAGGAAGGAAAACCAGCCGAAAAACCGTACAAGGGTGTGTTCAATGTACGAATCAGTCCGCAGTTGCATAAAAAGGCTTCACATGCTGCAATCAAAAAAGGCATTACCCTGAACCAGATGATTAAACAAGCCCTGGAAAGGGAACTGGAAGAAGGATGACAAACCTGCTTTGCGGCTTTTCCTGAAACAAGACAAAAATGATGATTAACTCAGTCCTGATACATACATACTGTCACTCATCAGGGTCATCTCTTCTTTGCGGAAGGCAATCCAAACTGCAGGCAGGACCTCCTGGGAAACTGGCAGAGCAACTTTCCAAACATACTGCCCATCCCTTCTCCTTGCTTCAGTAAATTTATAATCGCAGTACCCTGTCTTCTCCGAAAGCGCCATAACCACCAGCGTATCGTATGCTGCACTGCCTGCTGCCTCGCTTCCATTCTCCCACCTGATGAGCAATCCTTCGGGATGGGCCTCAGCAGACGCACCCGCAGGAAGCGGCAACGGCCCCCGGCTCAAAAGCGCCCTGCCATAATCAACATGAATGGCGGGAAACTCCCCTGTAAGCGCATGCTTCATATTGTGCGACTGCGCAGCCTGCAATGCCGAGCGCCCGACAGCCTCCGAAGCAAAAGTAACCCTCACCAGCTTGTTAAAAGGCCGCAGGAAGTCGTTCATCACCTGCAACCGCTGACGTTGCGCCAGCTGCTTAGGTGATTTTTTATCCCTGTAACGCTGAGGCCTTGCCCGAACAACACCTCTGCCGTTTAATTTATAAAACACCAGGTTTCCTATCATCCCCCGGCCGCTGTCAAAAAGATTTTCAATAATTGCCATATCAGTTTGTTTTAGCTGCCTTACGGGCAAATGCCCGTATGAACCATATTCATACAAAAAATACACCATAGTTTTGTTATCTACAGTATTTACTCAAATTTTTTTTGCTGTTTATTCGCAGTAAATTCGCGAATTCGCGAATTTACTGCGAATAAACAGCGTATTTAATTCCATTAAATAGCGAAAAAGAAAATATCCAGGTAAATATGTGACTATAGCCTGACTTTTATCTGAACCACAGGATGCTGAAAAATATATTACGATGCTGTTGTGACAAGGCAGTACCGCAAGTGGTTTATTATCCGAAAAAGGCAGCCATTCAGTTAAAGATCAATAGCTATTACCTGTTGTAGTATTTCTTATGGAAAGTATAAAACAGGCACAGGTTCCAGTTGAAATCCTTGCCGCCGATTTCATTGTCGAAGGTTTTGTAGAAGGTTGAACCGACTGAAAGGGGGAAGTTTCGTTTTTCAACAAGCAGGTTTCCCGAAATATAAAAACCATCTCGGTTGTCGAGCCGGAGGTAAAAGACCTGGGGGAAAAGGTTTATCTGAAAGTCATTGGATATACCAATTGGAGAGAACACCGGGCTGAGCGAAAGGAAATGGCCGTTTCTGAAGCTCTCTGTCTGCACACCCCTTGTGCGGAGGTAGAGCAGGCTGAAGCTTAAACGGGGGTTAACGATAAAGGTATTTATAAGTTCAGCAGCCAGGACCCTGTCGACTATGGGGCGGTTACCATCACTGCTTTCAAAGGCTGCATCATCATATACAAATGCCAGTGCGGGCAAATGGGTTCCGGCAGTGAGCTGGTACCAGCCTTCACGGATGATTTTATACCTGTACAGGAAGATGAATGTCCAGGGTTTGCCTGAAAGGGAATACTGGAACTGGGGTTCAATGCTGAACCTTTTCCACTTCAGGATGATATCGAGCGAAGTGGCAGGCTCCTCCAGTGTGAATGCAGGCACAAATGAAAAGCCATTATTGGTTACCCCTACCCTGATATTTACATCCAGGGGAGATTTCAGGGTGTCGGACTCTGCTGCAGAGTTATTCAGCGGCAGGATGAAAACCAGCAACATTGCAATGTATACGTATTCCATTTTTGGAGGCATCCTTCATATAAAATGTTCTTCTTACAAGTTCGGGATTAAAAATAAAATGTGAGCAGGATTGCGATAAATTTTTGGAGGGATCTATTTGTTGAAGGATGATGGATTAATAGCACGTTCAAACCCTTCCTTTGAAAAAAGGTCTTAATCGACATAACGTTTTTAAAGATCCAGATTTTGATACATATGACCCTTTCAGGGTCAAGATCCTCAAAAGAACATGCATTATCTATAAACATGTAATCCCTTCGGGATTAAGACACCTTGATTGAACCTGAAGGGTTCACATGTTTTTAGAAGGAACATGCACCATTGGCACCCGACCCTGAAGGGGTCGCATATTTTCATGTTGAAAACCTTTAATTCGTGCCAGGAATCTGTACATTTGACCCCTTCAGTGTCATGGATCTACCGGTGCCTGTATTTTCTATAAATATGTAATCCCTTCAGGATTAAGATTACTAGATGAACCTGAAGCATTCACATGATTATATATAGAATATGAACATCTAGCACCCGATCTTTATGCTACAGAGCAGCAAAATATTTGTAGGATATTGGATTGATGGTGAAATTCAGGTACAGAGTTCCGTACTATTGTTTTGTCAATGGAAATTTCTTCAAACCCAAATTATCCATAGAAAGGTTTTAGAACCAGTTTTAGTTACACCAGTTTTTTCTATAAACATGTAATCTCTTCAGGATTAATAATACAAGGATGAACCTGAAGGGTTCACATGTTTATAGAAAGAAAATGCACCATTGGCACCCGACCCTGAAGGGGTCGCATGTTCAATAAAGGATTGCTGTTCCGTCTTTTAAATACGTTAAATTCCTTTTAAGTCTCTGCCCTGAACAATTTCCTTCACTGCTATTTCCCCATAAACGACATCAACGGTAACTTTACCGTTTCTCATTTCCACCGTACCGAAGCCCTTATCTGTTGACAGGAAACTTATGAAATTGCCCACTTTAGAATCGACATAAAGTACCTGGTCAACTGCATCGTAGCGCACGCCTGTCAGTCCCTGCAGCAGTCCGTAGCTTGCCATGGCACGGGCGTACCAGTGGCCGCATTCGTATTCGTTGTAGGGATTCCGGATACGGCCATCGTACCTTTTACGAACTGCCCTCACAATTTCAAGCCCTTTTTCAACATCACCCATTGACATCAGGTGGGAGGCGACCTGGTATTCAATGCCTGTCCACACTTCGTTGCTATATACAAAGGGAAGTGTCAGTTCTCCGCCTTTTGGCCAGGAGCAGAGCAGCAGTCCGCCTTCTTTTCCCAACCCGTAGGAAGGCCTTTGCGGGTTCACATGGCGCGACAAATCGGTTTTGAGATTGTGCCTGTGCACGGCAGTGAGATGGCTTTTCACTTTATCGGCATCGATGAAATCATCCAGTCCGGCCATTTTCCCAATCCATGCCCCCAGTACCCCGTCAGATAAACATCCCTCACCATACTGGTATTTGGGACCTTCCTTCTGCAACAGTTCAATGGCTTCGGGCGAATAGTTCATGTTGATGCCTACTTTGGAAGCGGCAACAGGGTCGGCAGCCATAAGCCCTTCCACCATGATTTTCTGGATGAAATACTCATCATTATACAAGTCATTTTCAAGGAACTGTTGCCCTTTCGCCAATAATTCCCTGTACTTCGAAACATCGTCACCGGTCACCTCACCCATTTCAACGAGGGCGGTTAAAGCACCCAGGTAGAAGCTTGTGCACATGCCATCGGGTCCCCAGAACTCGATATCGTATGTGTTGTGGTGTGGTTCTTCAGTGATCGCTTTTCCTTTGGGATCCCAGGCAGCGATACAGTAATCGAGGCTCTGCCTTACAGACGGGTAGAGCGATTTCATCCATTCGTTGTTGCCCGAAATGCGCCAGTCGCGGTACATTTTCATAATGCCTCCCAGCTGGCCGTCGGCTGCCGCATGAAACCCGTGGTTGTCAACAGGCATAATGGGCATGCTGGTGCGGAAATTCTGATGCCCCTGCTCATTCTGGCTGACATTGAATTCAGTTTCCCTCAGCGACCGTTCCAGTGCAGGAAAAAGGTGCGGGATAGCCTGCGCGTAGTTCCAGACGTGGGTGCAAGAGCCATAGCAGCAGCCGCTGTCGTCGTGGCAACCTTCCCACGCCCACAGCTTCCCGTCCTTTTGCCTCAGCACCGTTGGCGACTTCAGGATTGTAAGATTTGCAGCCACTGCTTCAATGACTTCAGAAGGCAGCGTTGATTTGTAAAATGCGTTGGTAAATAATGCAGTCTTTGTTTTCAGGTCGCTGTATTGTTCCTTCCAGTAATCTGCAACCTCACCAACATTCTTAAATTTCCCCGAATACCAGGGTTCATAATAAATATGGCTCAAGTCGGCACAGCAGCCGTCCTTAGTTGGGCAGGCTGCTATATCGGCTGCAAGCTGTTCCTGCAAAACGGGCCCCAGGCCTGTCCTGAGCATGGAATGCGGCGCATACCATGCCATCATCAGCCTGATTGTTTTCTCCTCACCGGGTTTCAGCGTAAAAGGCACATACAGGGATGCGCCGGGTGAATTCAAGGTGGTAGTATCGGCCTGGTAAGTGAATTCCGTAAGGTCCTTCCATAAGAGTGTGCGTGAATCAAACCAGCCTCCCCTGAACCAGCAGAGATCGGTAACAACAGCAGGGTCATCGGTAAAGATGGCAAAGTCCCCTTTGTAGTGCGGCTTATCAGGATGGCATTCCTGCTTCAGGAGAAACCCCCCCGGCATGCCCGCTATGGAATGGCCCCGTTCATAATGTCCTCCCCATTCACTTGGGATTTCAATGCGCATCAGGTTTTCGGAATGATAGGAGAACAAGGCCTCCATTTCCTGAGATCCTGTATTGCGGAACGTGTATTCGAAACCGCCAACGGGAAGGCT
>OBJA01001413.1_pt1 | contig 16680 bp, 20 predicted proteins | sample 1519751 | NCBI WGS metagenome assembly OBJA01 (sample SAMEA3881238, study PRJEB22517) | soil metagenome | biome: lake sediment; feature: soda lake sediment; material: sediment, water from around vicinity | place: India | collected 2013-12-23 | depth 3 m | reverse complement strand
CTTTTTGGCGGAGGTATCACTGCAACCATTTCCATTGTGATAGCAGGTGTCTATCGGTTGTTGTTGGGTGGCGCCGGTATTTGGGCAGGTACCTCCACCATTGTCGCCTCAGCTTTGATCGGTCTGGCGTTTCGTAGGTTTTATAAAAACCGGTCTGAATCATTAAATCTCCCTGCATTATATTTAATGGGCTTACTGGTCAATGTGGCGATGCTTTTGTGCCAGTTGTTGTTGCCATGGCCTTCGGGACTTCAGGTAATCAGTCATATATGGATGCCGGTGTTGCTGATTTTCCCGGTAGCTACCGCTTTGATGGGGCTGCTTTTGATAAACGAAAAAAAACGGATAGTCGCCGAAGCCAGTATCCGGAAAAATGAAGCACTTTACCGGACCACCCTGCACAGCATTGGCGATGCTGTAGTTACCACCGACCGGAAAGGGGCGGTAACATTTATGAATCCGGTGGCTGAACAGCTTACCGGATGGGCAGAAAAAGAAGCCGCCGGAAAAGCGATCAGTGACATTTTCAGGATTATCAATGAAGATTCGGGAGAGATGGTGGATTGCCCGGTGAAAAAGGTACTGGAAGAAGGAGTGATTGTCGGCCTGGCCAACCACACCTTGCTGATTTCAAAGCAGGGAGATCAGATTCCTATTGCCGACAGTGGCGCCCCGATTAAAGATGAAGAAGGAAACATTACCGGCGTTGTTTTGGTTTTCCGCGACCAAACAGAAGAGCGGGAAATGCAGCGCATGATTTTAAAAAGTGAAAAATCGCTAAAAGAAGCACAGGAAATTGCCCGGATGGGACATTGGCAGTTCGACCTGGCCGCCAATAAAGCCGAATGGTCTGAGAACTGCTACCGGATGTTGGGGATAACCCCTTCCGAAACACCGCCAACATTCGATCTTTTTAGAAGCCGGATCTATACCCAAGACCTGCACCTGGTAGATACTGCCGTTGAAAAAATGTTTGCTAAAAAAAGCGCCGTGAAGGTTAACATACGCACGGTACTTCCCAACGGACAGATTAGATGGATGCTTAACAAGATGGTTCCTGAATTCAGGAACGGGGAGCTGATTATGATAAGGGGAATCAGTGTCGATATCACTGAGTCGAAAAATATGCTTGCCGCACTGAAAGCTAGTGAAAAAGGCTATAAAAACCTCTTTGAGAACCACGCGGCAGTTAAACTGCTCATTGATCCGCAAACCGGAGATATTGTGGATGCCAACCGCGCGGCGAAGTCATTTTATGGCTACACCCGTAAGCAGCTGAGACGGATGAACATCAGCGAAATCATTGTGCCAAATAATGATACGATTAACGGACAGGCCGTTTCTCCAAAAATATCAAAAATCATTTCGTCGGAGTTTGCACACCGGCTTGCCGACGGCTCGGTCCGCCATGTTGAGGTTTATACCAGCAAAATTGAGTTTAAAGGGGAATTCTATTTACATTCGATTGTTTATGATATCACGGAAAAGAAAAAGGCAGAAAGCCTGATTCAACTGCTCAGCAAATCGACTGACCAAAGCCCGGTGATTATCGTCATTACTGACCCGCAGGGAATAATTGAATACGTGAACCCAAAATTTACTGAAATTACAGGATATAAGCAGGAAGAGGCAGTAGGTAAGTCGCCTTCAATCTTAAAATCGGGCAAACAGGATAAAGCGTTTTATGAAGAACTATGGAACACAATCAACAGCGGGAACGACTGGAAAGGTGAATTTTTAAACAAAAAGAAAAACGGCGAATTATATTGGGAAAGTGCCGTTATTTCGTCGATAATTGATGAAAAAGGTAAGATCATTCATTTTGTCGGCACCAAAGAAGACATTACCGAAAAGAAAAAAAGCCTGATTGAATTACAATTGGCCAAAGAAAAAGCCGAAGAAAGCGATCAGCTAAAATCGACCTTTCTGGCCAATATGAGCCACGAAATCCGCACCCCGCTCAATGCCATTCTTGGCTTCTCGAACCTGCTTTCAACTGAAACGGACATCGATCCAAAAGAACGCCGGGAATTTGTATCAATCATCAGCCAAAGTTCCGACAACCTGCTTCAAATCATCAATGATATCCTGGACATATCGAAATTGGAGACCGGGCAGTTGAAGATTTTCAATAAAAAGTTTGAAGCACAGCCCATGCTTGATGAGCTTTATCTCATGTTCAGCAAAAGATTGGCTGAGACCGGGCAAGAAGACATCAGGATGGATGTTGAAAAGCCGCAAAGCCCCGTCTGGCTGAATACAGATAAAACACGGCTGATCCAGGTTTTTATGAATTTACTCAGCAACGCGATCAAGTTTACGGCCAAAGGCCAAATACGCTTTGGCATTTCGGAGATTACCGGGGAACAGGTCTTTTTCTATGTTTCTGATACCGGCACCGGTATTAAAAAGGAGTTTCTGTCGTCAATTTTTGAAAGGTTCAGGCAGGCTGATGATTCGTCGACCCGGAAATATGGCGGCACCGGCCTGGGGCTGTCCATCGTCAAAAACCTGGTCGAACTGATGAACGGGCAAATTTTCCTGCAATCGGAAGAAGGTGAGGGAACTACCGTTAAATTTTCTTTGCCGGTGTTTGAGCCCGGAGAAACCAATGAATAGATGCCTGGTCTATCTTTTTAGTTTATTTTTAAGCTCTTCTGTAGAAATAAATTTTTTAAATCCTCTTTGCTTTAAAGCATTCATTAAAGACTTATCACCAGTCCATAATTTACATTTCAAATAAATAGACAAGGCAACAAACATAACGTCGTCAAAATCTACATCTCTTGTTAAATCATCTGCGAGTATGATGGATTCCCTGGGAATGAATTCTTCGGCTATAAAATGAATTTTTGTATAAAGAATCTCGAGCAGTTCTTGTATTTCTTTTTCTGAAAGTTTTGTAAGATCCTTTATTTTATCAAGGTGATGTTGTATTTCTGTCTGAAGGAATTTTGGACTATAGAAAATTACAGATTTACCGGAGTGCAACAAAATTTGACCAATTCTACTTTGCGAATTGAGAATCGCACTAAATACAATATTTGTATCTACGACTACCTTCATTTTAGAAGCCTGTCCCGATTATCCCTGTACCAATTTTTATTTATATCGGCAGAAAGCTTATCAACTGCCTTCTGCGGGGTTTTGTATTTTGAGGTGATCTCTTTGTATCTGAAAAAATTTGCCAATTCCTGAAGTTCAGCTATATCAACCGTTGATTTAAGCCGAATAATCACTTCTTTGTTTGTTCTCTCAATTATCATATCAATCAATTTTAACCAAAATTAAGCTTTTACTGATTAAAGCACAAATTATACTTTACTGGTAAGCATTAAATTCTACAGCTTGTTCACAGGCATAAAAGCACTATTCAAATTGTTTTACCGTTACCCTGCTTTCCGTTATATCCATTTCATAATCAGCTTCCAATATTAACGGAAGGTTGCGGTCGAGGTGTCCCGCAGGGAAATCAAAACATACCGGGAAAGTATATTCTTTTACCGCATTCAGGATGATTTGTTCCACGGTTTGTCCAAACGGCGAATCATTGTCTTTCATTTCAGTAAAACCTCCGACAATCAGCCCTTGAAGGCCTTTCAGCTTTCCCGCAAATTTCAGACTGTGCATCATCCGGTCGAGGTGGTAGAGGTATTCCGAAAGGTCTTCAATAAACAGGATTTTTCCTTCGGTTTGCACTTCGAAAGGGGTTCCCAGCAGGCTGTACAAGATCGACAGATTTCCACCGGCCAACTGGCCTTTGGCTGTTCCCAACCGGTTTAGTTTATTGGCAGGCACGGTTGTCGGGCGTTTCTCACCTTTTAAAACTTTTAAAAGCTCGATGTAACTTTCGGTCGGCTGCCCTTCTTTTAAATAAAAAGCAGGCATGGCGCCATGAATGCTGCAGTAGCCTTGTTTTTGAAATAACGCGTGCAGCAGCGTGATGTCGCTAAAACCAACCAGCCATTTGGGACGCCGGCGAAATGCCGTAAAATCGAGCTTATCGGCAATGCGGACTGAGCCGTAGCCACCGCGCGAGCAGATAATCGCTTTGCAATCCGGATCATCCAGGGCCTGCTGAAAATCACTGAGACGTTGTTCTTCGGTTCCGGCAAACTGAAAATGTTGGCTGAAAACATGGGCGCCGGTAAGTACTTCAAAACCTTCGCCGCGAAGCAATGCGACTCCGGGAAGCACCTTTTCCTCTTTTACTTTTCCGGCCGGCGAAATAATCCGGATCCGGTCTCCTTCTTTTAAAAAATCGGGGCTGATCATGATCAAAATTTATTGATGAAGATACAAATATCTTCTTTCAGGAATAAATGAACCAAAAATTAACTCCTTCGTATGAATTAATGTTTATATAGTTGTTTCATTTTTAAAAGATTAGTAATGATAAAACGGATTGGAATTTTGGGTTCGGGCGAAGTGGGACAATCATTAGCCAACGGCTTTTTGAAATACGGATATGAAGTGATGATCGGTTCGCGGGATAAAGACAAGTTGGCGGGATGGTTACAGACTGCAGGCGAAAACGCATTCACAGGTAGTTTTGAAGACGCGGCAAACTTTGGTCATTTGGCTGTATTGGCGGTGAAAGGCACTGCAGCCGAATTTGTGCTGGATTTGGCGGGAGCAGCCAATCTTCACGGCAAAACGGTGATCGATACTTGCAACCCGATTAGTGACGAGTTGCCGGAAAATGGGGTGTTGCATTTTTTTACCAAGCCGGGTTTTTCGTTGATGGAACAGTTACAGCTAAAATATTCGCGGATCAACTTTGTGAAAGCTTTTAGCTGTGTGGGCAACTCGCTGATGGTCAATCCAAAGTTTGAAGACGGAAAGCCAACAATGTTTATTTGTGGAAACGATGAAGGTGCAAAACAACAAGTTCGGGCAATTTTGGATTTGTTTGGCTGGGAGACCGAAGATATGGGAAAAGCCGCTGCCGCCCGTGCCATTGAGCCGCTCTGTATCCTTTGGTGTATTCCTGGGTTTTTAAGGAATGAGTGGCGCCATGCTTTTAAATTGTTAAAAAAGTAACGGGCACAGTCATTTGTTACCGTCCGTAAAACCGAGTTCAGCGGTCGATTGCCGTAAAAAATCGCGGGTATAATAATCAGGGTCAACTACTTTACCATTCCAGACAACCATGTCCAGATCGATTGTACGCGGGCCGGATTTTACTCCGGAGCGGTCGCGTCCCATTCGATCTTCCAGTTTTTTCAGGTATTGAATCAACTCCCTGCGCGACCAGCTTGTTTCTACCTTTACGGCGCCATTCGTAAAATCCTCCTGCGCAGTAAAACCAATGGGTTTGGTCTTCACCATCTTGGATACACCAATGATTTTCAAATCTTTCGCAAGTAGTTGCAACGACCGGGGGATGTTTTCTTCGGCATTCACATTAGAGCCAATGCCAATAATACAGCTATTCATCTTTTGGCTTCCATTTCGAATGAGACAGATTCAGCAAAACGAAGCGCATGCGGTTTGTCAACCTGCACCCTGGCCCAGTGAACTCTTTCGTCTTCCATGATCATATCCAGCAGTTTTTTGGTCAACGCCTCGAGCAAGTTGAACCGCCCATCCTGGACAAAAGTGATGATTTTTTTGGTGATTATTTTATAATCGTAGATCCCTTCCGGTTCGTCGGACTCCAAAGCTTCACCCGGAATGGCTGCCTCGATTTCGAGATTAATCACCACATCTTGTTTATTGACCTGTTCGTCGGGGTTGAACCCGATATAGGTTCGAAGCAAGAGATTTTTTACCCGGATACATGCCATGTTTTGTCAGTTTGTGCCCAGGTTTTCGCCGCCATCGGCAAAAAGCAACTGGCCGGTTAAATGGTTGTTTTCAAGAATAAAATCCAGGATTTGAAGAATCGGCGTCAACCCGCTTGGTTTTTGCATGGGCGTGTCTTTGGCCAGTCCCCAAAGATAATTGTCGTCTTTATCGGCAGGTGGAATGGTGGCCCCGGGAGCAATGGCGTTCACCCTGATCTCGGGTGCAAATTCAACGGCGGCCATTTTGGTCAGCTCCCACAGGGCTTTTTTTGAAAGCGAATAAGCTGCGTGATCAGACTTGTTGCTGGTGATGCGTGTGTCCACCATGTTGACGATTGTCCCGCCATTTTCAGCAAGGCGCGCAAAGTCTCGGGTCAATAAAAAAGGCGCCCGGTAATTGATCATCATCTGGCGGTCGAGCAAGTCGAAATGTGTTTCTATGATGTCAGCTTTTTCAAAAATAGAAGCATTGTTAATTAAAAGATCGATTTGCCCCATGGTTTGAATTACTTTCGGAACCAGTTCTCCAACGGCAAAAGGGTTTTGAAGATCAGACTGAAAGAGCAAAAATTCCTGCGCAGGGTAACTTTTCTGAAGTTCATCCTGAAGCTTTTCTGCCGCTTTCAGCGACTTGTGAAAATGAATGGCCAGGTTCCATCCCCGGGAAGCCAGGTGAATGGCCATTGCCTTCCCGATTCGCCTGGATGCACCGGTAATCAGTGCTGTTTGATTTACTTTTTGGTTGTCAGGTTCCATAGAATCAATTTATCCTTTGTTTTTGTTTATATGTTTGTTGTCCTCCGGTTTATCCTTTGTTGCCTTCAGCGGACGTTCCCGTAAAAATAAATCTGGTAAATATATCAGCAACTAAAAACAACAGGACTGCACAAATGTCGTGAACTTATTCTTATTTTACGACCAGTATTTGAAATATCCCGACACAGTAAAATTTTTTAAATATTTTTTAATGGTACAGGCGCCTGTCTTCAAACAATTTATTCTCAACGTTTGTTTCAACTCAAGCAACTTGTCGTGAGGGAATAAGTGCTTTTGGCATTTTCGTTTGAGGGGTTTGTATTTCAAAAGACAACAGGTGTGATCAGGCAGGTTATATTGCGCCAGAATAGTTTTTGTTCATTATTATTTACATTTGAAAAACCCTTAATAATTCCACTATGAAAACAAAAAGTATGAAAAAAGTTTTTTTTGCCCTTGTGTTGTCGGGTGCCATTCTCTTACAAAGCTGCATTGGAAGTTTTAATTTGACACGGGCAGTTTATGATTGGAACACCAATATAGGAGACAAATGGGTTAACGAATTGGTATTTCTTGCCTGTCTGGTCGTGCCCGTTTATGGTATCGCTTCTTTTGTTGACGTTGTTGCACTCAACACGATTGAATTCTGGTCAGGACAAAACCCAATGGCTTTAAAAGATGGTGAAAAGAAACAGAAACTGGTTGAAATTGACGGAAAGTCTTATCAGCTGACTTCTGAAAAATTCAAAATGACTGTGGAAGAAGTTGGAAATCCTGATGCAAAAACAGAGATGGTTTTTCGTGCCGAAGACAACTCCTGGTATCTTAAAAAAGGAAAAAAACTTCAGAAATTGGTGGAAGTTGAATTTACTGATGGCGAAATCACTTCCTATCACATTTACAAACCCGACGGTTCGGAATATACTATTCAGACCGGTTTCGACCCGGTAGCCGTTCAAAACGAGTTACACCAGGGACCAGCGCTTGCATTTCAACCATAATAAATGATTTTTATTTTTTTGAAGCCATCCTGTCATTGGTAGTCAGGGTGGCTTCATTTTTTTATCCCGATGCGGGCTTGGTTACCGAAACCTGTTGCAAAAAAGTTGCGGATATGTGTTGATTTTTTGAAACCAATTCACCCGAAAATCCGAAGAACAAGGCAAAAAGGTAACCAAAAACCATTGCTATGGAAGATAAAATCATTACCATCGCTTTACTGCCATATCCAAAGGCCGAAATTCTGCGTGAACTATTGGAAGCCAAAGGAATAAACTGCTCGCTCGAAAATGTGAACATGATACAGGGAGCGGTTGCTTCGGGCGTAAAAGTGCGGATTAACGCCCGCGATGCTAAAAAAGCTTATCCGGTTTTAGACAAAATGTTGGGTAAGGTTGAAAAGGATCACCGCGAAACGGAAAATTCAATCCTTGTGCCGGTCGATTTTACCGGCTCATCGTTAAAAGCTGCAGGCATTGCCGTTGAGATTGCCCAAAAGCTGGGGTCGAAATTGGTTTTTTACCATGTGATCCCGCAGCCCGATTATTTTACGGTGCCATATTCGGATGTGATGGCTTTTGACACCGGGCTTTACGAGTACCTGAAGGACCGGGAGCAATATGTGAACAAGGAGTTTGAAACATTTACCAAACAACTGGGAGAAATGACCGGCGAACAGGCTTTGAGTGCTGTTGCGACTGAGCAGATCGTCAAGATGGGCTACCCGGAAGAAGATATTCTGAATTACACGGATATTCATCAGCCGCGTTTGATTGTGATGGGCATCAAAGATCCGGAGAAAGAACAGGATAATATCATGGGAAGTACCACTGCCGGTGTCATTTACAAGGCTGGTTCCCCGGTATTGGTCATCCCCGAAAAGGCGCCGCTTTTAAACCTGGCCTCTGTGAAAAATGTCGTTTATGCCACTAATTTTGATGAAAAAGATTTTTCGGCTATCGAACGGCTGTTGGGTGTACTGGAACCTTTCCAAACCACGATCACCTGCCTGCACATCGCCGGACAAGAAAATCCGGAGTGGAACGAAGCTAAACTGAAAAGTATGTCGAAAATGTTGAAGAAGAACTTCAAAGATGCGCCGCTTGATTGCAAAATGGTTGAAGGAAACGACGTGCTGAACGGACTTGAAAAATACATCCAGGAAAACAGCGTTGACATTTTATCGCTTACCACCCACAAAAGGAACATGATCACACGAATTTTTAATCCGAGTATCGCGAGAAAAATGGTTTTTCACCTGAAAACACCTTTGTTGGTTTTTCATGCCTAAGTGAACAAAAAATGTAGTAAGAAAGCCGGTGCCCACACCGGTTTTTACTGATAAGTTGCCAGCTTGCTCAGGTATTTGCCGATAATGTCAAACTCGATGTTGACAACCGTCCCCACCTGAAAAGTGTGAAAGTTGGTTTCCTGATAAGTGTAGGGAATGATAGCCACCTGAAAGGAGTGATCTTTTGAATTGACCACCGTCAGGCTAACCCCGTTTACGGTTACCGAACCTTTTTCAACGGTCATATAACCTTGCCTTGCTTTTTCCTTGTCAAAGCCATACTCGAAGGTGAAATACCAACTGCCTTCGGCTTCTTCCACTTTGGTGCAAACTGCGGTTTGATCCACGTGTCCCTGCACAATGTGACCGTCAAGCCTTCCGTTCATCATCATGCTGCGCTCCAGGTTTACCTTCGACCCAACTTCCCAGTACCCAAGGTTGGTTTTTTTGATGGTTTCTTTGATGGCGGTAACAGTGTAGGTTTTTGTTTCCCGGTCAATCTTGACCACGGTCAGGCACACGCCGTTATGCGATAAACTTTGGTCGATTTTTAGCTCGTCAATAAACGAACATGTCAGGGTGAAGTGATAGTTTTCCTGTTCTTTTTCATTGGCTTTTACGATGCCATATTCTTCTACTATTCCTGAAAACATGATGATCTGGTTAAAGTTTCTGCGAATTTACCGAATTTCGTTTAATCAGTGAAATTTGTTTTTGGGCTGATGGCTATGTATCCGTATCCTTTTATCCCGAATCGAATAAAATGGCGCACACAAAATCTCTTGTTGATCACCGTCACTAAAAGGGTGGATTGTGCTAAAACTTTTAGCATCTGTTCGTTTACTTTTTTTTTCATATTTCGAAAACTATTTTTAAAGGTCCTTGTTATATCACCATCAATTGTCAGCTTACCAGTTAATTACTCCCTGCAGCCGGGCAACACAGGAGTTTTAGTATCCTAACATAAATTTTAAACGATGAAAAAAAAGCGATTTTTAAAATGGCCTTTCAGGATTGTTGTTGCCCTGATGGCAATTATTTTGGTTTTGGTGCTTTATGTGACCCAATTTCAGCCGAACATTCCGTTAAAAGACTTAAATGTTGAGCTCACTCCCGAACGTATTCACCGGGGAGAATACCTGGCCAATCATGTAATGGTGTGTATGGATTGCCACTCCACGCGGGACTGGTCTCTGTTTTCGGCGCCTATTGTGGCTGGAACTGAAGGAAAGGGAGGAGAACTTTTTGACCATTCAATGGGTTTCCCCGGCGAGTTTGTGTCGCCCAATATCACCCCGTTCAACCTGAAAAACTGGACAGATGGCGAAATTTACCGGGCAATTACTTCCGGAGTGGGTAAAAACAACAAACCACTTTTCCCGGTGATGCCTTACATGAATTACGGCATGATGGATGACGAAGACATCTTCAGCGTGATCGCTTACCTGCGGACCCTGCCCGAACAGGCAAGCGAAACGCCTAAACACAAGGCAGATTTTCCGGTCAATCTGTTGCTGCACCTGATGCCTGCCCAAGGAAAGCCCACCCCACTGCCTGCAAAAAGCGACCAGGTGAATTATGGAAAATACCTGGTTACAGCAGCTGCTTGTATCGAATGCCATACACCTTTTGAAAAGGGAAAACTGGTGGTAAACCGGGCTTTTTCAGGCGGGCGCGAATTTGCAATGCCCAGCGGACTGCTGGTTTCACCCAACATTACACCCGACAAAAATACCGGTATCGGGAGTTGGACCAAAGAGATGTTTATTGAAAAGTTTAAACTTTTTGACCCGGCTTTGCATGAAACTGAAAAAGTAGGCGAGGGGGCGTTTAACACCATTATGCCCTGGGCCATGTACGCAGGAATGGATACCACCGATCTGGAGGCAATTTATGCTTACCTGCAAACGCTGGAACCGGTTGAAAACATGGTAGTCCGCTATGTTCCGAAAGAAGAGTTGCTGACCGGCAGGTAGGCGAAGGAAATGCCACTAGTTCTTGCTCAGGTTTTAAAATAAACAGAGCGGGCAACACCCCAGCCCGCTTTGTTTAATGCTGATCTTTGAGCAATTAGTATCGTTGTTCAACCCGTTCGGGATCGGGCATTGCGATGGCCAGAACCAGATAGGCGACCACCAACAAGGGGTTCATGATTCCAAAAACCACAAAGATGATCCGCATGATAATCGGGTCAAGTTCCGGGTTGATGTATTCGGAGATGCCAGCGCAAACACCGGCTATTTTTCTATCGTATGATTTTGTTAATCGTTTCATTTTGTTTCTGTTTTGAATTTTCAGTTTCCATAGGATAAACTCATTCCGATTTCCCTGACTTTGTCAACATCGTCGATATCGAATTCGCCAAAAAAGGAAACCAAAAACTGGTTCCCGTTCAGTGCATCATTTTTGATGAAGACATGAAACTCAGATGCTTTTTTCTTGTTGCCAAGCATCCAGATTTCTGCGTCGTTTTCGTCATCGGTTTTTACAATTTTGGAATAAGCCGAAGGCAGTAAACCGGAGGCCTTGCTCATAAATTCAGGTCCGGAGATGTTCCCTTTCATTGGGTTGTACGACATCAAACGAATTTCACGCAGATCGCCCGAAATGTTTTTGCCTTCTTCCAATTCAATATTGAATGCATCGTTGATGCTTTTGGTAATTGCAAAATAGCTTACTCCAGGTTTATTTTTGAAGGTCTCAAAAACTTTATCGGATTTGCTTTGTGCGAACAGCCCGGTGCAAGCCACCATTAAGCAGAGAACGGCCATTATTTTTACAGGTGTAGTTTTCATTGTCTGTTTGATTAAATGTAATTTTCGCACTTAATTCCCAGCTTTTAAATTAATTAACACGGAATGCAGGCAAACCTGGTGCTTGCCTTTGTCCTCAATTCCCTCCTTTTGGAGGGGTTAGGGGAGGCTTGATTTTTCTTCTTCCAGCCCGAGTTCTGTCATTTTCCAGTATTTGCCCACCATATCGCCGTCCCAGGTGTTTGACACATTTTCAATATCATAAATGATTTTCACCAGTTTGTCATCCAGATAAATACGTTTTCCTTCCGGAACTTTGACGGTGATATCAACTTCCTGCTGAAGCCACCTGCTGCCTTCCTCAAGCCTGTAATAAGGGTTGAAGTAAACCGTCGAATCGTTCACCTGGTATTGGTACACAATACTTTCGACGTTATTTTTGGCGTTTTCGGCGCTGCTCCCGCGGGCTTTTTTCTTCACCAGGATGACAAAGTCGCCGGTGCTGCTCGGTTCAACATTTAGCCTGGGGCTTCCGAGGAGAATGGTTTCGCCGTTCTCCGAAATTACTTTCATCCGGTCCAGATCCATTTCATAGCTGTAACTTCCGCTGTGCGGGTCGTTACCCAGTTCGAGGTAAAGGGTTTTACAGTTGTTGCAATCTATTACCTGGCTTTGGTTAACCGTGGTTTTTTTGCTGTAATCATCCAGTTGAGCCACCGAAACGATGATGACTGTAACCAGGGCGACAAGCCAAACCCCCAACGATGCCAGGAAAATCAGTTTATTATTGGTTCTGAACCTGAATACCATTTTGGTTCCGGCGAAAAGGATGCCCAGGAGCGGTATGCCAACCAGGAATGCCGATGCAACCATCAGAAGCGTTAAGGAACCGGGGCTGATAAAATAATTGGCTACTCCGGGCATGTGGAACTCGGGGCCCCAGTTGCCGATCCATGGCGCTGCGTCAAGAAAGGAATGCCCAACCACCATCGATGTCAGGAAGGCGATCAGCCCAACAAAGCCGAATAAAATCAGGAATACACCTACAATAACCACAATCACTTTCAGAACGACTTTCAGGATGTTGTAAACCACATCGCCAAAGCGGGATACCTGCTCTCTTCCTTTATTATAGGAATCGGAACTCCTGAATTTTTTGTAGCTGTCTTTTACGTCGGCCACTTCTTCGCGGATTGACTTTTCAATGTTGGAAACGGTGGCTTCCTGGCCCCGCATTTCGAGGCGTTGAGCCGTTGTCCGGGCTTTTGGCACAGCAATCCACAACAGCAGGTAAACGGGTAATGCCACGCCGCCGGTCAGCCAAAACAGGATGAAGAAAATGATCCGTAGCACTACCGGGTCGATGTTAAAATAGGCGCCCATTCCTCCGCAAACGCCGCCAAACACGCGGTGATCAGGGTCGCGGTACATCCGGCGTTTGATTTTGCTGGCTGCGGCGTAAGTTTTTTCTTCGTTGGTTGCCGAAGCTGTTTCTTCTTCCTCTTCGCCTTCCATAAAATCTTCGGGTTTACCCATGCGCGCAATTACTTCATCAACCCATGATTCGAGGATGACGCTTTTGTCGCCGGCTTCCATCTTTTCGGTAAAAAGTTCGGCAATGCGGGTTTCGATGTCCAGTAGAATTTCGCGACCCTCTTCATCGGGCCCAAAATGCCGGTTCAGCATTTGCAGGTAATTCTGTAGCTTTTGATAAGCATCCTCCTCGATGTGAAAAACGCTGCCGCTAATATTAATGGTGAATGTCTTTTTCATTTTTATTATTTTTTGTGCGTTTGTGCTTTTGTTTTTCTTTAAATATTATGATTTGCTTGATTTGATGGTTTCAACGGCTTCGACCAGTTCATCCCATGATTCGCCTAATTCTTTCACGAATTTTTTTCCGGTCTCAGTCAATTCATAATATTTGCGAGGAGGCCCCTGGGTTGATTCTTCCCATTGGTAGGACAAGAGCCCGTCATTTTTCAGGCGGGTTAATAACGGGTAGAGCGTGCCTTCTACAACAATCATCTTTGAGTTTTTCAGTTCATCGATGATGTTATTTGCATAAAGGGGTTTCCCGTCAAGTACCAGCAATATACAGTATTCCAATACCCCTTTTCGCATTTGTGCTTTTGTATTCTCGATCTTCATAATATTTCCCTTTCTTCTCTGTTTGCACCCGATTTTTGGCTTTTTTTCGACTGGAACTATAATCTCCAGTGGGCTTCGTCGGTCATCCAGGCTTCGAGTTTTAGTTCTTTTTCGCGCTCAACTGTAAAGTGATTGCCGAAGTGGTTATCGTTTTTCATCCAATCTTCTACTTCCAGGTTTTTTTCGGTTGCCGGCGCAAAGATATGGTGGAAAGCTTCGAAATGAGTGTCGTTCGTCATCCATTTTTCCAGTTCCAGGGTTTCTTCAACGGCTGGTTCGATAATAAACGTTGCACTTTCGGTTTCAACCGACGCCGGAGTATTTGCGGCTACCGGTTTTTCAACCATCAGCATGGCCATTTTGCCAAAGCTGTTGTTGGTTAATAATTGTTTCCAGTAGCCTTGTGCGCTGACAGTGAAACTGATTAGTACAAAACTTACAATTACAGCTGCACTTCTCGATACTACGTTTTTCATTTTGTTGTTTCTGTTTTCTGTTTTCTGAATTGTTTTCATGATTTGAGCCTCCTGTTCTTTTTGTTTCTGTTTTCTGTTTTTTGAATTGTTTTCTGAACTGTTTTCTGTTTTCTTGTTTTGGCCTTGAGGGCTGTTTATTTTCTGTTTCTGTTTTTAAGACGACTGTTTTTTGTTTTCGTTACACGTTGTATAGAACTTTTTTTTAACTGATTCTATTTTTTACCTTGAATTTGGTATTGCAAATATATGAACATTAAATGGAACTATGCAATACAAAGTACTAAAAATTTTGAAAATATTTTTATGATTTTTTATAAGTATCAGATATACAGAGTAATGATGAATTGATTTTTTTACGCAATTTTAAGCGAAAGGCATTTTCGATTGGGTAGCGTTAGGTATTTTGCTTTTTATTAAGAACCTCGCGATGTGCTCATCTTAGATCAGGAAGACAAGCCACTGAAAGCTGGCGACCATGACCGCCGCTTTTTTGAAGCAGCTTGGGTACACCAATACAGTGGGAAATACTATTTCTCTTATTCTACCGGAAACACGCATCAAATTTGTTATGCCACAGGCGATAGCCCATACGGTCCGTTCACATATCAGGGCGTTATTCTCACACCTGTGGTTGGTTGGACTACCCATCATTCCATCCTTGAATTTCAGGGAAAATGGTACTTGTTTTATCACGATAGTAAGCCATCAGGGGGGAAAACCTGGCTGCGCAGCATGAAAGTCACCGAATTGGAATATGATGAGAATGGGGCTATCAAAACCATTGACGGAGGCGGATGAGTTGGTGGTGTTAAACTATATTGAGAAATAATCAAATCAGAGATACCTTGGTATTCAGCGTATTAGAAAATAGATTTAAAAAAGTCCATTTTCAAGTTTCAGGAGCAAAAGTGAATCTTTACTTTTGGTCAAAAGCTATTGTAAAATGGATCGACTACAATTATCGCAAGGGCTAATTGCTTTGGGAGGAGAAAAAGGTATTGGAAAAACACGCTTCACTTTGAAACTGGCGAATCATATCGCCCGAAAAGAAAAAGTACTCTTTTTAAGCTATCAGGATTATCAGGAAAATTTGATAAAAATCATCCGGGAAATGGATGAAAATATCAGTCCTAATCTGGAAGTAAATACGCTGATGGAATACTACGGGGTTGGAAGTTTGATGGAAATAATCAACTATGCTGAATCGAAATCTTTCACCACATTGATACTGGATGACCTTACTTGTTTTAACCGGAATGAATTTCATGAATTTGACGAACGGGGAAAAGATGCTGCAATTAAAGCTTTAGGATTCTTAGTAAATCAACTGAAAATTCGTTTGATCTTCAATATTGATATCCATTCTTCTCACCGATACCATATCCCCAGAATCAGAGATTTCAACTGGTCCAGAAGAATCATCAATGATTGTTCACAGATCTTAGCACTTTACTGTCCGGCACATTTCGGAATTACTGAGGATGAAAATGGAAATTCATTGGCTGAGTTGATTGAGGTATATAATCTTAAAAATGAAGATCATAGTGAAGAAGTGATCCAATTTGATAATAGGAAAACAAGGATATACAATCATGGTAGAAACTGATCTCAATGAAAAGTAAAAAAATGAATATTGAATTAAGGTTGAACGAGATTTGGAAGGATGAGAGATTTAAAAATCTTCCTCAAATAGTTCATGAAAGAGGGTTCCTATTTGCACAGAATAACTCTCAAAAAGATATTTTGATCACCGGAATTAATCCTTCCTTTCGCGAAAGTGATAGCAAAGATAGCCGCTTCTTTGATTTTAATCTGGTCCTTAGTGAATCTAGGTGGGACAATTACTGGGGACCAGTCAAAAAGATGGTTTACGATAAATCAGAGAATATTGATTTAAGAGAACACTGTGCATATTTGGATATTTTATACTTCAGGGAGAAAAATCAATTATTTCTGAAAAAAGAACTGCTGCTTTCAAATGAAGGACTTCACTTTGTTGCCGCACAAATAAATTTAAGTCAACATATAATTGAAGAGATAATAAAGCCAAAAGTGATAGTTGTAAAAAATAAAGAGTCACATGCCTACTGGGGAAAATATTCACAGAAAGGAATATATTGGATGGGATATAAATTAGAAGCACTTAAGAAATTATATTGTGGAGATCTCTATAAAATAGTTGGGTTGCACAATTCAAACGAGCGAATTGCAACCGAAATATCAAAAACCAATTTAGAAAATACGATTGTTCTTTTTTCCCATCATATCAATCAATACACCTCAAAAGAAAAAAGATTGACAGCAAAAACATTGAATGAATTATTAAAAATCATGACCGAGCCAGCCCTTCTTGCGCAGGAGATCCCGAAACAAGTTCGGGATAACGCGTTATGAAGCTTGGTTATTTTATTAATACGTCCCCTCAAACTGTCTTAAAAACCGCACATCGTTTTCGAAGAAGTGGC
>OBJA01001412.1_pt1 | contig 16689 bp, 19 predicted proteins | sample 1519751 | NCBI WGS metagenome assembly OBJA01 (sample SAMEA3881238, study PRJEB22517) | soil metagenome | biome: lake sediment; feature: soda lake sediment; material: sediment, water from around vicinity | place: India | collected 2013-12-23 | depth 3 m | reverse complement strand
CCCAAATACCTACCTTTATGTCTTTGAAAAATAAATTCCCAACCCCGAAAACTTATAAATTCTATTATGTCAAGAAAACCGCCAACTGGCGGTTTTCTTGAAAAAAATTTATTGAAGTTAAGCCATGTTTTAGTCACCCTATTTTTGCTCGGATGCCCTCTTCATAGGCCATAACCTTCTGACCGATCTCCGAGTCATGGACGCTTACCATTCGCGCGGCGAGAAGACCCGCAGCTGTTCCACCGTTGATGGCGACCGTAGCGACCACCACGCCGGCCGGCATTTGGACAATGGAGAGCAATGAATCCAAACCATCCAGAGCCGTAGTTCGAATGGGCACACCAATGACCGGAACAACCGTCAGCGAGGCGACCATACCTGGAAGGTGCGCAGCTCCGCCAGCCCCAGCGATAATCACTGAAATACCTCTATCCAATGCTGATTTAGCATACTGAACCATCCGATCCGGCGTCCGATGGGCGGAAACAATTTGAACTTCATGTTCAATACCTAGCGCTTCCAAAACGTGGACGGCCTCGATCATGACGGGCAGATCAGAATCGCTTCCCATGATGATCCCAACCTTGAACTTCTCCGCTTTTGATCGATTCAAATCCTCCATGGATTCACTCCTTCATTCACCATTCTTATAATGGCCTAATATTCAATTGACGAAGGGCTTTTTCTGCTTTTGCACAAGCCCTCCCAACCGTATCGCCGAGCGCAGTAATATGGCCGATCTTTTTACCCTTTTTCACATTGCTTTTGCCATAGATATGTAGGTAAACCTCATCTTCAGCAAGGACCTTCTCGATTCCCTCAAAACAGTATGTCCCATCCACCGAATCGTCACCAAGGATGTTCACCATGGCACAGGGGGAATAGAGCTTAACCGATCCCAAGGGTAAACCCGCAACGATCCGCACCACTTGCTCGAACTGCGAGGTGGCACAGGCTTCGATGGTATAATGGCCGGAGTTATGGGGCCTTGGAGCCACTTCGTTAAGGTATACTTCCCCATCGTCAGTTAGAAACAGCTCAATGCAGAAGGTCCCATAATCATCAAAGACCTCGACGATGGTCTTGGCAATCTCAATGATCTTTTCCTCAACCGCCCGATTTAGTTCAGCCGGCGCCTGGGTTATGCTAAGGATGCTATCCTCATGCACGTTCTGAACGATCGGGTAGTAAACAATCTCCCGATCGAGATTTCTCGCTGCAATGATCGAAATCTCCCTGTCAAAACGGATAAACTCCTCAGCTAAAAGGGCGCAACCTTCAAACCTATCCAGTGCCTCATCGACCTCGTCTTTGCTTCTTAAGACATAATTCCCTTTACCGTCATACCCTCCCGAACAGGTCTTCAGCACCAGAGGCAACCCAACCTCCTCGATGAATTGGGAAATATCCTGTTTGCTATGGACTCGAATAAATTTAGGGGTTGGAACTCCGGCAGCCCTTAAGAAAGTCTTTTGGACAAATTTATCCTGGATCTTCTGCAACGTCCCTCCGGAAGGATAGATAGTGAATCCTTGCTCCTCTAGCTCCATTAAAATATCGGCGTCAATATGCTCAAATTCGTAGGTTAAAACATCACATTGTTCGGCAAGTTCCCGATAGGCTTGTTTATCGGTAAACGCAGCGACAATCTGGCCATCGGCAACTTGACCCGCAGGGGAAGATGGAGTAGGGTCGAGAACGATGACGCCATACCCCATTTGTTTGGCCGCAACAGTTATCATTCTTCCCAATTGCCCACCGCCGATGATTCCGATTCGGGCAGGCGGCGATAGAATCTTCCCCACGGTCAAACTCCTTTTATTCCCAAGCATCGAATCTCAATCCTTACATCTTTTGTTTATAGCTTCATTGGAATCAGTTTTAAATATTCATCAACAGAACCATTGTCCAAGCAACACGCAATGATCTCACGACCGACGGGATGCAGGTCGGTTGTGTTGAACTTCGCAAGTTCTCTTCGGAAAAACTCCAGGAGAATCTTTGACCCTGCGTCAAATCCTTCATTCCCAACCTCGGGTTGATGATTGACCTCCAACAACGTTTTCGGTATCGAAGTGCCATCGACCTCGATGTCGTTCAATGCATAGCCCAGTAAAGAGGACCTGGACGAGACCAATTGCCCGGGTTTAAAATCAGCGCTTCCTTGACGGGCCAGATACTCTCTGGCGACCCATTGCGGCATGAATCCCACGCGGTAGACGCCGATGTGCTGATTGGGAACTAAAATATATCGAGTATCCGCAGTTTTAATAATTTGCTCAAGCAACAGATTGGCTTGATCCACCATCTTTCCCGTGGCAAAAGGCCAGTAAGAGCCGACGCCTTCGCTGGTCATGCCCTCTGTATCGGTAATACTGGGATTGTCGTGTCCTCGGGGAGCGACCAATCGCCATAACCACGCCAATCCCGGAGGAAGGATGTGAAAGAGGCCGATGATACCATAGGTCGGTTTCTCCTTCGTACAGGGCGGTGTCCGTACGCCAAAACTCCGCACATCGATCTCGACGGACATATCAACGATATCCGGGATAAATCTTCTCGGCATGATAACACGGGGATTCGGACAGGGTTTACCCGGCGCATCCATAATGTGTTCCCAGAGTAGACAGGTAGAGCCGGGGGCAGCGTCATAGTTAAGAAAGATCAACGGCTCCTCCGGGTGGGTACATCTCCTTTCCAGATAAGGGTCGGTACCATACTTCTTAATATGGTCGGTTCTGAGAAACCATCCATTCTCCGCATCCCTCACCACCAGCTTTTTATTGCCGTTTTGTAGTTTGGGATGGCATAATGCCATATCATCGGTGACCGGCCTAATTTTGCAGGTCTCCTTAAGCTTCAGGTATATTCTTTCCGAAGTGACAAGATTTTTGCCAAGAATGATATCACCGTCGAGTTCTCGGTGTAACTCTTCAATCATCTCGCTCTTCCCGCCGCCGCTGGCGCCTTCATGCATGATGGCCATTGGTTTCTCGGATGGGTGCGATACCAACACAGTGGACCCATGGGCGGTGACCCATCCTTCATCCTCACCGATCTTTAAAAGAACGCCGTAAACCCCTTTTTTAGCGCTGGGACCAGGATAAAGGTTGTATGAGAAAAGTTCATAGATGTCATCTCGGCGGTTATGAACAACCATCTGTTTCCCTTCAAAATGCGTATGCCGAAAAGGAGGCGCAAGATAGATAATGGCCTTGGGTTTAAAGACCCCCTTTAGTTCGCTGGCCGGAATAAATCCTTGTAGATCAGCGAGGCCGCCGGCGAAAAACCCGGCATTATCCGGCGCAATCAACAGAACAGGATAGCCCAGATCGTCTCCACCGGCCATGAACGGCATAAGAATGAGCTTCTCCTGGGCTAACCATTCCAATGTCTTTTCTCTCAACGAATCGAATTCCAGCCCGTATCTGGCGTTATATCGTTGTTTGTCCGTCTCTCCGTCATCTGCGATGACCATACAATCCGGATCCCGTCTGCGAAGATAGACATCGTTGTAGTTAACAACCACGCCGTTCTTACAACGTACGATTGTCGCTTCAACAACACGGCCTTTTCCCGGAACCTCATAGGAGACCTCAAAAACTTCATTACCGTTCCCGCCCATAGCCAGACTCAAAAGCTCGCTTCGGGTTTCCGGGATCGTTATCCGATCATTGCCCTTGAGAATAGCATTGATTTCCTCCGGAAGAACAATCTTATCCAAAGTATTTAACATTTTTACTCACCCTATCTCATTTCTAGTTGCTATTGAGGTTTTCGATGATTCGACTGTAAGTGTCCATGATTAAATTCAATAAATGTTGATTTCTCTTGATCTCCAGGACATTTCTCCGTACGTCCGCCAAATGCTGCTCTTCAATGAGGCAAAGCTTATATTGGAAGAGGCAGTAATTATAGAACAATCCGACAAAACGCAGGAAACACCGTTTAAAGTCGAGATCCTGCAAAATATCTTTGTGATGATTTAAATCGTTCTTATAAAGATCGAGCATGAGATAGGGTATTCTCCAAACGTCAACATACCCCTCATCATTGAAGTACTGATTCAAAAACCACTCAAATTCAGCGTCCTCTCTGGAGACCTGGTTGCAGAATCTTTCAAGCAAAATATAGAGGTCTCTGCTGAAAAATAGGTCATTAGCAGTTTCACAAAATTTGTTATCTTCCATGGAATCGACGGATAATATAACTTTGTTGTTTATCATCGTTTTATCCCCTTTCATCTTCGCTATATTGATAGTGAATCTTAGCGCCGATTTTTTATGGAATCACCTCCCTAATTCATTGCCCTTCAGACAATAGATCTTCCAAAATAAAAAAGCCAACATACACAAGCAAACAGCTCATGTATATTGGCTTACTTTTACGACTGGTCGATTAACCCTTCGCTTAGTCTTCCAATGGATTATTTACCGAATGTATCTGTCTTCCAAGTTTTCCCCAACCGTGATGACGATAATCTTCTCCCCTGTTTTGGTGCTCACATCAGAATGGGTACTGATGATCTCTACATCGATGATATCCTTGATCAATGTCTCCAAGCAAGTCCTGGCGCTTTCAAAAAGCGCTGAGCGAACTTTCTTGATCAACTCGACCCCTTGGACATTCTCAGCCACCAGTTTTTGCTCTGAATGGCTCAAGAAGCCAACCAACCGAACTATTATAAGATCTTGCGCGATCAGTGTTCTTATTTGTTTAGGTCCTCTACCCATATACTCAAACTCGAACTTGCTTACCGCTTCACTGATCTTTGCCTCGACTTGGCCTTTAGTCATTATGATCTCCAATCCTCATTTACTAATTAAATATATCATAACCGAAAATAAAAACAAGTCCTTACAGAATAAGTATACAATGAACATGCTCACACTTCAAACTTTTTCAAGATATAATCCGTGGCAGATAGAGCCGCCTTCGCTCCCTCACCACATGCGATGATGATCTGTTTAAACGGAACGCTGGTCACATCGCCGGCGGCAAAGATACCCGCTCGACTGGTTCGGCAGTAGCAATCCACTACAATCTCACCAAGCTCATTCATTTCCAGAACCCCCTTGGCAAAGCCACTATGCGGATCCAACCCGATTTGAACAAAGATCCCATCCAATTCAAGTTCATGTTCTCCCCCGGTTGCTTTGTCCTTAACAATCGCCCCGGTAACCCGGTCTGTCCCAAGAATCATCTTGACCTCATGCCCGTAGAGATAGCTAACATCCTTAAATACCTTGAGTTTATCCAGGAGAATCTTATCTGCCGTAAGATGGGGGAGGTTTTGGATCACCGTGACATGACTGGCCAGCTTAGCCAGGTCGATGACGGCTTCAGCAGCGGAGTTCCCCCCGCCAATCACCGCAACCCTCTTACCGGCAAAAAAAGGGGCGTCACAGATGGGACAGTAGGAAACCCCATGACCGATCAGCGTAACCTCCCCCGGCACACCCAACTTTCGACCCTCCTTACCGGAAGCAACGATCAGCGTCTTCGCCGAGAACATTTGGTCGTCTTCCAGTTGGATGCTCTTTATTTCCCCGTCGAAGATGGCCTTGACACGAGTCCCTGATGTAAAAGCGATCCCAAATTGCAACACCTGATCGCGGAATTTGTCGACCAAGTCAAGGCCATCAATGTAGCGGAATCCCAGATAGTTTTCGATCCCCGCAGTATCCGCCATCTGTCCGCCGATACTCTGTGCAATCAACCCCGTAGAAAGGCCTTTTCTCATGCAATAGACCGCAGCAGTGAAACCCGCCGGGCCTCCGCCGATGATAATGACATCATACAGCCGATCGGACTCAAAGGCTCTAAAATTGTGTTCGCTGGAGAAAAGATCTCCACTGAGGTTCGACTCCAACATCAAATCGCCTCCCATCTTTCGCTGTAAACCCTCTTCTCTCTGTGTTTATGCCCAGAGGGAAAAGGATAGACTAATGAGACTTCAACCCGTGATTAACTGCTGTTGGCTATTGAAGAAAGTCTTGTAGCCCCACTGGACAAAAAGAATAACGGTCAAAGCCACACTTCCTAATATCCCAAGCATAATGGCGATTTGATACTCAATGGCATTCACCGGTGAAACGCCAGAGAGGATTTGCCCCGTCATCATTCCGGGTAAAAAAACGATACCCATTCCAACCATGGAATTAATGGCGGGAAGCACAGCCGAGTCAAAAGCATTATCCACGATCTGTTTTGCCGCAGCTTTAGGTGTTGCTCCCAACATCAATGCCCCTTCGATCATGGGCTTTTGGTGCTCCATCCCATCTATTAGCCTGCTAATTCCTAGGGAAATACCGGTCATCGAGTTGCCGATGAGCATCCCTGCAATGGGGATAAAGTATCGCGGTTCATACCAGGGGGTCAATCCAATGACAACCAGGAGGAAGAACATAAGGCTGCCAAGGGTTCCAATGAGCATCGATAAAGCGATAACCTTCTTTAGTTCGCGGCTGAGCGTGACTTTAACACGACGAATGATGTTATAGATTGCAAATACTTCCATCACGACAATAACCGCAATGGTGTAAAGCGGATGCTTGTTTTCAAAGAGAAAGACCAAGATATATCCGGTTATCACAAGTTGAAGCGTCATACGTACCGTAGAGATTAAGATCTCTTTTTCCCTTGGAATCCCCTTGGCTCTTACGATAAGCAGGAGAACCACCACAAAGATATAGGCCGCTATCATCTGCCATAGATGTAAATCGATCACGCCTTCCATTTCTTCGCCTCCCTTAGCGCACGACTTGTCCACCTTTGATCTCAATCATAACATCGGAGAATTCTTCGGCAATCTTCTTGGCGTGGGTCACCATGATTAAGGTCTTTCCCTTCTCCTTTGCCAAATTCACCGTCTCTTCGATGACCAGCCGCTCGGTCTCCTCATCCAGCGCGGATGACGGTTCATCCAGCATAAAAACATCGGGTTCCATAAGGATAATCCGTCCCAGCGCTAACCGCTGTTTCTCCCCGCCGGAGAGTTTATCCGCGTTAGCGTCCAACGCTTTTCTTAAATGCACCTTGGTTAAGATCTTCAAGAGCTGTTCCTCCGAGGCAAGGGGCTTTTCGGCAAATCGCAATCCTGCTTCTAAATTATCTCTAACCGTTCCGGGAAAGATCACAGGCGTCTGCGGCAGCATGACGACGGAACGCCGCAATAATATACTGTCGATCTGCTCCAACGGTTGGCCTTGATAGTAAATCACTCCCGCATCAGGACTGATCAATTTGTTGAGCATCCGGAGCAATGTCGTCTTACCGCTGCCGCTCTCCCCGACAATGCATGTGCTTTTGGCGGAAGGAATCGTTAAATGGTCCACTTGGATGATCCCTTTATATCGGACGTTTTTGAATTCAAACATGGTCTCCCCCCCAACCATGGTCTTATTCTTCAATCTCCTCCATCAATTCGCGGGCTCTCTTCTTTGCCTCCTTTAATACATTGATTCCAGTCTCCGTGATGCTGTAGTATTTACGCATCTTTCCCCCATGATTCCGACACTCCACCATGAGCAGCCCGGCCTTTTCCATACTGTGCAGTAAGGGATAGAGCGTACCAGGGCTCATGGTATAGCCATGTTCGTTGAGTTCTTCCATCATCCACACGCCAAAGAACGGTTCCTTCTTCGCATGGTGCAGAATGTGGATCTGAATAAAACCCAGAAACAGTTTGCGAAAGATAACATCTTCGATGAAGACCACCCTCTACTTCTCTATTTATTATCGTTATTCGTTATCGTATTACGATATTAAAATATCATACTTGTTCGATATCCGTCAATTCTCGTAACTCATAGTAATTCTGCCCATCCGGGTGAATAAAACCGTTAGACAGGCGTAGACAGCCTACAACCCATTATCAATGTGAATTCAATTGATTTAAATGGAGAACATATTTGCATTCCAACACGAATGGAGGATTATGATGCGGACAAAACCATCGAACCGCGCTCAATGGGTCGCCCATGACGTGGCATTTCTACAAATTATCCTAGTCAACGTTGGTTTCATTGGCAACCCAGGGACTAACCCAGCCGAATGGATTCTGGTCGATACCGGACTCCCCCAACATGAAAACGACATATATCAGGCAGCCAGCGACCTTTTTGGAGCAAATATCCCACCAAAGGCTATCATCCTTACGCAAGGCCATTTCGATCACGTCGGAACCGTTAACAACCTGGCCAATTCGTGGAATATAACGGTTTACGCCCATCCACAGGAAATTCCCTATCTGACAGGCCAGACCGATTATCCCTCGCCGGACCCCAGTGTCAGCGATGGCCTATTGGCCAAGATGTCATCGATGTTTCCCCACCAAGCGATCGATCTGGGAACACGGGTTCAACCCCTTCCGGATGATGGCAGCATTCCCTTCATGCCCGGATGGCGCTGGCTCCATACACCGGGACATACCCCCGGTCATATTGCCCTATTCCGGGATGAAGACCGTGTCTTGCTCGCAGGTGATGCTTTTACCACCGTCAAACAAGAATCTGCCGAAGCCGTCGAACGACAGATAACCGAGATTCACGGTCCACCCGCATACCTCACCACCAATTGGAGCAAGGCATGGGATTCTGTTCGCTTATTAGAAGGACTAAAACCCGAGGTCGTTATCTCCAGCCACGGTCAACCCATGCGTGGAGATGATATGCGGAAGCAATTACGAAGACTCGTTGACGATTTCGATATCCTCGCCATTCCGGATCAGGGGATCTTTGTCCAGCAGCCCATGGCGACAGAGATCCGTCCCCGTTTTTAAAAGAGAGTTTTCTTATTTAAAAGGCAGGAATCAAAAAATCCTGCCTTTTGTATAAAACTATATATCATGTTTCTGAACCAAGAGGCCATCATTGTCTTTCCATTCCGCATAAAATACTTGCGAAAATTTTTGAATCCCTCTCTTATCGAGTTCCATTTTAAGCCAATTGACATTAAACCCGATGAGATTAATATTTTCAACCAATACTTTTCCGTCACTGATCAACATCAGTGGAAGTTCATTCTTTTTCTCTGGTATCTTGAGGTCTTGTCGAGTCGGGATATCATCCTGGTAGTAGCGGAGTACACTTAACGAGCCATCGGTCTCTAAAATGCCGTATTTCACTTCTCGAACCGAAAAAATACTACTCTGTCGAAGCAACATCGTAATTTGGTGAAGGTTCATTCGATTTCTCCGGATGGCTTGAATATCGAATAGTCCGTCTCGTATGACAATCGTAGGTTTACCTTCTAAAAAATTACGGGCTTTAAATGATTTTTGGCCAAAATACTTAACCAATAGAAGCATTCCTGCCCAAAGGATAAGGACGAAAAGAACATGAATAATTCCTGTTTCTTCGTCGTAAAGCGCATTACCCAACAGTTCCCCGAGGACAATAGCGGAGATAAAGTCAAAGGGCGTCAATTGACTGATCTGGGTCTTGCCAAGAAATTTTGTGACGAGAAACAGAGTAACAAAGCCAATGACCAACTCGACACCAATGGTTCTAATCCTCATTTTCCCTCCGATTCTTTCATAGAGCGACTTTAATTAAGCTTTCCCCACGTGCATTAACGAAGTGGTTTTAGATTACAGTGTAGCCCATAAAATCAATAAATAACCGGATTATCCAGAAAACGCATGACCGCTCCTCCTTCGATAACCATGGAAAGATGCATTTGCCTTTTGAGTATGTACCCTATATAATTAAAGTCTGCGGTTATCCAGAACCCGCAAGATCAAAACTGGAGGTATTACGAATGTCTAAGAACAACCCCTTTCAAGTTTCCCCCTTATTCCTCATTCTCTCAGGCTTCTTCATCACTTCCCTGCTGGTCTCCAACATCATCGCTGGAAAGCTGGCGAACTTCTTCGGTCTCACCCTGCCTGCCGCCGTCATCCTTTTTCCCCTGACATATATCTTTGGCGATGTTTTAACGGAAGTCTACGGTTATCAGCGCACGCGGCTCATCATCTGGATCGGCTTGGGCGCCAATCTCTTCATGGCTTTGATATTCATGCTGACCATCGCCCTCCCCTATCCAGATTTTTGGCAGCAACAGACCGCCTACGCCACTGTATTGGGTTTTACCCCCCGCCTCGTGCTGGCGTCCTCCATTGCCTATCTCATCGGATCCCTCTCCAATTCAGCGGTTTTATCTCGGCTTAAAGTGGTCACGGAAGGACAGAGCCTCTGGCTCCGAACCATTGGTTCCACCATCGTGGGCGAGGGCGTCGATACCCTCTTTTTTATAACGATTGCGTTTGGCGGGTTGATGCCTGTTCCTATCCTAATCGGTATGATGGGAGCCCAGTATCTTTGGAAAGTCTTATACGAGGTCGTGGCGACACCCCTTACCTATGTCGTGGTGGGCTGGGTCAAGGATAAAGAGCAGATCGATGTCTACGATCACGATATCAAATACCAAATCTTTAGTCTGGAGGCATAGATATGAGCGAGTATAACTTCAACGCTTTAGGAAAAACCGTTCGAAATCCCTCACGAACCCTTGAAGTCTTCCCCAAACCCGATGGAGTGGATACCGTGCTGATGGAGAGCGACGAAGTCACGAGCTTATGCCCTGTCACCGGGCAACCGGACTGGGAGACGGTGACCATCGAATATGCTCCGGACAAGGCATGTATTGAAAGCAAAAGCCTCAAGCTCTATCTCTGGAGTTTCCGAGAAGACGGCGTCTTTTGTGAAGCATTGGCCGCCCAGATCGCCAGGGACGTCGATGAAGCGTGTTCACCGCTTTGGGTCGAAGTCACGGTAGCTCAAAAGCCTCGCGGCGGCGTGAAGCTCGTGGCCAAAGCCAAATTAGGAGAGAATCACCGATAAACATCACCGAAAGAAATCAAAGAGGAGTTGTCCGACGACAGCTCCTCTTTTGTTCTGAAAAAAAGCATATTGTCCAAATGCGGTAGGCAGACTAAGAAGATGGAAAACAAGTATATCAAGGCGCTTTTGATCATTATCGGCTCACTGTCGGCAATTTTGGGCGTTATCGGGATCTTCCTGCCCCTAGTCCCTACAACGCCCTTTTTATTGTTGGCCATCGCTTGTTACAGCCGAAGCTCGACGAGGCTCTACAACGTTTTATGCAATAATAAACTGTTGGGACGATACTTAAGGAACTACCGGGAAGGCCGTGACATATCCCCGCAAACCAAATCCATCATTCTTTTTATGCTATGGCTATCCATCGGGTATTCCGTCGTCTATCGCGTACAAAACCCCTGGGCAAAAGGGGTGATGCTCCTGATCGCCCTCGGAGTGACGGTCCATGTGTTCTTCATAAAGAGGTTGAACAGTTAATCTCTTTTAGGGTTTTGTCTGCGTGAATCTTTGAATGCGGTTGCTAGACAAATCGGTGACAAAGATATTACCGGACGAATCCACCGCCAGGTAAGCCGGCTCATAAAATTGCCCCGCTCCGCCGCCATAGCTGCCCCACTGGGTTAAGTATGTGCCGTTGCCGGAGAATTTTTGGATCCGAGAATTAGCGCAATCCGCCACATAAACGTTACCTGAGGAATCCACCGCTACGCCATGAGGTAGATTGAATTCTCCCGCCGCCTGTCCTTGTTCCCCCCAATGGGTTACATATGACCCGCCGGTGTTGAATTTTTGAAGACGGCAGCCAGCATTCTCCACCACATAAATATATCCGGACGAATCCACTGCCAAACCTATCGGCAGATTCAACTGTCCCGCACTACCCGCTGTACCATTCCATTGAGCGCTGTAGGTATAAGTAACCCCGTCACCGCTGGTAAACTTCTGGATTCGGTTGTTATTCGTGTCAGCCACATAAACATTTCCTGCAGAGTCCACCGCCACATCGCATGGGTGATTAAACTCTCCCTCCCCGCTGCCCTCAGTACCCCACTGGGTGAGATAAGCGCCGCTAGAGCTAAACTTCTGGATCCGGTGATTATTACGATCCGCCACATAAACATCGCCGTTGGCATCCACCGCGATTCCCCACGGCCAGTTAAACACAGCATATTCGTCGCCAAACTCACCCCAAGTGCTAATATGCTGACCATTGCTGCTAAACTTCTGAACTCGGTCATTGCTTCGATCCGCCACATAGACATTTCCCGACGAATCCACTGCGATACCGTGGGGAGAATTGAAATGGCCATCATCCCCGCCATAACCACCCCACATATCGGCGAATTGTATAACGTTTGTCCCATCATCCCCTCCAGGGGTGCTTTTCCCTCCGCCACAACCGGACGAGACCATCATAATGACCAGTAATGCCATCATCAGACATGTTGGTTCTGCCTTCATCTCCCGGATTCGATTCCAGATCTTCATCATCTCTTATACATCCTCCTTTTTGGAATGATTCAAAGAACGTTCAAGTCGATTATATTCGATTGACTCCGTTCCGGTATATCACCCAAAAGGGGGATATTGTCGTTTAGCTTTGTGTTCTATGAAACAAATGAACGCTTTTAGATACAATAAAAAGACAGGAGGCGTTCCTCCTGCCAGTCTATCGATTAAAGTCTTGGTAATGCTTTGCCAATGAATCCAAACCAAACGGTCATTGTGTATAGGTATTGAGCACAATAGCTAATAGCTGATTCTTATTGGGTATTCCAGTCTTTGCATAAATATGTTTCAGATGGGTTTTGACGGTATTCTCAGCAATCCCCAATTGGAAAGCGATCTCTTTATTGGAAAGTCCTTCCAACAGCCACCCAATCAATTCTCTTTCTTTGGCGGTCAAGCTATCGCCATTCGGTACCATATCAAGCGTCAATTCTTTCTTCTCCATACTCGAAAGATCACGAAAAACACTCCTCAGTGCGTCTCGTTCGAACCAGTTATTCAGATATGGAACCAACAGGATCACCGTGGAAATGGTGACCCATGCATAAACCGGCACAACGTCATGGATGTTGGAAACATTATTCAACAGAAGATCCCCGGTCCAACCGCCAACAAAGATCGCCAAAACATTGATGGTCAATCCAATGCCGAAGATCCGGGCAGGCCGCCGGTATAATCGGGCAAGGTCGGCAAAGATGGTCCATAGAAAAAGATCTAGGAACGCAATACCTGCTTGAAACGTAATATTCGTTAACAAATACCCTACAGGTGAGGTCTTTAATAAAGCAAATGCCGCAAAAGCCAAACCCAGAAGAGCGCAACTGGCATAGATCGGGTATATTCTTTTAGTACGGCTTGCCAAAGTCCAAGCCGCCACGAGCGCCAGAATATAGACAAGTTCTCTCAGATAACGTGTCCAGGATTGATGGACCCGAAACACGGGAAAAATAATGTTATACATCAATCCGCCGTTAAGAAACAGGATAAGGACAGTTAGACACAGCAGCACCAAAAGCTTCATGGGGATCGAGGGAGGCGCAGTCCCGGAATACTTCCTGGATACAGGCGGTTGTTTGCTTCGCAAAGCAAACCCAAGAGCAAAAAGGAGTGAAATCATCGATTGCCCATAGAGGGCCATGGGGCCCAACACTTCAGAGCTCCAATTAATGGCAATATAGATGATATATGCGACGATCATGGTTCCAGCCATAAACCTTATCCGTTTCCCAGTGGAGATGGCGTGGATGTAAGGATAACTCCAACCGATGATATATATCCCTGAAACTAACCCCAGAACAGCCATGAGCGAGAGCCATAACCACCCGCCATCGATCAACCCGAGAATTCCGCTGAGAAATAGGGATAACGATGCAGAGACCGTCATCATTCTCTTCCAATTCGATCCATCCCGCGCCGCTAAACAGCTACCCAACAACCCCAATCCGTGAAAGAGCACAAACACCAATCCCGGCAAGACCGGATCAAAGTTGCGGAAATCCGCTAAGGAATAGAGAACCGGGCCGTTGAAGGGAAAAGATAAAAGCCAACCAAAGAAAAAAGCCAGTGATAACATGATATTCATGAAACAAAGGCCTCCTGGATAGAATCGTGGTCCTTAAGTCTACTCCCATCTCTTCTTTGCTTCGGCTTCAAAACCCTGCTTCTCGACTGATAAAAAGAGGCCATTATGTCCTCATGATCTCCTCATTAGGGTTTACTATTCGATCCCAAAGTGTTTCCCAAAGAAGGGAAAGATATCCTTTCTCCAAATCCTCGCATTCAAGATGTGACCGCCTTCAAACTCCAGCAACTCATGTTCGATCCCCTTCTGCGTCATTAATCCGGACAAATATCGACAACCCTCAGGGATCCAACGGTAACTGTCATTGACGCCGTATTGAATCCGTATCGCCTTTAGCCTATCCTCTTTCTTCAAGTAGTCTTCCAACTTCGTCTCCCAGTTACCATAACCGTTCTCCCACTTCTCCCTTACAGCCACATCTGTCTCGTAGCCGTCGACGGTAAGGATATCGGCATGGGGAAAGGGTTTGGCGGGATTGGGAGCAAAGGCTGCTCCATAAGCATTGGGGAATCTCGCTTGACCGGAATGCCAATCCGATAATGCCTTCTTCAACCCATTCGGAGCAAATACACCGGGACCGAGCGCGTAAACCGTGGAGAAGACCCTTGGATGTTTAAGCCCTATGTTTAGTGCGGCGAACCCTCCCATGGAAAATCCGGCGATTCCACGCGCCTCCGAATCGGCAATCGTCCGATAGTTCGTGTCCATATAACGCACCACATCAGAGACGAGGAAATCCTCCCAGTTTCCGGTGGCAGGAGAGTTCACAAAGAAGCTTCCGCCAAGACGGTTAACACCATTGACCCCAACAACTATCATGGGAGGGATCTCCTCCGAATTGATTAAATCATCAAGAGTATCGGCAAACTGATAGACCACATCGGCCGGAGCCGTAAAGCCATTGATAAAGTAAAGTACGGGATAACGACGGTCTATTTTTCCATAGGCAGGAGGCGTATAAATATATAGATATTGACGCCCCGGTTCTCCCACCATGCTATTGGCCAAAGAAGGCGCAGGCACTAAGACTCGTTCCACATCGCCCATGGCGTCATCCCCTTGGGCTTGGGCAAAGGCCAAAGCGAAGGCTAAAATGGCAGCCATACCACAGATAATCATAATTTTACGCACCTTGTTCCACCGATTGGTGCTTTTCATCGGAGATCCCCCCCTTAAACATCATCTACGTTTCATCGCCTTAGATAATATTCGATTATTATGTTAATTATGGGGACTAAATAGTCTATTGAAAATTTCCATGTGCAACTTACTGTAACAAATGGATGCAACATTTAGGACAAATGTCCTATTCATATCATCCGAAACAAAGTATACTATTGCCATGGAGGTCACGCTGTGAAAAGAATCAACAACAACTCGTTTATCCAGGATTATAGAGACCATTTCAATTTGTCAACTATCATCAGCGATGATCTAATGGGATCTATGGAACTTCTGGAGTATGCACCCGGGGAAATCATTTACGACGTCGAAGAAGAGCCGGAATACTTCTTTATCCTCGTCGAAGGACGACTAAAGATTAGTCTTCAGTTGGTGCACGGTAAGAGCATTTTACTGAGGCTATATCATCCTCCAAGCATTTTAGGGGATTTGGAATTTGTCGAAAACCGGACGGTTAAGACCCATGTCGAAGCCATGACTCAAGCCAGATTAATTGGGATCAAAATGAATCGTTTGCGCCAAGCCACTCACGATGATCCTCGTTTCTTGCGGTATCTCCTAAGTCACTTGGGAAAAAAGCTGCACGATTTAACGGTAATTACAGCGATCCATCGAACATCTCCATTGGAGAAACGGTTGGCCCATTATCTGGTACTCATGGAGCACTCTGATAATGACAGGGGAAACAAGGAACTTATCCCCTCTAATCTTACAGAATTAGCGGAACTACTCGGGGTGAGTTATCGCCATCTTCACCGAACGGTAACGAAACTTGTCGAAGCAGACATTATCGAAAATCATCATGGGGCTCTTACAATTAGGGATATGAAGAGGTTGAGGGAGATTCTCTCCATAGAGCATCAAAACACTTAGGAGGTTATTTAGATGGGTTTGGTCTATTCGATTGCAGCTGGACTATTAATTAGTATTCAATGCATCTTCAATGCCCGCGTCGGTGAGAAGATTGGCCCCTGGCAAGCCAATCTCATCGCTCATGCCGCCGGTTTTGCACTCCTTTTGGCCCTCATTTCCTTCAAAGGCTCTTGGAGCTTTGACGGTCTGCGCGGCGTCAATAAGCTGTACTTAATTGCCGGCCTGCTCGGCGTCTTTATTGTACTCTTTGTCATGAAGGGTGTTACCCAAATGGGAGCCAATTACTCTATCACGATTATTATCGCAGTTCAAATCTTGGCTACATCGCTAATCAATCATTTCGGTTGGTTTCAAGAGCCGGTTTCCCGAGCCAACCTCCTGCAAAGCGCTGGTTTATTGCTGATGGTGGTCGGCGTGATCCTCTATCAGACCAGCCCAAGATGAAGCTAACCATTAAAAAAACGAGACTGTCCTTAAATGGATAGTCTCGTTTTTTTAATCTATTAACAAGAAATATGATTATTAAGATTACTTCAGGAGTCAGTAATCAGAAGAAATAAAGTTAGAATTCAGAATTCAGAATTCAGGAGTCAGGAGTCAGAAGTTGGAACAGTTGAGAAAGCCTTTGGGGGAAGGGGGAACGGGTTCTCTCGCAAAGGCGCAAAGACGCAAAGGGTGGGAGTGGGACTGGAAGAGGTT
>OBJA01001411.1_pt1 | contig 16692 bp, 10 predicted proteins | sample 1519751 | NCBI WGS metagenome assembly OBJA01 (sample SAMEA3881238, study PRJEB22517) | soil metagenome | biome: lake sediment; feature: soda lake sediment; material: sediment, water from around vicinity | place: India | collected 2013-12-23 | depth 3 m | reverse complement strand
CTGTTTTCCTGTAAAAAAGGACAGGATAACAGGATTGGCAGGTTTGTTTGCAGTGGCTTTGGAGAGATGTGCAACCAAAACCTGTTTTCCTGTAAAAAAGGACAGGATAACAGGATTGACAGGTTTGTTTGCAGTGGCTTTGGAGAGATGTGCAACCAAAACCTGTTTTCCTGTAGACAAAGTACAGGATAACAGGATTGGCAGGTTTTTTTGCAGTGCTTTTAGAGAGATGTAAAACCCCAACCTGTTTTCCTGTAAAAAAGGACAGGATAACAGGATTTTTTTTTGCAGTGTTACGGAGAGATGGGTAACCAAATCACGTTTATTGGTATTAACTATTTAGAAAGAAGATTTGATCTTAAATAGGAGTCAACTAGATTCATTGCTGAAAAACATCAAATTATGACATTGGAACACAGAGAATTAACATCGAAGATTATTGAAGCAGCCTATAAGGTTCATAAAAACCTTGGCTCAGGTTTTCTGGAAAAAATTTATCATAATGCTTTGACAATAGAGCTTGATAACGCGGGCATAAAGTTTATCAGTCAATTTCCTATACCAATATATTATGAAGGCATTCTGGTAGGGGATTATTATGCAGATTTATTTGTTGAGAATAAGATCATTGTTGAGTTAAAAGCCGTTGATCATATACATCTGTCACATGAAATTCAGTTGGTAAATTACCTGACGGCAACAAAAATCGACAATGGGCTGCTTATCAACTTTGGGAGCGAAGTAGCTATAAAGCGAAAATTCAGATCATACCGGAAAAAGTTATGAAAATGTTTCGTTAAGCATTGTTAGGTGATTATGCGAAACTGCTGGCATTCTTATCTGAAAAATCACCATTAGCCATTTTCAGAATACTTCACTCTCCGAAGCAAGCCTCTGTTTGCTGTTGATTGTAACTGTACGGCGCTCGACCGAGATTATGCCTTCATCCGAAAGTTCTCCCAGCGTGCGTGCCAGCGATGGTCTGGCAACGCCAAAGTAGTCGGCAAGTTCTGCCTGTGTGCCCGGAAGCTGAACTACATTGCCTTGTTCCCTGCTCAGCTCCATCAGCAAATGTGCAACTTTTGTCCTGAGACTCTTCATTGACAACGTCCTGATCTTTTGTGACAAAAACTGGCCCCGGGATGAGATTGCATCAAGATAGTTTTGTAGCACATTTTTATCCGACTGTAAAAGAGTGATTATATCCTCTCTCGGAATAAACATTATTGCTGTTTCCTCGTTGGCAGTAACGTTTACCGGGAAATGGTTTTGTCTGCCAAAAATAAACGAGATAGCTATCGGCCTCGGTTTTGGTATATCTTCAATCCTTATCAGCCGGCCCGAAGCATCGGTCATCTCGCCCCTGACAGAGCCTTCCAGAACAATCATCAGATATTTGCACTCCTCTCCGGCCTGGGCAACCATCTCCTCCCGATTGAAACGTCTTACCTGCCACGTTATCGCCTCCATCACTTTTTCTATCCTCTCAGGTGTTACATTACGGAACAAAGGACTGCCTGATAATATCCCACTGTATTGCATTTAGAATTGTTTTAGCTGTTTTGGAGATGCAAAAATAAGATGAAAATATTGTATCTTTGGTATGATTTTGTATTGACCAGGTTCGCTACAGTCGACAGGCAACCAAAAACCTGTTCATGTTGTCATATATATGTAAATGAGAAAGTGCAGCTATATATACTTCATCAGAGTAATTACAATTACTGGAATTCTTGCTTTTTGTATGTGGCCGGCATTGTTTTCACAGACCAACCGGTACAACGAGAACTGGAAGTTTGGCAACTATGCAGGAATTACTTTTAATGGACTGAATACAGGAGCAGTAATTGGCTCGGCAATGGCATCACCGCAGGGTGTAGCATCTATTTCTGATGCTGCTACCGGAGAGCTTCTTTTTTACTCAAACGGTGAAAAGGTTTGGGGTTTCAACCACCAGTTAATAGGTTCCGGTGATAATCTGACAGGTAATGCTGATGCTACCCAATCAGCACTTTTTGTTCCCTTCCCTAAAAGCGGCAAGTACTATTATCTCTTTACAGTTTCATCAACAGGTGGTTCTGAAGGGTTGAGCTATTCACTCATTGATTCAGCTATTGGATTCAACGGAGGTATCATTCCGTCAATGAAGAATGTTCAGCTAGCCACTCCGGTAACTGAAAAGATTACATTACTCAGGCATTGCGACCGGATGAGTTACTGGGTAGTTGGGCACGAGTGGGGTTCAAACAGATTTTTTGCCTGGAGAATTACTGAGGAGGGCCTGGACAATAATCCTGTCGTTACCAATACCGGCCCTGTCTATTCAGGAATACCTCAAAACGGGGCAGGGTATATGAAAGCATCCAGAAATGATGATATGCTTGCACTTGCAGTTACAGGGAGCAACCGTGTTGACATATTCGGTTTTGACAACCTTAACGGTGTGCCATTTTTCATGTATTCCATTGACAATATCTTCCAGCCTTATGGCATTGAGTTTTCTGATGACCAGACACTGTTGTACGTCAGCAGCCTTACCGGGGAGATCTGGCAATACAACCTGAATGCTGTGAATATTTCAGGGTCAGGATCAGTTGTTGGCTCAACGGGCAAGCTTACCGGCGCACTGCAGGTTGCCCCTGACGGACGTATCTATATAACACGTGACCTGGACTATTTCCTCGGATATATCGGTTCTCCCAACTCTTTTGGAAGCGGCTGCAACTATGTTCAGAATGGCCTTTACCTGTCGGGCAGGACCAGTGAAGCTGGCCTGCCGCCTTACATACCCCTGCTTGATGTGCATGGACTGGAAAGCTTTGCAATTTGTCTGGGTGATACCGTCTCATATGACCCCTCTTTTCTCCACCGGGTAGACTCCTTCATGTTCTATTTTGGTGATTCCCTCTCCCCGGATTACGATTCCACCTCCACAGTACCAGCATGGCATGTTTTCGACAAGTTGGGCTACAATTCGGTAAAGCTGAAGTATTATATGTGTGAAGATGAGTTTTCCACTACAACATATGTGTGTGTGCAGGATCAACCGGGTGTTTACCTCGGACCAGATACTGCAATCTGTGATAATACAATATATTATCTCTCCGGCATCCTCAGTGGAATCTATTGTCCAACCATAGGCAACTCCTTCCTCTGGAACACTGGAGATACTACATCAACACTAACTATAAACCCGCCTGGTCAGTATTCATTGACTGTTACAAATGTCTGCGGTACAGCTTCAGATACTGTTACGATTGAATCGTTGCCTGTCCCTTCTGTAACCACGGTGCCTGATATTACTCTCTGTACAGGAGATACAGCAATAATCATCGCATTTTTTGATCCGGCAGATTCTCTGTTCTGGCAGGATGGCTCAAACGACCCGTTGAGATATATAACAACATCCGGATATTTTATCGCCACTGTTATCAATGAGTACAATTGTGCTGCTTCAGATGATGTACTCGTTACCTTTATAGAATCACCAGGTGTCCAATGGGAGCTGCGCGATACTGTTATATGTATCGGCCATGCCATGGAGCTGAAAGCTCAGCCTGGATTTGACAGCTATGTCTGGCAGGATGGCTCAACCGGTACTGCAATCCTTATAACTGATGGCGGCTGGTATTATGTGTCTGTTACGAACTTGTGCGGGACGTTCACCGATAGTTTGTTTGTCGGCCTTGAAGATTGCAATCTGAAGCTTTATGTCCCCAATGCTTTCACTCCTGATGGGGATGGCCTGAATGATGTGTTTAGGGCCTATGGGCAATATATTGACAATATGCGCCTTTCTATTTTCAACAGATGGGGTGAACTTCTTTTTTATTCTGATGATATTGAATATGGATGGGATGGCACCTCTAATGGCAGGCCCGCTCAGGAAGGGACTTATGTGTGGAAAATTACCTATCGCGACGCTACTGAAAAATTCCATGTTTTACGCGGAACAGTTACCCTGATCAGAAAATAAAAACTATCTTCGTTACTCTTTATGATTACTTATTTTATCAAGATGAATAAACGGATTCTCATCCTGATTATCCTGATCTTTCTATGTGTTGTTGCTGATGCTCAACAAGGATATTTGAGCTTTTCAGCAGCGCAGGGGCTCAATACAGGCGGTATTATCCATCCGATGTTTGAACAAAGTGTTATTAACGACAACACTGTTACTGTGGCAGCAAAACAGTTGAAGCTTGGGAACAGTTTTAACTACAGAGGGGATCTGCGTTACTTTACAGATGACTACTTTGGGTTTGGCATTCAGGCTACATTGATGAGAGGCAGTTGGCAAACTTTTCACTCAGAGCGAAAGATAATCTTTATCCAGCGAACAACAAGAAGTGTCAGAGCACGTGGCTTGGCTGTTGCGGCAGCACTGCATGGCAGGATTGGTGATAATACTGTGATGCCTTATATCTCAATATTGCCGGGCTACTTCTTCGGAACACTTGACCTCGTTGATACCGTTACTTATTCAGATCAGGTTAAAACATCAGTATGGGAATATGAGTCTTTAAACTCATTTTTCTGTAATGTTGCGGCAGGCATCGACTTTGCTGTTAAAAGAGAGTTGGTGCTGTTTATTGATTTTGAACTTCAGACGCTCACGGTCTCACCTCAAAGGGCTTACCTTAAGTTTCTTGACGGTTCCAACAAGCTTGAAAGCGTAAAACCAAGTGAAAAGGTTATTGTTTTTGTCGATCAGATCACTTCCGACTATTCACAGGTGCCTGATGAGAACCAGCCAAAAAGGGAAGTCAGGCCATTTTTTCCGTTGAACAACTTTCATATCCGGGTTGGATTCAGATTTACTTTGGGACGGTATTGACCGGGTTTTTCAGACTTTTTTCAAAAAAATCGCTCTTTGTAACATAGGTTACAATTTATAGCATCAGGCGCTAGTAATTTTGCTGCAGAAAAAGAGACAATAAATCAGCAAAAAGAAAAGCAATGAAAAGGGAAATAATAAAGATAGACGAAGATTTGTGCAACGGATGCGGCTTATGTATTCCGAACTGTCATGAAGGGGCTCTTCAGCTCATTGATGGCAAAGTGAGGTTGGTAAGTGAGCTTATGTGCGACGGACTTGGCGCCTGTATCGGCCACTGCCCTGAAGGCGCTATCACTATTGAGGAGCGGGAAGCTCAGCCATATGATGAAGTTTTGACAATATCTGAAATGATACCGAAAGGGAAGAACACCATAATTGCACACCTGAAGCATATGAAGGATTACAAGCAATTCGAATTCCTGAAGCAGGGAGTTAACTACCTGATGGAAAACAGGGATTCCATTCCTTTTGATGTTGAGGAGGTGATCAGGACTGTTCATAACGGGGGCAATGGCTCTCATGCAAAGGCACATTCAGAGGCAGGTGCAGCTTCAACAGCATGTGGATGCCCGGGTTCAAGAGCAATTGACCTCACCAGTGTGGTATCTGCACCTGAAGAGAAGAAGGAGCAGGGCGACGTTTCATCAGCACTGGCCAACTGGCCCGTGCAGATGCATCTGATCAATCCTGCAGCACCATATTTTAAAAAGAGTGACCTGCTTCTTGCTGCCGACTGTGTTGCTTTTGCTGCAGGCAATTTTCACTCTGAATATCTGAAGGGAAAATCACTCGCAATAGCATGCCCGAAATTGGATCATGGCAAAGAGATCTATGTTGAGAAGCTTACAAGGCTTATTGATGAAGCTGGAATCAATACAATCACAGTAATGTTGATGGAGGTGCCTTGCTGCTCGGGACTGCTTCAGATTGTGAAGGCAGCACAGGCGCAGGCCTCAAGAAAAATCCCTGTCAAAATGATGGTTGTCAGCATCAGAGGTGAAATGCTTTCAGAAGAATGGGTGTAAATTCTTAAACATAATTAATAGCCTAAAAATTAATAACCACTAAAATCAGAAAATTATGAGCATGTTTTGTTTTCAATGTCAGGAAACAGCCCACGGCACCGGCTGTACAAAAATAGGTGTTTGCGGTAAAAAGGAAGATGTAGCAAATCTGCAGGATCTGTTGGTCTGGGTATCCAAAGGCATCTCTCTGCTTGCAGAGGAAGGAAAGAAGCTGGGTATTCATGACGAGAGTGTTGATAAATATATCTTCGAAGCTATGTTTGTGACCATCACAAATGCCAACTTCGATCGCAATGCAATCATCGAAAAGATCAATGAGGGTCTTGATCTTCGTGACGGCTTCCGCGAAAAACTCATCAGTGCAGGTGTACATCTGCCGGCAGACATTCACAGCTCAACAACGTGGAGGCCTGCAAATGTAGAAGATATGGAGATGAAGGCGACGAAGATTGGAGTCCTTTCAATTGAGGATGTTGACATCCGGAGCCTTAAAGAGCTGCTTACTTACGGTATCAAGGGGATGGCTGCCTATGCTGAGCATGCATTCAACCTTGGATATACCAACACGGATATTTATGCATTTATGCAGAAGGGCCTTGCAGCAACACTGAACCCTGATCTGGGTGTGGATGAGCTTGTAGGTATGGTAATGGAGTGTGGTAAGTTCGGTGTTGAGGTGATGGCTCTGCTAGACAAGGCCAATACCGAAAGCTATGGAAATCCGGAGATCACCAAAGTTAATATCGGCGTAAGAAACAACCCTGCTATACTCATCAGCGGCCATGATCTGAAAGACCTGGAAGAGTTGCTGAAGCAGACCGAAGGTACCGGTGTAGATGTTTACACCCACAGTGAGATGCTTCCTGCCCACTACTATCCGGCATTTAAGAAGTACAGCCATTTTGTCGGTAACTATGGCAATGCATGGTGGAAGCAGAAAGAGGAGTTTGAAACCTTCAACGGACCGATCCTCTTCACCACAAACTGTATCGTGCCTCCAAGAGAGTCTTACAAATCAAGAGTCTATACTACCGGTTCTTCAGGATTTGATGGCTGCACACATATCCCCGACAGGCAGAACGGTTCACCAAAGGATTTTTCTGTGATCATTGAGCACGCTAAACAGTGCGCTGCTCCCCAGGAGATAGAGACAGGAGAAATTGTTGGCGGTTTCGCCCACAACCAGGTGATCCAGCTTGCCGACAAAGTTGTTGATGCAGTTAAGAGCGGTGCTATAAGGAAGTTCTTCGTTATGGCAGGTTGCGACGGTAGGATGAAAGACAGAAGCTACTACACAGAATTTGCTGAAGCACTTCCGAAAGATACTGTCATTCTCACAGCAGGTTGTGCCAAATACCGTTACAACAAACTTCCTCTTGGCGATATCGGTGGAATTCCCAGAGTTCTCGATGCCGGCCAGTGTAACGACTCATACAGTCTGGCAGTGATCGCTCTCAAACTAAAAGAGGTGTTTGAACTGAATGATATCAATGAACTGCCCATCGCATACAACATTGCGTGGTATGAGCAGAAAGCCGTTATCGTGCTTCTCGCACTGTTGTACCTCGGAGTGAAAAACATCCACCTCGGTCCAACGTTGCCGGGATTCCTTTCACCGAATGTAGCCAATGTGCTGGTCAACAACTTCGGCATTGCCGGCATCACAACTGTTGATGAGGATATGAAGATTTTCCTTTCGTAATCCTGGTTAATCAATACATACATGAGAGCGGCTGTCATTTGTGATGGCCGCTCTCTGGTTTTATCCGCCAAACGATTCTGTCCATTTGAAAAACATTGCGTTATTGTTCCTATATCACAACAAAGAGCTGGTTTTTCTGTTAGCTAAAAAATTCATTGTTATCTTTGTGCGATTACAATTTCATCTCTAGCGTGTACGACAGAAAAATACAATTGAAATTAATGAAGCATCTCCTGCGCACCTGTCTGATTTTTACAGTGCTGCTCTTTGCCGGCCACACCTCATCTTCACAAACTCCTGCCGGGAACGACTGGGTGTTACAACACATCTCCCAGCCTTTCTGGAAGTTTCCTGTTCATCAGACAGGAATTCACAGGATCGATTCTGCAACGCTGGCGCAGGCAGGAGTGCTTACAATCCCGGGGTTTGATCCGCGTAAGCTTCAGCTTTTTCGCAACGGGAAAGAGATTGCCGTCTATGTACATGGTGAAGATGACGGAGTCTTCAATACCGCTGATTTTGTTGAGTTCTTTGGCAAGAAGAATGACGCTTCAATGGACAAGCAGTTCTTTGAAGACACTGCTCATGCTGTCAATAAGGAGTTCAGCCTCTTTACCGACACTGCTTACTATTTCCTTACAGTTGGTACAACACTACAGAACAAGAGGTTGCTGAATGAGCTTGCAACAGATTTCAGCAACTATCTGCCGGCAGAAGGATATTTCATGACAAGGTCATGGTATGAGCCTGCAGGTACCTACAGTACGGGTTCTTTGAATGGTGACGACTTTGCAAAAGATTCAAGATATCTTGACGGTGAGGGCTGGGTAGACTTTCCGTTCGGGGTTGAATCAAGTCTCAATGCTGCCAGAGAGGTTAACATTATCACCCAGGGTGCTTATCTGCAGGGACCGGCTGCACAGTTGAAGTTTTCTGTCGTGGGCAGATCAAGGTACATGTTTTTGCATCCTGCTTATCCCGGGATGCACCACCATGTGAAACTCTCAATTGATGGTGTGTCAACACCGCTGGATGACTTTACATATGCGGGCTATTCTGCGTACAGGAATACGTTGCAGATCCCGGCATCAAACCTGTCAACAGGTTTCTATACTAAATTTATATTCACAGCTATAGACGATATGTCAACCAATCCGGGTCAGGATTTCACACGTGTTGACAGAAACTCGGTTGCAAGGCTTGAACTTACTTTCCCACACGGCACCAGCCTCAACAACAGCGCTGAAAAATGGATGCTTGTTCCTGATCATCCCTCCAAAATAAAGAGTTACTTCTCCCTCACCAACATCCTAAGTACATCCGGTGAAGCTTTCGTTTACGATCTTACCAATGAGAGAAGAATCAAAGTGGTAAGGACAGGCAACAATATCCAGATGCTGATACCGAATTCTCTTCCCGGAAATGCTGCAATGAAAGAGTGTTTCCTCTCTTCTGAAGGAAAGATTATCAATGTTACAGCACTGAAACCGCTTACAACCGGCAACTCCTTTTTTGATTTTTATACTGATTTCTTCCAGAATCAATATGACTACCTGATCATTACTCATACTACACTACTGAACGAAGCAGCTCAATATGCAATGTACCGTGAGTACAGTGGCTATCCTGACCTTTACAACCCGGTAGTAGTAGATGTTGAAGAGTTGTATGAGCAGTTCTCATACGGCATCAGAAACAATCCGCTGTCTATCGAAAATTTCCTCAAATATCTTTACAACAACAGCGTAATTCCTAAGCATATCTTGATTTTGGGCAAAGGGTATTCTTCACACTTTACCAGGCACGATACTGCAACATTCAGAAAATCGCTTGTGCCGGGATGGGGTTATCCGGCAACGGACAACATATTTGTGAACAGGCTCAGTCAGAACCACATCAATGACATTTATATAGGCAGGGTTGCTGCCTCAACACCACAGGATGCGGCGATTTACCTTGAGAAGGTTATGCAACACGAGGACTCGCTGCGGTATGGGAAAGAGATGTGGATGAAACGGGCGATACATCTTGGTGGCGGTAACGATGCTGCAGAGCAGACAATCATTAAAAACAACCTGTACAAATGGAAAAGTGTCCTGGAAGCACCATCCTTTGGAGGCAATGTTACAACTTTTCTGAAAACCACAACCGAACCGATTCAGATCATTCAGTCGCAGCAGTTGAAGAATCTTATCAATGATGGTGTCCGCATCATGACATTTTATGGTCACGGTTCAGCCACCGGTTTTGATATAAGCATTGATGAAGTTAACAGCTATTCAAATGAAGGGAAGTATCCCTTGGTGATTGTTAACTCTTGTTATTCAGGTGATTTATTCAATAAGATTTATACAAAGAGTGAAGAGTTCGTGCTTACGGAAAAGAAAGGAGCAATAGCCTATTTTGGTGCTTCAAACTATTCAACAATACAGGTGCTAAATCTGATGAATGACACACTCTATCATCATTTAGCAAATGCATCATATGGAAAAACTCTGGGCGAAATCTTCAGAAACACTCTTAAACCTCTTACCGGTTATCCTACATCATTTTTTCATCGCACATCATACCAGCAATCTACCCTTCACGGAGATCCGGCGATAGTACTTTCTGTGTATGACAAGCCCGATTACCGGATTGACAACACCTCCATTTTTTTCACCCCGGCCAATGTCACAAGTGAGATCGACACCTTTGCCATAAATATCATAAGCAGCAATGCCGGAAAGGCTGTGCCTGACAGTTTTGTTGTAAGGATTTCAAGAACTTTTCCTGACAAAGCCACATCTGATACTACGGTCACTTTTCTGAGTACCTGGTACAAGGACACCTTTGTTGTGATGCTTCCTGTCAATCGTGGGTCCGGTGTCGGATTGAATCTCTTTGAAGTGGAGCTCGATGCATTTTATCAGATTGATGAGTCGGATGAAACGAACAACAAGGCCACAGTGCCACTTTATGTCAAGGCTGCCAATCTGATACCTGTTTATCCTTATGAGTTTGCAGTAATACCGGATAACAGCGTCACGCTTTTTGCCAGCACATCCGACCCTTTCTCTGCACAGAAGAGTTATCATTTTCAATTATCTTTAAATCCGGATTTTGTTAATCTTCTTGCTCAGCATACTACTAAAGGTTCCGGCGGCATCTTTAGTTGGAAACCACCGGTAACACTTATTGACAGCACTGTTTATTTCTGGAGAGTCTCTGTTGACAGTGCTGACCATCCGGAAGGTGTGTTTGACTGGAGGGCCAGCTCGTTCCGGTATATTGATCAACGCACCGGATGGGCACAGGCACACTTTGATCAGTTTCTCAACAACAGCTATCAGTACATCAGGCCTGAGGAGTCTACCGGAAATTTTCTCTTTGTACAGGACAATCAAGGAGTTACGGTGCAAACCGGTGTGCATCCTAACCTTACTGCCAATCAGCATTTCTATTCACTTAACGGGGTTTTTCAGTACCAGTCTTCGAACATCATAAGCCAGAACCTGCCCGGTGGATTCGTCTTTGCAATCTTTGACACCATTGCCGGATTGCCTTTGAAAGCAATTAACAGCTACTCCACCTGGGATGGCAACTGGGGTAATTTCCAGCAACCAAACTCTGTCCGCAACGCTTTCGAGTTCCCCTCACATACAGCTCAGTGGCGCGACAAGATGGCTGCCTTCTTCGATTCAATACCCAACGGATATTATGTGCTTGCCTACAGCATGAAGAACCATCATGCACCCGACTTCCCGGAACCTCTCTATCAGGCCTTTGAAAGTATAGGAAGCTCATTGATACGGACATTACAACCAAATACCCCTTATGTGATATTCGGGCGTAAAGGTGCCGCGATTGGAGATCCGCAGTATGTTAAAGAGTCGTATAAAAGTACAGCACAGGACACCATAAGGCTCAACTATGTCATTACCAGCAGCTGGAACCAGGGGCACATAGTGTCGCAGGAAATAGGCCCCGCCAAAAGCTGGCAGTCGGTTTACTGGAAGCAAAGCCCATTTCCTGCAGACCCATATAACAGCGATTCACTCAGATTTTCTGTCATCGGCATTGATGCCTGGGGTAACTCCGTTTCCTTTCCGGCACTCACCAACATACCTGCTCACCCCGATCATATTTTCAACCTGGATCAGATCATTGATGCTTCTCAGTACCCCTTAATCAGGCTTAAGGTGGAGATGACCGATGACGTCTTTCATACTCCGGCCCAGATGAAATCATGGATGGTGCTTTATACTCCGGTTGGTGAAACAGCAATCGATCCCGGAACGCTGTTCGTTATGCATAAAGATACTATCCAGCAGGGTGACTCCCTTTGGTTTAAAATCGCCACAAGAAATATCAGCGCCTTTGATATGGACAGCTTGCTTGTCAACTGCCGGGTTACTGACGGCCAAAGAAAGATTCATCAATCTGTCTATAAACGTTATCGTTCTCATCCGGCAGGTGATACGCTTATCATTGATTCAATAGGGTTCAATACAGCCTCCATGTCTCCCGGATTGTCAACATTGTGGATTGAAGTTAATCCCATAAATCCACAAACCGGCAGATATGACCAGCCTGAACAGACTCATATCAACAACATTGGGGAAAAGCTTTTTCTGCTAAGTACAGATAACCTCAACCCTTTGCTGGATGTCGCTTTTGATGGAATCCACATCCTTGATGGTGATATTGTTTCTGCCCAACCCGCTATTGAGATCCAGCTCAATGATGAAAACAGGTTCCTTATGATGAATCTGCCTGAAGATACAGCCCTCTTCAGAGTTTATCTGAAATATCCGTCAGCAAACGAATTTGTTCCGGTACATTTCAGGAAAGATGGCATTGATCAGATGATCTTCTATCCGGCAGACGGTAAAGATAACCGATGCAGAATTCTCTTCCCGGCGGATTTTGCCGGCAACGACGGGCTCTACATCCTGCGCGTTGAAGCTACAGACAAGTCGCAAAACCAGTCTGGCTCAATACACTATCAGATCTCTTTCAGGGTGATCAGTGAGTCAACCATAACAGAGGTGCTGAACTGGCCAAACCCCTTCTCAACAAAAACCCACTTCGTCTTTACTCTCACAGGTCATGAGGTGCCAACAGACTTCCGGATACAGATCATGACAATCACAGGTAAGATCATCCGCGAACTTACAATGAATGACCTGGGCCCGGTAAATATAGGCAGGAATATCACGTCCGGCTACTGGGACGGTACAGACCAGTTCGGCGACAGGGTCGGGAATGGTGTCTATCTTTACAGGGTAATAACCAATATCGGAGGGGAGACAATACTGAAATCCTCTTCCGGTGCCGACCGCTATTTTAAAGATGGGTGGGGGAAAATGTATCTTATGAGATAGGATAAGTTGAAATATCAGACAGAATAATTCGTTTATGAGCCTTAATAAAATTACATGACAATGCGATTACAGATCATAACTCTTTTGCTTCCGGTACTGTTTCTGATGCTGTTGCCGCCCCTGGTGCACGCTCAGGCACCAAAATACAGCAACGAGTTTCTTTCAATCGGCGTTGATGCCCGTGCCTTCGGGATGTCGAACAGTGTTGTGGCATCGGTGAAGGGAGCTCCGGCTGCTTACTGGAATCCTGCCGGAATGTTGAACAAACCCACTAACCTGCAGCTTGCACTTATGCATGCCGAATATTTTGCAGGCATAGCAAAGTATGACTACGGCAGCGTGGTGGCCTCAATGGATAAGACCAGCACCGCAGGCCTCACATTCATCAGGTTTGCTGTTGATGATATCCCCGACACTTCTGAACTTATTGATGCCAACGGAAACATCAACTATGACAGGATCAAAGCTTTTTCAGCGATAGACTTTGCCCTCCTCCTCTCGTTCGCCAAAGAGCTCAGCATCCCGAACCTGCGTGTTGGTGGAAGTGCCAAGATCATCAGAAGGAAAGTAGGTGATTTTGCCGGAGCCTGGGGCTTCGGGTTTGACCTGGGTTTGCAATATACAAAAGACAAATGGCAGTTTGGACTCGTCGGTCGTGATATTACCTCCACCTTCAATGCCTGGTCATTTGACCTTAATGATAAGATGATCGATGTCTTCACGCTGACAGGAAATGAGATTCCTGAAAACTCACTCGAGATAACATTGCCAAGGCTTCTCGCCGGAGCCGGAAGGACATTCGCCATAACTGAAAAGATTGACCTTTACGCTGAGATCAATATGGACATCACATCCGACGGTAAAAGAAACACTCTTCTGAAGACAAATGTTTTCAGCATCGATCCACATATAGGTATGGAACTTTCCATTTCAGATTTTCTGTTTGTCCGTGCCGGAGCCGGAAATATTCAGAAGGAGTTTAACATTGAAGGCAATGAGGTTACAACACTTCAGCCAAACGTGGGAGTAGGCCTTAACATCCGCAACAAGGTGATGGTGGATTATGCACTTACCAATCTGGGCAGCACCTCATCTGCTCTCTATTCAAACATCTTTTCCCTGAAGCTCAATCTGCAGAATACAAGAAAAACCACTCAGCAATAGAATTTTATGGTTGAACAAATCCCAACTTATGAATCCGGCCGGAGTGTTGTGCTGAAGTTCCGGGTTTTGCTTCTTCTCTCATTGTTATCAGGGCTGCTTTTTACAGTTACACTGCCGGTACGGGGCATTCCCCTTTTCCAGTTTGTGGCATTTGTGCCGTTGCTGTTCATGGAGGATCATATACACAGGAACCGCAAAAGCTATCGCAAGGGTACACATTTCCTGCTTGTTTTAATTGCATTTCTGATCTGGAATGGTTTTGCCAGCTGGTGGCTGAAAAATGCTACTTTGGCCGGTGCGCTGATGGCAATACTTGTCAATGCCTTGCTCATGGCTTTTGTATTTCAGCTCTTTCACGGCAGCCGCAAAGTTTTCCGCGACAATAGGATCGCATACGCCTCTCTCGTACTATACTGGCTTGGATTCGAGTATTTTCACCATAACTGGGACCTTACCTATCCGTGGATCAGCCTCGGTAATGCCTTCTCCTCCTGGCCCGCATGGGTGCAGTGGTATGAATACACCGGCGTCGCCGGAGGGACTCTATGGATCTTGATTGCAAACCTCCTGCTTTTCTCTTTTCTGAAAAATATGCCAACGAAAGCAGCAGCCACAGGCAGATATTTTCTGAAAAGCTGGAAATATCTTGCCTGGATAGTTGTGCCGGCAATAGCGTCGTTCTATATCTTCTTCACCTATGATTTGGAGGAAGGAGAACCCTTTGAGGTGGTACTTGTCCAGCCCAACAATGATCCATACAATACCCAATATACAATCGGGCCGCTTACAGCAATAGGCAACTTCGTCGCACTGGCAAGACCCCTGGCAGATGATAACACACACTTCATAGTCGGTCCTGAATCAATGATCCAGGAGAACATCTGGGAGCGCCATTTTGACAAATCCCCCAGCATTGACAGTCTGAAATCTTTTGTGGCAGATAATCCGGATGTAACCTTGATAACCGGTGCTTCATCATTTAAGATGATATACAATCATGATCCCATGACAGTTTCGGCACGTAAAGCAGCCCCGTGGTTTATCAGCAGCTTTGCTCAATATTTTGAGGTTGACCCGGATTCCCTTTCCGGATGGTATGATGCCTATAACGTTGGAATAGCTCTTGACACGAGCGGAATCACAGGTCTCACGCATAAGTCAAAGCTCGTTGCCGGAGTTGAAAGGATGCCATTCAAGAAACAACTTGGCCCTTTGCTGGGGGAGATTGCTATGGATATGGGTGGAACAATTGGCACACTCGGCATCGATGAGGAGAGATTCGTATTTACGCATACACCTTCGCAAAAGAAGTATGGTGTTGCGATATGTTACGAATCTGTATTCGGGGAATTTTTCGGCAGGTTTGTGAGGAATGGAGCAGAGATGATGTTCATCATCACCAACGACGGATGGTGGGGCAACACTCCCGGCCACAGGCAGCATAACGCCTTTGCCTCTCTGCGGGCAATAGAGACCCGCAGGGATATCGCCAGGTCGGCAAATACCGGGATCACATGCTTCATAAACCAGCGCGGAGAGATCCTGCAACCCACAAATTATTGGGTCGAAGATGCCATCAAAGGGGTCATTCATACAAATGATAAGATCACCTTTTACGTCAGGTATGGCGACTATATCGGCAGGGCTGCGCTGTTCGCATCCATTCTGCTTCTGGTGATAAGGATATCCTATGGCATTGTGCCGGCGCGGCTCAGGAAATCAAGGTAGGCTATGCTGCCTGTACCACCGGCCGGCATACTGAAATTCTTTGCATCTTCTCTTATCTTCTCAGCTCGAAGTTTGTTCCGAGATAGACTCTTCTCACCTGTTCATCCATAGCGAGTTCTTCTGAGGTGCCCGATTTGAGGATGCTGCCTTCGAACAGCAGATATGCTCTGTCGGTAATCGACAATGTTTCATGCACATTATGGTCGGTGATGAGGATGCCGATATTTTTAGTCCGTAAGCCTGTGACGATAGTTTGAATATCCTCAACGGCAATGGGGTCAACGCCGGCAAAGGGTTCGTCTAGAAGGATGAAGTTGGGGTTTGTTGCCAGTGCACGAGCGATTTCGGTACGGCGTCTCTCGCCACCCGAAAGGGTTATCCCTTCACTCTTGCGCACATGTGTGAGGCCGAACTCCTCAATAAGGCTCTCAAGCTTTGCCTCACGCTCTTTACGGGTCAGTTTTGTGAACTCCAGTACTGCTCTGATGTTGTTCTCCACACTCATCTTCCTGAAAACCGATGCTTCCTGCGCCAGATAGCCGATGCCCTTGCGCGCCCTCTCATACATCGGCATCCTGGTGATGTTGTTGTTATCGAGAAAGATCTCACCGGTATTGGCTTTTATCATCCCAACAATCATGTAGAAGGTGGTTGTCTTTCCGGCCCCGTTTGGCCCCAGCAACCCGACAATCTCGCCACGCTTAAGCTCTATCGAGACACCATTTACAACGGTGCGGCTCCGGTACCTCTTCGTCAGATTCTCTGCTCTTAATATCATATTCTGTGAATGTCAGAACAAAACTACAACATTTCTGCATATTCCGGTGATATTGACCCCCCATTCCGGGATATTGACCCCCCCAGTTC
>OBJA01001410.1_pt1 | contig 16698 bp, 17 predicted proteins | sample 1519751 | NCBI WGS metagenome assembly OBJA01 (sample SAMEA3881238, study PRJEB22517) | soil metagenome | biome: lake sediment; feature: soda lake sediment; material: sediment, water from around vicinity | place: India | collected 2013-12-23 | depth 3 m | reverse complement strand
CGCGATTCGCGGCTGGCGCCGCTCCTACAAGATATTTTGCAATGAATGGGCATGTTATGGCTGGACATGACCACACACGGCACGGCTCATCTCCGCCCGGGAACTTCTGGTCCTCCCGTGCGGGGTTGTTGCTGATCGTCTTCGCCGCGATTGCGGGCCTGCTGCTGACATATGAACATCGCGCCCATCTTTTTGCCGGAAACGGGTTCCTGCTGCTGTTGCTTGTGCTCTGTGTCGGCATGCATTTCTTCATGCACGGCGGCCACGGCGGCGGAGGCCATGGCAGGGATGATGGAGACCGTCCATGACCGAGACCATGCCCCAGTATGGCCTGTGGCTGCTGGTGGTCGTCAACGCAACGATCTTCATCCTGTTCGCCTTCAGTTTCTTCAAGCCCCGGACCAGGAGGGACTGGCGCTCCTTCGGGGCCTTCTCGGCGTTCCTGGTGGCCCTGTTCACCGAGATGTACGGCTTTCCGCTGACCCTCTATTTTCTTTCCGGCTGGCTGCAGACCCGCAACCCCGAGGTGGACTGGCTGTCCCACGATGCCGGACACCTGCTGGAGATGTTGTTCGGCTGGAAGGCGAATCCCCATTTCGGGCCGTTCCACCTCCTGAGCATCATGTTCATCGGTGGCGGTTTCTGGCTGCTGGCCGCGGCCTGGCGGGTGCTCTACGCGGCGCAAAAGACAGGCGCGCTGGCCATGAGCGGGCCCTATGCGTGGATACGGCATCCGCAATATGCCGCCTTCATCCTGATCATGTTCGGCTTTCTCCTGCAGTGGCCGACCATCCTCACGCTGCTGATGTTCCCGGTGCTGGTCTACATGTATTTGCGCCTGGCCAGGTACGAGGAGGCGGAGGTCCGCAAGGCTTTCGGTGAGCACTATGCGCAATATGCGTCTGAGACCCCTGCGTTTTTCCCACGTCCTGGGCGTAGCCGGATTTCCTTTGGAGGTGGGTAATGGATAGAGAGCTGAGGATTCCCCTGTTGGTGTTGCGCATCGGCCTGGGTGTGTTCCTGCTGCTGTTCGGGCTGGACAAACTGATGGCGACACAGGCGGCCGCGAGCACTTTTGCGCAGTACTATGGCATGGACCTGTCGACCACATTGGTCTCCGTGGTGGGCGTGCTGGAGATCGCGTTGGCGCTCGCCATTCTGGCTGGGTGGTGGCGCACGCTGAGCTACGGCCTGGGACTGCTGGTGCACGCCGTTTCCACGTTTGTCACTTACCGTGAGCTGTTATCCCCTTTCGGAGACAACCATATGTATCTCGCCGCGCTTCCGGTGTTGGCGGGGTTTGTCTGCCTGTTCATGTTGCGGCACCGCGACTCCCTGTGGAGTCTTGACGCACGGCGCACGGGCTCGCGGCGGTAGGGGAGGTGAGTATGGAATGCACCCGCACAGGTAAAGGGGATGGCCTGGCGGGTTTTTTTGAGACGAAGGAGAGTGCCCCATGAAAGTACAGATTGTAGCGACCAAGACCTGTAGTCACCGGCCCAATCTGGAGCGTGAACTGCACGACCTTGGTATCGATTATGAGCTCATGTTTGTAGAGGAGCATCCAGAAGATGCCCTGAGACTCGGTATCCGGCATTCCCCCGTGCTGGTGGTGGATGACTGTGTGGTGTTCCAGGGCCAGCCCAGCGAGGGGGATCTGCTGAGTTTCTTCAGCCATGCGGGAAAGCGGTAGATATCGTTTCACAGGCTCATGCGTCTGCGCATGATGGAGAAGTGACATTCGGGGGTGCGGGGTTTCCGTCCCGCGCCTCATTGAAGCGATGCGGAATAGATCCGCGATGGGGATCCGGCCTGAGGAGGGTGACTCGATGCACAAGGGTTTCGGCAACTGGCACTGGGGTTTCGGATTCGGTCATTGGGGACTGGGAATCCTGTTCTGGGCGGTGGTGATCCTGTTGCTGTCGGGGTTGATCAAATATCTGCTGCAGCGGTAAGTGACGTCATGAACCTCAGTGGTGCCGGTGGAAGTTGAAGCCGATGTTTTCACGGGCCCGGACCGGATACGCTGGATACCGCGTTGTTGCGCCAGGCCATGAGACTGGGGGTGGAGGTCCGCTTCAGCAGTCGAGTGCGGCAGGTGCAAGGGCCAGCCATACTGGCGCGCCGGCATTTCCGGTCTCAGCGCCAGGACAAAAGCTGCAATCACGTCAATTGCAGTTGCGTCTGGTGCCGGCATGGCCGGGAACTGCATGCATGACCTTGGTTGGAGACTGCGCCATGGCTTTCCTGATCGTTGAGCCCATGCCCACAGGGGTACGGAGGGCACCATGAGCCGCGAGTTTGTCCACTCGGAGCGCATTGCCTACTTCACCATGGAGATCGCGCTGCGCCCGGATATCCCCACGTACAGCGGGGGGCTGGGTGTGCTCGCCGGCGACACCGTGCGCTCGGCCGCCGACCTGGAGCTGCCGCTGGTCACGGTGAGTCTCGCCAGCCGGGCGGGTTACTTTCGCCAGCGCATCGACGCGGCCGGTCGCCAGCATGAGGTGCCCGACCCCTGGGAGCCGGCCGCCTGGGCGCGGCCGTTGCAGGCGCGGGTCGGCGTGCCCATCGAGGGCCGGGATGTGTGGGTGGGCGGCTGGCTCTATGTCCTGGAAAGCCACATGGGCGGCCGCCAGCCGGTGATTCTGCTCGACACCGATCTGGCGGAGAACGGCCCGGCGGACCGCGAATTGACCCATTACCTCTATGGCGGCGACCAGACCTACCGGCTCAAGCAGGAGGTCGTGCTCGGTGTCGGCGGCGCGCGCATGCTCCATGCCCTGGGCTTCCGGGTGCGTCAATACCATATGAACGAAGGCCATGCCGCGCTGCTGTGCCTGGAGCTGCTGAACCGCTACGCCTATCCGACTGAAGATGCGCGGGCGGGCGAGCCGCCGTACGATATCCCGCGCGTGCGGGAACTGTGCAACTTCACCACCCACACGCCGGTCGAGGCAGGCCACGACAAGTTCCCCTATTACCTGGTGCAGCGGGTGCTGGGAGACTTCGTGGACCTGCCGACCTTGAGGCGGCTGGCGGGCGAGGACCAGCTCAACATGACCCGGTTGGCGCTCAACACCAGCGAGTATGTCAACGGCGTCGCCAAGCGCCACGCTGAGACCTCGCGGCAGCTGTTCCCGGGCTACCGGGTGCAATCCGTCACCAACGGCGTGCATCCCTTCACCTGGACCCATCCGGCGTTCGCCCGGCTTTATGACGCGCGTCTGCCGGGCTGGTGCCATGAGCCGGAACTGCTGGTGCGGGCCGACTGCTGTATCACCGACGAGGCCATCTGGGACGCGCACTCGGTGGCCAAGCAGGCACTGGTCGAGCAGGTTCGCGCGTTGACGGGGATGGACCTCGATCCCGGGCTGTGCACCTTGGGGTTCGCGCGGCGCATGACCGCCTACAAGCGTCCGGAGCTGTTGTTCACCGACATCGCCCGCCTCCGGACCATCGCCGGGCAGCGGCCGTTCCAGGTCGTGCTGGCGGGCAAGGCCCATCCCCGCGACCAGGACGGCAAACGCGCCATCGAGGCGCTGCACACGCATATCCGCGACCTGGCCGGCGCCGTGCCGGTGGTGTTCCTGCCCAATTACGACATGGCACTCGCCGCCGCCATGGTGTCCGGTGTCGATATGTGGCTAAACACGCCCCTGCCGCCCTGGGAGGCCTCGGGCACCAGTGGCATGAAGGCCGCCTTCAACGGTGTGCCCAACCTCAGTGTGCTGGATGGCTGGTGGTCCGAGGGCTGGATCGAAGGAATCACCGGATGGGCCATCGGTGATGGCGGGCCGGGTACGGATGACGCGGGCCAGCTCTACGATAAACTGGAGCGGGTGGTGCTGCCGCTGTACTACAACAACCGTCCCGGTTGGATCGCAGTCATGAAGGGCACCATCGCCAAAAACGCGTCGTTCTTCAACAGCCATCGCATGATGCGGCGTTATACCAGCGACGCCTATGTGCGCTGAAGTGAAAACGCTCGGCTCTGCTGGCGGCGACCTTTTCTTCGGCATTTCCTCTTTGTTTGAGGTGCCCCGATCATTGCAAAATCTCTCCTGTAGGAGCGGCACAAGCCGCGAACAATCGCGGCTTGTGCCGCTCCTACAGTGCCCAAGCCGAAGCGCACTGCCGGTGCATGCCAGGCGCACGGTTCGGGGACAACGCTCGAAGGGCCTGTGCAAGGGCTTTAGGCTTCGTACCTGGGCACTCGGGGGTGGTGAGTAACGGAAGCTCCATGAGCGCAGACGATTGAAGGAGGGCCGACGATGGGACCTGGCAGTGAAAAGGTGAAAGATCCGGTGTGCCAGATGCTGGTGGCGCCGGACCAATATGCGATCACGTACCTGGGCATGGACTTTGCCTTCTGTTCGCAGCAGTGCAAGGAGCGCTTCCTGGCCAATCCTCGCCTCTATATCGGTGTGCCGGGTGAGAAGGCGCCGAAACAGGCCGGACAGGAGGTGATCAAGCGTCGTCGTCTGCGTCTGGAAACACCCTTGCAGGCCTCTGCGGCGCAGCAGGTCAGCGAGCATCTTCTCGCCATGATGGGGGTATACGCGGTGGATATCGATGCGGACGAGCTGCTCATCACCTACGATCTGCTGCAGGCGACGGCCGGGCAGGTCGAGGCGGCCCTGCAACAGGCGGGCGCCCGCCTGGGCGAGGGTTGGGGCGAGAAGCTGCGACGCGCCTTTGTTCACTACCTGGAGGAGGCCGAGGTGGCAACCCTGGAGGTGCGGCCCGGACCTCATGGGCACAGCGGCGGCCATCACCATGGCTGAAGGTGTCGGGTACGGTGCCGGAGTCGTTTTCCATGGCGTAACCTGCATGGTAGTTGCTGGAATTCCGGTACATGCCACCTATACTTTTGTTAGGGAGGCTATGATTAATCTCCATTCCGTCATTCCCGCCTTCGCGGGAATGACGGATTAATCAGAGTTTCCTTAGGCTTTGATCGGTGACATGCAGGATGAAACCTGTCGATGCAGCGATATGACACCAAACCTTGCAAATTGGCTTTACCCTCTGAATCACGGCCAACCGGGATGAACAGGCTATGAACGAGACACGAACGCTGTCCGATGACCTTCGGAGCGGGCAGGAGCCCGGCGAGTCAGAGGTGGCGTTCATCGTGCCCGGAATGGGTAGCGATCACTGTGCCGGCATCGTCTCCACCTCCCTCAAGCGGCTGCAGGGCGTGCAGGCGGTGCAGACGAATATCAGTGCCCACAAGGTGACGGTACGCTTCGATGCGCGGCATGCCGACGCTGACCGGATGAGGGCGGCGATTGAGCAGGCCGGATACGAAGTGGCCGGTGTATCGGTTCCCGGCGGAGACGAAGGCCCGGGGGGCGCCGAGATACGGCTCACCGTGCCGGGAATGGGCAGCGACCATTGTGCCGGCATCATCACCGACTCGATCCAACGCCTCGCCGGAATTGCCGGGGTCGGCACCAACATCGTGAACCATCGCGTCAGCGTGCGCTTCGATGCGGACAAGATCGGCGCCGGGGAGATCAGGGCCGCTGTCGAGCGGGCCGGCTACGAGGTCGCCGCCGTGGAGGAGGAGTCGAAACCGTCGGCCAGCCCCCCGGCGGCCGAGGAGATCGAAGAGCGCTACCTTGCGCGCGCCTGGCAACGCATGTGGATCGCGGCCGTGCCCACCACGATCATCATGGTGCTGATGATGGTGCACATGTTCCAGGCCCCGGTGCCGGGTTATCTTGCCATCATCAGCCTGCTCGCCTTCCCGGTGGTGTTCCTCTACGGGGGGCTCGCGACGCATCGCTCGGCCTGGCGCTCGCTCACCAACCGCACCGCCAACATGGATGTGCTGATCAGCATGGGCAGCGCGCCACCCTACCTGATCGGGCTGGTCGGCTTCGTCTATCCGATGACCTCGTTCATCGAAATGGCGGCCACCATCATGACCTTCCACATGCTGGGGCGCTATCTGGAGACCCGCGCCAAGGGCCGCGCCTCGCAGGCGATCAAGAAACTCCTCACCCTGGGCGCCAAGACCGCGTCGGTGTTGCGGGACGGGCAGGAGGTTGAAGTGCCGATCGCCGAGCTGCAGGTCGGCGATGTCATGGTGGTGCGCCCCGGCGCCAAGATCCCCACCGACGGCGAAATCGTCGAGGGCACCAGCCACCTGGACGAATCGATCGCCACCGGCGAGTCGGTACCGGTCGAGAAGGGTCCAGGTGATGCGCTCATCGGCGCCACCATGAACAAGGAGGGCCTGCTCAAGGTGCGCGCCACCCGTATTGGCGCCGATACCTTCCTCTCGCAGGTGATCCGGCTGGTCGAGCAGGCGCAGGGCTCCAAGGTGCCGATCCAGGAATTCGCCGACAGGGTGACCGCCCGTTTCGTGCCGGCCGTGCTCCTGGTGAGTGCGGCGAGCTTTGCCGCGTGGCTGTTCTTTGCCGAGGAATTGCGACCCATCCTGGTGTGGGGCGCGGGTTTCCTGCCCTGGGTGGACCCGACCCTGATCCCGATCCTGGCGGCGACGCTGGCCGCCATCGCGGTACTGGTCATCGCCTGCCCGTGCGCGCTCGGTCTGGCCACGCCGACGGCGATCATGGTGGGCTCCGGGCTGGGGGCCGAGCGCGGTGTGCTGATCCGCTCGGGCGAGGCGATCCAGACCCTCAAGGACATCCAGGTCATCGTCCTGGACAAGACCGGCACCATCACCAGGGGCGAACCATCGCTCACCGAGGTGGCGGCGGCGGAGGGCTTCGACGAGGCGCGGGTACTCAGGGCGGCGGCCGTGGTCGAGGCCGGTTCCGAGCACCCGCTCGGCCAGGCAATCGTCGTGGGCGCACGCGAACGGGGCCTGGATATCGCCGCGGTGGAGGATTTCAGGGCCGTCACGGCCCGCGGTGTCGAAGGGCGTTTCGAGGGCGCACTGGTCCGGGTCGGCAGCCGGCGCTTTCTGGAGGAGAACGGCATCGACCCGGCCGGGCTCGAGGAGGTGCTCCTTGGACTGGAGAACGAAGGCAAGACCGCGATGCTGGTGGCAATCGGCGGCCACGCCGCCGGGATCGTTGCCGTCGCCGATACCCTCAAGCCGGATTCGAAGCCGGCGATCGCCATGCTCCGGTCCATGGGCATCCGCCCGGTAATGATCACCGGCGACAACGAGCGCACCGCCCGCCACGTCGCCGCCCAGGTCGGCATCGACGAGGTACTGGCCGGCGTATTGCCGGAAGGCAAGGTCGACGCCGTGCGTCGCCTGCAGGAGAAATACGGCCAGCATGTCGCCATGGTCGGCGACGGCATCAACGACGCCCCGGCGCTCAAGCAGGCCAACGTCGGCATCGCCATCGGCGCCGGCGCCGACGTCGCCATCGAGGCGGCCGACGTGACACTGGTGCGCGGCGAGCTGACCAAGGTGGTGGAGTCGGTACGGCTGTCGCGCGCCACCTTCCGCAAGATCCTGCAGAACCTGTTCTGGGCCTGGTTCTACAATGTCGCGGCCATTCCAATCGCAGCGGTTGGTCTACTGCATCCCATGATCGGCGTGATCGCCATGACCATCAGCTCGCTCTCGGTGATCGGTAACTCGCTGCTGCTCAAGCGGGCAAAACTGACGCTGTAGGACGCGGGCGGAGAAAGGGAGGAGCTGCCGTGAGACCGAGTAAAGCCTTGTCCTTCCTGTTGGGGATGTGCCTGTTGGTGCCGCTCATGACGCCTGTCACCGTGACAGCCGCGGGCGGAAGTGACTATTTTAAGATCGCCGAAGGAATCGCCGTCTACCTGGGCGTGCTGCCAGCGGCCATGATCCGGGGTTATCACGAGGATCACCCGGAGGCGGTGATGCACGATGGCATCCCGCGCGGCCGGGATGCCTATCATATCACGGTGGCCTTGTTCGATGTGGAGGACGGCGAGCGGATCGAGGATGCAAGGGTCGAGGCGCGCGTCGCATCCCCCGGCCTCGTCGGTGTGAGCCGGCGGCTCGAGCCGATGACCATCGCCGATGTCATCACGTATGGCCATTATTTCATGATGTCCGGGAATGGTCCTTATCGGATCGAGCTTTCCATAGTCCGGGCCGGTGCCGGCAAGCCGGTCGTGGTCGAGTTCTCATACGACCAGTAGACACAGTAACCGTGGTCGGCCGGCGTTTCTTATATCAGGAGGCGATATGGAGTTCCAGAATGTGGTGGCCATCATTCGTTCGGGTGCGCTCGAGGGTGTCGAGGCGAAGTTGCGGGAGTTGGGGGTACAGGGTGTCAGCGTGTCCAAAGTGAAGGGATATGGCGAATACAAGAACTTCTTCTCCAGCGACTGGATGGTCGAGCATGCCCGGATCGAGGTCTTTACGGACAAGACCAGGGCCCACTCTGTTGCCGCCGCCATCACGGAGGCGGCGCACCTGGGCATGTCAGGCGACGGGATTGTCGCCATCCTCCCTGTGGAGACGATTATTCGCATCCGCAGCCGGAATGTGGCAACCGCGGAAGAGCTTTAGCCGGGGCTGCCATCCAGCGCTTGATCGTCGCGCTGCCCGGGAGACGACAGGAGAAGAGGGGAATGGAGATGCGCAAGGGCTGGCTGTGGATCCTGATCGGGATGCTCGCCGTGGCGGCGGCCTCCTGGCTGCTGTTTTTGTGGCTCTCCCCGCCGCCGCTGCCCGAGGGTCTGCTCTACGGAAATGGCCGCATCGAGGCGACCGAGGTGATGGTGAGCGCCGAGGTCAGCGCCAGGGTGATCGAGAGCCACCTGGTCGAGGGCGGCAGCGTGGAGGCGGGGACCGTGCTCGTACGCCTCGATGTGACGGACCTGCGCACTCGCCTGAAGCAAGCCGAGGCAGGCGCGGCCGCGGCCGAGCGGGTGCAGGTGCAGGTCGCGCAACAGCTGCGCACCTGGCGGCATCATCTCGAGACCGCCACGGCCGATCTCGGGCGCTACCGACAACTGCGTGAGGCCGATAGCATATCGGCACAGATGCTGGACCAGGCGGAGGATCGCTTCCGCGAGGCACAGGGGCAGGTCGAGGCGCTCACGGCGCAGGAGATACAGGCGGCGGCAAAGCTCGAAGCGGAACGACTCGAGATCCAGTTCCTGCAATCCCAGGTCGACAAGGCGCTTGTCCGCGCCCCGATCGCCGGGACCATCCTCGTCAAGGGCATCGAGACCGGTGAGATCGCCGCTCCGAGCCGGACCGTTGCGGTGCTTGCAGACCTTGCGCGCGTCGAGCTCAAGATCTACATCCCCCAGACGGAGATCGGCAGAATCAAGCTCAACGATCCGGCGCGCGTGCGCGTGGACGCCTTTCACGATCGCTATTTCGAGGCACGTGTGGCGCGTGTCGACCCACGCGCCCAGTTTACACCCAGGGACGTGCACATGCCTGACGAGCGCGCGCGTCTGGTGTTCGGCGTGGTGTTGGCGCTGGTCAATCCGGAAGGCTATCTCAAGCCCGGCATGCCGGCCGACGCCTGGGTGCGCTGGCAGCCGGAGGCACCGTGGCCGGACAGGCTCCTGGTGCCGCGTTAGGGGTCATGGACGCGCGCGCCGCAGACCTCGTGATCGAGGCCGAGGGTCTCGTGCGGCGTTTCGGGGCCCGCCCGGCCGTCACCGGACTGGACCTTGTGGTCCGCCGCGGAGAAGTCTTCGGGCTGCTCGGCTCGGACGGCGCCGGCAAGACCACTACGCTACAGATGCTCGCCGCCATCCTCGATCCGAGTGCGGGCCGCGCGACCGTGCTCGGCTATGACACGGTGCGCGAGGCGGCGGCCGTGAACGCGCGCCTCGGGTACATGTCGCAGGTCTTCAGTCTCTATGGACGCCTCACCGTGGACGAGAATCTCGAGTTCTTCGCCAGCCTGCACCGGGTTCCGGAGCCCGAGAAGCGCACGCGCATGGCGCGGCTGCTGGCCTTCGCGCGGCTCGAGCGTCACCACGACCGCCAAGCGCGCTTCCTGTCGGGCGGCATGCAGAAAAAGCTTGCGCTGTGCTGTGCGCTCATCCACGAACCCGAGCTGCTGGTGCTGGACGAGCCAACCACCGGTGTCGACCCGGTATCGAGGCGCGAGTTCTGGGACATCCTCTACCTGACACTCACGCAGGGCACGACGATCATAGTCTCCACTCCGTACATGGACGAGGCCGAGCGCTGCACACGTGTCGCCATGCTGCATGAAGGCCGGATGGTCGCGTGCGATGTACCCGGTCGGTTGCGCGCGGCGCTTGCGGGAAGGATGTACGAGATCGCGGCACATCCATCATCTCGTGCGGCTGAGGCCATCGCACGCGCGTTTCCGGAGGCTTCGCAGTACGTCTATGGCGAGCGCATTCACGTACGCATGTCCGGGGACGTGGATGCGGAAGCGGCATTGCGTGATGCGCTCGCACGCCAGGGCATCGCGGTCCATACGCTACAGCTGATCTCCCCAAGCCTCGAAGACGTGTTCATCGCGCTGCTGCCCGCGGCAGAAGCGCCGGCAGCAGACTCTTTCGTTTCCGCTCCCGGTGTGCCCGCGGTCGGTCTGGCCGTCGAGGTGCACGAGCTTACCATGCGCTTCGGCGACTTCACGGCGGTCGATCGCGTCAGTTTCAGCGTGCGGCGTGGCGAGATCTTCGGTTTCCTCGGACCCAACGGCTCGGGCAAGACCACCACCATCAAGATGCTGTGCGGCCTTCTCGTCCCGTGCGCGGGCCGCGCGACAGTGGCCGGGACCGCGCTTGGCGCCGATCCACGCATGCTGCGTGCGCGCATCGGCTACATGTCGCAACGCTTCTCGCTATATGAGGACATGACGGTGGGCGAGAACCTGGATTTCTTCTCCGGTGTCTACGAGGTGCCGCGCGTGAAGCGCGCCGCGCGCCGGGCCTGGGCGCTGGAGATGGCGGGAGTGGCAGGCGAGGAGGATCGCCTGGTGCGCGCGCTTGCCGGTGCGACCAAGCAACGCCTGGCGCTCGCCTGCGCCGTGCTGCACGAGCCCGAGGTGCTGTTCCTGGACGAGCCGACTGCTGGCGTGGATCCGCTCGCACGGCGGCGCTTCTGGGAGCTGATCAACGCCCTGGCCGCACAAGGTGTGGCGGTAATCGTCACCACGCACTATATGGACGAGGCCGAGCACTGTCATCAGCTCGGGCTGCTGTACAACGGGCGGCTGATTGCGCTCGGGTCACCGCACGAGCTGCGCCGCGGCATGCGCGCGGGTGAGATGCTCGAGTTCGCGTGTGACCGGCCGGTCGAAGCGCTTGCCATGTTCCGCGAGGATCCGGCGGTGCGCGCGTCCTTCTTCGGCGACCGGCTGCACCTGCTGGTGGACAATGCCGAGGCGGCGCGCACGCGGATTCTCGCGCAGTTGCAGCACGAGGGCCACCGCGTGCACCATGCCAGACGCGTGGAACTGTCCATCGAGGACGTATTCATCGCCTTCATCGAGATGGAACAGGCGCGTCTCGATGCCGTGAATGGCCGGGGCACGGCATGAAGAGCCTCATCTGGCCGGTGGTGTGGAAGGAATTGCGCGAAATTCGCCGCGATCCGGTGACAATCTGGGTGGCCGCGGCGCTGCCGCTCATCATGCTGTATCTCTTCGGCGCAGCGCTGTCGATGGACGTGAAGGGTGCGCGCCTCGCAGTCTACGACCTCGACAGGAGCCCGGCCTCGCGTGCGCTCAGCGATGCGTTTCCGCGCTCGGGCCATTTTCGGCTGGTACGCGAGATTGGCGCGGAGCATGAAATCGACGGCCTGCTCGACCGTGGCGCGGCGCAACTGGTGCTGGTGATCCCGCCGGAGTTTTCCCGCAAGCTCGCACGTGGCGAGGCCGCCACGGTGCAGACGCTCACCGATGGCTCGTATTCGGCGACGGCGATGGTCATCCTGGGCTACGCCGAGGCCATCATCCAGAACTACGCACTCGAGCGGCTGCATCGCGCCGCGCGCGACGCCACGGTTCCGCACATCGAGGTCGAGAGCCGGGTATGGTTCAACGCGTCGCTCGAGAGCAAGAACTACATCGTGCCGGGGCTGTTCGGTGTGATTCTCATGGCCTTTCCGCCGCTGCTCACCGCGCTCGCCGTGGTGCGCGAGAAGGAGGCTGGATCGGTGCAGCAGATCTTCGTCTCGCCGATCCGGTCCTACGAGTTCATCGCCGGCAAGATGATCCCCTATGCGGGCATCGCCTTTCTGCAGATGCTCACGATCCTGATCGCCGGTCTGTGGTGGTTCGACATCGCGTTCCTCGGCAGCTTTCCGCTGTTCCTCGCGGCGACCACGGTCTACGTGCTGTGCACGGTGGGACTGGGGCTGCTGATCTCGAGCGTGACGCGCAGCCAGCTCGTGGCCATGCTGCTGTCTCTGCTGGCCACTCTCATGCCCGCGTTCCTGTTCTCCGGTTTCCTGTTCCCGATTTTCACCATGCCGGCGATGATGCAATGGTACACCTGGCTCTTTCCGGCGCGGCATTTCGTCGAGATCTCGCGCGGTATCGTCATGAAAGGGGTCGGCTTCGAGATCCTGTGGCCGCTGTTTGTGGCATTGCTGCTGTATACCGCCGTGGTGTTCGCCGCGACCACGTGGCTGTTTCGCAAGAAGGTGTCATGATGGCGAACGGGAGGCGTTTCGTCGCACTGGTGCGCAAGGAGCTGATCCAGTTCCTGCGCGCGCGCATACTCCTGGCGCTGGTGCTTTATCTCTATACCGGCGAGGTGCTGATGTGTACCTACTCCATGTCGTTCGACGTGCGCAACCTGTCCACGGTGGTGGCCGACTTCGACCGCTCGGCCCAGAGCCGGCGCCTGCTGCAGGGGTTCGCGAGTTCCGGTTACTTCGAGTTCACGAGCACGGAGGCACGTGAGCGTGACATGGCGCACGCCCTCGACCGCGGCACGGCGCTCGCGGCCGTGATTGTGCCGAAAGGTGTCTCAGCGCAACTCGTGCGCGGTGAGCCAGTCGCGATACAGCTGCTCCTCGACGGTTCGAACGCCAATACCGCGAGCGTGGCGCAGGGCTATGCTCGGCGTATCGTGCAGGATTTCGCGCTCGAGGAGGCGCGCGCGTTGGGCGCTGCACCGGACATACTCATCGAGCACCGCCCGCGTGTCTGGTACAACTCCGAGCTTGAGTATAGCTACTTCACAGTGTTGTCGATGATATCGCTCGCCGGCATGATGGTTGGAGTGTTGCTTGCCGCCGCCGGCCTGGTGCGCGAGAAGGAGTCGGGTACGGTCGAGCAACTGCTGGTGACCCCCGCGAGCAGCGCCGAGGTGATCGCGGCGAAGCTGGTGCCGCCGCTCGTCATGGGATTATTCGCGCTGTTCCCCAGCCTGGTCGTGGCGGCGGCGGTTGGCGTCCCGGCGCACGGCAGCGTGGCGCTGTTCTTCATGTTCACGGTCGTGTTCCTGCTGAGCAGCATGGGCATCGGTATCCTCATCGCCACCGCGGCAGAGACGCTGCAGCAGGCGCTGCTGATGTCCTTTCTGCTGTTGCTCCCGTTGCTGTTTCTTTCCGGGACGGTCGTGCCGCTCGAGAGCATGCCTGTATGGCTTCAGTACCTGGCGGAGCTGAGCCCATTGCGCCATTATATGGACGTGGTGCTCGGGATTTTCTTCAAGGGCGTGGGGATCGAGATACTGTGGCCACGGCTCGCCGCCATGACTGCCATCGGTGTCGCGCTGCTCGCGCTCGGCATCGGACGGTTCCGACGGCACTTGGCCTGAAAGCGGAGGTGAAGATGATGGAGAAAGATCCGGTATGCGGCATGCTGGTGCGGCCCGAGGAAGCCGCGGGTAAGCGCGATCACGAGGGCCGCCCATACTACTTCTGCAGCATCGATTGCCTGGGAAAGTTCGATCTGGATCCCCGTAGCTACGTTGCGACGCCCGGCGGCACAACGGATTCGGGCGACCTTTCCGGGCAATCCCCGAAAAGGAACTGAGTGAGCCCTGAGTCGAAGCGCTCGGTCGGCTATCTGCGGACGGGCCAGTGCACCTGTCATGATATGAATGGCAGGGAGCAGTCCTGTGCTGCGAGCGGACAGGATGCCGAGTTTCGAGCCGGCGTGAGATGGCCGGCACAGCGTTTTGTCGCACAGGTAGACACCGTCGTGGACCGCTTGACCGGGCTGGTCTGGATGCGAAATGCCGCTGAATGCGAGTTTCCGCTCGAATGGCGTGAGGCGTTTGAATTTGTCACCCGCCTCAATCGCAGCGGGGTATGCGGTTTCAGCGACTGGCGCCTGCCCAACCGGCGGGAGCTGCGGAGCCTGATCAGCCACCAGGCGGCCAGGCCGGCACTGCCCCAGGAGCATTCATTCACGAATGTATTCGCCGGTTGGTACTGGACCTCGACCACGGCCGTAATCAGTCCCGCGCATGCCTGGTACGTGGATATGGACGGTGGGCGGATGTTCTACGGGGGCAAGGACCAGTCGTTCATGGTGTGGCCGGTGCGTGGCCCCGGTCACGAGGTGCTGCCGGTGACCGGGCAGATGCGCTGTTACGACGGGGCGGGTCGTCTCGTCACCTGTGCCGGCACCGGTCAGGACGGGGAGCGGCGCATGGGTCGGCCCTGGCCGAAGCCGCGTTTTCATGCCGCAGGCGATGTCGTGATCGATTTGCTCACGGGCCTGCGCTGGCAACGCCTTGCCGACCTTGCCGGCGGGGCGGTGGATTGGTCACAAGCCCTGGCCGCAGTCGCCGCGTTGCAGGGTACGGCACCGGCAGCGGGCTGGCGTCTGCCGAACATCAACGAACTCGAGGTGCTCGTGGACGCGGACACGCACAGTCCGGCCTTGCCGGAGGGCCATCCCTTCGAAGGTGTGCGCGATGTCTATTGGTCGTCCACCACGAGCCTCTATGAGCCTGACTGGGCCTGGGCTCTGTATATTAACAAGGGCGCCGTTGGTGTGGGCCATAAGTGCCAGGCGCGGTTTCATGTCTGGGCGATGGCGGATGGAGGCGCGGCTGCTACGTGGCGGCGTTGAATATCCGATGCCTCATTCAATGTAACTAACCGGTGCAGGATGGTAGGACGGCGATGGCACTGGTTGTCATGCCCTTCGTAAAGCAGGAATCCGCCGAGGCGGGGCAGCCGTTAATTGGGGCTATCCCGTGGGAATTCCCTTTCTTTCAGGGTGTGAAAATTGTCAATCAGGCTATACTTTTCGGTAGATACAAAGTGCCGGATTTCCTGTTTGGACAATACCAGCTGCATGTGGTGCAGGAGGAGGCAGCCGTGGTGGGAGATTATAGATGGCCACTGAACAGAAGACACCGGGCGAGACCATGCTCGCTTGCTCAGTGTGTCTCACGGGGATCACGTGTGTCAGCGCCAGCCGGGGTGGCTGATGTATGCCAAGAGTCACGGTGGCAGTTTTCTGGTCGACGTCAATCACGGTGCAGACTTGTTCGTATACCGAGTGCGTCTCTGACAGGAGCAAGGCTATGTCACGCTCCCGGCTAGCCAGGAATCTGGCCTGCTTCGTGCTGATGACCGCGGTCGGCGCACTTGTACTCTGGTGGTGGGGCTGGTCGTTCTCGACTGCGTTCGTTGCCGCCGTGCTGTTGTCGTGTCCCCTGGTCATGCTGTATGCCTGGTACGTGTCTCGTCGTGCAGAGGCCGCTATACGGTCGGCCGCCGCCTCCCGAGGCAGTGACACAGCCCGCATGAAGTGAAACGAAATCCGCGATCTTGGCGTTTACTCGATGCCCACGGCTCGTTGCTCGGCCCGGACCCAGGCAATGATATGGGCGGCATCCTCGCCGTCCAGTCCCGGCACCGGGGCCATGTCACCGAATTCCCAGTGATGCTGGTGCACCCCCAGGGCGATGGCACGGTAGAAGGCCAGGTCGGAATGGTGCGAGGGTTCGTAGATGCGATGGATCAGTGGCGGGCCCTGGTCGCTGCCGCGTGCCTCGGTGCCGTGACAATGCAGGCAGTGGGTATTGAAGAGTGCGCGCCCGCGTACCGGATCGGCGGGGAAATCCGCCGGCGGAATGCGGAATTCAAGTTGTGCGGGGGCCGCTGGCGGTGGTTGCGCACCGGCAATGGGCGTCACGACCTCGCCGCTGGATTCCGGTGCTTCGCCACAGCCACTCAACAGCGCGCCTGCAATCGCGATCGGGACGAGCAGATCGGTAAGGCGCGGTTGTGTAATCTGTCTGGCGTGTCGCATCATGGTGTGCTCATGCAGGATACCCGGCTGGTGGCGTGCCGGTGCGTTACAAGGCTACCATGATGCGACCGGGCTGGCCAACGCAGGTTTCCTTCTGCGCGAAGCCGCCTGGCAATATTTCATTCTTGGCATGATCACCTTTGCACAGGACTCGCCTTGCCCATCATGACCCAGGCCCAGCTCGTCATCTTTCTTGTACTCGCCGCCACCATTGCCATGTTCCTCTGGGGACGCTGGCGTCACGACATGATTGCCGTGGGTGCCTTGCTGGCCTGTGTGCTGTTGGGGCTGGTGCCGGCTGCCGAGGCCTTTTCCGGGTTCGGCCACCCCGCGGTGGTGACCGTGGCCTGCGTACTGGTGCTCAGCGCGGGCCTGTTGAGCACCGGTGCCGTGGACGTACTGGCCCAGCGCCTGCTTCCCATCTCGGGTGGGCCGACCCTGACCATCGCCGCGCTCACGGCCCTGGGTGCAGTGTTGTCCGCCTTCATGAACAACGTGGGTGCGCTTGCGCTGCTCATGCCGCTCGCGCTGCAGATCGCGGCCAAACAGGAACTGG
>OBJA01001409.1_pt1 | contig 16707 bp, 13 predicted proteins | sample 1519751 | NCBI WGS metagenome assembly OBJA01 (sample SAMEA3881238, study PRJEB22517) | soil metagenome | biome: lake sediment; feature: soda lake sediment; material: sediment, water from around vicinity | place: India | collected 2013-12-23 | depth 3 m | reverse complement strand
GTACATCGACCTCGATGGTCTTCCCGCCGCCCACCCGCTCGAAGGTCTTCTCCTGCAGCACCCGGAGCAGTTTCGACTGGAGCGGCAGCGGGATTTCGCCCACCTCGTCGAGAAAGATGGTACCGGTGTCGGCCAGCTCGAATCGCCCCTTGCGCATGACCACCGCGCCGGTAAAAGCGCCTTTTTCATGGCCGAACAGCTCGCTTTCCAGCAGGTTCTCGGAGAGGGCGGCGCAGTTGACGGCGATGAACGGCTGGGGCTCACGGGGGCTGTTCATGTGGATGGCCTTGGCGACCAGCTCCTTGCCGGTGCCGCTCTCGCCGGTGATCAGGACCGAGGCGTGGGTGGGCGCCACCTTTTCGATCAGCTGGTAGACCTGGAGCATCTTGGGATTCTTGCCGACCATGCCGGAAAAACCGCTCTTGCCCCTGATTTCGTCGCGCAGCCTGGTGTTTTCCCGGATGAGCGAGTAGTGTTGCCCGGCTTTTTTCAGGGTGATGATCAGTTCGTCGTTGGAAAATGGCTTTGCCAGGTAGCTGAAGGCCCCGGCCTGCATCGCCCGCACCGCCTTATCGACCTCGGCGTAGGCGGTAATGACGATTACCGGCAGATCCGGCTGCCTGCCCTTGACCTCCTGCAAAAACTGCATGCCGTCCATACCCGGCATCTGCATATCGGTGATGACGATGTCGAGATCCACCTCATCCACGATCGCCAGCCCCGCCTCCCCGTCCGGGGCGGTAAACACTTCGAACCCTTCATCCTTGAGAAGTTCCGACAGGACGATCAGATAATTCGGCTCATCGTCCACTACGAGAATCGAGTACATGCTCACGATTATTCCCTCATTGGATAAGTTCTGTGGCGAGAGTCTCCCGACGCCGTGCGAGCCTCTCATACATTTCGGCGAGGAGCTGATCCGGCACGGCGCAATTCCTGCCGCCGGCCAGGGTCGTTCCGGGCCGAATGGCGCCATGGTAGTCGCTGCCGCCGGTGCGCAGCAGGTCGTGCTGTTGCGCCAGCCGCAGCAGCGTCTTGCGGAACTGCCGGGAGTGGGTCGGGTAGTAGACCTCGATACCGTCGAGTCTCTGCCGGTGCAGGGTGGTGACGATGCGGGAAATATTCCCCCCCGACTTTTCCAGCTGCTGAGGATGGGCAAGGACGGCGAGCCCACCGGCCCTGTGGATGAGCGAGATGGCCTCGGCGGCGGAGTAGATGAAGCGCGGCACATAGGCGGAGCCGCCCTGGCCCAGGAAAACATCGAAGGCCTCGTCCATGGTCCTGACCACCCCCTTGCCGATCAGGAGCCGGGCGATATGCGGTCTGCCGCTTTGACCCGGGCCCGCGATCTCCAGCAGTTCGTCCAGCTCGATTTCGATGCCCTGCTGCCGGAGTGCCTCGAGGATCCGGCGGTTCCTCGTCAGCCGGCCCTCCTGCAGGCTCTGCAGGGCCTGGAGAAATTCGGGCTGCCGATGGTCGAAGAGATAGCCGAGCAGGTGCAGGGTGGTGCTTTCGAGCTTGACACTCAGTTCGACTCCCGAAAGGACGGTCAAGCCGGCCCCCCTGCCCGCCTCTGTCGCTTCGTCGACGCCATCCGTAGTATCGTGATCGGTGATGGCGATGGCAGACAGCCTTCTTTGCCGCGCCAGGCGCACCAGTTCGGTGGGAGTCATGCTCCCGTCGGAGAACGTCGAATGGATATGCAGATCGATGGACATTGCCGCCTGTATATTTGAACCTCTTCCTTTCCGAAAAACGGTTGGAACCGCCCTTTCCTCTCAAAAAACTCAGTGCTTCGCTCGGGTGTAGGTTGCGTTCCACGCACCTGGTGCATGATACGCAACCTACTCCCGCTTGCTCCTGCAAGAAACTCAGTTCCCCGGGTTTTGCCAATTTTTGTGCACCCGATCATTTCCCACCTTCGGGTGCGGCCGCGCATGACGACTCAGTTTCAACCGGTTAAAAATGCGCCGAAAATTCCCACTCCTCTTAGTCGAAGAGCGGACAACCCGCAACAACAATATAGCTCTCGGCAAGCATATATTTTACTTTACTTTTTCGACGGGCGTCCGATACAGTCTGGCAAAGGAACACCTCAATCTGGAGAAAGATCCATGCCCCCTGCCCGTCTCCTCGTCATTCTCGTACTCCTGTGTCTGACCGGCGGCTGCGCCGGCACCATCCCGGAACCTATCACATACGAGTATTCACAACAGCAGAAAATGCAGGCCTCCCACCACTGGGAGGTCCTGGCCGCGGATCTGGCCAACCGCATCAATAATCAGCTCATCATAACCGACAATATTGATAAGGCCGTGTTTGTCAAGGAAACATGCGGCAATGAAGCCGTGCCCTGCGGGCCTGGCGAAACCGGCAGTTTCAACGAGGCCTTCCGCGACCTGCTGATCACCCATCTGGTCGATTTCGGCATCCCGACCCGGAACGAGAAGGCGGCGGAGGCAATGGAGATCGATTACAAGGTCCAGGTCGTTCGCCACAACGCCGACCGCCGGCGCACCCTGCAGCCGGGGTTGTTGACCACCCTTTCCGCCGCTATCGTGGTGCTCCGGGACGCTCCGACAAATCTGGTGATCATGGCAACGGGCATAGCCGCCGATGTCGCCAATAGCAGCCTGGTGGCCAACGGCCATTACGAGGTCATCATCACCACCTCGATCGTCAAGAAACGTCAGTATCTCTTCAGATCTTCGGATATCTACTATATTAACGACAGGGACTTCTGGCATTACCGGAATCAGATGCCGAAAACCAGGACCATCAAGCTCTCCGGAGGGGAGCAGCAACCGGTCGCCGCTCCCAGAGCCGCCGCAGACCCGGAGGCCCTGTCGGAGGACAGCATTTTCGAGCCGGCCCCCCTGCGGCTTCCAGCCAATGAACGAAACGACGTCTGACGGTATTTAGATGAAGACAAGAAGCCATATCCCGACCAAGCCTCTCATGCTTGCCCTCCTGCTGATGCTCTCAGCATGTTCGACCACCATCAACCACACCCCGGTGGAAAACTACCTGAGGCTGGAGACCAACCTCGTCAGCCTCGCCTACAGGGTCGCCGAGAATCTGATGGAAAGGTCCTCGCCTCCCCTTGTCCCCTATCACCCGGATATGCCCGTTCTGGTAACCACCTTCGTCGACAACAACGATTTGACCCGGACTTCCAAGTTCGGCAGAATCATGCAGGAGCACATCGCCTCGAGGCTCGTGCAGCTGGGCTATACCGTGAGGGAGATCAGGATGGCTTCAACCCTCACTATCGAGCCGAAGTCGGGAGAGACGATCCTGTCCAGGGACCTGGCGCGGATCGGCGGCGAGCATGAGGCCCAGGCCATCCTGGTGGGCACGGTTTCCCGATCTGAGAGGATACTCTATATTTCGGCGCGGTTGATCGACCCCTCCAACCAGAATATCCTCGCCACCGACGATTACCGCCTGCGGATGGACGACAATCTCCTGGCCATGTTCGGCCTGCGGCCGGCAGACGATATCGAAAAAGGGGTAAGGGAACCTTCCCGGTCCCGTCTCAACAACGTCTTTTGGTAATCATGATGAAACTTCAGAGCAGAGTTGCCGTCATTCCCGGCGCCTCGCGTCCCATCGGCCGGGCGATCGCCCGCCGGTTCGGCAGCGAGGGGGCCTCTCTCGTTCTGCCGGTCTTCGACTGGCCGGAATCCATCGCCGAAATGCAGGAGGAGTTCACCGCCGCGGGCTTCGATTTCCAGAGCATACCAGCAGACCTGCGGAAGATGGAAGAGGCAGCCGCCCTCGCCGAAGCCATCGGGGGAAGGTTTTCCGGGGTCGATTTCCTCATCAACAATATCGAGAGAGGGGGCATGCCGGTGGTCCACGGCAGTTACGACCTGCCGCACAACAGGGAGCAATGGGACCTGGAATTCGATACCACCCTGAAGGCCAAGTGGCTGCTCTTTCACCACCTCCATCCGCTGATGCGGCAACACTCCCGGGGGGGATCCGTGGTCAACATCTCCTCCATCGCCGCCCTCCTCGGCCGCAGCGGGCCGGCGGCGGTCTTTTTCAGCGACGGCTACAGCGCCGCCAACAGGGGCATACGGACACTCACGGAGACCTGGGCGAGGCAGGCGGCGCCCCTGGTGCGGGTCAACGAGCTGATGCTCGGGCTGGTCAGCGGCAGGCACGGCGAAGGCACCCGGGGTTGGGGAGAGCTGACGGAAGAGCAGAAAAGGCAGCTGCACGAAACCATCCTCCTGGAACGCACAGGCAGTCCGGAAGAGGTGGCCGCCGCCGTCTATTTCCTGGCCGTGGAGGCCACGTATTGCACGGGGGCCATACTGCGCATGGATGGCGGCTTCGTCCCCGGCGGGAGTCTGGTGCCGCCTCTGCCCCCCGGTATCCTCTAGCAAACACTAGCCCGGATTCTAGCAGTCCTTATTTTGGGCATCATCCCGTAGTCCCACGGTTTTCTTGAGCTGCAGGCAGTACGTGGCTTGACTCCTTGTTCCCCACCCTTGTGTTCAGCGCTATATAGAGTATGGTTCAACAATCGAACGGCTGCGGCTTCCAAGGCAGCCTGGACGCGCCGTGCGCGAGTGCCTTCGACCTTTGATGTCGGTATCGAGAGGAAAGCGCACCTCATGGTACGAATGCCGAAATTGTGGCGGCGTGTTCTGTCACCGGATATATGCCAAACAAAAAATGCGGAACTGACGGGGATGGCTTTTCGGCAGGAAACAGTTAAAAACCGGTGGGTACGCAGGTGCAGGGCCGTGCTCTGGCTTGCGCTTCTTCTCATGACGGCCTGGGGCATTGCCGCGATATGGCTTGCCCATCCGGCGCCATCCTATCGGATTGCAACCGTGCTCCTCTATGCTGCGGGCGCGCTTGGGCCACCGTTGCTTCTCCGTCCCCGTTGGGCCGGATGGTCGGTATCGTGTCTCGTCGTCGCCTTGGCCATTGGCTGGTTCATGTCCCTGACGCCTTCCAACAACCGGGACTGGCAGCCGGATCTGGCAGTTTTGCCTTGGGCGGAGATATCGGAAAACACGGTCGTCCTGCACGATATCCGCAACTGCGACTACCGCACCGAGAAGGACTTCGCCTGCGGCTACTACGACCGAAGGTTCGATCTTGCGGATCTCGCGACGGTCGACCTTTTCCTGGTCTACTGGGGGTCGCCCCATATCGCCCACACCATGCTCAGCTTCGGTTTCGCAAATGGGGGCAACGTCTGTTTCTCCATTGAAACCCGCAAGGAGACAGGCGAGGAATATTCGGCGGTGAAAGGATTCTTCCGGCAGTACGAGAAGATTTATGTCGTCGCCGACGAGCGGGATGTGGTCCGTCTTCGCACGAATTTTCGCAATGAGGACGTTTACCTGTATCGTCTGCGGGTGACGCCCGATATGGCTCGCAAGGTACTCCTCGATTACCTGCGGGAGGTGAATCGGCTCAAGGAGCAACCCCAGTGGTACAACGCCCTCATCGGCAACTGCACGACAAGTATCCGCCGCCACACCCTGCCGTACAACCCCGATGCCCGGCTGGACTGGCGATTGATCGTCAACGGCTGTCTCGACGAGATGCTCTACGAGCGCGGCATTCTCAGCCAGGAACTGTCTCTTGCCGAGTTGAAGAAGAAAAGCTACATCAATTCAAGGGCTCAGGCTGCCGATAAAGACCCAGACTTTTCCAAGCGCATTCGCGAAGGACTACCGGAACCACCAAGCTGAAGAGAGCCGGAGTACCTTGGAAAATCACTCTGTTGCTTGTTTTTGAAATGATTCTCGTGAAGGTACTTATCCGTTTATCGGGGTTGGCCGAATCACTCTGCCGGCTCAGGCGGCGGGAGGCGGTTCACTTCGGTATTGCGCGTCCGGATTGTTCGCCACCCACCAAATGAAGATCCGATAACCGAGGGCAAGAAGGGTGGCCCCGATGAACAAGCCGAGAATGCCGGTGGCGGCCATGCCCCCCAGCGCTCCCAGAAGCACCACCGGCATCGGCACATCGACGCCGCGTCCCAGCATGAGCGGTTTCAGCACATTATCGACGGTGCCGGAGATGAGCAGCAGGGCGGAAAGACCGATTGCAGCCCCGGTGGAGTAATCCCCGCTGTACCAGATATAGACGATGACGGGCAGAGTGACCAGCAGGGCCGGAAGCTGGGCGATTCCCAGCATCAGCACGATCAGCGACAGCACCCCGGCCAGGGGAATGCCGGCAATGATCAATATCAGGCCGACCAACAGCGCCTCGATACAGGCGATCCCAATGACACCCGCGGCAACGGTGCGAATGAGCGCGGTGGAGAGATGGGCGAATTCCTCGCCCCGCGCGCGTCCGACGATGCGCTCGAAGATCGCCTGAGCGGCCCGAGCCCCCGACTCCCCGAAGGTCATGATGACTCCGGCAATGATGAATGACAGCAGAAACTGAAGGATTTTGCTTCCCGTTCCGGCGACGAAGTCGAGGGAATGCCTGGCCAGTTCGCCGATCTGCGGCTGCAGGTTCTGCACCATTCCCGGCAGGTTCTCATGTGCCTGCATCCACGATGAATGGACCCTCTTGCCAATGATCGGCCAGGTGCCTACTGCCGGGGAAGGCGCGGGAACATGCAGGGTGTTGTTACGGATATCGCTGACCAGCTTGTAGGTTGAATCTCCCAGCGAAATGAGCAGCACCGAGGTCGGCGTCACGATCAGCACCATGCTGACCAGCACCAGCAGGGTTGCGGCAAACCCCTGTTTTCCCCATAGTCTCTTGGCGAGTTGCCGATGGAGAGGATACATGGTCACTGCCAGGATCAGCGCCCAGAGCATCAAAGACAGGAACGGAGAAAAGATCCTGTAGCAGAGCATGGCCAAGGCCAGCACAAGGCCGGCCCGGATGAAGACATCGAGCAGGCCGGCGGATAAGCGTTTCTCCAGTTGGCGGTCAATGTCCATGGGCGATTCCTTGGGAGTGGCAGCCTTTAGTATCTTATGAATCCTCTGAGTTCAAAGAACCGTGAAAAGTGATCCAACCCGTGAAGATGGACTCTGGAAAAACCTCGATATCCGAGGCGTAGTGTCTGAATAGGCGCTTTGGCAGTACATATGGTTCAGCGAAGCGCCGTTTCGGACCTGTAACGAAGCAGGTCGGACTTTTTATGAATCCATCAAGAATGGATTTCGTGAAAGGTGCTAAAAGGGTCCCAATTCTCGGGGTCAGCAATGCATGCCCTCACCTCTTTTTCCGCCAAGGCATCGTTTTCTTCGACCATATCCTGAAAAAATCATTTCTTCTGTTTTTCGAGGGAAACCGCCAAAGCCTCCCTGTAGGTTATAACGATGGTGTCGCCCACCCTCACTTTCTCGAGATTGGCAGGGTCCATCGCCTTCACGGGCAGCAGCTCGTTGTCCGGCAATCTCAGAACGACGGTTTGCCTGGTTTTATCCATCTCCTCGATTCTCGCGGTGATGGTGGTTTCGGCGATCTCGTAGGCTCCGGGTTCGCTGCCGGGTTTTGCCCGGCCCATTTCCTGGATGAAATCGTCGCGGACCTCTCCCGGTCTGGCCATCCTCACGGCCACGGCTTCGGAATATACCGCCACCACCTCATCTCCGGGTCGGACTTGAGGCAGATTGACGACCTCCTGGCCGGCGTGGAGCCGAAAGGCTCTGCCGGCGGGTGTCCTCAGGGTGACCATTCGGCTCTCCAGGTCCACTTCTTCGACAGTCGCCGTGAGCGCCACCGTTCCTGTCTTCTCGATGTTGAGACTCTGCCGGGGCTCGTTATCCGCACAGCCCCATAATGTTAATGTTGTAGCAGCCCATAAACCCATCGCCACCGCGAGCATCGTCACTCGACTTGAGCTTTGCATAGTTTGCCTCCAGGTCATTTATTTTTCTTGGGTCAGAGTACCTGCCTCTCCTCGTATTTGAGTCTTCGAAAATTGTCATCTTGCGAGAAATCGCATCGAACAACTCGATCCATCAACCGGTTAGTGTTTCCCCCGGGCGCTGCGAGGTGAGATCGAATTACGCTTTCAGACCCGAACGAACGAGGGTCTTCCAAATAAGCGTGCTGGAAAAATGAGCTGTTTATCTTTTATGACATTTTTATTATCCTATCAATTAAAAAGTGTATTTTCTGCCAGTCGGCAATAAACTGAATGCCTTGGATAACGCGGCTTTTCATCGGCGGGCCTCACTACCGCCTCCACAAAGATGATTGATGGAAAAAAGCTGATAGACCTTACCCGATCGATAATCGGTACAAAACCTCTCCAGGCGAAAACTATGAAGTACCGATCCTCTGTCTGCAATATCCTCATGTACTCCCATGATACGTACGGTTTGGGGCATATCCGGCGATCGATGCTTATTGCCAATCACCTCTGCGACCATAACACCAATATTCTCATTCTCACGGGTTCGCCGATCGCCGGCCGCTTTCCTCTCCCGGAGCAGGTGGATTTCGTCCGGATTCCGGGGATGATCGAAAAAACCGTCGGAGACTACCGATCGCTGTCGATCCGGGTCGGCCAGGAGCAGGCGTTCGATATCCGCACCAGTATCATCCTGGCCACCACTCAGGCCTTCCGGCCGAACCTCTTCATCGTCGACAAAGAGCCCCATGGCCTCGAACGGGAGGTGGTGCCGACCCTCGAATGGCTGAAAGAGCAGAGCCCGGAAACCAAATCGATCCTCGGGTTGCGCGACATCCAGGGTGACGCCAGCGTCATCTGCAGGGATTGGCGGGAAAAATCGGTCTATCGCACGCTGGCCAAGCTCTACGACGAGATCTGGATTTACGGCGAACGGGACATCTACGATCCGATAGAAGAATACCGGCTGCCGCAGGACGTTTGCGACAAGGTCGTCTTTACGGGCTATCTCCCCAGGGTGCGGCTCCCCTCCGTGAGCAGGGAGAGGATCCGCCGGCGATACCGGATCATGGAGGACGATATATTCGTGCTGGTGACGATCGGAGGCGGTGGGGATGGCAGCGAAGTGATCGAACATTTCCTTGACATGCATGAGCATTTTCCCGCTTCGCTGCCCTTCAGGTCGATCATCGTCACCGGCCCGTTCATGCCCGGGGGCAAGCGTGAGGAAACCAGGAGAAGGGCCGCCCGCCACGGGATCCAGTCCTTCTCCTTCCTCCAGCTCCAGCATATGGAGGAGCTGATGACGGCGGCCGATGTTGTCGTCTCCCTGGGCGGCTACAATACCATCTGCGAGATCCTCAACCACGGCACCCCGTCGCTGATCATCCCGCGGGAGCACCCGCGCCTGGAACAGTTGATCCGGGCGACGCGCCTCGGAAAACTGCAGCTGCTCGAGTTCCTCCGCTGGGATGAGGTGGAGCCGCTCGTACTGCGGGAAAAAATATGCTCCCTCATCGACAACCGCGAGCGGTACAGGGAAGCCATGGCGAACTTCCGGCTCCCCGGCCTGGAAACCATCCGCAGGCGGGTCGACCTTCTGCAGGGACGCCAGGCGATGGCGCCTGTTCCCGCCGGTCCCCTGGTAACTCTTGGGGGGATGGCGGTGTGACGGGGAAAATCGAAGATGGTTTGCTGCAATTTTTGCAGATGAGGTGTTTCACTTGTCTGCAACAGCCTATGCATTGAGCGGCATGGTGATGTGGATCTCACCATCTTCACGCTTGAGTTGACAGTCAAGTCCGCTGCGTTTAAAGACGGCGAGCATGGCGCTGTTTCTTGCCAGGACCTCCGCCTCGAATCTTTTAACGCCTCGTTCTCGTGCAATACGGGCCAAGTGGCCGAGCAGTCGACTGGCAATACCCAGCCCCTGGTAATCCTCCTCGACAAGGAAGGCGACCTCCGCAGAGCATTCTTCCTTCTGTCCGGCCTGCAGCATCACGTATCTCGCTGCTCCAATAATCAGTTCTTTCTCCGGCCGGTCGATGGTTGCTACCAGTCCCACCTCTTTTGTGAAATCCGGTTCAGTGATTCTTGCCAGTTCCGCATCGGTAAGGGAGGTCTTGTTATGAAAAAAACGAGTATAAACAGTTTCGGGTTCAAGCTTGCTGAATGCCTCAATCAACAGGGCCTTGTCACTGGAGCGCACCGAACGGATAGTGACTGTCATTCCATTTTTGAGGATGTCGCTTGTCTTGAAATTCTTGAAATCATACATGAGATCCACCTCCTTTGATAGACTCTGATTAACCCCGCTGATGCAGGTCTCGAGGACTCACAAAACTGGTAAAAATAGTAGAAGCTCCGGTAGGCCTGACACTATATCCCACAAATTTTGGCCTAACATATTATAGAAGCGCATGCTATCTTTTCTCCATCTATTTGACAAAATTATTAGCTCAGCCAGGGTGGCCAGTCCGCCGTTGCTATTCGAGCATCCACGGTGAGGGCGAAGACATGGTATATACGTCGTGCCTGGCGGCGATCGACAGGTCCGGCCGGGCTTGACGAACCCTAGTTTCGGTGCAGATCTGGTTTCCCATTCGGGACGCCATCAGGGTCATCCTGCTGCATCTGTAAGAGATTTGCCTGGGCGGGAGAGGTGACGGAATGTGCGACTATAACAAGTCAGGAAAAGGGTTATGCCTAACAATATATCTATTGCGTGACACCCGCTTCATGAGGTAATTTCAGAGAGTCGGAGCAGAGAATGTATCCAGTATAATAGGCGGCTATTTGCCTTTGCTCAACAAGGGGCTCGTCGTCACCCATGGATAATATCACTCCATCGATATATTCATCTCGAGCCGCGGGCCGCAGCCGATTCCGTCCAAGGCCGATATGCCACGGGCTGCCGGTCCTCTGGCTCGTAATCCAGGCCGCACCCGCCCAGGCCTCTATATTCCAGGGAGAGACACTCGATAAAGTTGCCGATGTCCTCTCCTGGGTAGTGCTGGTCGTCGCGCCGATCGTGGCGATTGCCGTGTTCTGGCTGATCCACATCCTGCCGGAGAAAATCGCCGAGAAAAGAAAGCATCCCCAGGCCAAGGCCATCCAGACCCTCTGTCTGCTCTCCCTGTTTTTCGGCGGCCTGCTCTGGCCGCTTGCCTGGCTGTGGGCCTATTCCAAACCGGTTTTCTATAAAATAGCCTATGGCGCCGACACGGTGGAAACCGAACACGGCGGGAAAACCGGGCAGGTTCCGGATGAATACAATACCGATGCCGTGGAGACGCAGCGACTGCGGACGCGGGTCGCGGAACTCGAGGCGCAAGTTGCCAGGCAGCACAAGACCACGGAAGGAGGGCATAATTGATATGGAACTCCTCCTACTCATCCTCTACTCGTTTTTCGTCTGGCTGATCTTTTTCAAGTTCAAATGGCTGCCCTGGAACATTACGACCCAGGTGATCGTCATCACCATACCCATCATCGGCATCGCGGCCCTGATCCTGCTCCTCAACGTCTATGCACCTTCCTCGGGCGATGTGCGGGTGGTCAATTACGTCGTCGCCATCAACCCGCGGGTAAACGGTCTGGTCACCGAAGTGCCGGTCGAACCCAACCGGCCGATCAAGAAAGGCGAAGTCCTGTTCAAAATCGATCCGGTACCCTACCAGAACGAGGTCAAGGCCTCCTCCGCCCAACTGGAGCAGCTGAAGGTCCAGCTGATCACCGCCGAGGCCAATCTCCGCGGCCAGCGTGAGCAATTGAATGCAGCCACCGCCAAGAAGCAGGCCATCGCCGCCAAATTGAAACTCGCCCGGCTGCGGAGCGGGCAATTCAAGAACCTCGCCGAGTCAGGGGCGGGAAACAGGTTCGATTATGAGCAGAACCAGGCCGACATCGCCAACCTGACGGCAGAGCTCGCTTCGGCCCAGGCCAGCGAGTCGCAGATCGCCGAGGTTCTGGCGGCCAAGACGCCCGAAGGCGAGCAGGACACCATCGCCGACATCAAGGCTCAGATCGCGCGGGCCGAGGCCCAGCTCGCGGACTCCCGGTGGAAGCTGGACCAGACTGTTTATCACGCGCCGGCCGACGGCACCGTGGTGTCGCTGGCGCTCCGTCCGGGGGCCATGGCCGTGCCGCTGCCGATGGTTCCCGCCATGAACTTCGTCGAGAACGAGCAGTGGATTCTCGCCATCTTCAACCAGAATGAGGTGCGCAAGCCGGACCAGGAGGCGGAAATCGCCTTCAGGATGCATCCCGGGCGCATCGTCAAGTGCCGGGTGGATTCGATCATGTGGGCCACGGCCCAGGGTCAGCTGCCTATCGGCGGAGTGAACACAGCGGCAGGGGTCGCTCCGATCCCGCCAAATAGCCTCGCCGTCCGCCTTCTGGTGGCCGAGAAGGATCGGGGTATCTTTCTCGCCGCCGGGGCCAATGGCGCGGGGGCGATCTATACCGACAGCGGCGAGATGATCCATATCATCCGCAAGGTGTTTCTCCGGGTCAGCGCCAAGCTCGACTGGCTGATCATGAAACTGCACTGACAGGCGGAGGGGATATGCGCGAGAGACCATTGCGGGTATGGAGATTCGCACCGGGCGCACTCTCATGCCGCCTTTTCGCGTTGTGGTGTATGACTCTGCTGCTTTTCTCCGCCGGCTGCCCGCTCAAGGAGCCCCCGCCGCCGGAGGAAATCCGCCGGCAAGCCGGCCTCACACTGCCCGCGGAGTGGCAGGCCGGCGGCGTGCCGGGAACCGTAAGCGACAACTGGCTGGGCGATTTCCACGACGACAAGCTCGCCATTCTGGTGGCCGAGGCGGTGAGCCGGAACCCGGATTTCCGGATCAGCGCCGTGAAGGTCGAGCAGGCGGCCGAGTACGTCAACCTGGCCAGGGCCAATCTGCTGCCGGCATTGAACATCCTCGGCACCGGCGGCACCAAGTCCGGAGGCGGCGATGCGACTGCGGCGCTCCAGGGTATCGCCCTGGTCGCCTCCTGGGAACTGGACCTCTGGGGCCGCCTGCGCTATGGCCGCCAGGCTGCGGCAGAGAGCTATATGTCGTCCCGCGCCGATCTCGAATTCGCCCGCCAGTCCATAGCCGCCGCCACTGCCAAGAGTTGGTTTACCGCCACCGAAACCTGGCTGCAGAAGCAGATAGCAGGCGAGATGATGCAGTCGGCGGAGATGCTGCTCACCCTGACCGAAAAACGCTTTGAGGTGGGGGTCGGCGGACAGGATGATGTGGCGCTGGCCGAGGCCAGCCTCGGCATCCTCCAGGACAAGGCCGTACAGATCGACCTGGCCCATGGGCAGGCGATTCGGGCACTGGAACTGCTGGTGGGCCGATATCCCGCCGCCGAGCTGAAGGCCCGCCGGGAGTTGGCCAAGCTGCCCGGCCCGGTGCCGGCCGGCCTTCCCCTGCAGCTGCTCGAGCGCCGTCCCGACCTCATCGCCGCCGAGCGCCGGGTGGCTGCGGCCTTCAACCGGGTCGGCGAGGCAAAGGCCGCCCGGCTGCCCCGGATCACCCTCAATGCCAGCGTCGCCGCCTTCACCAGCGAAGTGATCAGATTGAAGGACGACTTCAGCAATCCGATCAGCGGCGCCGGGGCCCGGCTGGTTGCCCCGGTCTATCAGGGGGGAGCGCTCCAGACGCAGGTGGAGATCCGCAGCCTCGAACAAGAGGAGGCGGTGGCCGAATACGCCGCGAAGGCATTGCGCGCCCTCGGCGATGTCGAGAATGCGCTGGCGGCGATAGAAAACCTGGCTTATCGCGAACGGCTCCTGCACCGCACCGTGAGCGACCACCAGCGTGCGTACGAGCTGGTGCAGACCGGGTACCGAACGGGCTCGGTCGATCTGTTGCGCGTCCAGCAACAGCTTCTCGACCTGCATGCCGCTCGTCTCAGCCTGTTGCGCGTTCAGAGCGAACAGCTGAGCCAGCGGGTCAATCTGCACCTCGCGCTGGGCGGCAGCTTCGAAGAATCCCGGCGCGAAGATGCCGGTGTCGCGGATGGCGCACCCTGGACACGATTCCCTTAAATTCTGCGCATGATGAGGTGAGGATCCATGGCAAACACGGAAAAAGCTCAAGGTGAACGAAAATGGCGCAGGTGGTCTGTCCTGGCCCTGTTGTTCGTCGGACTGGCAATCGAGAACCAGCAAGCTGTAGCCCTGACGCAAGAGGGGCTGGAAGAGAAAACCGTACTCCAGGCCTCCTCGCTGCTCGGCTCTGAACTGCGGAAAAGCCCTCTGTACAAGGTGGATGAGGAAGTCGTGAACGATGGGCTGCTCAACCACTATACCGTACGCTCCGCATTCGGTGTGTTCGAAGCGGATTCGGACCTTAGGCTCAAGCAGCTTCTCCATGAGATCCAGGCCATCGCGGCCATGAAGAAGATCGAGACCGGAAGCACCGCGGTGGAATCGGTGGTGCAGTCCGGGAAGAATGTGGCCGAGGGGATCACGAACCTGGTCAGGCAGCCGCAGGAGACCGCAGAAGGGGCAGCCGCCGGGGTTTCGAGCCTGTTCAACCGCGCGGCAGAAACGATCGGCAGGAGAAAGACCACGGAGACCGAAGATCCCAAGGTGGAGCAGATTATCGGTAAATCCAAGTCCAAAGGCGATATCGCCAACAGGTTCGGGGTCAGCGTCTATTCGCGAAACCTTCTGCTGCAGGCGGAACTGGAACGGCTGGCCTGGGCGGATTATCTCGGCGGGATAGGCGTTGGTCTCGCCCAGAGCGCCGTAGCGGGACCCGCTGGTGCCTTCCTGACCGCCACGAGCACCAGCCGGCTGCTCAACGAAGTCATCAACAACACCCCTGCCTCCCAATTGTGGGTGGAAAACAAAAACAAGCTCGAGGCGATGAGGATCGACCCGGACACGGTGCAGCTCTATCTCAACAACCCGTCGTTCTCGCCCGCCCTGCATACGGTAATGGTGGAGTCCATGAGGGAAATGAAGGGGGTCGCCAACCGGGCGCTGTTCGTCAAGATCGCCCTCCAGGCCGGCAGCTATGAGATGGCCGATGTCATCACCACGATGACGACGATGCTTGCCGGCTACCATGCGAATGTCGAACCGCTGCAGGGTGTGGCGCCATTCGGCAGGCTCCTGTACGGCGAGACCGCCAAAGGCGTGGCCGTTGTGGCATTTCCGGCGGATCACGTTCTCTGGAGCGGCAAGGTCGCCAATGCCGCCACCTGGCTTTCCGAACCCGGGAGCAAGGTTAAGCCCGCCGGCATGCAGTTGTGGATACTGGGGGAATTCAGCGACAAGGCCCGGTCGAAACTGCAGGCCCTGGGCTGGGAATTGCATCCCAAAGCCCAATCCAAACTGTTTTCGGCTGGGCGGGAGAAACCAAGTCTCAATAATTGAGGTTGCTGTCATGAAACATTACTTCTTTGCCATGCTGATCACGGTGCTTGCCGGACTGGCACCCTTTACCGCGATATCGGAGGAGACTCCGCCGGGTGATCCCGGCTGGCCCCGCCTCATCGAAGCGGATGGCAAAGAGCTGACCGTCTACCAGCCTCAGGTCGACTACTGGACTGACTACCAGGTTCTTCATTTCCGCTGCGCCATCTCCGTAAAAACCGATAAAAATGCCAAAGAGCTGTTCGGCGTGGCGGAGATCGAGGCGGAAACCGTGGTCGATCAGGAGAACCGGGTGGTGGCGCTGATGCCGAAGATGCGCATCCTGCGATTCCCCAACACTTCGGACTCGGAAGAAGAAGCGCTGCGCCGGGCGGTGGACGAATTGTATCCCCAGGGCCAGGCGATGACCGTATCCCTCGACCGGGTCCTCGCCTATCTCGATCCCGAGAAGCAGCCGCAGCAACAGGCCGTCGATCTCAATCTCGACCCCCCGAAGATCTTTTTCAGCACCGGGCCAGCCATCCTGGTAATGTTCATGGGAGACCCCCAGCTGCAGCAGGTGGTCAAGGATCGCCCGGACCTGATGTTTGCCGTCAACAGCAACTGGCCTGTCTTTTTCCATGCAGAGGGCAGCAGGTATTATCTGCTGAACGGCGATAATTGGCTGACGACGGCCGATGCGATGCAAGGGCCATGGGTCCCGGCGGAGTCGCTGCCGAAGGCGTTTTCCACCCTGCCGGAGGACGAGAATTGGTCAGATGTCCGGGATAATGTCCCGGGAAGGCGCGTCTCTGCCCCGCCGCAAGTTTTTGTCAGCACCGAACCGGCGGAACTGATTCTTACCGGTGGCGAACCCACCTACAGTCCTGTCAGCGGCACGAAACTGATGAGGGTCACGAATACCGAGTCGATTCTTTTTCTCCATTCCGGCGACAAACAGTATTATTTCCTGACGGCCGGCAGGTGGTTCAAGGCTGCCGACCTCAAAGGCCCGTGGTCGGTTGCCAGCAAGAGTCTGCCGGCGGATTTCAAGAATATCCCCGACGACGACCCGACAGCTTTCGTCAAGGCCTCGGTGCCGGGGACCACCGAGGCCAGGGATGCAGTGCTGTTGGCTTCCGTCCCCACCAAAACCGTGACCACCTTGGCGGATCCCCCGCAGGTGCAGGTGGTCTACGAGGGCCCCCCGAAGTTTGAGGAGATAGAGACGACGACGGTCCAGTATGCGGTCAATTCGCCGAACCCGGTTTTTCTGGTCGGCGGCAGCTATTACTGCTGCCATGAGGGTGTCTGGTTCGCCAGTCCCGCCGCCACCGGCCCCTGGACTCTCTGCACCAGCGTGCCCACGGCCATCTACACCATCCCGCCATCCCACCCCATGCACAACGTGACCTACGTCGTCGTCCAGAGCAGCACGCCGACGACGGTCGTCTACACCCAGACCGCCGGTTACAGCGGC
>OBJA01001408.1_pt1 | contig 16712 bp, 18 predicted proteins | sample 1519751 | NCBI WGS metagenome assembly OBJA01 (sample SAMEA3881238, study PRJEB22517) | soil metagenome | biome: lake sediment; feature: soda lake sediment; material: sediment, water from around vicinity | place: India | collected 2013-12-23 | depth 3 m | reverse complement strand
GTAGCCCGTGTACTCCTTTACCAGTTCCTCGATGGCCGTGCCGGCAGTCCCTTCGCTTTCCGGCCATATCACCTGCATGGTGCCGTCTTCGTGGTCGGCCCCGACGGCGACGCAGGCGCGGCGGTTCTTGAGCAGGAGTATGGCCGGCAGGTTATAGGTGCTGATCTGGTGGAGCGGCCGCTTGAGGAGCCGGGAAGCGAGCCCCGCTTTTCGTGCGGCTCGGCTCACCAGCTGGACCGTAAGCCGATTGTTGACGAGGGGGAGGCCGGCCGACATCACGGTCCTGGAGATGGGTCTGTCGTGGAACTTGGCGAGAATGACCAGGCAATCCAGCAGCGGGTCGTCCCGGTGGTCGCCGTCATCGACAATCTCCCATTTCTCTGGGGCAACGGTTGTGGCTTGTCCGCTCATACTCTCCTCATCTCTCGAAGCTGGGTCTGGCCGGCATCCGGCTTTCAGGTGCAGTTCCGGGTAAATTTATGAAATAATGTATAATTCAAATTTATTGAGTGCGATGAATCTGTGGTATAATTCTATTTTAGTAGTAAGGATAGACGGCGTCAAATTAATACTGTCGCTACTGATAATTAATATTATCAACTGACGCCAAGGCTGTCCGCTTTGTCTTCAGACAGTGTTTCAGCCGGAAAATCGGGAAATCAGCGACTGGCAGGGAGGTACCGATGCTGTATGTGGAACGGAATGAAAACGGGGAGATTGTCGCCGTGTTACGGGAGGCGACCAGACCCGGGATGGAAACGAAATCGTCTGTCGACAATGAAATTCTCGATTTTCTCGGCGCCCAGGTGTCTCAGGATTCCATCCTCCAGCTCCTCGCCTCCCTGGATACGGGGGTCATCCGGATCGTCGAGGACCTCATCGAGCTGCTGATTCGCAAGAACCTCATCATGCTCACCGAACTTCCCGAGGAGGCGCAGCGAAAGCTCATAGACAGGCAGAAAATCCGGCAACGGATCGGCAAGGATTCCATCATTGTCGATGATATCCTGTAAATTCCGGCTATGCGGCCGGCGAGATGGATTTCCTCTGGAGGCGGGCGGCCATCCAGTACAGGACTCCCGCCCCGAGGAGACCGAGCAGGGGGCCGAGCAGCAGCGAGCCGATCAGCCATTCCCAGAACCGTTCATGGATCTCCAGGAGCCACCGCTGCCAGGAAAAATCGAGGAGCAGCTCGCCCTTCCTGAGATAGTAGCCGACCTGGATGCAGAGGACCGGGACCACGGGCGGCATGCAGAACTGGCTGGCGGCGACGGCGGCCACCTTGTTGAGGTGGAGCCGGTGGGCCACGTAGATGATGGCGATGGTGTGGACCGAAAAGAGCGGCAGGGCGCCCATGAAGATGCCCAGCCAGACGGCCATGGCCAGCCAGAGGGGCGAGGTGTGCTCCCGGCAGACCCGGCCGAGGACCCGGAAGGGGTTCTGCGAGAAGGTGTCGACCATCTTCCTGTGCAGCGAATCCTCGGGGACGAAGCGCTGATGGGAGAGAGGCAGCAGCCTCCTCGCCACCAGGCGGCCATGCAGCCAGGCGAGGGACAGCCTCTCCCTGATCCTTCCGAAGATGCCCGGTTCCACTCCTTTCGGCGGGCCTGGGTTCGCAAAGTCGACCGAGACGACCGGTAATCCCGACCAGGCGAACCTGACGATGGACTCGGTGGCGAAATGCGTGCTGCCGAAGCGGAACTTCAAGGCCAGCAGCTCCTTCACCGGGTAGAGGCGGAAGATCGAGGCAGGGTCGGGAAGATCCAGGCCGCATTCCAGCCGGATCCAGAAACGGGTGTCGGCAATGCGCAGGCCGCTTCCGGCCAGGTCCCGGCGATCCCGGGAACTGCCCACCACCAGGCAGGGGCCCTCCCGTCTTATCGCCTCCGCGGCCAGCAGCCGGATGTCGGTTGGATCGTGGCGGCCGTCCCCGGCCATCGTGACCATGGTTTCGCAACCGAGCTGCGCCGCGAGACTCGCCCCTTCCCGCACGGCCGCGCCGTATCCGCGGGGCGCGGCGAAGCGCATCGTCCGGCAGGGCAGGCCGGCGATCGCCTCGAGGCCGTTGTCGTCGCTGCCGTCGTCGATCACCAGCAGGTCATGGCCGGCGGCCAGCGCCGACTGCACCATGGCGGGCAGGGTCCGGGCGTGGTTGCGGACGACGATGACCAGGAAGACGGCGGAATCCGGGGTCATTGCGATGAGGATCTGTCGATCAGCAGGTCCCACAGCGGCCCGACACGTCCTCGCCGGTGCAGCACCGGGATCAGGCGTTCGCGCTCCGTCACCGGGAAGAGCCGGTCCTGCCTGCCGCGGTAGGCCAGACGCAGCCGGTTGTCCAGCAGTTCCCGGTCGATCAGGGGCGAATAATAGAAGACCGGGCGGATGAGGTCGGTTTCGGCGGTAATCACCCGTTCCCGCAGGGCACGGTCGTGGAGCCTGGTGCCGGGCAGGATGCGGATGCCGAGGTAGACGAAGACCACGGTCCCGGCCAGTTTCTCGAGATTGTCGATGCCTGCCTCCACGGTCTCCGGCGTTTCGCCGGGGCCGCCGAACATGACGAAGTGGGCGCAGGGAATCTCCTCCGCGACGATGGCTTCGTTGACGGCGATTACCTCGGCAAAGGTGAAGCCCTTATGCAGGGCGGCAAGCGTCTCGTCCGAGGCGGCGTCGGTGCCCAGCTCCATGGCGGCCATGCCGCTCCGCCTGAGCAGGCGGAGCGCCTCGCGGGACAGGTGCTGCGGGCGGAAGAAGGCGCACCAGGGGACCTGGTTCCCGGCCCGGGCCAGCTCCTCGGCGATTTCGAGATAACGGCCGTCGGGGTCGTTGAACACCCCGTCGGTAAAGAAGATGTAGCGGGCCCCGAATCTGGCGCAGAGTTCCTCGATCTCCTGGACGATGGCCGCGGGCTCGCGGTAGCGCATCGTCCGCCCTTCGATGCCCGGATACGAGCAGTAGCTGCAGCCGTGCCGGCAGCCGCGCTTGGTCTGCACGTTCAGCATCCCGCCGCGGCCGATATAGTAGGGTGTCACTTCCGGCGAATAGAGGGGCGGGCAGTCGGGAAAGCGGGTGAGACCCTGGGAGATGATCTTCAGTTCCGGGCGTTCCCCGGCCAACAGCCGGTTCACCAGTTGCGGCAGGGCCTCCTCGCCCTCGCCCACGATGCCGTAATCGGCGCCAAGATAGTGGAGGAGCCGCTCGGGCATGATGGAGAAGCCCGGCCCGCCGAGCACCAGCGGGGCTTTGGAGAGCTCGCGGATCCGGCGCACCGCTTCGGCGATGTCGGCGAGCAGCTCCTGGGGCGCCGTGCTGTCGACGTTGTCGATGTTCCTGATCGAGACCCCGATGAGATCGTAATCGCCCTGCCGCAGGCGCTCTTCCAGCGCTCCGTAGCCGCCCGAGGCGAGGATGTCGACGTGGTCCGCCCGGTGGCCGTGGCGCTGCAGGGCTCCCATGATATAGGCGATGCCGATGGGATAGACCGGGTAGGGCGAGGCCATGCGGTTGGCGGACACGAGCAGGCAGCGGGCGGAGCGGGCCGTGGTGGGGGATGCCGGGGAGAGGGTTTGCGAGGATGCCGCGGACATGGGTCAGGCCTGGTCGCCGAAATAGACGGACAGGTCCTCGAAGAGGGGTCCCGCAAAAAGCAGCCGCCGGAAGTCGGTCAGGTCCTCGTGGAAGATCCGCGAGTCGTCGTAGACCCGGAAGTCCCGGGAGAGGATCGCATGGATCCTGCCGGTGGCATGGCCGAGTTTGTCAGAATTCCTGAACGACAGGGCCTGGAGGTCGGCCAGGGTCTCCAGCGTGACGACGTGCTTGGCGTTGCCCACCACCCGGCAGGCCTTTCGCGCGGCCACCGTCCCCATGCTGACCACGTCCTGGTTGGAGGCGTTGCAGGAGATCGAGTTGACGCTCATCGGCGCGGCCAGGTTGCGGTTTTCGGCGGTGGTGGAGGTGGCCAGGTACTGGGCGCCCATGAAGCCCATGGTGAGCCCCACCTGCCCGGGAATGAGATGCTCGGGCAGGCCCTCGTTGAGGTTGCGGTCGAGCAGCTTGTTCAGCCGCCGCTCGGAGAGGTTGCAGAGGGTGGAGACGGCGATGCAGAGCATGTCCATGGCGAAGCTGATGCTCTGGCCGTGGAAGTTGCCGCCGTGGATGATCTTGTTTTTCTCCGGGATGATGATCGGGTTGTCGTTGGAGGAGTTGGCCTCGGTCTCGACGGTGGCGGCGGCGTAGTCGAGGGCCTCGCGCACGGGCGCGAGGATCTGCGGCGTGCAGCGCAGGGAATAGACGTCCTGGACGTTGACGCTGGTCTCGAACACCGGGGTGTCGACATGATTTTCGCCCCGGATCCTCTCGTGCAGCTCTTCCCGGCGGGTGACGTTGCCGGTGCCGTCATACAGCTGCCGGATGAGCCGGGCCACCCGGACCTGTCCGGGATGGGGCTTGACCGCGTGCAGGTCGGCATCGAAGGCGTCGTCGATCCCCCCGAAGATCTCCACGGCGAAGGCGGCATTGACGCAGGCGACGTTGAAGAGCTTCTCGGCGCCGTCGATGGCGAAGGCGGCGATCGCCGTCATCGCCGCCGTGCCGTTGATCAGCGCCAGGCCCTCCTTGAAGCTCAGGGTTAGGGGTGACAGGCCGCACCGCTCCAGGGCGTCTCCTGCTTCCAGCAGTTCGTCGTCGAGAGAGACCCGGCCCCGGCCGATCACCGCGAGCGACATGTGGGCCAGGTGGATGAGGTCCCCCGAGGCCCCGACGCTGCCGCACTCCGGGATATAGGGGGCGAGGCCGGCGTTGATCATGTCCCTCATGAGCTCGAGCAGCTCGATCCGCACCCCCGAGTAGCCCTTGGCGAGCGTATTGAGACGGACGGCCATTATCGCCCGGGCGATCGACGGCCGGAGCGGCTCGCCCAGGCCCGCCGCGTGGCTGACGATGAGGTTCTGCTGCAGGGTCTCGATGTCCCGGTCGTTGATGATCTTGTTGCACATCGGGCCGCAGGAGGTGTTGACCCCGTAGATGACCTTTTTGTCCCGCACCGCCTGCTCCAGGAAGGCGCGCGAGGCCCGGCAGCGGGCGAGGGCGTCCGGGTCGAGGGCCACCTTTTTGCGGCCGCGGCCGATGGCGACGATGTCGCTCACGGTGAGGCTGCTGCCCGAGAGGTGGATCAGTGGTGGTGAGCTCATGTTCATCGGTCTGTCACTCGTTTCAGGCGGCAAGGCTGACCGCCCGGTTGCTGGTGATATATTCGGCGAGCGTCGCCAGCGACTGCAGCACGACCCGGCTGGTGTTCTCCGAGTCCATCCGCACCCCGTATTTCTGCTGCACGGTCACGGCGATCTCCAGGGCGTCGAGGGAGTCGGTTCCCAGAGGCGAATCGGGGCCGATCAGGGGATCATTCCTGCCCACTTTGGACTGATCGACCTCGGTCAGATTGCAGGTGGTGCAGATGAGTGCCAGTAGTTCTCGCTCCAACGGTTCCATAGATGTTTCCTTCCTTCTTGACCGGCGCCCCCACGTCCCGCATGCGCAAGCCCTTGACGGTCTCGTATATTTGTCCGCGATGATTGAAAATTTCCAGGTCGAAGATCAACTCGTCGCGGGCCTCCGCGGTGAGCGTCACCCGGGTCAGGTAGCTGTGGCCCGGACGGGTGGGCCGGTTGATTATCCTTCTCGCAAAGCCCACCGGGAAAGGCACGAAATCCACGAGCCTCTGGCCCAGCACGCAGGCCGCGTGCATGGCGCCGTCCAGCGGGAACGGCGACCCGAGCTGCCTCTGAACCGGATAGGTGAAGGGGAGATTGGGGGCTCTCAGTTTCCCCCACGCCCCTCTTGGGGTGAGATACAGGGTGTTCTGCAGCGTATGGTAGCATGGGCCGAAGGGTACGAGGTGGCGGTACAGGTGTTTCGCCTCGACTTCGGCGACCGGGTGCCGGGGCCGCGCCGGATCGACATCCGGAGATGTCAGCGAAACCCTGCCGGCAGGGAAACAGACGTCTCCGTGTTCCTTGATCCTGGCCATGGCCTTGAACTGGATATGGCTGAGGATTTTCAGACGAATGCGGCCATCGCCGGAGGAACTTTCCTCGACCAGGGCGGGAACTTCCGCGGCCGACGGCGGAATCTCGAGGAATTTACCGAAACGCACGTCTTCCATCACCCGGATATCGGCCTCCGGGCGCAGGGCTGCGCACTGTCCCGCCAGAAAGAGCATGGTCTCGACGGCGGGCAGGACGATCTTTTCCCCGACAAAATGATCTTTCAACCAGGGCTCGATACGGAGCCTGCAGGGGAGACGACCGGTGTTCATCAATGGGGGAACTCGTTCCAGAGGTTGATGGTCTTCTCGTCGATCTCGACCGGGATGTGCCTGCCGTTCACCGCGCAGTGCTTGGTGAAGCCGGTGCAGCAGATCTCGCCGGTGTCGGCCCGGGTGATGCAGTAGTCGAACTGCAGCTTCACCAGCTCCATCTTGCCGGGCCGGGTGTGGATGTACATCAGGTCGTCGTAGAAGAGCGGCGAGTAGTAGTTGAGCTCGGTCTTGATGATCGGGTAGATGTAGCCGCTCTCCTCGATCTCCTTGTAGGGGTAGTGGGCGTCCCGCATCAGGGACGCCCGGCCGAACTCAAAGTACTTCAAATAGTTGGCATGATAGACCACCTGCGAGCGGTCGGTGTCGACATAGAGGGTGCGCAGTTCGCAGCGGTGCCAGATCCTGCCGCTGTTGGCGTCACGCACGTAGGGCCCGTCGAGGATCTCCGGAATGAGGGGTCGCGGTCGCATCTTCTTCCTGTGATCCTCACACTCCCCGGAAGACGAGGCAGCAGTTGGTGCCGCCGAAGCCGAAGGAGTTGGAGAGGACGAACTCGTGGGGGTGCTTCCTGGCAGCGTTGGGGACCACGTCGAGATCGCCGAACTCCGGGTCGGGGATGTGGTTGACCGTGGGCAGGACGAGCCCCTTCGCCATGGCCTCGATGGCCAGGGCCGCCTCGATGGCCGCGGACGCCCCCAGCGAATGGCCGACCTGGGACTTGTTGGCCGAGACCGGGATGGCGGACAGGCCTTTGCCGAACACCGCCCGCAGACACTCCACCTCCGTGCGGTCGCCGGTGGGGGTGGAGGTGCCGTGGGCGTTGATCGCGCCGATGTCGGCGGGGGCTATCTCCGCGTCGTCGATGGCGTCATGGATGGCCCGGATGATGGTCGTCGCGTTCGGTCGGGTGAAATGGTGGGCATCGGAGTTCCAGCCGATACCGGCGATCTCCGCCTTCGGGGTGAGGCCATGGGCGAGGACCGCGTCCTCCGCGGCCAGCACCAGCACCCCCGCGCCCTCCGCCAGCACGAAACCCTTGCGGTCGAGGCTGAAGGGCCGCGAGGCCTGGGCAGGGGCCTCGGCCGCCCGGTCCTTGGGGCCGACCTTGATGGTGGCGAGCATGTTGGAGAAGCCCTGAATGATCTCCGGGACCAGGCAGGTCTCGACCCCGCCCGCCATGACGAAATCGCAGTCGCCGTCGCGGATCATCCGCGCGCCGATGCCGATGGCGTGGTTGCCCGAGGCGCACGCCCCCTGGGGCGAGAATATCGGGCCGGTGAAGCCCATGAGCATCCCCGCCTTGCCAGCCGGCAGGTTGGCGCAGACATTGGGCAGCAGGTAGGGGCTCACCTTCAGCGGTCCGTGGGTGACGTAGTTGTCCATGGCGATCCGGTAGGAGTCGGTGCCGTTCAGGGCCGAGCCGATCAGGCAGCCCGTCCGCGGGCCGGTCTCCCCGTCGATCGTCAGGCCGGCGTTGTCCAGCGCCCGGCGGCAGACCTCCATGGTCAGAAAGACGTAGGCGGCGTTCCACAGGGAGGCTTCCTTGCGGTCGACGTAGGCGAGGAGGTTCGGGTCCCAGTCGGGGATCTCGCCCACCACGTTGCTGCGGCTGGTGCTCTCGCAGCGGGTCAGCCGCCGGAAGCCCGCCCGTCCCGCCGCCGCGGCCTCCCAGGTGGCGGCGAAGGTGTTGCCGAGGGCGGTCGCCGCATCGTAGCCGACTACAAAGACCCTTCTGTTTTTCGGTGCCTTCATGCTTCTTTCTATTTATGCAGATTTTTTCAGGACCGCGCAGGCGTTGCAGCCGCCGAAGCCGAACGAGTTCTTGAGCACGAATTCCTGGGCGAGCGGCCGTCTCCCCTCGGCCACGCAGTCGATCTCGATCTCCGGGTCGGGCCGGTAATTGATGGTGGGGGGGAGGACGCCTTCTTCCATACCCTTCACGGCCAGGATGGTTTCGAGCACGCTCGAGGCTCCCATGGCGTGGCCGAAGAGGGACTTGTTGGCCGAGACCGGAGGCAGTCCTTCACCGAAGATCGCCCGCAGGGCGTCGTATTCGATCTTGTCGCCGACCTTGGTGGAGGCGGCATGGGCGTTGACCGCGGCGATGTCCTGCGGCTGCAGGCCGGCGTCATCCAGGGCGTCGGCCATGCATTTCCTGACCGTCTCGAAATTGGGGGCGACGAAGTGGTGGGCGTCCGAGGTCATGGACCAGCCGGCCAGCTCCGCGCTGCAGCGGAGGCCGTGGGCCTCGGCGAATTCCCGGGTGGCGAGGATCACGGCGCCGGCCCCCTCGGCGATGACGAAACCGCGGCGGTTCATGGAAAAGGGCCGACTGGCTGCCGCAGGCGGTTCCATTTCCTGGCCGTCCTTGGGGTGATAGACCCCGTTCATGGTGTGGAAGCCGGCGACGATGGGCTCGACCAGGGCGAAATCAACCGCCCCGCAGATGGCCACCTCGGCTCGTCCCTGGGCGAAAAACATGGAGGCGACGAGCATCGAGGTGAGGCCCGTGGCGCAGGCGGTGATGGTGGAGACGATCGGTCCCTTCGCCCCGGTCTCGATGGCGATCTTGCCCCCGACCATATTGATGCAGGAGTTGGGGTTGGTGTAGGGGTGGGGCAGCCTGTTCTCGGCCATGAGCTTCCGGTCGGCCCCCAGCACCGCATCCAGCCCGCCGATGGCCGAGCTGTAGGTGACGGCCGTGCGGGCGGCGACAGCGGGGGTCAGTTCGATGCCGCTGCGCGCAAGGGCCCGGGCGACCGACAGCAGCGAGTACTTGAACAGGGGTGAAGGCCAGGCCGCCTGGTGGCGGGCGGAGAGAAAGGGGTATTCTTTCAGGTGGTCGATATCGGGAACCTGAGCGGCGATCTTGACGGGAAAGTTTTCCGGCAGGGCAAAGCGGGTGAGGCGGCCTGCGCCGCTTACGCCATCAAGGGCCTTTTGCCACTGGTCCTCTAACTCCAGCCCCAGGGGGGAAATGGCGTCGTAGCCGACAATAACCGCATCCTTCGGGCCCATTGCCTTCTTACTCACTCACCAGGGGATGAACCGATACAGCTTGGCGAACATCTCGTAGACTTCGATCCAGTTCTGGAGGTCCTTCGCGGTCTTGATGTGCGCCCGTTTATTGACCATGACCCAGCTCATATGGGCGGCGCCGTCCTTGCAGGTGGAGCAGTCGCGGGTTTCCGAGGTGCAGCAGCGGTGCATGGCCTCGAGCTGCGAGGACCAGCGGATGAAGCCGATCAGCCGCTTCGGCCTGGGCTTGCGGTTGTCGATGGGTTCGGTGACCGAGGGGCACTCCATCCAGCCGAAGGAGCGGCCCATCATTTTGCCGGTGGTGATGACCTCGTGATAGTATTTCGAAGAAATGACCGTGTCCGGATAGGCGTCGAGCATGGCGTCCATCTCCTCGCGCACCGCCACCAGTTCCTCCGGTTTCCAGGAGAAGCCGTCGACGCCCTCGTCGTTGGAGAGCAGCTGCATGTGGACCTTGAGGCCCACGTCGCGGATCTTTTTGATGTTGCTCTCGATCTTGCCCAGCTGCTTGGGGGTGATGGTGTAGAGGTAGTAGGCATTCGGGTCGCCGGCGTAGTTGGCGCTCGAGATGGCGAAGGTGTCCTTGCCCCGCAGGACCTTCTCGTCCTCGGCGTCGCCCCACAGGGAGATCCCGACCATCAGGTCGGGGAAGCGGTCCCGGGGCACCTTGATCAGCCCGTTGGTGGCGCAGAAGGTGGGCAGCTTCCGGTAGAAGGCCTCGACCCGGTCGAGACAGAGGGTCGGTTCGCCGCCGATGAGGATCGCCAGGTTCACCCCGCGGTCCTTCTCCTTGTCGATGAAGGCGTGCCACCGGTCGATGTCGTTCTCCTCGTCCGCCACCTTGTGCTCGCCGGAGGAAAAGAAGAAACAGCCCTTGCACCGCAGGTTGCAGCGGTTGGTCACGTCATAGATGGAGCTGCGGATGTTGAGCTTCGAGATTTTTGTATAACGCTCGTACCAGCGTTCATCGAGCAGGGAACTGACGGTTATCATATTCTACGCGTTGGTTGGTGGCGGACTGACAAAGGTACGGCAGAGGTTCGGGCCTTTCTCGTAGCCCCGGACCCAGACGGCAAGGTAGGTATCCACATAGTCGAGCCAGGCGGAAAAGGTCTCCGGGTCGATCGCATGGCGGTACATCCGGGCGGTGACCACGGCGCTGCCCGCGGCATAGTGGCGGCAGTCGTCGCAGTCGGTATCCGGCACGCAGCAGGCGGCCTCCCGATCCCACTGCAGGTCCGTCCGGTATTGCCTGAACGACCGGCCGAGGCCGATGTCGGTCGAGGGGTTCATCCGCGGATAGGAGCAGGAGAAGAGATCGTGCAGGGCCAGCCGGTCGGTATGGGCCACGATGTTGTAATGGGAAAAGAGCACCGTCTCCGGATACCCGGCAAGCAGCTCGGCCATCATCTCCCGGGTCTCGGCAAGCGATCCGGGCGTATGCTTCAGATGACCGACGTAGCCCACCGGCGCGGAAAACATGTTGAAGGTGATCGGCAGGCCGTTCCCGGCGAGGATCTCCGTCACCTCCCGCGCCTCGTCGATGTTTTCGGGAGTGAAGGTGTAGACGAAGACCGCCCGGGGGTCGCCCCGGTAGTTCTCTATCTGCCGGACCAGCATATCCCCCGCCTTGCGGATCCTGCGGCTGGTTTCGTCGTTGCCCCAGACCGAGATGTGGATCCGGTAGTCGATGTCCCGCGGGATGAACTTGAGACCGTTGGTGGCGATGGCCCCGTGGGGGATCTCCCGGTGGCAGATCCTGCACAGGTTCGGCACCAGGGACGGTTCGGCCCCGGCCAGCACGGCGAAGGTGATGCCGCGCGCCTTTTCTTCCTCCATGAGCGCCCGCCAGGCCCCCTCGTCACCGATTTCCGCCGCGAACTGCTTCTCGCCGGTGAAGTAATAACAGCCCTCGCAGCGGATATTGCAGCGGTTGCTCATGTCGTAGGTCGACTCGCGCAGGAAGAACCAGCGGCGGACCTTTTCCCAGCGTTCCCTGATCCGCGGGTCGCCGATGATATCCGAGAACTTATACCGCAAGGGCATAAGTTTCGTTTGCGCAGACAAGCTGCTCAACTCAGCTTTATATGGCGGCGGGGCGGACATCTATTCCTGGCTGTTCAGTTTGTCGAGGATGTACTGGGCGATGATGCGGACCGTGGTCAGTTTGGGATAATCGTCTTCGTCGATGCGAATGCCGTACTCGTCACGCAGCACCAGGGCTACGGTGGCCAGATCCATGGAATCCACCCCCACCTCGTCGACCAGGTCGAGGTCCGGATTGAAGGTTTCGGGGGTCACATCTTCGAGTTTGAGTTCGTTGATGATGATTTCGGAGATCCGAGTGATGGTCCGGTTGATATCGTTACTCATGAATTCTGCTGTATATCGTTATGGATAAAAAACATTTTGCCGGAACAGACGTCATCGTTCCCGCTGGTGATCTTGAAAATACAATGATCTTCCCCGGCGCGGCACTCGACCTGGATGTCGAGGCGGTCGCCGGGCTTGACGAGTTTTCGGAATTTGACCCTGCTCAGGCCCGTCATGGACAAGTCGCCCCGACCGGGTCTCGCGATAAGATCGGCAACCATTTTTAGCTGGGCGATTCCAGGCAGGATCGGATTGTTCGGGAAGTGGCCGGAGAACCAGGAAGAGTTGCTGTCAGCTGTTACGGATGCGGTAATCTTCGTTACTTCCATCTTCTTAATGCACAGGACAAATGAATACCTTAAAGTATCATGCCACAGCAAACAAAAAAAAACAGGGCCTAATTTCTCCTGGTGTTGGCGGGATAACGTCAACTCGGGTGCCAACGTATACCATTCGGACTGGAAATATACAACAGGTAAGCTGCCAGAGAAAGTATCTTTTCCGGGAAACTGCCCGTGAGATCGTGCAATTTATCGGCAGGCGTGACTTTTCGCAAATAACACGGCGATTTTTTTCAACTCTCCGGTTTTCTCCGCAGGTATGATGTCCGATCGCGGGGCCGGTTGCTGTAAAGTTCCTTGATCCCCGAAAGAGATCTTGTCTTTTCAAGTGGCATGGGTAAACCTGGCGAGAAGAAAGATACTACCGGACCTTACCGGCGTATCTGCCCGCCTTTGTTGTAGGAAAAGGAAGATACGTCGGCGGCTTAAGCCGTTGCACAAGTGTTACAGAAATATTTGCCGAAACCGCATGAGGGGCCGTACGAAAGGAAATGATTACAGGTAATTGTTACGTAAACTCTTTCCCCAGAAGACAAGGATGAAAGTATGATGGAGCGGATACCGGAACCGGAGATCATGGATGACCCGGGCCAGGTCGAGGCCTACGTGGGCCCGCATCTGGACAATGGTCACTGGCTCTTCGTCCAGCGCTTCCGCAAGTTTTTCCCTCGGCTGGCGCAGCAGGGGGCCATTCTCGACCTCGGCTGCGGTCCGGCCGTCATTCCCCGCCGTCTGGCCGGGCTCTTGCCGAACTGGGAAATTCACGGGGTGGATGGCTCGCCCGCCATGCTGGCGTGGGGCCGGGAAGCCGTGCGGGATGAGGGTCTGGAGGACAGGGTCCGGCTGGTTCACGGCATCCTGCCGGGAGACCTGCCCCTGCCGCGCAACCGCTACCAGGCCGTCATCTCCAACAGTTTCCTGCATCACCTGGCCGAGCCGATGGTCCTCTGGCAGACGATCCTCAGATATGGCATGCCTGGGGCGGCGGTCCTGGTGATGGATCTGGTGCGTCCGGCGGACGAGGAGGAGGCCGGGCTAGTCATCGACAACTATGTTCCCGGTGCGCCGCCCGTACTTCGCCAGGATATGCTGCTTTCCCTGCGCGCGGCGTACACTCCGGCGGAGATATCGGCCCAGCTGGAGCGGGCAGGACTCGCCGACCGTCTCCAATTCGCCATGGCCTCGCCGCTGCAGTTCGCGGTGTACGGGTATCTGGAGACCGGCACCGAAGAAGGGGGAATGGCACGGTAGGGGCGAAAAACCTTTCGCCTCCTCAAAATAGGCGGAAGATTTCGCCTACCGTTCGAGATAGGCCTGCCGCACCTGAAGCAGCAGGTCGGCGACGGCGGGGGGCTTGTTCCGGTAGTCGGGCTCGATGCGCTTGATGATTCTCACGCTGATGGTGTTGGGCAGCCGGGTGTTGAACCAGAATCTGCCCGGGGTGAAGAGCCTGTCGGTATTTTCGAGCTGCAGGACGTAGATCGGGGCCTTGCACATCCGGGCTATCTTGAGGGCCCCGGTATTGAGGTTGCCGAGCCTGCCGTCGCGGCTCCTCGTCCCTTCCGGGAAGATGAAGAGGTTGCCGCCGTCCTTGAGAAAGTCTTCCATGGTGTTCAGCCGGTCGAGCATCATGCCCGAGAAGCGCCCTTCGCCGGTGGCGGGGAGGTAGCCGGATTGGGCGATCATCCAGCCGAAGATCGGGGTGGAGAAGAACCGGGTCTTGACGATGGTCTTGTGCCGCGGAAAGAGGGAGATCAGGAGCAGCGGGTCGAGATAGGAAAGGTGGTTGCAGACGATGACCGAGGATTTGATGGCCGCCACCCGCTCATCGATGGCGATCTTCTGGCGGGGGGCCGTGAACCTGACGATTTGGAAGAAGATCCGGTAGAACCGGCAGTTCAGCCGCTGGAAGTGGCTCTCCGGATTCTTCGCGAAGAAGGCGCAGGCCAGGTACGGCCAGGAAAAAAAGAAGATGAAACCGAAGAGGAACCAGCTCCAGCAGACGAGGGTGACTCCTGCGTCGAGCAGCCGGCCGGCCAGCCCGGAGGGGCGGGGGATCCGGCTTTCCGGCTGTCCGGGGGAAGAAACTTCCATTCAGTCCACGAATCTGCCGTTCTTGACGAGCAGGCAGGTGTTGACGCCGCCGAAGGCGAAATTCTGGATGGCGGCGATCCTGATTTCCGCCTCCGTCAACTCGCGGGTGTGGCGCAGCATCCCGCACCGCTCGTCGACATTCACCAGGTTCAGGGTCGGGGCGATGAAGCCCTGTTCCATCATGTAGAGGGTCAGGATGGTCTCGATCACCCCGCAGGTGCCCATGGTGTGGCCCATGTAGCTCTTGAGACCGGTGACATGGGGCCGATCGCCATAGACGGCGCCGATGGCCTGGGCCTCGATGACATCGCCCATCTTGGTCGCCGTGGCGTGGGCGCTGATGAAATCCACCTCTTCAGGGGCAAGGCCCGCGTCCGCCAGGGCGATCCTCAGGGTCGCGGTGATCCCGTCGAGATTGGGCAGGATCATGTCGCCGCCGTTGTTGTTGCAGGCAAAGCCCAGGATCTCACCCAGGATGACGGCCCCGCGTCTTTTCGCCGATTCGTATTCCTCCAGGATAACCGCTCCGCCGCCTTCCCCCACCACCAGGCCGTCCCGGCCGGCGTCGAAGGGCCGGGGGGTGAGATTGGGGGCGTCGTTGTAGCCCACGGAGCAGGCGAGCAGGTTGTCGAAAACCGCAACGGTGGTGGTGTCGTACTCGTCCGCCCCGCCGCAGAGCATGGCATCCTGCATGCCGAACTTCACCATCTCGTAGCCGTAGCCGATGGACTGGCTGGAGGTGGTGCAGGCGGTGGACGAGGCGATGATCCGCCCGGTGATGCCGAACATCCGGGTGATGTTCACCGCCGTGGTGTGGACCATGGAGCGGAGGTAATCGACGGCGCCGATGGAGGAGAACTTCTCCTCAAGGGCGTTGAAGAAGGTATGGTAGATCTCCCGCTGCACCGTCGGGCTGCCGTGGGTCGAGCCGAAGGCCACCCCGAGGCGGCCGGAGGTGATGAATTCGCCGGCGAGCCCCGAGCGTTCCAGCACATCCTTCGCCACCTGGCAGGCGTAGTAGGACACCGGCCCCATGGTCTTGCGGTACTGGCGGGCGAAGCCGTAATCGATCGGGTAGTCGACGGTCCCGAACACCCGGGAGTGGATGTGCTTGGTCAGCAGGCCGTCGTCGCGCAGCGGGCGAACGCCCGACCTGCCTGTTTTCAGGCTGTCGATGATCTCGTTTTTCTCATAGCCGATGGGCGTGATGGCGGAACAGGCGGTGATGACGACGCGTCGTTTCATGGGCGGGTATTTGCTGCGGGGGGCTTGTTCATGTGTTGCGGGAGCGCTTGATCTTTTCGATATACGTCACGATATCGTTGATGGTCCGGATGCTCATGGCCTTTTCCTTTTCCTCGCGGGTCAGCGAGAAGCCCAGGATGGAGATCTCGATCTTGCCCAGAAGCTCGATGGCGTCGATGCTGTCGAACCCATGCACGTCCCGCAGGTTGTCGGTCAGGCCGGGTCGCTCGAACTCGAAATCCTCGGTGAGGATGGTAAGGATTTTCTCGGTGATTTCGTCTTTGGTCATGATGGAATGCTATTGGAAATGATTGAGGAAACAAGGATGAGGAAATGTTTCCCCATTGTGCGAAAATCGACAGGGATACTACAAAGTTTTTCGCAATAGCAAAAGAAAAATTGACCGCGGGGAATACCGTCCCACGCCCCTTGCCGGGGGCATGGGGATGCCCGCCCATGCCGGGCTTTGCTTGAATTTTCCCATACAGTGCTTAGGTTACGAGTACACCCTGTCCTAAAACATGAGGGAGTGCGACTATGGAACGAAATGCAAATACCAGCCGGAAAAGATCGATCATTCTGCCCCTGCTCACCGTGGTGATTTTCGGGCTCTTCGGCTGCGCCCAGATGGGCCGCAACGTGCCGGCCGAAAACCGGATCACGTTCAGCGACCGCGATTCCGGCCAAGGCACCTATGACTCGAACCGCCTGGCGGTGGATTACACGTACAACCTGCGGGGGGGCGACCTGAACCTGGCGGGAAACGCCTCTTACCGCGGCCGTTATGATTCCCTGAACGTCTACGTCCTGTTCATCGACCCTGTCGGCAACGTCCTGGATCGGAAGATAGTCTATTCCTCCGGCTACCGGGTCTTCAAGCACTGGCAGCCCGATAAATCGTTCGAGGTCAGTTTCGCCTTGCCGGACGGCGTTTCCGGATTCTCCTTCGATCATTACACCCGGCCGCGCACCATGCGTGACCAGTGAGGAGGATCCTGTCTGTTCAGCAGCCCTCCCAGTGAGGCGGACGCTTTTCGAAGAAGGCAGCCACCCCTTCCTTGGCGTCCCGTGTCGTGCATAACCGGGCGAAAGCGTCGTTCATGTAATCGAACTGCCTGAGGTAGTCCATGTCCTCCGAGCCGTAGAAAGCCTTCTTGGCGATCTGCACGGCCAGCGGGCTCTTTCTGGCGAGGGTTGCGGCCCAGGCGCGGGTTTCCTGCTCCAGTTCCTCCTTGGGCACGACCCGGTTGACCAGGCCCATCTCCAGCGCCTGCTGCGCATCGTACTGACGGCACAGGAACCAG
>OBJA01001407.1_pt1 | contig 16738 bp, 11 predicted proteins | sample 1519751 | NCBI WGS metagenome assembly OBJA01 (sample SAMEA3881238, study PRJEB22517) | soil metagenome | biome: lake sediment; feature: soda lake sediment; material: sediment, water from around vicinity | place: India | collected 2013-12-23 | depth 3 m | reverse complement strand
GTGCGCATGCGCCGCATGCGCCGCGACGAATTCAGCCGGCGGTTGATGCGCGAGACCGTGCTCACGCCGGCGGACCTCATCTGCCCGCTGTTCGTGATCGAAGGCGAGGGTCGGCGCGAGGCGGTGGCGTCCATGCCCGGCGTGGACCGGCTCAGCATCGACCTGCTCGTCGCCGAGGCGGGGACGCTGTCGTCCCTGGGCGTGCCTGCCGTCGCCCTGTTCCCGGTCACGCCGCAGGAGCGCAAGAGCGCCGATGCGCGCGAGGCGTACAACCCGGACGGGCTCGCGCAGCGCGCGGTGCGGGCGGTGAAGCAGGCCTGTCCCGGCCTCGGCGTCATCACCGACATCGCCCTCGATCCCTTCACCACGCACGGCCAGGACGGACTCATCGACGACAGCGGCTACGTGCTCAACGACGAGACCATCGAGGTGCTCGTCCGCCAGGCGCTGTCGCACGCCGAGGCCGGCGCCGACGTGGTCGCGCCCTCCGACATGATGGACGGGCGCATCGGCGCCATCCGCGCCGCGCTGGAAGACGCGGGGCACATCCACACCCGCATCCTCGCCTACTCGGCGAAATACGCCTCGCACTTCTACGGCCCCTTCCGCGACGCCGTCGGCTCGGCGGCCAACCTGGGCGCGGGCAGCAAGTACACCTATCAGATGGACCCGGCCAACACCGACGAGGCCCTGCGCGAGGTCGCGCTCGATCTGGAAGAGGGCGCGGACATGGTGATGGTCAAGCCGGCGCTGCCCTATCTGGACATCGTCACCAGGATCAAGCGCCGCTTCGGAATCCCCACCTTCGCCTACCAGGTCAGCGGCGAGTACGCCATGATCAAGGCAGCCTGCGAGCGCGGCTGGCTCGATGAGCGCGCCGCCGTCCTGGAGAGCCTGCTCTCGATCCGCCGTGCCGGCGCGGACGCCATCCTGACGTACTTCGCCCGGGACGCGGCCCGCTGGATACGGGAGCGGGATTCGTAGATCGGATACCGCCGGTCGCGCGGCGTTGTCCGCCGTTTCATGGAGATGCGCGGTCCCGGCTGTGTTGCACTCGAGTGATCGCAGTTCGTGTCCCATGCCGGCCAGACTGAAATAGCAGCAGCGACCGGCGCGGCGCGATTCCGCAGTAACGTCTCCGGTCGCAACATCCACGCCGCGGCATTGCGTACGCCTCGCTGAATCCCGGACGGGCTGCGGAGCGCTCGCGTCGCATGCCCCCTTTCATCTTTCGCCGTTCCTCTTTACTCTGCACCCATGTCTTCCCTCTTCGACTTCGACGCCCCGCCCGATCGCTACGCGGTGATGGGCAACCCCGTCTCGCACAGCCTCTCGCCGCGCATACACGCCGAGTTCGCGCGCCGGACGCGGCAGCGGCTGGCCTATACCGCTATCCAGGTCGATGAAGGCGGGTTCCCGCAGGCGGTGGGCAACTTCCAGGCAACCGGCGGCAAGGGACTCAACGTCACCGTGCCGTTCAAGCAGCAGGCCTGGGCGCTGGTCGACCGGCGCAGCGGGCGCGCCGAGCGCGCGGGCGCGGTCAATGCGATTCGCTTCGAGGCGAACGGCGAGGTCTACGGAGACAACACCGATGGCGCGGGGCTGGTGCGCGACCTCTGTGTGAACCTCGGACTCATCATCACCGGCCGGCGCGTGCTGGTGGTCGGAGCCGGCGGCGCGGTGCGAGGCGTGCTGGAGCCGCTGCTGGCGCTGCAGCCCGCGAGTCTGGTCATCGTCAACCGCACCGTCGATCGGGCGCAGGAACTGTGCCGGGCCTTCGCGTCCACGGGCGGCGTCCCGCTCAGCGCCCGCGGCTTCGGCGAACTGGAGGGCCAGTCCTTCGATCTGGTGATCAACGGCACCTCGGCCAGCCTGCATGGAGAATCCCTGCCCCTGCCCGCTTCCCTGCTCGCGCCGGGTAGCTGGTGCTACGACATGATGTATGCCGCCGAGCCCACGCCCTTCCTGCGCTGGGCCGCGCAGCGCGGCGCGGACGGCGCGCGGGACGGGCTGGGCATGCTGGTCGAGCAGGCCGCGGAATCGTTCGAACTGTGGCGCGGCGTGCGCCCCGACACCGCCGGTCTGGTCGACGAGCTGCGCGAATACCTCAAGTCGCGGAAATGAAGCGGTAGCGGCCGGCCGCCGGGCGCGCGCCGGGTCGTACAATCAAAAGGGTCTGACCTGACTATCTCCTGACGACCAGCTCGTGCGCCAGCGCCTCGATGTGCTGGTTGTTCTCCAGCCTCGCGCGCCAGGATGAAGGGATCGCTTCGATACCGAGGAAGGCGCCGCTGAGCGAGCCGGCGATCGCGCCCATGGTGTCGCGGTCGCCACCGTGCAGCACCGCCGCCAGGACGCACTCCATGAACTCGTGCGGGTGATCGAGGAAGCAGTACAGCGCGAAGGGCAGCGATTCGTGCGCCGCGGTGCTGAGCTCCAGCCGGCGCGCGGCCTCCGGCGGCGGTGCGCCGTCGTCCAGCAGGGCGGCGACGAGCTCGAGCTTGCGGCGCATCTCGGCCGTGCGCACCAGGTCGAGCAGCGCGCCGAGGAAGGCCTGGGGCGAGAAGGGGCGCTGCGCGTTCAGCTCCAGCGCCCGGAGCTGCGCCGCGGCGAGCACGAGCGCGCCGTCGAGCGCGATGGGATGGGCGTGGGTCACGCGCGCGGCGGTGGCGATCCCGTCCGCGAGCGATCCGGATTCGCCATGGTAGAGCACCAGCGGCGTGACCCGCGTCGCGGCGCCGTTGCCGTAGGAGCCCGCGCCCTCGTACAGACGCGCGGCGGCATCGATGTATCCCATGCCTTCCCTGCTGACCAGCGCCTGGATATCGCGCATGCTGTCGCCGTAGCCGCGCCAGCGCTCCTTGTGGTAATACTCCTGGAAACGGTTGCCGAGGATCTGCGGGTCGATGCCGTTGAACTCGACCAGGGTCTCGGCCACGGCCAGCGTCAGCGCGGTATTGTCCGTATAACGCAGCAGCGTCTCCCGCTCGACCTCGCGCAGCAGCGCTTCGCGGCTCAGCCCGCGGGAGGCGAGCTCGCCGATGGCGTCGCCGAGCGCGGCGCCGATCATGGCGCCCAGTTGCTTGGCGTGCGTGCCGTCGGCAGTCATCGTAAAGGTATTAGACATGGAAGCAGGAAGGTGATCAAGGCGGGTTTCCACGCATGCTGCTGACCCTGCTGGCCTACGGCGCCGGCGCACTCCTGGTCGGCTATCTGGCGGCGGTCCTCTGGATCTATGCGCGGCAGTCGCGGCGCATCTACCGTCCGCTGCGCGAGATCATCACCCATCCGGACGCCCACGGCTACGCCTACGAGGCCGTCACCCTGCGCAGCGCGGACGGCACCAGGCTGTGCGCCTGGTACGTGCCCAACCCGGACGCGCGGCGCGTGCTCATGTTCTTCCACGGCAACACGCGCAACATCTCGCACTGCATGGACTCCATCGCGCTGTTCCATCGCCTGGGCTACAGCGTCTTTCTATTCGACTATCGCGGCTACGGCGACAGCGAAGGACGGCCGGAAGAGAACGGCACCTACCTGGACGCGCAGGCCGCCTGGGAATACCTGCTGCGCGAGCGCGCGCTGTCTCCGGACGACATCGTGATGCTGGGCCGCTCGCTGGGCGCGGCGATCGCCTCGTGGCTGGTCGCCAGGCACACGCCGCGGGCGCTGGTGATCGAATCCACCTTCACCTCGCTGCCCGCCGTGGCCGCCGACCATCATCCCTGGCTGCCGACGCGGATGCTGACGCGCTACCGCTATCCGGTGGACGAGCACCTGCGCGCCGCGCGCTGTCCTGTCCTCATCGTCCACAGCCGCGACGACGAGATCGTGCCCTTCCACCACGCGCAGCGCCTGTACGAGATCGCCCCCGGTCCGAAAGAGTTCCTGGAGATCGAGGGCATGCACTTCAACGGCTATCGCACCTCAGGTGCGAAATACGAAGCAGGCCTGGCCGCCTTTCTCTCACGCCACGGGTAACGCCGAAGCGTCAAAAGAAAGTCAAAAGGGTCAGACCCTATTGAATTTCAATAGGGTCTGACCCTTTTGACGTTTGGACGGGCTGGCCTCTTGCGATTCCGTATCGCTAAGGGCGAGGTTCCCGCAGGTATCGGTCCTTCAGCTCGATGTAGTGGTGCGCTGAGGCTTCGAGCCAGGCGATCTCCTTGTCGGTTAGCCTGCGCGCCTGGCGGGCCGGGATGCCCAGGTAGAGATAGCCGCTCTCCAGGACCTTGCCCGGCGACACCAGACTGCCGGCGCCGACCATGGTCTGCGCGCGCACGACGGCGCCGTCCATGATCGTCGAACCCATGCCCACCAGCACCAGGTCCTCCACCGTGCAGGCGTGCAGGGTGACGCGATGGCCGATGGTGACCATGGAGCCGATGTTGAGGGCGAAGCCGCCGGGATTGAATTCATTGTCCTGGGTGACGTGCAGCACGGAGCCGTCCTGTACGTTGGTGCCGGCGCCGATGCTGATGGAATGGACATCGCCGCGCGCGACCGCCGTCGGCCAGATCGAGGCGTCGTCTCCGATCGTCACCCGGCCGATGACCAGCGCCGCCGGATCGACGTAGACCCGCGAGCCCAGTACCGGCGTGCAGCCATCGAACGCCCTTATAGTCATCGTTGAGACTCCCTGATGTGAAACGGGCCCGGTGCCCGTGAGCTCGATCCAGCCCGGCCGCGGCCGGAATCGGATATATGTTAGTGGATCGACGCCGGCCGGGGCGAGGCGTCATTGCCCGACCTTTGTCCGCTCCGGTCCCTGATGCGCCGCCGGCCTCCGGTGGAGACGTCGTCGCGGCGGCCGTCCGCGGCACGCGATCGGACCGCCTTGCGCCCGCGCCGAGCGGCTGCGGACAGGTGCGCCCTCATCGCATGTTCAGCAGCTCTTCGGCGCCGCTGGGATGTATGGCCACGGTCTCGTCGAAGTCGCGCTTCGTCGCCCCCATGCGGATGGCGACGGCGAAGCCCTGCAGGATCTCTTCGACGCCGGGGCCGGCCATATGGCAGCCCACGATGCGTTCCTCTTCGCCGGCCGTGATCAGCTTAACCGCGGCGCGGACCTTGTGCGACGTGATCGCATGATAGAGCGGCGTGTAGCGCGACCGGTACACCCGCACCGCCTCGCCGTAGCGCTGCCGCGCGTCCTCCTCGCTCAGGCCGACGGTCGCGAGCGGCGGATGGCTGAAGACCACCGTCGGCACCGTCGCGTAATCGAGCCGGCTGTCGGGGCGCATGCCGAAAAGGCGGTCCGCGAGCCGCCGGCCCGTGGCGATGGCCAGCGGCGTGAGGGCGGCGTGCCCCGTGACGTCGCCGACGGCGTAGATCCCCGGCGTCGCGGTGTTCTGCTGCTCGTCGGCGGGGATGAAGCCCCGCTCATCCGCCTCGATGCCCGCCGCTTCCAAGCCGAGGCCGGCAACGTTTCCGGCCCGCCCGACCGCCCAGAGCACGGTGTCGTAGCCGGACAGCCGGCCCGCGGTCGTGAGCAGCGCCACCGTGCCGCCGTCCTCCCGCTCCAGCGCGGTGACGCTGGTATCGGTCAGGAAGCGCGCGCCCGCGCCCTTCATCTCCTGCATCAGCGTCTCGCCCAGCATGCGGTCGAAGCCCGCGACCAGGCGTTTGCCGCGCAGCACCACCGTCACCTCGCTGCCGAGCAGCTGCAGGATGCTGCCGAACTCCGCGGCGACGTAGCCGGCGCCGACGATGGCGACCCGGCGCGGCTGCGCGGCGAGCGTGAACAGTCCATCCGAGGTCAGCCCCAGCCCGGCCCCCGGCAGGTCCGGCACGATGGGGCGGCCGCCGGTGGCGACGACGATATGCCCGGCCGTGAGGCGCCGGCCGTTCGCCTCCACGGTGCGCGCATCCACCAGGCGCCCGCGGCCCTCGATCAGCTCCACGCCCGCTTCGGCGAGACGGCGGCGATAGATCCCCGCGAGCCGGTCCAGGTAGTCTTCGCGGGCGCGCTTGAGCCAGGCCCAGTCCAGCGGCGGCATTGCGGGATCGAAGCCGTAGTCCGGGGCGTCGCGCATCGCGCCGGCGATGTCCGCGGCGTACCAGAGGATCTTCTTGGGCACGCAGCCGCGATGTACGCAGGTGCCGCCCAGCGCCGTGTCCGCCACCAGGGCGCAGCGCGCCCCGTGGCCAGCGGCGCGGATGCTGGTGGCGATCCCGCCACTGCCGCCGCCGATCGTGATCAGGTCGTAATGGTCGCTCATCGCCGCCTGCAGTTGGTTGCGTGCGGCCGCGTGGCCCGGCCGCCGGGGAGGCGCCGCATCATCGGCCGTCCCGGCGAGTAACCGGGAATAAGAGGGGTTTCCGGCGAGCCGGGGTAAATTTTTCCTTGCGTCTTTTCGCCCATGCGGGAAAATTCGTGCTGATGCGGGCGCCGGCCCGGGAACCGATCCGGTCGGCGCGTTTCAGGAACCTTTTTCTCGGCCGGCTTCGCCTCGTCGCATGATGCAACATTCACGACCCGAAGGTAATCCCCTGCTCGATTTCACGGGCCTGCCGCGCTTCGCCTCGATCGAGGCCGGGCATGCCCTGCCCGCCATGGAGTGGCTGCTGGCCGACAATCGCGCGCGCATAGAGGAGCTGCTGGCCCGCGGCGGCGAGCATGGCTGGGAGACCCTGGTGCAGCCGCTGGAAGAGCTGAGCCACCGCCTGAGCCGCGCCTGGTCACCGGTCGCCCATCTCAACGCCGTGGTCAACAACCCCGAGCTGCGCGACGCCTACAACGCCTGCCTCCCGCTGCTCAGCGCCTACATGACCGAGCTGGGCCAGGACGAACGGCTCTATCGCGCCTACCGGTCGATCCGCGACGGGGCCGGTTTCGAGATGCTCGCTGGCCCGCAGCGCAAGCTGATCGAACACGCCCTGCGCGACTTCCGTTTGTCAGGTATCGCGCTGGGCGAGCAGGATCGCGCCCGCTACCGCGAGATCGTCTCCGAGCTCGCCGTGCTGACCTCGCGCTTCGAGCAGAACCTGCTCGACGCCACCAACGGCTGGACGCGCCTGGTGACCGAGCCCGAGCGCCTCGCCGGCCTGCCGGACACGGTGCGCGCGATGGCCGCCCAGGCCGCCGCGCAGCGCGATCTGCAGGGCTGGCTGTTCACGCTCGAATTCCCGTCCTATCTCGCGGTCATGACCCACGCCGACGATCGCGCGCTGCGGCGCGAGATCTACGAGGCCTTCGTGACACGCGCCTCCGACGAAGGCCCCTGCGCCGGGCGCTGGGACAACGGCCCGCTGATGGAGCGCATCCTCGCGCTGCGCCACGAGCAGGCGCGCCTGCTCGGCTTCGCGAACTACGCCGAGCGCTCGCTGGCGACGAAGATGGCGGCCGGCCCGCAGCAGGTGCTCGGCTTCCTCGACGACCTGGCGCAGCGCTCGCTGCCGGTGGCGAGGCGCGAGCTGGGCGAGCTCGAGGCCTACGCGCGAGCGCACCACGGCGTCGAGGTGCTGGAGGCCTGGGACCTGCCGTACTATTCGGAGAAGCTGCGCCAGCACACCTACGACATCTCGCAGGAGAAGCTGCGCGCCTGGTTCCCCGAGGCGCGGGTGCTGGCGGGCATGTTCGAGATCGTGCGCCGCCTGTACGGCGTCACCATCCGCGCCCGCCAAGACGTCGAGACCTGGCACCCCGACGTGCGCTTCTTCGAGATCCACGACGCCGGGGGCGAGCTGCGCGGACAGTTCTACCTCGACCTCTTCGCGCGCCCGAACAAGCGCGGCGGCGCGTGGATGGACGAGTGCATCATCCGCAAGCGCTCGGACGCGGGCGTGGAGACCCCGGTCGCCTACCTGGTGTGCAACTTCTCGCCGCCCGTCGCCGACGGGCCCGCCCTGCTCACGCACGACGAGGTGCTCACGCTGTTCCACGAGTTCGGCCACGGCCTGCATCACATGCTCACGCGCATGGACTACCCCAGCGTCGCCGGCATCCAGGGCGTGCCCTGGGACGCGGTCGAGCTGCCCAGCCAGTTCATGGAGAACTGGTGCTGGCAGCCGGAGGCCATGGCCCTGATCTCCGGCCACTACAAGACCGGCGAGCGCCTGCCCGCCGACGTCTTCGAGCGCCTGCTCGCGGCGCGCAACTTCCAGGCCGGCATGAAGATGCTGCGCCAGATCGAGTTCGCGCTGTTCGACTTCCGCCTGCACCTGGAATACGATCCGGCGCGCGGCGGGCGCGTCTACGAACTGCTCGCCGAGGTCCGCGACCGCGTCGCGGTCGTGCAGCCGCCGCCCTTCAACCGCTTCCCGCACAGCTTCTCGCACATCTTCGCCGGCGGCTATGCGGCGGGCTATTACAGCTACAAGTGGGCCGAGGTGCTGTCGAGCGACGCCTTCTCGCTGTTCGAGGAGAAGGGCCTGTTCGATGCGGAGACCGGGCGGCGCTTCCTCGCCACCGTCCTCGAGCAGGGCGGCTCGCGCGAGCCGATGGAGCTGTTCATCGAGTTCCGCGGCCGCGAGCCGCAGATCGACGCACTACTGCGGCACAGCGGGATTCTCTGAGAGGTTTTCAAAAGGGTCAGACCCTTTTGATCCGCCTTCTCTGATGTGCGCCAATCACCGGTATCAAAAGGGTCTGACCCTTTTGAAAACCGAGGCTATGACCGCGCTTCGCGGTGATTAAAGGATCAGCCCCGGCCGATCAATCAGCGACATGCCGCCCTGGCCCTGGCCGGAGCGGCTGATTTCGATTCCGCTGTTTCTTGATGTGCAGCCTTGCCGCCGCGATGATCAAAAGGGTCTGACCCTTTTGATCATTTCTTGACGTAGAGCGCCTTCCCCGCGCGGCCGAACTCGGCGGCCTTTTCGGCGAGGCCCTGCTCCAGGGCGAGATCGACGTCGGCCAGTCCCTTGTCGCGCGCATAATCGCGCACTTCCTGCGTGATCTTCATCGAGCAGAACTGCGGGCCGCACATGGAGCAGAAGTGCGCGACCTTGTGGCCTTCCTTGGGAAGGGTCTGGTCGTGGTACTCGCGCGCGCGCTCCGGGTCGAGGCCGAGGTTGAACTGGTCCTCCCAGCGGAACTCGAAGCGCGCCTTGGACAGCGCGTTGTCGCGGACCTGCGCGCCGGGGTGCCCCTTGGCGAGGTCGGCGGCGTGCGCGGCGATCTTGTAGGTGATGATGCCCTCGCGCACGTCCTCGCGGTTGGGCAGGCCGAGGTGCTCCTTCGGCGTCACGTAGCACAGCATCGCGGTGCCGTACCAGCCGATCATGGCCGCGCCGATGCCGGAGGTGATGTGGTCGTAGCCCGGCGCGATGTCGGTGGTGAGCGGGCCGAGGGTGTAGAAGGGCGCCTCGCCGCACTCGCGCAGCTGCTTGTCCATGTTCTCCTTGATCATGTGCATCGGCACGTGGCCGGGGCCCTCGATCATGGTCTGCACGTCGTGCTCCCAGGCGATGCGCGTCAGTTCGCCGAGCGTCTCCAGCTCGCCGAACTGCGCCGCATCATTGGCGTCGGCGATCGAGCCCGGCCGCAGCCCGTCTCCCAGCGAGAAGGAGACGTCGTAGGCCTTCATGATCTCGCAGATCTCTTCGAAGTGTGTGTAGAGGAAGTTCTCGCGGTGATGCGCCAGGCACCACTTGGCCATGATCGAGCCGCCGCGCGAGACGATGCCGGTGACGCGCTTCGCCGTCAGCGGGATGTAGGCCAGGCGCACGCCGGCGTGGATGGTGAAGTAGTCCACGCCCTGCTCGGCTTGCTCGATCAGCGTGTCGCGGAAGATCTCCCAGGTGAGGTCCTCGGCGCGGCCGTCGACCTTCTCCAGCGCCTGGTAGATCGGCACCGTGCCGATCGGCACCGGGGAGTTGCGGATGATCCACTCGCGCGTCTCGTGGATGTGCTTGCCGGTGGAGAGGTCCATCACCGTGTCCGCGCCCCAGCGTATGCCCCACACCAGCTTCTCCACTTCCTCGGCGATGGAGGAGGTGACCGCGGAGTTGCCGATGTTGGCGTTGATCTTGACCAGGAAGTTGCGGCCGATGATCACCGGCTCGAGCTCGGGGTGGTTGATGTTCGCCGGGATGATCGCACGTCCGCGCGCGATCTCGTCGCGCACGAACTCGGGCGTGATCTCGCGCGGCGTGGCGGCGCCGAAGGATTCGCCCGGATGCTGGCGGTGCAGGCCCGCCTCGCGGATCTGCTCCTGGCGCATGTTCTCGCGGATGGCGACGAACTCCATCTCCGGCGTGACTATGCCGCGCCGGGCGTAGTGCATCTGCGTGACGTTGCCGCCGGCGCGCGCGCGGAGCGGCATGCGCTGGCGCTTGAAGGTGAAGCCGGAGAGGAGGCCGTCGGCGGCGCGCCTGCGGCCGTACTCCGAGGTGAGCTCGGCGAGGGCCTCGGTGTCGCCGCGATCGGCGATCCACGGCGCGCGCAGCGCGGGCAGGCCCGCGCTCAGGTCGATGCGCGCCGCGGGATCGGTGTAGGGTCCCGAGGTATCGTATATGCGCACCGGCGCATTGGGCTCGGCGCCGCGCTCGCTGCGCGTGTCGCTGAGGCGGACTTCGCGCATCGGCACGCGCAGGTCGGCGCGGCTGCCGGTGACGTGGATCTTGCGCGAATTCGGATAGGGGCGGGTGACCGACTCGTCGAGCCGCGGCACCGCGTCGGGTATCTGTTCGGGAATGACGCTCATCGTCGGACCAAGGGTCTTGGGGGGCCGGCTCCGGCCCGGGGGAACGGTGCGTAATTCAATGAATCTAAGCGATATCCGCTGCCCAATGCAAGCGCGCATCCTTGCCATGCCATGGCAAAACGAATAATCTTTACCGTTCGGTATTCCCCGTATGTAGTGGAGCTCAGCGTGAGAGACGCACGTTTCAACATGATCGAGCAGCAGATACGTCCGTGGGACGTGCTCGATCAGCAGGTGCTGGATCTGATGGCGGAGGTGCCGCGCGTCGACTTCGTCCCGGAGGAATATCGCGGCCTGGCCTACGCGGATCACGCCATCCCCATCGGCCACGGCCAGACGATGATGCACCCCAAGGTGGAAGGGCGCCTGCTGCAGGCCCTCTCCCTGCACCCGACGGACGTGGTGCTCGAGATCGGCACCGGCAGCGGCTATCTCACCGCGCTGATGGCGAAGGCCGCAAGGCACGTCGACAGTGTGGACATCTTCCCCGACTTCAAGGAGCAGGCGGAGGAGAAGCTGGCCCTGTACGGCATACACAATGTCACGCTGGAGGTGGGCGACGCTTCCCAGGGCTGGCGCGGACGCGGCCTGTACGATGCGATCGCGATCTGCGGCTCCCTGCCGGAGCTGCCGGAGGGCTTCCTCCAGTCCCTGAACCGCGGCGGACGCCTGTTCGCGGTGCTCGGCACGCCGCCGGTGATGCAGGCCGTCCTGATGCGCCGCGTCGGCGATGGACAGTGGACGCGGGAGGCACTGTTCGAGACCGATCTTCCCCCGCTGATCAATGCCCCCGTCCGTCCGCGCTTCGTCTTCTGACGGCGCATACCGAGGTTACCGCATGAACAGGCTTGGCAGGATTCTTGTGCGGATGGCTGCGTCCGCGGCGCTGACGTTCGGCGCCGCCGCGCACGCCGCCGATCTGGTCGACATCTTCCGTCTCGCGACGCAGAACGACCCGCAGGTCAGGGCGGCCGAGGCCCAGCGCCTGGCCGAGATCGAGGCGCGGCCGCAGAGCCGCGCGCTGCTGCTGCCCTTCGTCACCTTCGACGCGGCCTACGACCGCATCCACGAGCGCATCAGCGAGGCGAACTTCGGCGTCGGCGGCACCAACAACTACAGCACCACCTCGCTGAGCCTGTCGCTGGTGCAGCCGATCTATCATCGTGAGTATTTCGCCCAGCTGCGCCAGGCCGACGCCATCGTCGGCCGCGCCGACGCGCAGTACTCTGCGGCGGTGCAGGCGCTGATGGTGCGCTCCGCCCAGGCCTACTTCGGCGTGCTCGCGGCGCGCGACATCCTCGAATTCGCGCGCGCCGAGAAGGACTCCATCGGCCGCCAGCTCGAGCAGGCGAAGCAGCGCTTCGACGTCGGGCTGATCGCCATCACCGACGTGCACGTCGCGCAGGCCGCCTTCGATCTGGCGACGGCGCGCGAGATCGAGGCGGCGAATCAGCTGCAGAGCGCCGAGGAGGCGCTGTTCGAGCTCACCGGCGAGTTCATCGGCGAAGTGGAGCCGCTGACCCGCGAGATCCCGCTGGCCTCGCCCGAGCCGGCCGACGTCGAGCAGTGGGTGCGTACGGCGATGGAACAGAACTTCGCCCTGCTCGCCGCCCGCTTCAACGCCGAGTTCGCCGAGGAAGCGGTCGCGCTGCAGCGTTCCGGACACTATCCCACGCTCGACCTGGTCGCCAGCCTGGGCCGCACCGACAGCCAGGACGCGCCGGTGCAGCGCGACGGCGAGGACGCCGTGATCGGCCTGCGCCTGACCGTCCCGCTCTACCAGGGCGGCGCGGTCCGCTCCCGCACGCGCCAGGCCGGCTTCGAGTTCGGCCAGGCCCTGGAACTGGTCGAGGCGCAGCGCCGCGCCACGCTGCGCCAGACGCGAGACGCCTACAACGCCGTCATCGCCGCGGTCAACCGCGTCAACGCGCTCGCCCAGGCCAGGGTCTCCGCGCGCAGCGCGCTGGACGCGACCGAGGCCGGCATGGAGGTCGGCACCCGTACCGCCGTGGAAGTGCTCACCGCGCGCACCGACCTGTTCCGCGCCGAGAGCGACTACGCGCAGGCGCGCTACGACTACCTGCTCAATACCCTCTTTCTGAAGCAGGCCGCGGGCTCCCTGTCGGTCACCGACCTGGAAGAGATCAATCGCTGGCTGGAAGAGTGAACGGAAGGGACGGGTGAAGCGGACGGGCCCTGACAGGGCCCGTTCTGCTTTCGGGGCCTAGGTCCGTCGCCGGATCGTGTCGATGATGCGGCTGGTCGACCGTTCGGGCAGGTAGTCCAGCACCGCGATCCGCCCGCCCTTCGCCGTGACGCAGTCGCCGCCCGCGATGTCCTCGGGGCGGTAGTCCCCGCCCTTGACCAGCACGTCGGGCTGCACCCGGCAGATCAGCCGCTCGGGCGTGTCTTCCGAGAACGGCACCACCCAGTCCACGCCCTGCAGCGCCGCCAGCAGCAGCATGCGGTCCCTGAGCGCGACCACCGGGCGGTCGGCGCCCTTGAGGCGGCGCACCGAGGCGTCGTCGTTGACCGCGACGATGAGGCGATCGCCCAGCGCGCGCGCCTGCTCCAGATAGCCGACGTGGCCGGCGTGCAGGATGTCGAAGCAGCCGTTGGTCATCACGATGGTCTCGCCGCGCGCGCGCGCCCGCGCGACGCGCTCCATCAGCTCGTCCTCCTCGACCACACCCGACTCGATGTGGTCGTGCTCCTGCATCGCCCAGCGCAGCTCGTCCAGGGTCACGCTGGCGGCGCCCAGCTTGCCGACGACGACGCCCGCGGCCAGGTTGGCCAGGGTCGTGGCCTGCTCCAGTCCCGCGCCGCCGGCCCAGGCGGCGGCGAGCACCGCGATCACCGTGTCGCCGGCGCCGGTGACGTCATAGACCTCGCGCGCGCGCGCGGCCAGGTGCAGCGGCGCACATCCCTTGCGGATAAGCGTCATGCCGCGCCCGCTGCGGGTCACCAGCAGGGCGTCCAGGCGCAGCGCGACGCGCAGCCGCTCGCCCTTCTCCGCCAGCTCGGCGTCGCTGCGGCAGGGGCCGACCACGTCCTCGAATTCGCCCTGGTTGGGCGTGATCAGCGTCGCGCCGCGGTAGCGTTCGAAGTCGCGGCCCTTGGGGTCGACCAGCACCGGCTTGCCGAGCCGGCGCGCGATGTCGATGAGCGCCTGCACGCGCGCCAGGGTGCCCTTGCCGTAGTCGGAAAGGACGATGACGTCGGCCTTCTCCGCCAGCGCGGCGAAGTCGCGCTCCAGCGGGGCGGAGTCCGCGCCGGCGAAGTCTTGCTCGAAATCCAGCCGCAGGAGCTGCTGGTGACGGCTCAGCACGCGCAGCTTGGTGATGGTGGTGCGGCCCGGCAGCTGCGCGATGCGGCATTCCACGCCGGCCTGCTCCAGGCGCCGCGACAGCATCTGCGCCGCCTCGTCCGCGCCCGCCATGCCGGCGATCATCGCGCGCGCCTTGAGCGCGGCGATGTTCAGGGCGACGTTGCCGGCGCCGCCGGGGCGCTCCTCCGCGTCCGCCACCGCCACCACCGGCACCGGCGCCTCGGGGGAGATGCGCGAAGTGTCGCCGTGCCAGTACCGGTCCAGCATCAGGTCGCCGGCCACCAGGACGCAGCCCTGGTCGAAGTGGGGGAGGTCGATCTTCATGTCCGCGAACCGCTCCGCGCTTGCGAAAAACTGCCCCGGATCATACCACGCGCGCCCGGTCGTTTGCCGCTCGCGGCGCAGCATACTAGAATGCCCGGGGGCCTGCCGAGCGAAGGACCGGGACGCTCATATCAAACAGGAAAGACCCGACCGGGCGCGGAGCCGCCGATTCCCGAACGGCCCGTCTGCGCGCGCACGCCCGCGCGAGAAGAACCGTACCGCAAAGTGAACGCCGCCGTACCTGCCAAGCACCTGTCCTTCCGCTACCGATGCATGTCCTGCTCGCTCGTCGGCCTGGTCAAGGCCGCGGTGCGGCTGCCCTATCCGCAGGTCCTGCGGGTGGGCGGCATGCTGGGGAACGCGGTCATGCGCCTGTCGGCGCGGCGCGTGCGCATCGCGCGCGTCAATCTCGAACTGTGCTTTCCCGAGCTCAGCGCCGCCGAGCGCGAGGACCTGCTGCGCCGCCACTTCCGCGCGCTCGGCATCGGCGTACTGGAAACGGGCATGGCCTGGTGCCTGCCGGATGAGCGGCTGCGCGGCCTGATCGCGGAGGTCGAGGGCCTGCATCACCTGCAGCAGGCGCGCGCCGCCGGCAAGGGGGTGATCCTGCTCAGCGCCCATCTCACCGCGACCGAGCTCGGCGTACGCCTGCTCAATCTGCTCACGCCCATCCATCCGATGTATCGCGAGCACGAGAATCCCGCGGTGCGGGCGGTGATGCACGGCAGCTTCAAGCCGCATTTCGAGGCCGTGATCCCGCGCGACGACGTGCGCGGCATGCTGCGCTCGCTGCGAAGCGGTCACGCGGTCTGGTACGCGCCGGACCAGAACTACGGCCGGCCCAACCGCATCTTCGCCCCGTTCTTCGGCGTCCCCGCCGCCACCAACGCCGCCACCGGACGCTTCGCGCGCATGGGGGATGCCCTCGTGATACCCTATTTCGCGCACAGGCTGCCCGATGCGCGCGGCTACCGCCTGGAGCTGCTGCCGCCCCTGGACGATTTCCCCGGCGCCAGCGACGAGATCGATACCGCGCGCATCAACGACATCATCGAGGCGCAGATACGCCGCGTGCCCGAGCAGTACCTGTGGGTGCACCGGCGTTTCAAGACCAGACCGAAGGGGGAAGACGACCTCTATGGCCTTTGAGCGGACCCCCACGCGGTGGCGCTGAGCGCCCCGCGCAGCCGGCGCACGCGATGAGCAGCCGCGTCCTCTACCTGCGCCTGCTCGGCTATGTGCGCCCGTACTGGCGCCTGTTCGCGGTGGCGATCGTGGCGATGGTCGTGACCGGGCTCACCGAGCCGGCCATGCCGGCGCTGATCAAGCCGCTGCTCGACAACACCTTCGTCGAGAAGGACCCGGACTGGATCCGCATCATGCCGCTGCTGCTGATCGGCCTGTTCGTGGTGCGCGGCCTCGCCCAGTACGCCGGCACGGTCTCGCTCGCCTGGGTCGCGAACAAGGTCGTGCTCGATCTGCGCGAGCAGATGTACGCCAAGATCATCGAGCTGCCGGCGTCCTACCACGCGGGACGCACGTCCGGCGAGCTGATCTCCAAGCTCAGCTACGACGTCAACCAGGTCACCACCGCCGCCACCAACGCGCTCGTCGTCGCGGTGCGCGACGGGCTCGCGGTGATCGGCCTGCTCGCCTGGATGCTCTACCTCGACTGGCAGCTCGCCCTCGTCTTCCTGCTCATCGCGCCGGCGGTCTCCGTCGTGGTGAGGCTGGTGGCGAAGCGGCTGCGCCGCATGAGCCTGTCGTTGCAGGAGTCCATGGGCAACATGACCCACGTCCTCGACGAGACCATCCGCGGCGGCCGCATGATCAAGATCTATGGCGGACAGCAGCGCCAGCGCGCGCGCTTCCGCGACGTCGCCAACTGGATCCGCGCCTATACGATGAAGACCATCACCGCCTCGGCCGCGAGCGTGCCGGTGGTACAGCTCATCATCGTTATGGCGCTCGCCGCCGTCATCTACGTCACCGCCAGCAACGACGCCATGACCGTGGGCGGCTTCGTCTCCTTCTTCGGCGCCGCGGCGATGCTGTTCTCGCCGATCAAGCGCCTCACGGCCCTCAACGAACAGATCCAGCGCGGCCTCGCCGCCGCGCAGAGCATCTTCCAGCTGCTCGACGAGCCTTCCGAGCGCGACGACGGCAGCCGCGCCGTCGGACGCCTGCAGGGAGAGGTGGAGTTCCGCGACGTCAGCCTGCGCTACGAGGGCGCCGACGCGCCGGTGGTGGACGGCGTGTCCTTCCGCGTCGCCCCGGGCGAGACCGTCGCCCTGGTCGGCGCCTCGGGCGCGGGCAAGTCTTCGCTCGTCAACATGATCCCGCGTTTCTACGTACCGGGCGCGGGACGCATCCTGATCGACGGCATCGACATCCAGGAGATGCGGCTCGCCGACCTGCGCGCCAACATCGCCCTGGT
>OBJA01001406.1_pt1 | contig 16738 bp, 15 predicted proteins | sample 1519751 | NCBI WGS metagenome assembly OBJA01 (sample SAMEA3881238, study PRJEB22517) | soil metagenome | biome: lake sediment; feature: soda lake sediment; material: sediment, water from around vicinity | place: India | collected 2013-12-23 | depth 3 m | reverse complement strand
TTGAGCGGGAGACGGGATTCAAACCCGCGACCCTTAGCTTGGAAGGCTAATGCTCTATCGACTGAGCTACTCCCGCAATTTTTTTGCGCCGCAAACATACAAAATTTTATCAAAAACTACCGACATTTAAAAAGTCTTTCCGAAAATAAAAGTGTAGAATTTACAATTGATTCCCCCGCCAGCCCTTTGCCGGGCCTAAGGAAACCCATTCAGTATCACTACAACTTCTTTCAATTCAGATGTTTCTGAAACGCCCCCAAAAAGGGTGTGCAAATGTAAAAATATTATTTTAAAAATCTAATAATAATGGGCGCAAAATTGATAATTTATTTATTCTTGATCTTTTCCTTGTATTTGTCAAGTTGTTTCTTCATTGCATCAAGTGCCAGATCGGTTGCTTCCTCAAATGTGTCGGCTTCTTTCTTTGAAAACAAATAACCATTGACGGGTAATGAAATTTTAATTTCAGAGACTTTGTTCCTGGGTGTTTCAGGTTTTGATACCCTTAATGTTACTTCAGCATTCAGAATACCATCGAAGAAGGTATCCAGCTTATTCACTTTTTTATTAATGAAATCCAACAGCTTCTGGTCGGCTGTAAAATGTACTGAATTAATTATTACTTCCATAGAAACACATTTTTAGTTACCCCTTGGATGGGCTTGTTTATAAATATGATGCAATTTTTCGAAAGTCGTATGTGTATATATCTGCGTTGCCGAGAGATTTGAATGGCCAAGCAATTCTTTGACAGCATTCAAATCGGCTCCACGGTTCAGCAGATGTGTAGCATACGAATGTCGTAAAACATGAGGGCTCCTTTTCTCCTGTAATGTCACCTTGCCAAGATAACCTGTTACAACCCGGTATACCAGTTTTTCATAAACAGGCATTCCTTTTTCTGTAACCAGCAAACTTTCGGATATAGCGCCTACCTGGGCGTTCCTGATAGTGATATAATCATTCAGAAGCGGATTGATGCTCCTGGGATATGGTATTACCCTTTCCTTGTTCCTTTTCCCCAGAACTTTTATGAGACATTCCTTCATGTCAAAATCCTTTTCCTTAAGTTTTAACAATTCAGCACGCCTTATTCCTGTTCCATACAGAAGGGTGACTATCAGTTTGTCCCTGATTCCAGCAAAATCATTACCAAATAACCCGTCATCCAGCAAGTGGGTAATAGGCTCTTCCTCTATGTATCCGGGCAGTTTTTTCCTGATTTTCGGAAGAATGATATTCACTGCAGGATTAACCCCTATTATTCCTTCTTTCATTAAAAACCTGTAGAAGGATTTTAATGTTGAGATTTTCCTGTTGACCGATTTTGGGGTGTATTGCTGCTCCATCAGGTGGACAATCCAGTTTCTGATCATCTTGCCATCGGCCATATTAACATCAAATACCCCAACCATATTTGTACAAAACTGCACAAATTGATCGAGGTCTTTCTTATAAGCCGCGACCGTATGAGAAGAGGTTCTCTTCTCGTACGTCAGATAATTGATAAACGATTCCTGATAATCCATTAATCTTTTTACACCAGCACCAGGAACCCTCAATTTTCTAGTCTTCCTGACGCTGCAATTTCTCTATGTAAGCAGCTTTTTTTACCTCTTCCCTTCTTTTGATTGAAGGTTTTGTAAACTTCTGCCGCTCCCGCAACTCTTTAATTACGCCTGTTTTTTCAAATTTTCTTTTGAACCTTTTAAGGGCCCTTTCAATATTCTCGCCTTCTTTTACCGGAATTACGATCATTTTCTACTCTGATTAAAAATTGAGGCGCAAATGTAGAAATTATTCCATGCAAATCAAATTTAAATGAAAAAAATCAGATATCCTATCTGCATAAATCCTTTTAATTAATTTTAACGGCATGACAGATATGGCCTGATTTTAACAAAAACTGCCGAATCGAGCAGTCCTCCCTCAAGAACCTGTTTTGCTGAATCAAAGGGTCCATGCTGGCTCCGGTACTTCAGTATAGCCTCCACATGCTGTTTCTCCAGGTATGGATGCCTGATGAGTTCCCGATACCCGTCAAAATTAATCCTTAGCTTCACAATCAATGCCGTATCGGCTGATAAATACCCGCTCACAAGCATGTAAGTTTCTTCCCGTAATCCATATACTTCAAGCAGCTGCTCTTTAGCGTAATATCCACCCAGCAGGTTTCTGTATTTAATAATTCTCGATGCAAAAACAGGTCCTATGCCATATAATGAAGTCAATCCTGCTGAATCAGCAGCGTTCAATTCAATCTTCGGCATGCCAATGGATGCCTCTGACCGCATGGAGATAATTTGAGACTCATCCCCTGCCGGCTCTTTCATTTCAATGGCCCTTTCAGTTCCAAAAGATATCATTTTCAGATTACCCGAAGAGGTCGTCCCGTCAGTTTCTTCTATCCAGATACAGGGCAGTAAGACATGAAAAATACTGTCGTTCATTCCATAAATCTTTCTCAAATCAGCAGATTTTTGAAATTTTCCACCCGCAGCCCTGTACCTCAGGATATTCCTCTTTACAAAATCGGGGACATCAAGACAATCGAGTTTTGATTCGGCTATTGTATTTGGGTCAAATCTGAACAGGGCCTTTGGGACACCAATTTCCTTTTGCTGGTTCCAGTACTCAAAAGATTTCTTTATCTCGGTAAAATCACTTTCGGGGATCAGGTTTACCCGGTCAATGACTATATTGCCCAATATAAGAATGACAATTAAGATTGCAAGTATAATGATGCCTTTCCTGTCATCATGCATGAAAGACAAATAATCATTTCCGATTTGTCTGAAGGATTGTTTCATTGTGGTTTACTTTATTGGCTATAATGCTCAAAAACATGATGTTAAATATAAACAAATGAAACAAAAGAAAGAAATATACCGGCAATTAATTACTGGTGAACAGAAAACTAAACCTCACTACAATTTGATGAGACCAAGCCCCTGAAGGAAAATGAAGGCGATTGCCAGGGGTGCCAGGTATTTGATCACAAACATAAAGAAGGAGAAATAACCTGTTCTGACTTTCCCGTCGTTGGAAAGCTCATTTTTTGCAGAATCACGTCCCAGGAACCATGCTACAAAAAGAACAATAAAAAGTCCGCCAAGGGGGAGCAGTATATTGGCCGATGTAAAGTTCATGAGATTGAAAACAGTAAAGCCAAAAATTGTAAAATCAGACAGGGCGCTGAAAGAAAGAACACTCATGACGCCTAAAACAGATACAGAAAGGGCTGCAAGAATAGTTGCGGCTTTCCGTTTCAGATGAAGTTCTTCAACAAAAAAAGCAACGATAACTTCGAGCACGGAGATAGTGGAAGTAAGCGCAGCAACAGCCAGGAGAAGGAAGAACATGAAAGCAAATACAAACCCTCCGGGCATCTGTTGAAATATATTTGGCAAAGTAATGTATACCAGTCCTTCTCCCGAACTGGGAGCGATATGAAAAGCAAATACAGCCGGAAATATTGCAAGCCCGGCAAGGATTGCAATTACTGTATCGGCAAACGCAACCGATATTGCTGTTACTCCCAGGTTATCCGTTTTTTGGATATAAGATGCATAGGTGATGAGCGTCCCCATGCCAATACTCAATGAAAAGAATGCTTGTCCAAGTGCCTCAAGAATTGTAGAGGTAGTTATTTTTGAGAAATCGGGTTTGAACAGAAAGAGGATACCATTTTTTGCATCAGGCAATGTTACTGACCTGATAACAAGGATAACAAGTAATACAAGTAACAAGGGCATTAAAATTTTTGTATACTTTTCAATACCTTTCTGCACACCAGCCATGATTATTAAAGAAGTAAGGCTCATAAATACAAAAAACCACATAAGGGGCCTCCATGTACCTGAAGTAAAACCAAAGAACATATCGGAAAGTTGCTCTGTTGATTTACCTTCAAAGCCGTTGACAACTGCCTGATAAAGGTATTCAAGGGTCCAGCCGGCTACTGCAGTATAAAACGACAGTATCATAAAGGCGGCAACCACGCCCATCAGCCCAACAAGATACCAGCTCTTCCCCGGGGCAAGTTTCCTGAATGAACCAAAAGCATTTAACTGGGCACGACGCCCAATAATAAATTCAGAGAGCATGACAGGTATCCCGATGGCCAGAACAAAACCCAGATAAATGATAAGAAATGCAGCACCTCCGTTTTCACCGGCCACATAAGGGAAACGCCATATATTACCAAGACCTATGGCAGAACCAGCCGTAGCTGCAATGACACCAAATTTTGAACCGAAGGAGTCGCGATTAGAAGGAATTCCTGCCATAGTTCAGATATTATATTGAACCAATTTAATATTCACAAATCAATACTCTTGCAGCCGCTAAAAATGCAAAAAAAAATTCATTTGAAGTGAGTTCTGTTCAAAAGTTCAATAATTGTTAAAATGGATAACCAATTGCGAAAGAAAAATTGAAGTCATCCCCTCTCAGACTCCGGTGTCCGATAATCCAGCCATTACCAGTTTGCTGTGAGGGATCACGAAGTTTCATCCCCACATCGAGACGGAAAATAAAGTAATTGAAGTCAAACCTGAACCCTGTGCCGGTCCCAAGGGCCAGTTGCTTATAGAACTCATTTACTTTGAATAGTGCCCCCTCACGATTATCCTTTCTGTTGATTGCCCAGATATTACCTGCATCAACAAAGAATGCGCCTTCCATAAAACCAATCAGTTTGAACCTGTATTCAAGGTTAGCCTCCAGTTTAATGTCTGATGATTGATTGGGGTAGGCATTTTCAGGGCCACGGTAGGTGCCTGGGCCCAGAGAACGCACCTGCCACGCTCTTATACCATTGGCTCCACCTGTAAAATATTTCTTCTCAAACGGCAGTACGTCTGAATTACCGTATGGAAAAGCAACACCAGCAAAGGCTCTTCCAACAATGGCATTGTACTTGTCGATGATGTACCCATACCTCAGCTCAATATCTGATTTCACATATTGAGCAAAGCGTGTATTCAACACCTTGTAAAACTCTGCGTTGGGGAGTCCGGTAGTGTCGATGACTGTTGTAAGGGGCCTGCTGACAACCTGTGACAACAGGTATGGAATATTGCCGGCCGATTCAACATTAAATCTCAAATACCTGTAATTCTGTAATACCCCAGGCCTGTGATTATTGTAAATAAATGAATAGTTAGTGGCAAAGATCAGGTGATCGGTAAAGCTGCTTTTGATATATAGATCACGAATCAGTTCGATAAAACCAGGATCGAACTGGTACAAATGCACCAGGTTAAAATCAAGCAGGTTCCACATATGCCTTCTGTTGGGGGAGGTCATCCATTCATAACCAAACCTGAAATTGGAAATGGTTCTTGTATATTCAGGCCTCCTCTGAAAATTATATCCAGTAGAGAAAACAGTTCTTGGCAGATAGTCTTTGAATGCAGTTACAAACAGGGATGGACCCAGTATTTTGGGAAAAGTAAGACTTAGCTCTGTTCCGAGCTCGCGCGTATTGAAATATTCAGTCACTTCATTCACTACCCTTTGCTGGCGTTCCATGGCACCTTTGACATTCATCTGTAACACTTCAGCTCCCCTGAACATATTACGGTGCCTGTAGTTGATGTTCCCGGCCACGCCCATATTCCCTGAAGTATTGGTTCCCTCAACATCAAATGAAAAAGCCTGTTTATTCAGTGGCGCCAGGCGTATGTGGGAATCCATGAGATTGGAATCGGGATACTGGGCCGATGGACTGAATTGAATATCGATAAAGCGAAACTGCCGTAACCGGTTAAAGGCATCAAATGTATGACGGGCATCATCAAGCCGGTATAACGACCCGCTTTGCATCTGGAGCAGGTTATTGAACAGGCTCTGCCTGTACCTGTGATCTTTCCCCAGATACATCGTATGGTTCTTCCATGTAATGGTGTCGGTAAACTGTCCTGAACCTGAAAATTCGGAAGATGCAGAAATTGTACCTGGCAATACAGAAATATAAAAATTGTCAAGAAACTGTGGCTCGAACCTTCTTGAATCCTCCTTTCCCGGAGACATGCCAACAAACATGTCGAGAATGATTTCCCTTTCATACAAGGTGCTGTCGGCCAAGTAACTTACTTCATCGGCAGTAAAATAATAATAACCCTCATTCTTAAAAAGATTGACTATCCTTGCCCGCTGTTTTTCCAGCAGGTTAAAATCAAAAGGCGTATTAATGCTGATGAAGGACTTTGCGGAATCATTAAAAAAAATGTTTTGAAGGGTGGTATCTCCAAAATGATATTTAATCTCCCTTATCCTGTATTGTTCACCCGTAGTGATTTTATACCTGACGTTGGCTTTTTGTTTATTTTCCTTCAGAACAATTTCATGTTCAACATTTGCCCTGAAAAATCCCCTGTTCCCAAGATATTGCCTGATACGATCCTTTGAAGCAGTCACAAGTGCATCATCAAATATCTCAGGTGGTTCTCCAATTCTTTTTAGCCAGCCGCCTGTTTTTTCCTTTGATGAAAGGTTATATAGCCATAAATGAAATTTCAGGAATCCAAGAATCTTGTAATTCTCCTTCTGCCTGATGTGCATCTTCACTTCATCCTTGCCAACAGATGAGTTATCGACATGCACATCCACCCTGTTAAGGAGATATTGATCCTCTGGCACAAATTTCACCGGGGCACAAGCAACCAGAAAAACCATACCTGCCAGAATCAACCATTTCCCAAACGAGTTGAGCGGAAATATCCTTTTTTTGACCAATGGCTTCAAATTTAATTTCAGGCAAAAATAATCAACACTTTTACATGGAAACAGTAAATTTGAAACATTATTGTTAAAGGCATTTCTTCATTTTCATGATTGGAAAAAACAAAATAAAACAGGTAAAATCTCTGAATGACAAAAAATATCGCCTGAGGGAGCAATTGTTTCTTGTTGAAGGAGATAAAATTGTCACAGAAGTACTTCAGTCACCTTTAGAGGTTACAGAACTTTATGCTACAGATAAATTCTTAAACGAGTATTCCGCACTTGTTCAAAGTGCATCAAAAGTAATTGCAGCAGGCAGTGATGAAATCAGGAAATTAAGCCTGCAGAAACAACCCCAGTCGAGCCTTGCGCTATGTGCCCTGCCAAAGGCATCAGGCCTGCCTGGACAACTTGACGGGTACTCCTTCTATCTCGACGGGATACAGGATCCCGGAAACCTGGGGACCATTATACGTACCTGTGACTGGTTTGGCATTAAAAATTTATTTTGCTCTCCCGACACAGCCGATGTATTCAATCCAAAAGTCATCCAGTCCAGCATGGGCTCATTCTGCAGAATTCTGCCTGTTTATACGCCATTTGATGCTGTAGCCATGCTGGCTGAGAAATTCAAAATTCCCCTTCTTGGAACTTTCATGGAAGGTGAATCTATTTATTCTTACAATTTCCAGCAGGGTGGAATTATAGTACTTGGAAACGAAGGCAGAGGAATCCGTGAACAGGTAGCAACAAAAACAGCCACCAGACTTACAATACCTTCTTTCAGCAACAGTGACAGCAAGGCCGAATCGCTGAATGTGGCGGTAACGGCAGGTGTACTATGCAGTGAGATCAGAAGGAGGATTATTATTCGAAATGAAAACTTAAGGTGAAAATATTTGAACGCAGATTCCTGATTGCATGCGTATAGTATTTTCTCTGGTTGCCTACAGGTGGAATGTCGCGTTGGTTATTCAGGCCCAGGCTTACTTTTGCTTCAACCGAAAAGCGGAAGAACGTAAAGTAATGATCCCATCCTGCTCCCAACTCAGCATATACAGAACCATTTTTCAGCTTTACCAGGTCCTCTTTTCCTGTACGGTTGATATTGTACCTGTAGGCAGGCCCGAAAACAATATAAGGCCTGTCATTATTAATGCGTCTTGCTTTATATTTTATCAGTAAAGGAAAGTCGAGAAAGGTTGACTTAATTGAATAGAATTGTGTTTCTCCTAAAAAATCAAGATCTCTCACAGGCACATTATAGGTAAGCTGTCGTTCGCCGAAAGACAGGCCTGGCAGGAATCGCAAGTCCATGTCCCTGTTAATGCGCAGGCTTGATATGATTCCCACTGTAAATCCCGGTATCAGGGTTGCAACATCAGCCCTTACGTAATCACCTTCAAAAATACCATAAGGCCTGTTTTCCTCAGGATCAAATTCAGGATTGGATCCAATGGGGTTGAAATGATCAATGGCAAAATCAAGCGTATTCAATCCAAGTGTAAATCCAAAATGAATCAGCTTGTCATCGAAAGTTGTCATATGGTTTACCTTTTGCTTCTGTGCCATGAGCGACAGGAAGATAAAACAAAACAGGACAGATGTAAGTATTCTTTTCACCTTTGATTATTCAATCAATACAAAACTCAAACAAATAAAATGATTATTTATTGTATTTAATATCAATTATCTGGTTTTTGTGCTTTATAAATTGTTGCGATACCAAAAGTTAAGGGTCTATATATACAATCCCGGAATCCTGTCTCCTTCAGTATTGCAGTAAAGTCGGTGCCATCAGGGAACTCCATCACCGATTCGGGCAGGTAAGAATATGCCCTGCTGCTTTTGGAAACAATCCTACCCAGCCATGGAAGCAGTTTCAGGAAATAAAAGAAGTACAGTCTCCTGAAAAGTTTGTTTCGCGGAGTTGAAAATTCAAGGATAATTAAAACGCCTCCAGCGTTCAGCACCCGATAGATTTCTGCAAGACCCTTTTCAAGATTCTCAAAATTTCTGACACCGAATCCTGCAATTGCAGCATCAAAAGTATTGGCGGCAAAAGGCAGCGCTTCAGAATCAGCTTTCTGAAGCTCAATGAGCCCAGTCAGCTTTTTATTTTCAATTTTCCTCCTCCCTATCTCCAGCATACCTTCCGACAGATCGATACCAATGATAGTTTCTGGCTGAAGTTTAGCAGCCGCCACTGCAAAATCGGCAGTTCCGGTAGCTACATCCAAAACGGTTTTGGGTGAGTACGGCCGAAGCAGGTTTATTGCTTTCCGTCTCCAGGTTTTATCGATGTTCAGCGAAAGAAGATGATTCAGAAAATCATACCGGGGGGAGATTTCATCGAACATCTCCTCCACCTGGTTTTTTTTGCTTAATCCTGAACGGGTATCGGGAACTGCTGACATAACAGGCGATCAATAACCGTATGAATCAGGCTGAAGGAGTCATCTTGTCGATATACCCCAGCGATTTGTCGTCAATTCTGACTTCCCCTTTTGTAATGTGCCCCAATGTAAAGAAGGGGTATTTTCTTTCGGTCATGAAATCAACAAACTCATCTTCCTTTTCAGGAGCCACCTCAAGCAGTATTCTGCCCATTGCTTCTCCAAACAGGAAAGAGTCAATACGGGTTTCAGCATCAGTTGTAATATCAAATCCCAAACCATTGGGAATAGCAGCCCGCAGAAGCGTAAAGAACAATCCCCCTTTGCTCACCGGACTGGCGCTCCTTAATATGTTTAACTCATTCAATTCGCGCAGGGCGTTCTGAATTTTAAGTTCATCCTCGATAGAGAATACCGGAAGCGGAGAATCAGCAACTCCATGATAGAACTCAAGATACTCTGATGAGCCAATATCATCAACAGAATGTCCCATCATAAAGATATTGCCTCCCTTTGCCTTGAAAGCATGTGTTGTAAGCTTGTTCCTGTCTTCCACCTTGCCCAGCATACTGATTATCAGCGTTGCCGGTGCAGGCCCGTGACCAGTAAAATGGTCAAACCGTATCTTCTTATCTGATATCTTCAGGTTAAACTTTTCTGCTGCATGTTCAAGTCCGTATTTTGCTCCCGAAGCAATATAGTTCCCGTTGGGATCGGCAAAATTAATATGGTAGAGAAAAGCACTGATTGCAACAGGGTTGGCACCCATACACAGCATTTTGCGGGTTGCCCTCGAAATAAGAATTTCTGTTGCCTTCTTAGGATCATTCTCCAAATGATGATGAAATGCATGGGTACTGATAGCCATGCTGGATCCTGTGTCTCCTATATCAAAGAATCCTATTTCCTGGTTATCACCATCACCTATCGAATCGGGTGAAATATCCCTGAAGTCATTAAAATAATTAATACTTGAAAGATTGGGATTAACCATCAGGGAAAAAATAACTTCTTCAATATCGGTTGGCTCCGGAATAGAATTGATAGTAAACTCCTTTTCCTGTTGCAATGTTTCTTTCATCCTTATATATTTTTCAATTAACCTTGTCTGAACTCACTGCCGGGAACCAGCTTCAATAAAGCATTCATGGTATATTATCATCAGCTTTATCACTCCGGGCAGTTAATTTAATTTTATCAAAGCAAAAGCAAAGGTAATTAAGTAAGTGATTTATCCAAAAGCAACGCTTTTTTTTTACCTTCGGGGAAGGAAGTTAATAAATGAATTAGAACATTGCTTTCAGGGAGTTGAGGAGTCACAGGAATCTCAGTTGCTCTTTAAAAAAACCAGAGAGGATACTTTACAAACAAATCGAATCATGAAAAAGACAGTATTAATTACAGGAGCGACATCGGGAATTGGTGAAGCGTCAGCCAGCATACTTGCATCCAACGGGTTCAACCTCATTCTTACAGGCCGGCGCCTCGACAGGCTAAAGGCCTTAAAAGCCCGGCTGGAGGATGAAACTCCTGCATCGGTTCTGACCCTTCATTTTGATATCAGAGACAGGATTGCCACCGAAGAAGCATTCAGAAGTATACCTGAAAATTGGCAACAAATTGATGTCCTCATCAACAATGCGGGGCTTGCTGTTGGACTCAGCAGCATTGATAATGGTGACACTGACGACTGGGAAAGGATGATTGATACCAATGTGAAGGGATTGCTTTACATGACAAGAATTGTTTCCAGGGGAATGATTAAAAGAGGGGAAGGCCACATCGTCAATATATCATCGATAGCGGGAAGGGAAACCTACCCGATGGGGAATGTATACTGCGCATCCAAACATGCCGTACAGGCGCTCACAAAGGGCATGCGCCTCGATTTTCTCCAGTATGGGATAAAAGTCACTTCAGTATGCCCGGGAGCAGTAGATACGGAATTTTCACTGGTAAGATTTAAAGGTGATGAGCAGCGGGCAAGAAAAGTGTATGAAGGTTTCACGCCACTCTTTGCACAGGATGTTGCAGAAACAATTCTTTTTGTTGTAACGAGGCCCAGACATGTCAACATCGACGACATCCTGGTAATGCCGGCTGACCAGGCCTACTCCCGTGACTTTAACCGTACCCTGAAAGAGTAAACCGGTGAATGTTTTTTTTGAATTAATGAACCGTAATTTCACCACAGCATCTAACTTTGCATTGTTTACAAGAAAAAAATGTCAAAAGCAATTGTTATCACACCGGTTAAAGATTCCCCTTCGACAACGGCACAGACTATTGAAGCCATTTGCAGGTCGGAGGCTGATGTTGAATATTATGTATTTAATGATTTCAGCAACCATGAAACAAAAGAACTGCTGTTGCAGTTAAGCAACAAATACGGATTTCATCTTATACATCTGGAAGATTTAACCGATACTCCCCCTCCAAACTACAAACTGGTTTTGCAGGAAGCACAAAAAATGGCGGTTGAACAACACAAACCGCTGATAATTATTGAATCGGATGTGATTATTAAGCCTCATACAATTGATTCGCTTGTCGGGCTTTCAGAAAATCTTTTCAAACCGGGCCTGATAGGTGCAATCACAACTGATGAGGAGGGAAACTACAATTTCCCCTATAATTATGAAAAGATAAAAAACAACCATATCAGCGATACCTCCCACAGCCTTAGTTTTTGCTGCACATTACTCACGGTGCCTTTTCTGCAGGCATATCCCTTCGAATCACTCTCACATAAAAAGGACTGGTTTGATGTAACCATCAGCAGGCAGGCGAAAAAGCAGGGATTTCATAACTATCTTGCAAAAAGCCTTGAAGTCATTCACCTGCCACACTCCAGCCGTCCGTGGAAAAATTTAAAATACAGCAATCCGATTCTGTATTACCTGAAGAAGCTGCTTTACAAACGTGACCGGATATAATGCAGCACATAGATAAATACAGGCAATTTAATATACTGGCTCATATTATATTCTGGCTGGGCAGCATGATATTTATGCTGTTCTTTTTCTATTACAATGAAAACGTAATCCATCTCGACCTGTCGATTCTTTCCAAAGCATTCATTATCAATCTGGGTTTTGCCATAGCTGTATATACCAACCTGTATTTTCTGATTCCACGTTACCTGAAACAGAAAAACTACATTTTCTATATATTCTGGCTGGTTGTGCTTCTGACCTTTACAGGAATCTTTATTCAGCTGTTATTGATTTTCCCCTTACGCAATGTTTTGACATCAGGGACCAGGTTCAGATCATTCGATCCTGACCTTCATGCAGCTTACTTCTTTGCTACACTGGTATATGTTGCATTTACATCTTTTGTAAAATTCATTAAGGACTGGTTTGCACTGCAGGATCTGAACCTGAAACTGGCAATTATTGAGCAGCAGAAACTGGAAGCTGAACTTAAAACCCTGAAAGGGCAGCTGAATCCGCATTTCCTGTTTAACTCGCTGAACAATATTTATTCACTTTCACTTGTTCAGTCCGAAAAAGTACCTGCCCTTATTCTTACACTGGCCGACCTGATGCGTCATATCATATATGAATCAAGGGAAAAATATATCCCGCTTGAGAAGGAAATTGAATTCGTGAACAATTTCATTGAATTGCAAAGAATAAGAACATCAGACAATATACAAATCAAATATGAAACCAAAGGAAGTATACCTTCCGCACTGATTGCTCCCCTGTTGTTTGAACCATTTATTGATAATGCATTTAAGCACGGATTGCCAAAGATGGACGTCAGGGATTATATACATATTCTGTTTGATTTTGAGAAACCCGACTGGCTTTACTTCAGTATATCAAACAACTATGAGGCTATTGACATGCCTTATAAAAAAGATAGCGGCATTGGAATCGCCAATGTCAGGCAACGGCTACAATATCTCTATGAACCTGATGACTACAGGTTGGAAATATTGCACCAGGATAACGTTCATTCGGTTCACCTTTATTTAAAACTGAAATAAAATGAAAGTAAATGCACTGATAGTTGATGACGAGCCACTGGCACAAAATGTAATTGAGCAATTTGCCGCCAAACTGCCAAACCTTGTCATTGCAGGAAAATGTAATGACGCCATCTGTGCCCATGACTGGCTTGCAGAAAATCATGCCGACCTGATATTTCTTGATATAAATATGCCCAGGCTTTCAGGGATTTCATTTTTAAAAACACTGAAGGATGCCCCCATGATCATTCTTACAACGGCTTATTCTGAATTTGCCCTTGAAGGGTTTGAGCATGATGTGCTCGATTACCTGAAGAAACCTTTTTCCTTTGAAAGGTTTTGCAAGGCATATTATAAGGCCGAAAAGCTACTTCAGCTTAAGGAGGCTGCCAATAAGGCATCAATTCCTCAGGCAGAAGAGAAAAAGCCGTATATGTTTATCAGGTCAAACAAAAAAACCTATAAGGTTAATTTCTCAGAGATAAATTATGTTGAAGGACTGGGCGATTACATTCAGATACATCTGGTTAATCAGAAAATCATTACCAACCTTTCAATGAAGAAAATGATGGATATGTTGCCGGAGAAAGATTTCTACCGTATCCATAAATCGTATATCATATCGCTTTCCAGGCTTGAACTGGTGGAAGGGAATACAGTTATTGTGGATAAAAAAAGGTTGCCTGTCGGAAACAACTACCGTCAGCAGTTTATGGAATTTATGAATATCAACCAGTAAATCATTGCAGGAAGCCCTGCGACTTTAATGTATCAAGCATTTTGACAGAAAAGAATTCATTGTCAGGTTTCTTATATCGTACATCTGTAAAAACCTGTGCAAGGGTTTCCTTTTGATTATCTGCCACAAATTTTTTCATCTCCTCCAGATTCTCCTTGTAATAATACAATTCCCTTATCTGAACTTCATTATAATCGTGATATGATTCATAATGCACAACCCCATTAAGAGGTATCCTGTCAGTTAAGTCAGGAATGATGTCAGGATAGCCCATGGCAACGGTTGTAACGGGAAATGTCAGTGAGGGAAGATTCAGCAATTCAATAATCTCTTTGGCATTGTATGTGGTGGTACCGAGGTAGCAGATTCCCAAACCATGGCTTTCAGCTGCAATGCAAACATTCTGTGCAACTAGCAGCGCATCGATTGCTGCAGTAAAAAATGACTGGAAATTATTAAATCCGGGTTCAGCATGATTATTCAAGCACCACTTTGAGAAGCGGTTAAAATCGGCTACAAAGGTTATCAGAACAGGAGCATCAATGACCACCTTCTGGTTGAAATGAAGAGGAGCAAGTGCCTTCTTACGCTCTGCATCCATTGTAACGACCATGCTGTAGGTCTGCATATTCCCGGTAGTGGATGCTCTGGTACCCGAATAGAGAATATTCTCGAGCAGGTTTTGATCTACGACCCTTGATGTGAATTTCCTGATGGTAACATGCCTGTTTAATAATTCCATACATCCTTACTTTAATATGCCACTAAATTAATCATTTGAAGAATAACAGCACCCTGTAAGTTAACATACATTCATAAAAAAAGGGGAAGCAGCAGCCTCCCCCTTTTTAATCAATCAATTCGGTATTACCTTTTAACAATCCTTTCTGATTTGACCATTCCGTCTTCAGTAAATAAACTGATTACGTAAACGCCGCTAACCAGACTACCAGTACGTATTTCACGGCCCGGGAACTCAACATCCATTACCCTTTGACCGGCAATGTTTGTAACAAGAACCCTGGTAAGTTTATCGTGATTATCAATGCTAATCCTATCGTTGAACGGATTCGGATAAACTTTGAATTCAACTGATTTGAAATCAGGTGCGCTAGTTTCAATGGTGATATCATAAATATCAGCAGCCATCCTTGGTGCCAATGTGTATGACAATCCGTTTACAATACCTGTGACATTATAGTAATGATCGGCAACCAGTGTAAATTCATACAGCCAGCTGTTTACATTTACATTATCGGTAGTTTGATAGTAGAGTGTCCAATTGCTGCCTGATGAAGTTGCGCGGGCACCGTTAACCTGTACCAGAACACTTTCGTATTTTTCATCTTCAACAGCCGATGGTGTGCTTACAACAACCGGAACAATTGCAACAGTGCCGGTGACAGCTGTAACTGATGTAGCAAGTATAGTAGTCACTTCAGCAACTTCAGCAACAGTACCAACTACTTTTACACCACCACCAACTGTAAGTTCAGCAGTATTTTCATAAGAAACCATAACACCGCTCCATGCTGCACTTGCATCCTGCATGAAGAATCCTTTACCGGCAACAACTCCAGTTACGGTACCAGTTACTTCAACAACATCATCAACCCATGGTGATGCGGCTGCTTCACCCTGAACTTCAGCAATTGTCAAAGGTCTTGGAACTTCTACTACGGTAACAACAAGTGTCCTTTCACATGTTCCGTATGTGTAAACAAATTCGTGTGTACCAACTTCGAGTACAGTATCAACACCAGCTTCAGCATCAACAAAATCAGTATCGTATCCGATGAATGTTTCAACTGTAACTTCACGTGTTACATAGTTACCTTCAACAACAACTGTTTCTTCAACTACACACATGTGAGCATCCATTACTTTCACTACATGAGTACCGACACCCAGTGTAACAGCTGCATTTGCTTCAACAACTTCATCATTAACCATTACAACGTATGGTTTAACACCACCGGTAATGCTGGATACTTTAACTGAAGCTGAACACTCAGCTGCGTCAGAAACCTGATAGTTCATTGCTAAAGCATGCTGTACAGGAACAAAAGTTTTGAATACAACTTCTGAAATACAACCGTTTTCATCTTTAACCTGGAAGTTGTAGTGACCGTCGCTTGCATTGTCGTCACCGAAAGTTAATTCAGTTGTGAACATATGTGTTCCGGCACCATTAAACTTCACCCATGAACTCCAAGTACCTCCAGTTGTACCTACAACTTTCTGGTAGCGGATGAACAGGTCGCGGCCTGCTTCTGCAGTAGCGGTAACAAGTACCTGTGGTTTTGCAGCACCGAAACAGCTGCGGTCTTCAACTGCTGCGATTACAACAGGTGCAACCTGCTGAATATTAACAGTAGCTTCAGTTACACAACCGTTGGCATCTTTAACCTGAACAGTGAAGATATTGCCAATCTGTACAAGGAATGCGCTTGCAGCACCCTGCCATTTTGTATGAACAGCACCATTTTTCAACAATTGGTATTCGTATGGAGCAGTGCCTCCATCTACTGTAGCTTCAATCCAGCCTTCAACTGCATCGGAGCAGGTGAAAGAACCGGCTGATTTAATCAATTCAACTGACAGCTGTTTTGGCTCACCAATAACAATTGTACGTTCAGCTGAAGTACAGCCATTTTCATCAATTATAGTAACTGTAAAGCCATCTTTATCACTTGCCGGAACGCCAGCCAGGGTAAAATCAGCAGCTTTCAGCATAGCAGCTTTAAAAATTGGAGCACTTAAAGAATAAACAGAATCAACTACTTCACCGGCAGCGCTTAAACCAGCTACGTGAGCTTTATAAACACCTGAACCGCCTGTGATTTCAAAGCTGATTGTTCCATCCCATTCACCAAAACATGTTGGCTGGGTATG
>OBJA01001405.1_pt1 | contig 16761 bp, 15 predicted proteins | sample 1519751 | NCBI WGS metagenome assembly OBJA01 (sample SAMEA3881238, study PRJEB22517) | soil metagenome | biome: lake sediment; feature: soda lake sediment; material: sediment, water from around vicinity | place: India | collected 2013-12-23 | depth 3 m | reverse complement strand
CTGTTACATTGCTAAACAGTTGGGATGCATAAAATACCCCAATAGCACTTATCAAAAGCAAGCTTATGATAATCAACATATCGATCAATTGATTTGTTTTTTTCATATTATATCTATCTATTTAATATCATACATTTTTAGATATCAAACAAATATTCTAAAGCTTTTGTGTAGTCCCTCACAAAAGACATCAGAACTCCTTTTTTAATTTATTTTAGAGACTATGTGATTGATTAACATCATGCAAAAATCAAATGCTTTAAAAAAACAATGAGAGTATAATCGTCGCTCCAACCATCATAACATTCGTGAAACTATGCATAATCATCGGATAAATGACACTTTTCGACTTCACATAGCAATCTCCATAAAAATAACCCAATACGATTGCATATCCTACTTGAAAGGTTGAATATGACATTGAAAACGGGTTAAATGAAAATGATATATGTGCAATACCAAAAACGATTGCTGAAAATAAGACAGCATAACTGATATGCCTATTTAATCTTTTATTCGAGATAAGGAATGTAAAAACACCTATAGAAAATGCTCTAAAAATAAACTCTTCTGATGGTCCTGATAAAAGTAATTGAAAACCTAAATAGCCCGCAATATTTCTAATGTTTAAAGGATAGTGAAATGGTTCAAATGCGCCTAATAAAAGTGTCATAGCATAAGCAACAATAACGTAGAGTGTAAAAATCATTGCAAACTTCTTTAAATACTTAATTCCTTCTTTTTTGTCACCTAATCCAAGATGAAACTTAACTTTAAAAAATTTAATAAAAACAACCATAACTAACATGATTAAAATGGCTTGAACGACGTGGTGTAAGCTTATCCACATAAAAGCACCATCTGGATCAATTGACTGATAGTCAAATAAATCAGCAATCCAACCTCCAACTCTTGGAGCAATCAGCAACATGAAAGTAAGTAATAATCCAAATATAATTTTCATAAAAATTTTCATGTCCTCTTCCTTCTTTCGTTAAGATAATGATTCAATGTTTAAATCTTCTAAAAATGATTTCCAAAACCGATCTAAGAAAGCATAATTAACATCATATTTTCTTTTCTTTTCAGAACTTAGCACAATAATTTCAAAAGTAACAAATGCGCTCATGTGATAAGAAACCGTTGCACTTGATACTTGCAAAATCTCTGCTATTTTTTTAGTTGATGTTTCTCCTGAAGCGATTAAGCATAATGCCTGATACCTTGTCTTATCACTCAATATTTTAAATATCTGAACGCGTCTTTCTATCTCATTATCTCTCATCATGTGAAGATATTTGAAACCTTGAGCCATGCGAATCCCCCATATGGTAGACGGCTGATTTAATCGATCTCTAATCGTCACTTGGTAAGGATTTGAAATTGAAATATAGATTGTCTTTAATGCTTCATCAAGATATGTTTCTGGTATCATATGATTCGTTAACGTTTGAAAAGACGACATGCCTGCATCAAGCGTTTTTGTTAACATTTTTTTCACATCTTCAATCTCATTTGCTTTTTGGTTAAGATATGCATCATAAATGTGTTTTATATTTTTTATGAGTATTTGATGTCTTTCAATAGCATGATATGGTTTATTTAGGTGCATCAATAAATGCCATCGATAGTTTTCTTCTATACGTATCTCTTTTAAGTATGTTATAAACTCATTTTGGTTATTTAAAAATGCTTTTGTTTTAGCATGCAAATCATCATCACTTAATTGATGATCATCTTCATCAATTTTCAAAATAGCTTGATATAATTTAGCTTGAATCTCACTTTCTTGCATACTTAGCAAATGCGTGTAGTAATCAATAATAGATACATCGTCATCAATTGGAAAAGCTGTTTCTATTAATGAGCTAAAATCATAAGCACCTAGTTCATCGTTTGCATAAAATGTCTCAATATCGGTCTCAAACGGTTTAAGTAAGTCTTTAATTTTTAAAACATCAGCTAAGTATTCAGAGTCTTTTTCTAAAACCATATGAAACAACGAAAGTGGGTCATCACTCTTATCTTTAATAAAATACGTGCGAGGAAAGTCTAATAGATCACGCGCATACGCATAGATTATTTTACATTTAGTTTTCATAACTCAATTCTCCTTTATGTATGACTGGATTTTCAGTCTTTATCGATCCAAGTAATGTGTTTTTAAAGATTAGTAGTGTAATAAGTACGATTAATCCCCCGATAATGATCGTATAAAATGCAGGAAGATAATCAAACATTAATCCAAAAAGTATTTGCCCAACTGGTATAGCAACAGTCACGAGTAAATTCATGGTTGTTGAGACACGCCCCATTAAATGAAGTGGTACAGTTTGTGAAAATAGTGTGCCAATGGAAACATTAATGATACTAATATTAATACCTAATAAAAGACCTAAAACTAAGAGTACAATATATGGCGTTTGTAGTGATTCAAACATTGAAAATATGTAAACATTAAATAATATCGCTATGAAGATTAATACAAGGGTTAAAGTAAATAAACTTGTTAAGCAGACGTTTGTTATCTTTTTCTTTTTAAGAAGATTTGCTGAGATGATTGGACCGAGTATCATTGCAAACATAATAACGGATTGAAATAGACCATATTGGAACTCACTCGCTTTTAGATGATCAACAATCAATACAAGTAGTCCCACACTAAATATTGGAGCAAACACAAAGTTGACAACGATAGCGATAAAGATCATGGTTCTGATAAACTTGTTTTCTTTGATGACAGTAAGTCCTTCTTTAAAATCTTCATAAAACATTTTGGTGCTTATTTTTTCTGGTTTTTTATGCGTCGCAGGCACAAACATAAAGATTTCAAGAATACCCGTTAAAAGAAAACTCAGACCATTAACTACTAAAATGATGAAAAGTCCTAAAAAGCCATAAAGTGCTGCACCTAAAATAGGTGCGACTAATTGCGCTAGACTTAAAATTAAACTTGTAAGGCTGATTGCTTGTGGTAATTCTTCTTTTGATACAATACTTGGTACGATTGCACTAGATGCAGCACCATAAAATATTTCAGTTATTTCAAGCATAACAACTAAAACAAATATAATAGCAATACTCAATCCTCCATTTAGTAGAAAGATTAGAGCAAACACACTTAAAAGTATACCATTTAAAACATCAAGTCTGACAATCATTTTTTTCCGATCAAACCAATCACCAAACACACCTGCAAAAGGAGAGAGTATGAGTCTTGGTAATATAGATATAGAAAGCATCGCAGCAAATATGGTTGCAGAACCTGTTTTGGCATACACGTATAATGATAGAGCGAACTGTTGAAGGTTGCTGCCTATGACACTTATAAACTTACCTATAATAAATATTCTAAAATCTTTTTTCTTTAACAAAGATAAACGCATATAGTGACCTCTTTTTCTTAATTATAGGTCCATTATATCATATATTTATCTATTTTCAACACATAATTAGACATATATCTAATTTTTATACAATTGTCTAATCTCATAGTTGGGTTTGAAAAGCATTGTTTTGGATTAATTATGTTAGTTTTGGGTATGAGAATTGTAAATATTAATGTGGTTATTGCTTCTTCTATTTTAAAAATGCGTTTAAACCATAAACTCCTAGTTTTTTTTCTATACTGTGGTTTTAAATGAAATCATCATGTTCTAAATGTCATTTTGCAATCTAAGATTTTGTTATGTGAACCCATTCGTTAATTTTGATGTATCTATTTTTTTCATTTTCTAAATAGTCTTGCAGTCTTGATATTTATTTGATTAAAAAAGTGCGTATAGCCGTGTTTTTCACTCAATACGCACTTATAAATTATTATTATTGATAAAAATACATAATCACGTTTATGTCATATATTAATACATAGGTGTATTAGGCATTGATACTTCTTTTTCTTTAATCTCAACAACAGCTGCTTCTGATGTAATCATAAGGGCTCCAATACTTGAAGCATTTAATATGGCATTACGCGTTACTTTAGTAGGATCAATAATACCTTCCTTCATCATATTTACCCATTTTCCCTCTTTTGCATCAAAACCATAATCTTTATCTTGTTTACGCTGTTCTTCTAGTATTTCTTGACCATCATATCCAGCATTTTCTGCAATTTGATAAAGCGGTTGAGATAATGAATCTAGAACGGCTAAAATACCTTTATAAATATCAATGTTATTATCTTTTAATGTTTGTTTAAGTTCTGTTTGGATATTCACCAAAATTGAACCTCCACCAGCTACAATACCTTCTAAAATAGCTGCTTTAGTTGCATTTAGCGCATCTTCAATTCGTAGCTTCTTTTCTTTGAGTTCCGATTCTGTAGCTGCGCCAACTTTAATAATTGCAACACCACCAGCTAGTTTAGCTAGTCGTTCTTGTAGTCGTTTTTTGTCATAATCAGAGTTTGAAACATTGATTTGTGCTTGAATTTCATGAATACGATCATCAATGAGGTTTCTATCACCCTGACCACCAATTAATGTGGTCGTATCTTTTTTCACAACGGCTTTATGAATCAAACCTAAGTCTTCTAGTTTAATATCTTGAAGTTTCATTTGTAAATCTTTCGCATAAAAGGTTGCCCCTGTTAAAATTGCGATGTCATTTAACATGTCTTTTTGGTTGTCACCAAATCCCGGAGCTTTAGTTGCAACCACGTTAAATGTACCTCTAAGTTTGTTTAAAATCAACGTCGAAGTCACTTCATTTTCAATATCATCAGCTATGATTAAGAGCGGCTTGTTTGCTTTTACAACTTGCTCTAATATCGGTAAAATATCTTGAATGGTTGATATTTTTTGATCTGTCACTAAGACATGAGGGTTTTCAAGTTCAACCGTCATGGTTTCGCGATCATTGACAAAGTATGGCGAGATATATCCTTTATCATACTGCATGCCTTCAACAACTTCAAGTTCCGTTTCAAAGCCTTTAGATTCATCGACTGATATAACACCATTTTTAGAAACTTTATCCATTGCTTCAGCGATAATTTTTCCGATTTCTCTAGATGACGCACTTATGCTAGCAACATTTTCTATATCCTCTCTTGTTTCTACAGGACGAGATTTTTCTAAAAGCTTTTTAGCCACCTCTTTTCCTGCACGTTCAATACCCTCTCTAACTAAAACAGGATTTGCACCATTATCAACAGCTTTGAATCCTTTATGGATGATCGATTGCGCTAGGAGTGTTGCAGTTGTTGTTCCATCGCCAGCTACATCATTAGTTTTTGAAGCAACTTCATATAGAAGCTTTGCTCCCATATTTTCATATGAATCTTTTAGTTCAATTTCTTTTGCAATGGAAACACCATCATTTGTAATCAATGGTGATCCATATCCCTTATCTAATACAACATTTCTACCTTTTGGACCAAGGGTGATTTTCACTGCGTCAGCAAGTAAGTCGACCCCTTTTAATAAAGACGATTTCGCATCCTTACCATAACGAATTTCTTTACTCATTGTAAGTACCCTCCTTTAAGATAATTTATTTTTCTAAAATAGCGAGAATGTTTTTGGATTGAACTAGCAGATATTCTGTTTGTTCAATCTTAACTTTCGTACCTGCGTAAGATTGGTAAATAACTTCATCTTCAGCCTTTATATTTTCAACTTTAGGACCTACTGAAATCACTTTACCAATTGCTGGTCTGTCTTTATCTTCAGTAGCAAGAATAATACCACTAGCAGTGGTTTTTTCTTCTTTTTTTACCGAAAGAACGACATAGTCTTCTAATGGTCTAATCACACTAATCCCTCCATTTCTGGCACTCTTATATGTTTTGTGCCAATTCAATTATTATTATATTCAAATGAAAAAAGATGTCAAGTATTACGATGGAAAAATCAGTATTTTTTTATATCTTTTGATAATTGATAGTGATCCATATGTGCAACACAATGCTAGGTGGGGGAAATTTGCAACACTTTGCATAAAAATAACCCACTAGTGGACTAATGGGGTAAATAAGAGGTATTTAAATTATTCAGTGGTGAAATGCTACCTATCAATTATTAGGTGATATACCACTGGATTTTTTATAGGTCGTTTAAGAGCGTAAAAAAATGAAGAGCTCGTACTATAATAAGGTTAGCCATAACCAAGCATAGAAAGGAGCTCTTCATGTATGATGATACCATAAATCTCTTAAAGCTTGAGCATATGAAAGACCTATTCGGCTCTTACCAAATCATTTTGGAAAGGACCTAAACATTTTAAATATATCTCTTTACGTGACTAAAGATCCTATTAAGTATGTCAACACATAGTAAATAAAATATATGTTTATTGCATATCTAAAATATTTTACTTTGCTTTTTCTATACTTTTCCTCTTTTTTGGCTTGTTTTTCTGATAACTTTTCTTTCATAAAAATGTGTAACAAGAAAGCAATAGTACAAAATGCAAAAGCAAAAACTAAAAAGATCAAATTGAGTTGTGTAACATACTTTTCTTCAAATATAATTGTAGGTGTAACATCTTCAATAGCTTCTGCGCTAGTAATAATAATTTTCATTATTTCAGACAGAACATATAAGAAAATAAAAGAAATACATAAAGATACTGTTATTCTACGGTTTGCAAAGTTGACACCATCCTTTTTTTGAATACCCCTTATATTGTGATAAAAGATTAGAAATAGATTTACTATTACTGATAAAACAACAAACAATGAAATTGATGATGTTACTATAAAAACCGTATCAGGCGCTTTATAACCTAGTTCTTCTAATTGTTGAACATAAGATGTGTTCGATGTGATTGTCTCAATGAGAAGTTTAACTGCAGAATAATCAAAAATAACGTCAGTTCCAACTTGATATCTAAAGATTGGTACAAATAAAGCAATAATTGCTATTAAAGATAGGCCGGGAAAAATTATCTGTCTATAACCATAAAAAAAATAAAAAGTTGACTTTAAAATATCTGGAAATTGTTTTATATCTTCTTTGTGTAGTGTACTAAATCTAAATACAGCAGCAAATATCAAGGAAACAATTGATACGATTAGTACAACAGGTGTAATACTACTAAATGCATCATTTTGGATTGCATCCAAAATTCCAAAACTATCTTGTTCAATGATTCGCGCTTGAAATTGATTCTTTAATAATAAACTTCCAAGAGAAAACACAAAGATGACAAAACTAATGATGAAATTATGGTTATTTGGGTTCTTTTGTTTGAATATCGAATACAAGTTAACAATCAACACATATAAGAGTATGATAGCAAACAAGAAATAAATAACAGATACAATAATGGTTAAACCTAACAATTGTCTTGCTTCAATACTTGATAAATCATTGCCAAATAAGTAATATGGGGCGTTTATGCCCTTTGTAAAGGCAAATGCTAACTGAACACCTGTGATACTAAACAGAGTAAATCCAAATAATTGTAATCTTAAGAAATTACCAAAGAACATGATAGATATTGATAAAAATAAGATTATGAAAACAAAATGTTCTACTAATCTATTTATACAATAAAATAGATATATACCATGGTTAACTAATAATATATTATGTTAAATTGCTATAATCAATATGTAAGAATCCTATTCTCTAAACTAAAGCAAAGCGCTTGATCATAGCTTCACAGTTGTTTTATTTGTGTTATTTATAATAATTATTGTTTTTGTTTATTGTATAGTATTATAGACAAATTGTCAATATTTTAAAATAAGATGTATTTTTATCTTAAAGAAATAAGGATTAACATTCGCACTTCAATTTGAATTTTTTAAAAAAATGGTTAATAATGTTGCACGTTTTTAATGAAAAATTCACATTAATCAAAAATTAAAAACTATATTTTGGATTATCATAATTGACATCTTCATACTCAAACCTATTAATAAATTCCATGAATTCACTATTCACCACTGTTCCTTTTACTATATCTTTAAACACTCTTCTAAGTTTATGATCTGGATATATAGTTTTACCTTTTGAAGCTTTTTTGATTGCATTTTTTATCTCATTTTTAGAGTCGATAACAGCATCGATGATATCTATGTTCTCTAAGTTCATCTCATCTTCGATACTAAAAATATGACATTCTACTTGCATAACAAGAGCAACTAAAAAATCAATCTTTTTTATTGAAATAGATTTCTTTTCATGTGCTCTACTCACATAAACATTTTTACCAACACCTAATCTCTGATTGCCTAATGAGCAAGTTCCCATGTTTGCAAATTGAAAAGCATCAAGCAAAATGTTTATATCCAGTTTTCTGTTTTTTATGTAGTCATGTGTAACTAAATAAATAGCTGCATACATTGCTTTAGATCTACTGAGTTTTTCTTTTTTGAAGTAATAATAGAATAAACCTATATTGCTTGCTAATAATTCATAATTGTTCATCTTCTGTGATCTACTTTCCAAACTTGTATTTCCCATCTTTATCCCATATTCCCCAATAGGCTCCATATTCTCCTTCATGGCTAATCTTCCAAGCTTCATCAAAGGATGAGAAATAGAAGAGATGAATATCTTCTTTTTGTGCCCATTCATAGGTATGAATAAAGTAACGCATCGCATTTGCATAAGATGGTATCGCTCCACCATATTGTTCACCTTTTGTTGGCCACCCAGTCTCACTTATTACTACCGGTTTACCATTGGCTGATTTTTTCGCAAGTTCATACATTTTTTTCATGTATTCTACAGCAATATCAAGTGCACAATGCTCCCAAAATGGATAACAATTCGCATAAACAACATCACACGCTTCAACGATTTCAGGATAATTAAAAAACATGTAATATGCATCCACATATCCCACCGGGATGTGTGGAACAGCTTTTTTTACTTGTTTAATATATGAAATAAGTTGTTCAACTTCTAAATCTTCTCTTAGTAAAACCTCATTACCGATTGCTATTAAATCGACATAACCCATTTTAGCAATTTTAATGATATTTTCAATTTCTTTCTCATTGTTTACTTCATCGCCATCGATCCAAGCTCCAACTAATGTCTTAATGCCTTTTTCGTGAGCAATTCTTGGCACTTCTTCATTACCAAGTGTTGTCGAAAATGTGCGTATCCAATGCGTATATGGCCTAATAATCTCTAAGCGATCTGCTATTTGTTGTTCAGTGATTACTGATTTTTCACCCGGATCTTGACCTTCCAAATAAGGGCTAAAGCTTAAACCTGATATTTTATGATCCAAAATCTCTTTCATTTTCTTTTCAAGTTCGCTTCTATCTTCACTGATGATGGGTTGTTTATTTAGTAGATAACGATTAACATTTAAATAACGCATTTTATCTTTTGGTTTAGACATGATTTCCACCTCTTTTTTTATATGATAACATATTATTTATTCCTTTCTTCATCTTTCGAATTCAATAGTTTTTTGATATCAATATAATCACAAGTTCCTGTTATTATACTATAAAGATTAATAGATGCTACTAAAGGAAAAAAGTAGATAAAAAAGTAGATTTTCTCATATCTTATAGCATGCATTTTTGATAAATGATAACTATAAGCATATGGAATCATCTTAAATGCTAATAGGACATATAACCAAATGACTCCTTTTTGATTAAGAAGAATGGCTAATATAACTAAACTAGCAAATAGAACCATATATATAATCATGAAAATTAAATGTGTTTTTTTACTCATTTCTTTTATACTCATAAAAGAAATGATGCATGTTAATAAAATAATACTAACGAATGCAGACACATAATCATTTTGATGAAGTGTCATACCAAATGCCTTAAAAATATACAAGTAAAAAACTGCACTACTGAGTATCCAAAATAAATGTATGCGTCCATCTAGTTTCATTTTGTTAGCATAGAAAAAGAGAAAACAAACCAAATAAAACAAGAAATAAATCGGAATGATAATAACTGAAATTAACTCATTTTTAAAAAAATACTGAACACCTAAGAAAAAAAGGATATACAAACTAAACTGTGCAAAAATATAACTCATTTTTTTAAAGTATACTTTCATTCGTTTTTCCTCATATCTATTTATATTCTATCTTAATCTCTTTATCTGTTCTTTATTTGTCTAAACATACATACTTTTTTGTTTATGACTTGCTAAGAGCATTAATGATTGCAGTTTCAAGCTCAGATTGTTGTGAAGGTGTCAGCTCATTTGATGTGCGTATGACAAGTGTACCAAGTACAACATGTGAACCGCTTGCTAATATCGTTCCATCAAAAATAGCTAAATAATCATTTCTCTTTTTAGCATCTTCTTCATTAGCATAGACTTCTATACACCCTCCACCATCCGTTCCAGCCTCTAACGCACTTTCCTCATCAATGGCCTCAACAAGCGCGTATAAGAAAAATAAAGCACCTGTATAACCACCTTGCTTGCCAAGATTACCATTTGGATCATTATCTTTTGTTACTAACTCGATTAACGTAATGTGTTCTATAGAAGATATTGCATCTCTCACATCTTCAATAGGTGGGTTATGTGTTAAAGAGTATTTTGAATTGTCTTTATTACAACCCGCTAAAATAAAACTTGACAGCATTAAAATAAGTAACAGTTGAAACGCTTTAGATAAGTAGGCTTTCATAAAATCCTCTTTTCTCTTTTTTTAAAATCTCAATTTATGTGTTCATAACGCTTTGTCTCATTCATTTAATCAATTGAAAATTCTGATGATTTATTCTCAAATGATTTAAGCAATAAAACCTCACGTGAAAAAACAAACTATGTCAGCTCTTTTCTGTCTCGTTATCTGTTATAAATGGCAATCTGAGTGTCTCTTTAATTGCACTTTTTATTAATCTTTTTAACACGTCTAGTTTGACATCAGATAATTTTTTGATGTATAAACAGCCTTTACCTGTTTTGAATTTTCCTAATTCATTGAGTTCTTCAAATTGATTAATCTCATAAGACATATATAATGTAATGGCTTGTTTTCTATTTGCAAAACTAAAAAGCGGCATATTTCCTTCGTGGCCAGTTTTATATCGATAATGAAGATTCCCGAATCCAATGATTTCTCCCCACATTTTAGGATCTTTTTTTGTTATGTCTTTACCTAATTGAGTTAGTACTAAAATATCACTATATCTTGGTTCTTCTAACATACTGATGAATTCGATTACAGATTGATTAGTTATCTCCATACTTTAATCCTTTCTTGTTAGCTTTGTAAGTCTTACCTTACATTATACCTTTATATAGTTTTTTTGCTCAATCAATTTTAAAAAATACTACCTAAAATCTAAATCAGAATGTTAATGAATAAGAAGATGTGATTACTATCTTTAATAAACCATGTTATAGCAGTAGTTAATAACAATTAAGAGATAGATATTATGTTTCTTACCAGATGAGTTTTTAGTTCATCACGTGGTCATGATGATTCTGAGTCTGTACCAATAGTTTTTAAGTATAGATGAAATGAAAAAATCAAAAAGAAAACTTCTCTAATTTGCTTTTTTTTAGCTTCTTTGACTGGGTATTAGACATAACTCTCATTAAATCACTCTCCCTGATTATTGATGTTTGAGTTATAGCTATTTAGATTCATCATATCATACTATAAAAAAACTGTAAAATTTATAAAAGAACTCTTTGATTTAATGAATTCATCTTGTTATAATGTTCATAGACAATATAAATGATATCTTAATGGTTGAAATTTTGCTCTGATAAGTATGATTTATAAGTCTCATTTACAAGTTAAAAAATCCATCACACCCTTCCCCAGATGGATTTTTAACTCCTCAAGGAGAAACACCACTTTTTGAAATGCTAAGTGGTGTTTTTTGATGTCTAAAATAATTATAAATATTACTCTTTCTTTTTTTCTTTCATCTGATATCTTTCTTTTATATAAAGTAGTTATTACAATATACAAAACCATGATATTAGCTCAAAAAAACACCACTCACAGCAGTCCTGTGAATGGTGTTTATTTAATCTATGTTAAGATGATTGCTTATTGTATGTCCGGCTTGAAGCTGATTGTGTCGTTGACTTATGTTGAGGTTGCTGACCGTGATTTCCATGATTTGATCTTTGAGTATTAACGCTATTAGGATATTTTGATGATTGATACTGTGGTTTTGGTGAATGTCTTTCATTTGATGTAGCACCAGGTGTATATGTTTTTTTGCTTTCTGATGAAAAACGATCCTTTGATCTATAGTTTTTCTCACCTCTATCATAGTCTTTTGGCAGATATCCTTTGTTACTAACTTCTTTTGATTTTGAACCCAATGTTGACTTTATATCGATATGTGCAACAGTGTTCTTTTTAGGTAAATTAGACCGCTTAAAAACATCTTTTTCAAAACTTTTTTCTTCATTTAACTCATGATAAGACTTCTTTTGTCTTTCGCCTAGATTCTTTTTCATTGTTTTAGAATGATCCTTTATCGTTTTATTTTTTAACGTACTTCTTGATTTTTTTTTATTGATTTCTTGACTTGGCAAAGCGATTATTTGCTTTGAAACATGGTAAGGATGATTGGTTATAACTGGAATGATAGCCTGTATGTGTTTTTCCATCGAAATCAACAAATGATTTTCATCCATACTACAAAATGAATAAGTTTCACCAGTTAATCCTGCTCTACCTGTTCTACCCATACGATGGACATATGTCTCAGGCACATCAGGTAAATCATAGTTAATCACGTGAGATAATTCATCAATATCAATACCTCTAGCAGCAATATCAGTTGCTACTAAAACTCTTAATTTTTGTTGCTTAAACAAATTTAACACGGTTTGTCTTTTCGATTGAGATTTATTTCCATGAATCGCATCTGCTTTAATGCCATAAGAAACTAATTCAGTCACTAACTTATTCGCACCATGTTTTGTTTTCGTGAAAACTAAGACAGATTGTAGTTTTGGATTAACAAGCAAATCGATAAGTAATTTCACTTTATCCTTTTTTGTAACATAATATAATGATTGCTTAATTTTATCGATCATTTGCTCAGGAGGTGTAACTTCAATACGGATCGGCTCAGTCAGCAACTCTTTAGCTAATTTACTAATATCTGATGGGATTGTTGCAGAAAACAACATGGTTTGTCTTACCTTTGGGAGGCTTGTAGCAATACGTTTCACATCATGTATAAATCCCATATCTAACATACGATCTGCTTCATCTAGCACAAAGAATTTAACAAAATCAAGATGGATAATACCTTGATTCATTAAGTCTATTAATCTGCCTGGTGTTGCAATTAAAACGTCTACGCCCTTGTTTAATGCTGTTTCTTGGTTTCTTTGTGAAACACCACCATACACAACTTCAGTTTTAATTCCTAAATGCTTACTATAATTTCTAAAACTATCTTTTATTTGTTCTGCAAGTTCTCTAGTTGGTGCTAAAATTAATGCTTGAATCTGCTTTTTTTGACCAATTGGATGTGCCTGATTGTATAAAGCCTGAATAATTGGAATTGCAAATGCAGCAGTTTTTCCAGTACCTGTTTGTGCACTAGCAAGCATGTCATGGCCATCGAGTAAAACAGGGATTGCTTGTTCCTGAATAGGCGATGGTACTTGGTATCCTTCTAAAGCGATTGCTTTTAAAATGGGATTGATAATATTGAGTTGTTCGAAAGTCATTTTTTCTCCTTATGATTACAAAATCTCGTGTGATGAAACCAACAAAAAAAGCACTGTAGGTTTAAGCTAAACAGCGCTTCATCGAATCGAGAAATTAAGTAACTTGTATCACAAGGCATTTAATATGTTCAAACTGTCATGTTTATGACAGGCGTTGATATAACTTTGCTTCTTAACAATCATGTTCATCCTTTATGAAGCATATTTATCATAACACACATTTCATCAAATAACAATGATCATGTGATGTATTTCAGATAAAAAACATAGTTAAAACATATATCTAGCTTTTTTGTAGACTAACATGTGATGCTTATCTTTAGTTGAATTTACAAATGAATGATATGATTATTGGCAGCTTTCATCAAACGGTTCATGATAGCTTCACCATAAACCCCTTGATGAAAAGATAAGGAGTAAATGTATTCGATATTTTCTTCATCCATTTGGCGAAGTACAGCAAATAAATTCGATGCTATTTCTTGCTCGTGTTTAGGATCACCCAATGATAAGACAATTGCTTTTTTAAAACAATTGATTAAATCATTGGTAACAATCACTCCAACGGATTGATTGTTTTTGTTATGCTTTTCAATGTGTTGATTGATAAAGTTGATCACGTCTTGTTGTGCACCATCAACAATCATCATCTTCCCTTTTGGCGCATAATGTTTGTATTTCATACCTGGTGCTTTAGAAACCTCTTGATCAGAAACTTCTTGTTTGATCATAACCTGTTTAGTTACTGCAACAATCATATCTTTTGTAATAACACCTGGTCTTAAAATAACGGGTACTGGACCTGTAACATCAACTACTGTGGATTCTAATCCAACTTCAGTTTTTCCACCATCGATGATGATATCTACACGATCTTTAAAATCATTTAAGACATGACTAAATTGCGTTGAAGATGGACGTCCACTGATGTTTGCACTTGGTGCACATATAGGAACTCCCGCAATATCAATTATTTTTAGTGCAGCTATGTTACTTGGTATTCGAATACCTACAGTATTTAGGCCTCCTGTAATGATTAATGGTACATGATCTTTCTTTTCAAAAACCATCGTTAGAGGTCCAGGCCAAAAGGCCTCCATTAATTTAGAAACATAAGGCTGATGGTTTTTTGTATAAAGAAACACATCTTGAGTATGACTTACATGCATGATTAATGGATTATCACTAGGTCGCCCTTTGACTGCATAGATGCGTTTAATGCCCTTTTCATCTAGTGCATGAGCACCAATACCATAAACGGTTTCCGTCGGAAAAACAACAAGTTTACCAGAAAGTAATGTGTTTTTGATATCTTCTTGAACATGTGATTGATTAAGTTCTTCAATTCGATATAGTCGTGTTTTCATTTTAAACCTTGTATACTCAGTTTATGGTTATAGTAGTGAAGTGAGTATACATGTCCTTTCTAATAATCTACTATAATCTAATTAAAGCGTCGTGGATTTTTTTTATTTTATTAACGTTATATATAAACAAGGTCCTATAGTAAGTAGCTGATTATACCCTTCATATTTTTATATCAACATTAATCAAGGTTTTTTTCTATTTAGTGATTTAAATCTATTGACTTCTAATAGTTAGTCTCTCAACTCTATGAATATATCATCAAAAAAATAGTGCAATATACAACACTTTTTGCTTTTTACGCAATTAACATTTAAGACAACCAATCGGCACAACATAAACACCATCTTCTCTTTGATAACAAAGTTCAGTGTTTGTAAGTATCATCAAAAATGAAGGTTTTTTAGTTTTATGAATGTTTGCAATTTTTAGAAGATTTGATGCAGCCTTTTCAACTTCATTTTCACCTAATTTCACCTCGATACCAGCCCATCTGCCATCCCTCAACTCAATAACTAAATCCACTTCTAATCCAGATGAATCATTGTAATGATAGACTTCACCATCTAATGATTGAGCATAGACTCTGATATCTCTTGTACATATCGATTCAAAAAAGAATCCAAATGTTTCAAAGTCTTGTTTTAGTTTATCTACTGACAAACCCAAAGCAGCTACAGCAATACTTGGATCAACAAATTGCTTTTTATCTGATGTTCTAATCGTACTAGCACTTCTAATGGCCGGAGACCAAGCTTTGATATTTTCTATAATATATAATCTTTGAAGTGCATTAGTATAGGTTTCGTATGTTTTATAGTCAATAGAAATACCTTCGTTTTCTTGATCTTTATAGATAGTTTTACTAGTTGCTAATGTTGATATATTTCTTGCATAACTGCGGATGAGTTTTCTAATTTTATCTTTGTCTTTTTTGGTTCCATCAACTTCATCTACATCTTTTGATATAATACTTTCAAGTAAGTCTTTAGGAATAGCAAGTTGTTCTTTTAATGGTAATTCTAGACTACCTGGCCATCCACCGCGACAAATATAGTTTGCGATATCATTAATGCTTGTTTTTGATTTAGCTACTTTGATTTTTTTGCCTTCAAATAGATCAGCTAACGAAACTGTTCCACTAGATTCTCCACTTTCAAATAAACTCATAGGACGCATGTATATAGAATTAATTCTTCCTGTTCCTGTATGAGATATGCTAATGTTTTGTTTCTTTGTAGAACCTGTAAGTAAATATGCACCTTTATAATTGTTATCATCTATATCAAGCCTTATAAAATCCCAAATTTCAGGAACTTCCTGCCATTCATCAAAAAGAATCGGTTTTTCACCAGAAAGCACTTCGTCTTTTGAAATGGTTGCTAAAGTTTGATATTGTTTTTTCGTCATAGGATTTTGTAATTTTATGATTGTTTTAGAATAAAGCTCAGCTGTAGTTGATTTACCAGTCCACTTTGGACCTTCTATAACTATAGCTCCACTGTATTTCATTTTATCTTCAATTTCTTTTTCAATAATTCTCTTCTTATAATTACCAGGTATCATAATTATTACCTCCAATTGTATTATACAACAATTCCAATAAATGTAAAGACTTTATTCCAATTATTATTGTTGTTTTATTCCAATTAATGTGGAAATATTCTCAACAACAATTAATTTATTCGGTATAATCGTGTATGCATTTTTTAATTTTGTACTATAATAAGCGTAAACGTCAAATATTAACACTCTAACATCATTGAGTGTTTTTTTGTATCCTAAG
>OBJA01001404.1_pt1 | contig 16768 bp, 8 predicted proteins | sample 1519751 | NCBI WGS metagenome assembly OBJA01 (sample SAMEA3881238, study PRJEB22517) | soil metagenome | biome: lake sediment; feature: soda lake sediment; material: sediment, water from around vicinity | place: India | collected 2013-12-23 | depth 3 m | reverse complement strand
TAAATGAGCAAAGGACAAGCTTGCTTGGACTATGCCATAGCGAGGAAATATCTACCTTTAGTGAATATTTTGATCATCAAAGGTTCCATACACCAACAAGAAAAAATAAAATAATCGTATGAAGTACAGGATCTTATTATCCGCGGTAATTGTTGCTTTACTTACGGCGTGCGGAAATCAGCCCCAAAGCAGCCAAAGCGATATCGAAACACCTGTGTCGGTACAGGAACTTAAAAAAGGTTCGATCAGCAAGTTGATCAATACGACGGGAACGGCCCTGGCGACTTATAGCGTAGAACTCAATGCCGAGATGAACGGATTTTACAGCCTTCAGACGAATCCTTCCACCGGCAGACCTTACAAACTGGGTGATGCGGTTAAAAAAAGCCAGCTGATCATACGTCTTGAAAACAAGGAGTATGAAAACGGAATTGCGCTGGAATCTAAAAAGCTTAGTCTTGAAATTGCAGAACAAGAGCAAAACAAACAAACGGCTCTGTATGAAAAAGGAGGCGTTACGTTAAGTGAAATGCGCAATACCGAGGTGAGGGTTACCAATGCCCGTTACGACCTTGAAAATGCGACCTTAAATCTTGAGAAAATGAATGTGAGGGCGCCATTTGACGGAATCATCGTATCCCTGCCGCATTATACGCAACAGGGTCGCGTGACACAAGGAAACCTGATGGTCGGATTGATGGCCTATACACGTATGTATATGGATATCAATCTTCCGGAAAGTGCGATTGGATATGTAAAATCAAATCAACCGGTACACATTACCCATTATACTTTGCCCGATGATACGCTTCGTGGCGAAATAAGCGAATTGTCGCCGGCTATCAGCACGGAAACACGTACGTTCAAAGGGAAAATATTGATTGATAACAATCAGTTGAAACTACGTCCCGGTATGTTTGTAAAAGCCGATATTGTGGTAGATCGAGCCGATAGTGCGATTATTATTCCGAAAAATGTTGTCCTTTCAAGAAGAAACAGAAAATATGTGTATGTCGTAGAAAGGAGCACTGCGATTGTGAGGGATATTCAAACGGGTCTTGAAGATGAAGATAACATAGAGGTTACCGAAGGGCTGAGAGAAAATGATAATCTGATCATCAGGGGACACGAGACTTTGCGTGAAAATAGCCGGGTAAAAGTATTAAAATAGTCTGAACGATCGGATAAATATACCTTTTAACATGACAAAGTAAATGAGGAATATAGTCAGATTTGCATTAAAAAATCCTGTTACCATCACTATGATCGTGTTGGCAATCTTACTGTTAGGTAAGATCTCATACGACCGGCTGAGTGTGGATTTATTGCCTGATATGAATACACCGCGTCTCTTTGTAGAGTTTGAAGCCGGTGAGCGTCCGCCGGAAGAGATCGAAAAAATGTTTGTCGAAAGCATGGAGTCGATGGCTATCCGGCAAAGCGATGTGACGCAGGTATCTTCTGTTATCAGGGCAGGATCTGCCCGCATAACGGTCGAGTATGTGCAAAATAAAGATATGGATGAAGCCTTCCTGGACCTTCAGAAGGCCATGACACCGTTTTCCCAGAATCCGGATATTGAATCAATCAATATCACCCAGCACGATCCGAATACGGCGCCGGTTATGCTGATTGCCATGTCTCACCATTCGATAACGGATATGGCGGAGTTGCGAAAAATGGCGGATAGTTATGTGCGCAACGAACTCATTCGCCTTGAAGGGGTGGCCGAAGTGGCTTTGTCGGGCCAAGAAATACCTGTGTTAACCATAGAGACCGATCCGTATAAATTGAATGCTTTCGGTCTCACCCTGGAAGAGATTGCTTCGAGGATCGAAACAAATAATCAGAGTATCTCCGGAGGACGGGTGAGCGAACTGGGGTTGCAATATTTAGTAAAAAGCTCGTCGCTGTTTACTTCCGAATCGGATTTCGAAAACCTGATCGTCAGCTACAAGTCTACGGAGGCAACCACAGCAGGAGCAGCTTCGCAAAATACAGAATCCATTGTCAATGCAGAAAGGGCGCCATTGTTCTTAGGTGAACTGGCAACCATTCAATTTGAAAATGCACGTCCCGACAATATTGTGCGGATAAACGGAGAGCGTTGTATCGGCCTGTCCGTATACAAAGAGACACAATTTAATACGGTCAAGGCTGTTGATTTGATAACCCGTCAACTGAAAGTCATAGAGCAGGCGTTACCAGGGTATAAATTTCAGGTCATCAGTAATCAGGGAACCTTTATTAAACAAGCGATCGGTGAGGTGATGAACAGTGCTTTCTTTGGTATGTTCCTTGCCGTGTTGGTCTTGTTCTTCTTTCTTCGCCGGATAGGTACGACCCTTATTGTCAGCGTGTCGATACCGATATCCATCATCGCCACATTTAACATGATGTATTTCAACGGGCTAACCCTAAATGTGATGACGTTGAGCGGTTTGGCTTTGGGAGCAGGGATGCTCATCGACAATGCCATTGTAGTGATTGAGAGTATATTCCGAAACCGGGAACAAGGCTTGGATCGCGAAGAATCGATTGTCAACGGAACGACTGAAATATCCGGTGCCGTCATTGCCTCTACATTGACAACCATCGTTGTATTTATCCCTATTGTCTATTTGCATGGCGCTTCGGGAGAACTTTTCAAAGATCAGGCGTGGACGGTGACCTTTTCGTTGTTATCATCGCTCTTTGTCGCTTTATTGGTAATCCCCATGTTATATGATCGGTTATCGGGACGGAAGAAGGTGAAAACCGAGACAAAGTCTGTGCAATTCAAAGGGTATAGTAATCAGCTTCGGGCTTTACTCAGCTATCGCTGGTGGGTTATTGGCGTTTCGGTGGCTGTATTGGTTATCTCTGTATTCCTTCTTCCATTGATTGGTACTGAGTTTTTGCCTCGTGCGAAAGGGAAAGATTTTACGATATCCGTCAAATTGCCGGAGGGTACCCGGTTGGAACGAACCGATGCTGTGGTGAATAATTTGGAATACCTGCTCTACACGATAAGTGAAGATAGTTTGGCGACGATATATAGCCATATTGGTAAAGGATCTTCGGAAAATGAGATATTCGAAGGTGAACATACGGCTATGATGAAAGTTATCTTATCCGAACAAAGCACGTCATCACCCGAATATGTGATCTCACGTTTCCTGGAAGCGACAAATAACATAGATGGTTTGGAACTTTCGTTTAAGCAGGATGACCATTCATTGGGTGAATTTTTGGGAAGCGAAGAAGCGCCCATTGTGGTGGAAGTCAAAGGAGAAGATCTCGATGAGATTGCTTTTTTAACGGATGAAGTTTTGTCTCAAATGGCATCCATAGAAGGTATTTATAATACTAAATCGTCGATGGCAGACGGGGCGCCTGAACTTAACGTGTATATTAACCGTACCATCGCGGGAATCAATAACATTACGGTTGCCACTGTCATCCAACAGATAGAGCAGCAACTACAGGGGCGCGAAGTCGGAAAAATGGATTACAGGGGCGAGATGCGTGATATCGTCATCAAAGTACCGGATATTACCAGGAACGAATTGGGAAATTTGATGATAAGAAGCGGAAGTCAGGAATTCCGGTTGAATGAAATAGCCACCATCACCGGCTCACAAGCGCCGAAAGAGATATTCCGCCGTAATCAAAGCCGCATCAACAAGATAGTTTCCGATATGGATGCAGGTAGGTCCCTTGACAAGGTTGCCCAGGAAATTCGTGCGGCTGTCAGTAATATAGAACTTCCCGCCAGTTATTCCGTCACGGTAACGGGAGAAGAGGAAAAACGTAAAGAGTCGATGGATAGCCTTTTGTTTGCTTTATTGCTTTCCGTAGTTTTGGTATACATGGTCTTGTCTTCTCAGTACGAATCATTGTTGTATCCGTTTGTGATATTATTGACCATACCGTTTGGCCTGGTGGGTGCCGTGATGATTTTTCTGATAACGGGTATTCCTCTGAATATCATGGGAGTGATGGGTATCATCATGTTGGCCGGGATAGCCATCAACAATTCGATCCTATTGGTCGGGCGTATCAATCAATTGAAGACTACGATGGAACTGACCGAGGCGATCGTATTAGCGGGACAACAGCGTATACGACCGATCATCATGACAAGTCTTACGACGATTTTGGTGCTTTTGCCCATGACATTCAGTTTCGGGGAAGGCGTCTCGATGCGTTCGTCAATGGCTGTGGCCGTGATAGGTGGACTCGTTACTTCAACGTTGATGAGTTTGGTTGTTATCCCGTGTGTGTTTTATGTTTTTGAACAAATGAAGCGAAGCATAACGAAACAGACGGATCGGAAGCAGTAGGGTAGAAATGAGATTGAGACAAATCAAAAACAGCTTGAAGAGAAAAGAATGAACTTTCTTTTAAATAGAAGAATAACAATCAGTATGTTGTTTATTGCATCTACCCTGTTGGGGTATGTGTCGTATAAACAATTACCGGTAGAACTGCTTCCCAACGCGGAACTGCCGATGCTGTTCGTATCCGTTAATTCACAACAGGATATGGATCCTGCCTATGTGGAATCGGAAGTGATCATTCCGCTTGAAGGGGCCATTAGTTCCGTGGGTGGAGTTGACAAGATACAATCAGAGATCAGTAGCCGGCAATCATCCATACGTATCGATTTTAAGAGCAATGTGAATTTTAAGACCACTTCGTTGAGGTTGGAAGAGAAGATGAAGGAAGTATCGGCTTCGCTTCCGGAAGGTTTTAACGTGCGTGTGCAGAAAATGGACGTATCGATGATAAGCAACGCTTTCATGTCGCTGCAAGTGCGTGGATCCGGAGGGGTTGATCGTGTACGTAATATTGTGGACGAGGAAGTGCTGTCCGAATTGGAGAATATTGACGGGGTAGCTGCCGTTCAGATCTTTGGGGGACGTGAGCGGGCCATTGAGATCCAATTAAATAAAGAGGCGAGTAAAGCCTTAAATATCACCCCTTCCCGGATAAGCAGTTTACTGAACAGCAATGCGCGTGAAAAAGTCTTTGTCGGTACCGTCAAAGAAACCGAAAGCCAATATTTCGTGCATGTAAACTCATCGTATACCAGGGTGTCGGATCTGGAAAATCTTGTGATCGCCCCTGGTCCCATCTTTTTGAAAGACGTGGCTACTATATTTTTCGACTTGAAGGAAGAGACCTCTTTTAGCCGTGTCAATGGAATGGAGGCGATATCCGTTTCACTTGTCAGTGATGCACAAGCGAATCTTATTGCCCTGTCGCATCGTACATTAGATGCAATCGATCAATTGAATGAACGATTGGCAATCCTGGACGTGGAGATCGTTGTTGATTCCAATACGGCCGAAACGATGGAGAATAATATCAATCAGATCATTAATCTTGCTTTGATGGGAGGATTTTTGGCTGTCCTGGTACTTTGGTTTTTCCTGAAAAATGTCCGGTTGGTGCTTTTCATTGCCCTCTCTATGCCGATATCTGTCTTTACGGCTTTCAACTTCTTCTATTATGCAGGAATTTCAGTCAATAGCCTTACGCTTGTCGGAATGGCTTTGGCTGTAGGTATGTTGCTGGATAACAGCATTGTCGTCCTGGAAAATATCTACCGGTTGTCTGGCACGGGCATGCCGGCGGGCGAGTCGGTTAAGCAGGGAACAAAAGAGGTGTGGCGTTCGATTGTGGCGGCAACGTTTACTACGGTGATTATTTTCCTTCCTTTTGTTTTTTCGGATAACTTCTTGCTCAAGCTGATGGGGTCCCATATCGGTGTATCGATCATCTCTACCCTTTTGGTCTCTTTGGCCGTGGCGTTGTTGTTCGTACCGATGACGGCCTATTTTGTTTTACGCAGTAAAAAAGGCGAAAGTATTTTTTATGAAAAAGTATCCTTGTCGCAACGTCCGATCCAGGTATACCTCGTTCTGTTAAAGACATGTATGCGAAATCCCGGTGTGACCATCTTCGGCGCCATCATCCTGCTTTTTACCGCCTTGATTTTATCGCTTACGACAGCCGTACAGCAAAACAGAGAGGTGGATTCCGATCGTTTTAATATGTATGTTACGATGCCTGCCGGAAGCACATTAGAGAGTACGGATAATGTGGTTAGAGTGTTGGAAGAACGCCTGGAAGAGATTCCCGAAAAGAAAGACCTTATCAGTCGTGTGAATGAGGAAGAGGCTGTGCTGACACTCGTTTTGCAGGAAAACTTCCAAAAGATCGGAAAGCGTAAAATACCCGATATCAAAGCGGATGTGCAATCCAGAATTCCGAATGTCGGCGGAGCAGAGATCTATGTGGCGGATGCTTCGGGTGGCGGACAAAGCAGTGGCGGAGGATTGAGCGGGATGGTCGGTTTCATGAGCCTGTTGGGTATCGGTGATAACCAGGAACGGATCATCATCAAAGGGTCGGATTACGAGATGATGCAACTGGTTGCCGAAGATATCCGGTACCAGGTTGATCAACAGGATTTCATACGAAGTTCCTCGGTCTCTTTTATGCGCCGTCAGCCGGAAATTCTGCTTGATTTCGATCAAATATTACTCACCTCGTACGGTATTACACGTGCCAACATATTGACCGGGCTATCTGAATTGAATACGGAATTTTCGTCAGGAACCACATTCAAGGTGGGCGACGAATCGTATGATATTATTATCCGGGATAAAACGCCCCAAGAGGAGGAGGAACAGCAGAGAAGACAAAAAACGACAGATGATCTGGCAGCGGTGCAGATTATGAATACAAGCGGAGGTTTACACAACCTGAAAGATATTGCCACTATCAACAAAGGATTCGGACGTTCCCGCATCATTCGTGTCAATCAGGATAAACAACTTGAGGTACGCTACGGATTTTTACGAAGTATCGAGCAATCCAAAACGTTGCTTGAAGGTTATCGTGCCGATATCGATCAATTGATTGCCAACTATAATCTGCCGGCAGGTGTAGCCATTGAGGTTATCCATGAAGAAGATCAGTTTGCGGAGTTTAGATTCCTTATCCTCGCTGCTTTTCTCTTGATATTCATGATCCTGGCGATTGTGTTTGAGTCTGTAACCACCCCTTTGGTCATGCTCTTTTCCATCCCGCTGGCCGCCATCGGTTCGTTGCTTGCATTGATCGTCACCGGAAACAGTCTCCTCAATGCGAATACATTGATGGGATTCCTCATCCTGCTGGGTGTAGTCGTAAATAACGGTATCATACTGATCGACTATGCAAATATACTTCGGAAGCGCGGATTCCGCCGTGAACGGGCGTTAATGACAGCCGGACTATCGCGTATCCGTCCGATCCTGATCACGGCCATTACGACGATCATAGCCATGCTTCCGTTAGCTATGGGCGATACGGAATACGCGGGAGCTATCGGTGCGCCGTTTGCCATCACCGTGATCGGAGGTCTTGCGTTTTCAACCTTGTTGACACTGGTGATTATCCCAACGGTAAATATGGGACTGGAAAATGCGTTGGAATGGTATCGTACGTTGTCGGTAAAAACAAAAATAATCCATCTCGTGCTTTTTGTGATGGGCGTGGCATGCATCTATCTGTATGGAGACGGACTGTTGTATCAAGTGTTATACTTTACGGCGCTTACAGTGCTTATCCCGGGAGTTACCTATTTTGCGCATACCAGCCTGCGGCGTGCCAAAGCAGATGTCGTTGATCCGGATCAGGAAATACACATTGTCGTACGTAGCTTGGTGAAGATCTATGACCGTTCCGGACGTTTTGCACGTGAATGGAACAGCGGATTAGCAATACGACGACGTTTGGGGCTGAGTGGTGAATACCATTCGCTGAAAGATTTTATCAATGTCATCTGGCAATTTGTCCTTTGGGGATTTGGCATCTATTTCACTTACTTTTATATCGAAAGCAAATTGTGGGGCTTCCTGTTGTCTTTTGTGATGTATGCCGCCACACTTTATTTATGGCGTAAGATAAGAGCATACCTGTTTTATCGTTTTAAAGGAAGCCGGGCGGTGAGATACATGAATCGCATCATTTTCTGGAGTATACCGCCTTTGATCTTGTTTGGTCTTTACAAGAAACTGGATAATCTTCCAATGGTATTGATCATCGGAGCTTTGTGGGGATTAGGCATCGCCATTTATGTTACTTCTCAATACCTGTATGCGAAGAATGTCAATATCGAACGCATAAAAGGCCGGTTTGCCGGATTGAAACGTTCGTATTTCCGCCTGGTCATGAACATTCCGCTGATCGGTAAGCGTCGTCGTCCCTTTAAAGCATTACGCAGTGTGTCGTTTGAAATAAAAACAGGCATGTTCGGATTGCTTGGACCGAACGGGGCCGGAAAATCGACCCTGATGCGTATTGTCACGGGTATTTTGGAACAAAGCTACGGAAGCATTTGGATTAACGGGTTAGATACCCGTGTATACCGGGAAGAACTGCAGAGTCTGATCGGCTTCCTTCCGCAGGAGTTCGGTACGTATGAAAACATGACTTCCCGGGAATTCCTGGATTACCAGGCTATCCTTAAAGGTTTGACCGACGCTAAAGTACGTAGTGAACGAATCGAGTATGTATTGAAGGCGGTACATCTGTACGAACGTAAAGATGATAAGATCGGTTCTTTTTCGGGTGGAATGAAGCAGCGGATAGGTATTGCCCTGATACTTTTGCATTTGCCGCGTATTCTTGTCGTAGATGAACCTACGGCAGGACTTGACCCGCGCGAACGTATCCGCTTCCGTAACCTATTGGTAGAGTTGAGTAAAGATCGCATTGTCATCTTTTCTACCCATATCATTGAAGATATTTCCAGCTCTTGTAACCAGGTGGCGGTGGTGGACAAAGGGGAGTTGAAGTATTTTGGAGTCCCGGAGAAGATGGTGGATATGGCTGTTGGTAAAGTATGGCAGTTCCTGATCGATAAGGAGTTGTTTGAGGAAAAATTAGATAAATCATTGGTGGTGCATAATATCCAGGATGGAGACCGGATACAAGTACGTTATATCTCGGTGGTAGAGCCTTATCCGGGTGCAGTACAGGTAGAAGCCAACCTTGAAGATGCTTACTTATGTTTGTTGAAAAACATCTGATGCGATGAGCTTAAAAAAATATATAGTTTTAACAACTAAGATTGTGCGGTATAACTTAAAGATTATATTTGCCGGTAAATTCTTTTGGTTTCTGTTGGCTGCTTTTGCCTTTTTTGCCTTTTTCATGTTTCAACAAGCATGGAACCGGGCGGAGATCAATGAAGGGTCGATCTATAATTTATTGTTGTTTCCTTGTTTGCTGCTCATTTTCTATCCGGTCGTTTTCGGTATTCAAAATGATGAAGACAATCGGATCCTGGAAATTATTTTCGGTATACCCAATTACCGTTATAAAGTATGGGGTGTCCGTATGCTGATGATTTACGTGGCAAATTATTTCATCCTGGTTATTTTTGCTTATATTGCCCGTCTTTTGCTTTACCCGGTCAATGTGTATGAAATGGCTGCCCAGCTTATTTTCCCGATGCTGTTTTTCGGCAATTTGGCTTTTATGTTTTCGACGATCACAAGGAGCGGTAACGGTACGGCAGTGATCATGATTATTTTTGGTCTTTTGTTTTTTATTTTTATGAATGCCAATAATCAGATGGCTAATTCGTATTGGAATGTTTTCCTGAATCCGTTTTCCATACCTGGCGACATCCACCCCATGATCTGGCAAAACACTATCCTCAAAAGCCGTCTTTTCCTGATAATCGGCAGTATTGTGTGGCTGATGGTCGGCTTCCTTAACCTTCAAAAACGCGAGAAATTTGTGTGATGAATTACCATTGTTCCTGACTTTGACACTTCTTAAAGCACAAAAAATATATCGTTCTGATATATAGAAATATACAAAAAACAGGAGAGATGATGAAAATAAAAAACGCAGCGGAACTGAGGGGTTCGCTGCGTTGTATTTTTGGTATGTGTTTCCCCTTTACAAGGAGACTTTTGAATCTGTTCCCTTAATATATCAATCATTCATAGAGATAAGGAATTCCTCATTGCTTGAAGTACGTCTCAGCCGGTTTAAAAGGAACTCCATCGCTTCCACCGAATTCATATCCGACAGGAAGTTGCGGAGTATCCACATGCGGTTGAGTGTTTCCTCCGACAGAAGCAGGTCGTCACGACGAGTACTTGATGCAATAATATCCACAGAAGGGAAGATCCGTTTGTTGGAGAGCTTGCGGTCGAGCTGCAACTCCATGTTACCGGTACCCTTGAATTCTTCGAAGATTACATCGTCCATCTTGGAGCCGGTTTCGGTAAGCGCCGTGGCAATAATAGTAAGCGATCCGCCGTTTTCGATATTACGGGCAGCCCCGAAGAAACGTTTCGGTTTGTGCAGCGCGTTGGCATCCACACCTCCCGAAAGCACTTTTCCCGAAGCGGGTTGCACGGTGTTGTAAGCGCGGGCCAGACGGGTAATAGAGTCAAGCAGTATCACCACATCGTGTCCGCACTCCACCAGACGGCGGGCTTTATTCAACACGATCTCGGCAATCTTTACATGACGGTCTGCCGGTTCATCGAAAGTAGAAGCAATCACTTCCGCATTCACGCTCCGCTCCATGTCGGTCACCTCTTCCGGCCGTTCGTCAATCAGCAATATGATCATATACACTTCCGGATGATTGTCGGCAATAGCGTTGGCAATATCCTTCAGCAACATTGTTTTCCCTGTTTTGGGTTGTGCTACGATCAGGCCGCGCTGCCCTTTCCCGATGGGGGAGAAGAGATCAACCACACGGCAGGAAAGATTATCGTTATGTCCTTTGGTAAGGTTGAATTTTTCATTGGGAAAAAGCGGTTTCAGGTGATCGAAAGGTACACGGTCACGTACATCATCGGGGTTGCGCCCGTTGATATTGTCAACCTTAACCAGCGGAAAGAATTTTTCTCCCTCTTTGGGCGGACGGATAGGACCTTCCACCACATCCCCCGTTTTCAGTCCGAAGAGACGGATCTGCGACTGGGATACATAAATATCGTCGGGTGACGACATATAGTTGTAATCGGAGGAACGTAGGAAGCCATAACCGTCGGGCATGATCTCCAATACACCGGCGGCATTCAGGATACCATCGAAATCGTAACCGGGATCTTTTTCCTTTTGCTGTGGGGGTTGTGTTTGAACCTGAGTTTGCGGTTGAACCTGATGAGGCTGGGGTTGTGTTTTGCTCTGTTGCACAGCCGGCTGTTTGGGTTGCAGCGGTGAAGGCGATATAAGATCCATCATGGAAAGTCTGCTGCCGGTGACGGGAGCTTCTTTCACGGGAACGGCCACTTTTTCTTCGGGCGCCTCCTCGGCCACTACCGGGGGTAATGTGACGGGCGCGGGCGTACTCTTTTCCTCATTACGGTGTTTCGATGAGCGGAAGACTAACTGGATGGGTTTTGCAGGTGCCTTCGGAGTAGTCTCTTCTTCAGATTTTTTCTCTGAGATATCGGCTTTCTTTTCAGCGGCCTCTACACTCTTTTCCGGAACTGTTTTGGTGGTTACCGGTATTACTTCAGGCGGAGTAGTTGGAGTGCTGTTTTGTATCAGTGGAGTTTTCTCTTCCGTGGCAGTGGCTTCCTTCTTCACTAATTTGGGTTTCTCAACAACCTGAACAGGCTGTAATTTATTTTGAGATCTGTTCCGGTCTTCTTTTTTATCAGCATCCTTTTCTTTGGGTTCCTCATTCTTGGCAGCAGTTTTATTTCTCTGATTATTTGTCTTGTTGTCGGAACCTTTTCTCGGTGTGTGCCCCTGTTGGGTACCACCGTCTGCACTCAGTTTTTTTGTTTCGGCAATTGCCTGTTCATCAAGAATTTTATAAATGAGTTCTTCTTTCTTGTATGCATCGGGGCGTCTTATCCCCATCTCTTTGGCAAGAACCCGTAATTCTGTTGTGAGCTTTTCATTAAGCTCAATAATGTTATAAGCCATGTAGGTGTATGAAATTCGTTATGGTTTTTGAATAAATATTGTTATTGAATAATTATATATCCGGTTTTAGCGATGAATGCATTGATTCCCTTCAATATGAACTATTTCGTTAAGCGAATTACAGAGGCAAAACTTGTTTTGACTATGTTGAGCGTAGAAATAGTCTAATTTTAATGAATAAAACGGGCAGATATAATTGATTTAAAAATGAATTTTAAAAAAACGTAATTGAACATTTTCGTTAAGCAATACGAGCAGAAGGTAAACTTGTTTGCATTATGCCGTTGCGAGAAAATGCCTAATTTTAATGAATGTTTTCGTCAAGCTAAATGAGTAGAGGACAAGCTTGCTTGTACTATACCATAGCGAGAAAACAACTAAATTTATTGAACTTTTCCGTTAAGCGAAATACAGAAGACAGATTTATTCTGATTATGTTATCGCGAGAACTATTCCGATAAGTGAGAGCAGAGCGAATTTATTTGCTTTGCCGAACATAGAAATAGTGGAATGAAATTCAAAAAAGTCTAATAAGAAATAGTTTAATTATATTGAACAGTAGTTATGAGTAAAATTACTGTTGTAAGATTTGATGGCAAAGGTAATCTTTTTTTTGAAAACTGGAAATTAAGTTCGTAGTTTTTTTAGGTTCAGATAAAATAAACCCGCAAAAAGCAGTTTAATCCGTTTTTTCCGGGTCTCTGTCTGATATGTTCCCGTCAAAAATTATCCATATTCAATCTGTTAGAATTATTGAGCCGTCTCTGGATTTCGCTTTTGTAGAGCAGCGATCTCTTTCTTTCCAGGGAGTTGGGTGCTGTGGACTCATTGAACTGGTCATTTGCGACCGTAGCCCATTCCAGTGCTTGTCGCATATCGTCCAACATTTCATAGGCGAGTGCTATATTGCTGGCCGCTTTGGCCTTATCGGTTTTCTTGGAGCTGTTGTTGTAGAACGTTTCCCATCTCTCAATTGCCTTACTCCATTCCGATCCTTGGGCGTATGCTTCTCCTTCCCGCATCAGCGAGTTGGCAAGCGTATAATACCATCGATCCTGCATCTCCCAATGCGGGGCAAATACATAAGTCATCTTCTCCGCAGCCCTCACTGCGAGTATTTTTATCGCCTCTTCGCGGGAAGGGATCATGATATCGGCATAAGCCCTTCCGTCCTGGATATCGAATCCTTCCCAACGGATGCTGTCGGTATATTGTACCGCAGGGATCTTTCCCTCCATGGTGGGCAGATATACGCGGAGAATAGAATGTATCTTCCCTGTCATGTCTGCGTAATTATATCCTTGTTGTCGGAAATGATTTCTCTTTTTAGTCTCGATGATCAGTTTGTCGAGAGAGATAATAGCATCGGCGCCCGTTTCCCTTCTGATCCTGTGCATCGTTTCGGGATCGACAGGCTTTTCCCGGAAGAAATCATTGTCGTTCCTCAGCGGTTCGTTGTAATGCATTACCCGCTGAAAATAATCCTCTTCATCCAGGAACTGAGCCAGCGCTTCGGTATAGAAGATAGCGACACTGTCGGACGAAGCCTTTGTCCTTTCCGCTTGTGTGCGGCCCAATGGTATGCTGTCATGTCCAACCTCGTCCGGTTGTTGTACCACATTATTGACAATTGCTATAGAAAGCACATTTGAAGGCAGATTCACCTGTGCCGGTTCACGTGTTTCCACTGTCAGGTATTTGATTCCTGCACAGTTGCTCATCAACAGAGCCAGGAAAAGAATTATCAGAAAGGATGTTGTTTTTTGCATACGATTAAAATTTACTGCAAAGTTATCATATTTCATTCATATTTCCGGCAAAACAAATATTTTCGTTAAGCTAAATGAGCAAAATTAAGTTTACTTGAACGTTACCATAGCGAGAATTGGAAATTGAGGAGCGAAAGCGACTCAAAATACCTAATTTTAATGAATATTTTCTGTAGTTGACCCGGCGAATCCCATCGGAACGGAATACGGGTTGCTCTTATAAAGATGTATTTCCGCCGGTTTGGTTTAATGGTCCTTCTCATTTTTTAGAAAATTGAGAATGAAGCGGCAGGCATAGCAAATTTTGTGTATATTTGTAGCTTCTAAAATATCTGGAAGAAACAAACTAACTAATCTAATTGAATATGACATTTAACATTATTGTGTTGGCTAAGCAGGTTCCCGATACACGGAATGTGGGGAAAGATGCGATGAAAGCCGACGGAACTGTAAACAGGGCGGCATTGCCCGCTATCTTCAATCCCGAAGATTTGAACGCGATGGAACAGGCGTTGGATATCAAAGACCGGTTTCCAGGTTCAACGATCACGGTACTGACGATGGGGCCGGGACGCGCTGCAGAGATTTTACGCGAAGGATTGTTTCGCGGCGCCGATGATGGGGTGCTGTTGACCGACAGGGCTTTTGCCGGCGCCGATACGTTGGCTACCTCGTATGCTTTGTCGATGGCGATCCGCAAGATGGGAAAGTTTGATATCATCGTCTCAGGACGTCAGGCCATTGACGGCGACACGGCACAAGTAGGTCCTCAGGTGGCCGAAAAGCTGGGGGTTCCGCAAATCACCTATGCTGAGAACATCGAAAAGATAGAGAACGGTAAAATAACCGTTAAACGCCGTTTGGAAAACGGAGTAGAAGTGGTGGAATGCCCTCTTCCCGTAGTCATAACGGTGAACGGTTCTGCCCGTGCATGCCGTCCCCGTAATGCAAAGTTATTATTGAAGTACAAGCATGCCAAAACCATTACAGAGCGTCAGGCGGAAAATATCGACTACATAGATATCTACAGTAGCCACCCATATCTGAACCTTACTGAGTGGAGCGTGGCCGATGTGGAAGCCGATCCCGTGCAATGTGGTCTCTCCGGTTCTCCCACTAAAGTGAAAAAGATAGAGAATGTGGTCTTTCAGGCCAAAGAGAGCAGACAGCTTACCGATGACGATGTCGATATTGAAGAGCTGATGAAGGAACTGATAGATAGTCACACGATTGGATAACACAAGGAAAAAATAAAAATGAACAACTTATTTGTATATTTGGAAATCGAAGAGGGGATAGTGGCCGATGTGAGCCTGGAACTACTTACCAAAGGACGCTCACTTGCCGGCCGGCTGGGTTGTAAACTCGAAGCCATTGCCGCCGGTGCCGACCTTGAACGGATCGAAGAACAGGTATTCCCTTATGGTGTGGATGTGTTACATCTCTTCAAAGATGACCGCCTGTCGCCATACACCACACTTCCGCATACCTCCATTCTGGCGGAACTTTTCAGGAAAGAACAACCGCAGATATGCCTTATGGGCGCCACCATTATCGGCCGCGATTTGGGACCGCGTGTTTCATCCCTTCTGGGAAGCGGACTTACGGCCGACTGTACCTCGCTTGAAATCGGTGATCACGAAGACAGAAAAGCGGGAAAGACTTACAAGGATTTGCTCTACCAGATACGTCCCGCCTTTGGTGGTAATATCGTAGCATGGATCATCAATCCTGATTGCCGTCCCCAGATGGCTACAGTACGTGAAGGGGTAATGAAAAAAGAAATCCTTGATCCCTATTATAAAGGAGAGACTGTGGAACACAATGTAGCCGATTACGTAAAGGAGGAGGATTTTGTAGTTTCCATTATCGACCGGCACATCGAAAAGTCAAAGGTAAATATCAAGAATTCGCCTATCATCGTCTCCGGAGGATATGGTGTGGGCTCAAAGGAAAACTTCCAATTGCTCTACCAACTTGCCGATGTGTTGGGAGCCGAAGTTGGCGCCTCTCGTGCGGCAGTGGATGCCGGGTTCGCAGAACATGAACGCCAGGTAGGACAAACAGGAATCACTGTCCGCCCCAAGGTGTATATAGCCTGCGGCATATCGGGACAGATACAACACATCGCCGGTATGCAGGACAGCTCTATCATCATTTCTATTAATAACGATTCCAGCGCTCCTATCAACTCCATCGCCGATTATGTGATTACCGGTGAAATAGAGAAAGTGATTCCAAAGATGATCAAATATTATACGAAGAATTCTAAATAAGTGGAAAGGTGGGAGAGTGTGAAGGTGGGAAGGTGATTCCCGGCTTCTCCGAAATAAAAAATAACAAATAATATCCGGAAAATAAATGGCAAATTTTTATACAGATACACCGCAATTCCGTCATTATCTTCAGCACCCGCTGATGAAGCGAATTGTGGAATTGAAAGAGAGAAACTATGCAGACCGTGAAACATACGACTACGCTCCGATAGATTTTGAGGATGCGATGGACAGCTATGACAAAGTGCTGGAAGTGGTAGGCGAGATCTGCGGCGATATCATTGAACCGAATGCCGAGAAGGTAGACCATACCGGGCCTACCGTGAACGATGGGCGTGTGGCCTATGCGGCGCCCACACAGGAAAACCTCGACGCACTCAATAAGGCGGAACTGATGGGTATGGGGCTTGCACGTAAATATGGTGGGCTCAATTTCCCGATGGTGCCTTATATGATGAGTGCCGATATTGTCAGCCGGGCCGATGCCAGCTTCCAGAACATCTGGATGTTGCAGGATTGCGGTGAAACCATCTATGAATTTGCCGATCAGGGGCAGAGGGATAAATATCTGCCGCGCATTGTGAAAGGCGAAACCATGTCGATGGACCTTACAGAGCCTGATGCAGGATCGGATTTGCAGGCAGTGATGCTGAAAGCTACCTACAACGAGAAAGAAGATCAGTGGTATCTGAACGGTGTGAAACGTTTCATTACCAATGGTGATGCCGATATCCACTTAGTGCTTGCACGTTCCGAAGAAGGGACGAAAGATGCCCG
>OBJA01001403.1_pt1 | contig 16768 bp, 13 predicted proteins | sample 1519751 | NCBI WGS metagenome assembly OBJA01 (sample SAMEA3881238, study PRJEB22517) | soil metagenome | biome: lake sediment; feature: soda lake sediment; material: sediment, water from around vicinity | place: India | collected 2013-12-23 | depth 3 m | reverse complement strand
AATTATCGTACTCATAATACGTGGTTACACCTTTTGGATCGGTCTGGGAGGTCATGCCAAATATTGGAGCATAAGTATAAAGTGTCACCTGGTAGATTGGGTTATTAAGATAGCTGGATAATGCAGTTTTTAGGTAGCTGACATCGTTTACAATACTTGTTAGATTATCCGATTTGCTTAAATTCGAATCGTTGATTGTTGCTGATATGGTCGTATTTGTACTGGAAACAATCTTAGCAACCGGGAATAAATTGTTGTAACCCCATACATAATAGCTGTACAACCCATCTTTTGATTTTGCTTTTGTTAACCTTCCCCCAGTATTATAATCTATGAACTCTGTTTCTGCCGTACTGCCGTAATGACTGTCTTTGGTAAGACCATTGAATTCGGTGTAACTCGACAAAGGAGTATTTGTTTCAAATGAATATTGCTTATCAGGTAAAAACCTTGAGTTTACAAGTTTATACGTAGTCAGATTACCTCCTACAACTAATCCGTTGGCTTTATTGATTTGCTCAATAGGAACATTAAGCATATGCTTAGAAGTCTTCATTTGTTCATATACACCATAACTGAGGTTCCCGGTATATTTGAATGTTGTAGTATTGAACGTGTTTTGACTGTTTTGCTGATTACTCTCTTTCAACAGGCCATAATCATCTTGCCAATAAACATTTCCATTATGCTTGGAAATTAGCGTTAATCCGTTTGTATAGTCTTCCCAAACATCTGTCAATTTACATGAGTATGATTCCAATGGATAATATGTCAGTTCATAAACATTATCACGTTCCATTACGTCACATCCAGTATGATAGAAACGATAATTTGCTTTTATACAAGTAAATTGAGAAAGTTTTACCGGAGCATATTGATACCTTTTTTCATAAACACGGTTATCGTTTTTATCGAAACTTTGTATTTCCTTAATTTTACCATTTAGAGGATTTGAAAGGCCGGGGACCTTAGGAAATACTTCACCGCTATACTCCATGCTGGCACAATGGAATCGATAATAGGTTTTCCCTTGTGGTGGAGTCGAAGGTATTCCTGTTTCAGTATCATAATTCATTTCCTCAACAAACTGATAGCCAACATTATTAAATATATAAGGTAAGCTGTGAAGAGAAGGGGAAACCCTAATTCCCGTGTAAAAGCCACTGCAAGTGCCTCCCCTCGATACAACCCAAAAACCCAAAGGCTGCTGATAAGTACCAGTGTCGTAAGATATTTTCTTTCTTCCAACGAAGTTACTGTTTCCATCATAATTTTTTATTTCACTTATCCTAAATCCGGCACCGGTACTTGATCCATAAGGATGTCCTGTATAAAGCGAAGGATTATAGTATTCTGCCCTTGTCATTATATGAGGAAAATCATCGCTTCCAAATTTATGTTGCTCAAAAGAGAATGTGCTATAACCACCAGTTGGATAGATTATTTTCTTTAAGAGCCCTTGGCAAGCATATGTTGAATCTACAGTTCGATTTGCAGTACATGCACTTTTAACTATCGAAATGTAATTATGCGGGTCATCATCTAAATCCGAGTAAATTGGATATGGATACACGGCAAACATTCGACATTCATTAACAAACAAGTTGGAATTGCTAACGCCGTTAAAATACCCCCAATAATCCTGGCTCCTCGAAAGTACAGAAGGCAAGCCGATGTTTTCAATGTATTCAAAATTTGTCTTTGGTAAAAAGCTTTCAATGCTATTCTTAATAACCGATTCTCTCAGACTTTTTAGTTTATACTTGGCATATGTCTCTTCTGTGCCAAGAGGAGTAGTATTATAGTAGTTCCACCCATTCCCACAATGAGTAAATCTCTCATATTCAAAAGAAAAGCATTTTTTATTAATTGTACTCAATTTATTCGATATCAATACCTTTTCTAATCTTGGTTTCTCAACACTTGGGGTTAGTTGAAATTCGATTAGATAATGGGGAGAACTGATTGAAGATAAATATTTTGTCCGGTATTGAACTTCATTCGTTCTATAATATGACACATCCGGGACAGAGGGAAAGGGATTCGAATTATGAAAGAGCAACATATTCAGGTTGTAATCATAACTTGATTCAAAATGTTTTGAGTAGGCATCTTCAAGTTGATATTGATTATAGATTTTATTTACATAATTGAAATCTATTTCTTCTCCCGTTGGAAGTTCAATATTACTTAGTTTCCAAGTATGACTTTCATTATATTCGCCATGTCCGTTAACTCCTAAAACTGTTACTTCCATAACATCAAAGGTGAGTTTTGTACCATCTTCCAAAACAACATTCCAACTTGAAATATCCCCGACTGGAGTGATTTCAACCGGTCGATCCTTTTCAAAAAAGACAATATCACTGGTCAGTGGATTGATAAAGAATTTAAGAGAATAATCCAGAAAGTTCATAACAAAGATATCCGGTTGAAATAAATTTCCTCCAATAATATCAGGTAGTGTATTGGAGACCCCTGGCATAGGTTTAAATACTGAAAAATGTTGTTCTGAAAGCGCTTGATAAATATCCGTGCCAGTCCACAACCCATACGAGTTATAATAATCTGAATTCCATAGACACCTTTGTTGCTGATCCTCCAAATTTTCTATAAGCTTGGGGTGCAAGTTTTGAACGTCCCCTTGATAATCATGATAAGTACCCATTGGAATTCTGGTTATACATCCTCCTGGCATTAGGTTCCAGTCCAATCCGACCCATGTAGAGTTATCGGTGACCCGAACGCCATTACCCCCATAACTTAAGACTATAGGTAACTCAAAACCATTTTCCTTTAATGTGAACAAGGGAAAAGAAACATTGAGAGAACCGGTGTAATGATTAACCGCAAACTCACCCGACCTGGTGAAGAGTGACACTTCAGGAGAAGCAGGGAGGTTGCCATCGATGCCCGACTGTGCCAGGCAAAAAAAGCTGCTTAAAACAAAAATAAATATAAGATTCAATTTCATTATTTGATGATTTTATGTAGGATTTATATAATGCTAGAAAAGCATATTTATAAAGATACAAATATGATATTCTGTACTTTCAATAAGTAATATTTTGATATATAGGCATATCAAAACAGAATAAATTCGAAACACCAACGTACAGAAGTATAGAATCTACTCCGGAAAATGAGTTAGGATGCAGTAACGGTGATCATCAGACCTCCGGGTTAACTTCCTCATAAAAGAGGAAGTTCTTCGGCGAAATTTTTTTCTTATTTATTTTCCATACTTTTACAGCTTATTAGGAACTGCAATTCCCGATTATTAATTTGATGAATGCCCCTTAGAGTTTCTGAGGGGTATTTTATTTCGGGATTGAAACACGTCTGAAAACTCTCCTTTGATTTCCAAACATTTTTTCAATCTGTTCATCTTCACTCCGGCTCGCAAGCGCGCCTCGAAAATGATCTTCTCCATTTCATTCTTTAATTCTCCTTCTTATCAAAAGGTAACCCAAATAATTCATATAAAAAAATATGGAAGAAGCGAAGTTCAAGATAAACTAATTTTAACATGTTGATTAACAGATAATTTTAAAGAAGCCTAATGCTTTGTACATGTATGTAACTTAAATTAAGTCTCAATTAAAGATCACTATTGTAGTATTAAAGAAATTACCGATGTTGAACTATTCAAAAAAAACTGTTGCTCATCTGGAACATCGGCATGTACATGGCTACCAAGATGACAGCGACCATCAATCCCACAATAACAATCAGCAAAGGCTCCATCAGGCTGTTCAATATCCCGATTTTATGCTGGACTTCTTCAGTATATTGTTTACTAAGCCTGTTATAAATATCTGATAGTTTGTTTACTTCCTCGCCTACCTTCGTTAACGAAACCAGCTTCATGTCAAAAAAGCCAAACTTTGCCATGCTCTCGTGCAGAGTTTTGCCGTTTATCAGGTCATCTTTCATCACCATTAAAGCTTTTTCATAAGGATAAAAGCCAATAATTTTTTCCAACAGCTCCAGAGCTGTAATTAACGGAATCCTTGCGGAACTCATCAATGCCATTGTTTGGCAGAAGCGTGCCAAGTAAATTTTATTGACCAATACCCCAAGCAGCGGAACTTTTAATATGAAGGAGGAAGTAATTTTTCTGAATGCTTCTGTTTTCCTGGCCGACCAAATGAAAATCGCTACTGCAGCCAACAAAATCATTCCCCAGCCTATATTGGCCTTAAAATGTTTTGAAAAAGCCAGAATCCATCTGGTGATAGCCGGCAACTGGCCGTTAAACCGTTTAAAAACGTCCTCAAACATGGGGACAATATAATTCAACATAAAAACAACAACCACAAAAGCGGTTACAACCACCATTACAGGATAACTGAAGGTGCTGATCAATTGTCTTTTCTGCTTGATACGTCTGCTAAAGTATTCATTCAGATCGGTCAGCACCGCATTTAGTTGGCCAGTCTCCTCTCCAATCTTAAGACTATAATACTCGTGAGGAGAGATATGCCCGGTCCGGTTAAGGGATTCGGAAAGGTTAAACCCGTTAACAAGATCGTCATAAACAGACTGATAAAACTGGCGTTGTTTATCCCTTGTCTTTTCCTGAACCAACAGGTAGAAAATTGTCCTGATATCTAAACCTGAAGACAACAACATGCCCACTTCGGAATAAAACTCTTCCTTTTTCTCATTGGAAAACTTTTTACTGAAAAAGTTGATATCTTTATTAAAGAAAGAGGAAAAGCGAGGTTCTCCCGTCTTCTCCGGAACAGCCTTTTCTTCAGTTAAATTGACTTTTATATTTTTCAGATCAATACTCAAAGTTAACTTGCTTATGGTTCATTAATGAAGACAGACTATATTCTTTTTTCAAACAGATGGATAAAGTATCACCTTGCACAGGAAAAAGATATTCTATCTCCTCTATCAGATCGTCTTTTTCTTTTAGAACCTGAAATTCATAGATGCCCCTGAAAATCGTATCTAAAAGATTCTCAGATGTCTTCATGATTACTGCTTCGGGTTTCATTAAAAATTGACGAACTAAACTACTGTCACTGCATGTCAGAGTCTTTTCACTACTTACATATGCGATTTGAGCGCTGCTAAAAAAGGCATGCTCTAAAGTCATTTTAAATACAGCAATATCTTCCATTCTTTTGTCTTCCGGCTGTTCAACCTGCCTGGTAACAATCCGAAAAGCCATATATAGCGTTCCAATAATGATCAAGGACAATAACATCGTTATGGATATCTCAACCAAAGTAAAAGCATTCATCCGGTTATGCGACAAGTTATTCATCGGCGTGTTCTTTTGAGGACACTAAAAGATTCCTTACTGATAAAGGCGTGCCACTATTTGAAAAAGCCCTGTACTGTACAGCAAAAACTCCCGGCATATCCGAAATCAATTGTACTTTCCGGTAAATGACCAATCTGTCAAGATAAATTGTGTCCTCACTTGTTTCAATATTGGTATCCAGTTCCCTATGTAACTTTTTCTGTAGTACGTCAGCTTTAAGCCGAAGCAGCGAGTTATCTTCTTTTTCAACTTTAAGCAGGATAGTCACAGAAAGAGAAAAAACGATCATACAAACCGCGATCGCAACCAACACTTCCACTAAACTTTGACCGTTTAGTCGTTTGGTGATTACCGTCCTAATCCGCTTTGAAAAAATTATCTTATTGTTTTTCATTTAAAATTATTTCTCATTTAAAATAATATTTCGATTTCTTTAAAAGCCGGATTACCTTCAATAAGATTTATACCACCAAATTCTTCGGGCATTCTTTCAACGTCAATACATGCATTAAGTAAATAATTTTGATTGAAGCTATTGGGAGTTATTGCAACAAATCCTTTAGTATATAATGAACCAAACAGAACAGCTTTAAAGTCACAAAATCCATCACAATAGATTTGTCCTATTAATCTACACCTATCACCAATCTCCAGGATGGGCCTTAACTCCCGGCTTTCATCTTTCAGAATAATATTGCCAGTGAAAGTTGTAAAGTCTTCAAGAATAACAGAGCCAGAAAGCGGATTGATAAGAGTAAAGATAGTCGGCATGAAGAAACAACTCCTTTCGCCGGCATGAATGTTCTCTGTAGCAAAAAATTGGCCGCGTCCTGAGAATCCGCTTCCAATGATAATATCCTTGGCGACAATCAGGCACTGATCGATGACTGCAGTGCTATCAATGTTTAAAATTCCATCGGCATGAATGATGATGTTTCCCACCAGTTCTACATCCTTTAGTTCAAGGTCATTTGTACTTTTAATCAATAATGGTTTTTCGAAAAAAGATCGTTTCAACGTTCCGCCTATTATATCACCTTCATACCATTCAACCTGAATTTTGTCTGCATCTAATGCTATAAATTCATTATACCGCGTTTCAAGTTCAACATTCAGCCCGGGCAATGAACCACTTGCCTGATGGCTGGCACCAAAAACCAGTTGCTCCCGGTAATAACCAATTCCATTGACATATGCCTTCCGTACTCCAAAACCCGGCAAATGTGTATTATTGCCTAAATATGTAAAACCGCCGACAGACAAATACCTGTTTGGATCGGAAAAATACAAGGAGGGAAGCTCATTCCGGTCTCCAAAATCTCTGCCCAAAAAACAAGCATATTTTCTCTGTCTGTTTCTGATTTTTGATGAAATAATCCCAACATCAAACATTCCCCAGGGTTTAATTTGTATTTTGGTTACATCATTTAGCTCAGGGAAAAGTGTCATTGTGAGAGAATCCTCAAGCTCTGATTCGTTTTTATGCTCCAAATATGTCACGGCACTGCGAATATTGAGCTGTAATTGTTCTTCAACCGAAGCACTTGACAAAAGAGAGACTGTCAGGTTTTTTCTCAAAAGAAATATCCCGATTATTAAAAAAAGGACCAATGCAATGGCAATGACCAATTGTAAAGCACCCCCTTTAATCTTCTTTTTTAATATCAACCGGAGGCTTTTCATTGTCTTCTTGTGGCTTTCTTTCCTTTCCTTTCAAAATCGATTTTTTGCTGACAACATTCCCTTTCCTGAATTTTGTTTTTTTAGTCAATGAATCAGCCTGAAAACTCATCATCCATCCATTCAGCAGGTTGTTCTTGTAGCAGGCAATCGTCCTTGCATTGGTCGGAGGATCAAAGGACCAATATTTCCCATGTCTGGTTCCTCTTTTCCAAACCAACAGTTCAACGAGGTCACCATCAACATTCCATTTTTTCCATTGTCCATTCTTCAAGCCATTTTCAAAAGAACCTTTTTCAATTAGTTTCCCGCCAATGGTAGTTTTTTCATAAGATCCCTGTAACAACAGTCCGGAGTAACCACCCCTGTTTTGATTAATTTCCCCATTATCGAACCAATAGTAAACCAGATCATCATTCGTTCTTACTTCTTCGTTTTGATATTCAACATAAAATGAGTAGTTATACCCGCCTTCCTTATAAGAGACCGACCTTAATAATGTTTCCTGTGCTAAAGTCTCCTGGCAAAAAATGAAAATAATTAATAAGCCCCATAAATATTTGCAAATTTCTTTCATTCTAATTTTTCTTTATCCATTTATTCTCCCTTTTAAACCTGATCAAAACAGAATCAGCAGCATAATTCAGAACCACTATATCATTTGTTTCCTCGTTCAGCCCCACCAGAACAATTTTTCCGTTGATATCCAAATATACAAGACCTCCCTTTTCGTTTTTAATAAATCCGTTATAAATGATCCCCGGCCACATCAAAACTTCCTCTGGTGCCATTGGTTGTAAAACAGTTTTTTCTGCCTGTGCTTTTTTTTGAATTCTAATCTTTTTCAAAAAAGGATCTTCATAATCCAGATTCAAACGAAAATCCACGACAGAAACAGAATCTTTGTCAATCAGCCTGATTTGCTTTGCCTGATTTTCAAATATTTCCCGGTTATTTTTATAAAAAACCTTATAAAAGATCACCCCCCAAATGATCAGGACTAGTGGGAATAAGAAGTATATGGTGCTTCTATTGTTTTTCATTTTGTAGCGCCAATTCTATGGTTCAATGATCAACGTCCGTGTACTAAAAGCTGTAACGGATTTAGAATTTATCGCCCTGACTCTCCATTGATAGTTTCCCTGGGGCAAATCTACAGTGACCTTATTTTCTGTTAGTTCTTTGTCTTCAACCAGTATTTGAATGTTATTAAAATTCGGAGACACAATTTGAAATACATATTTTTCCGCTCCGGCTAGATGATTCCACCAAAAGTTCAAGGTCTTTACTGAAGTATTCAAATAATCTGCCGGCGCAAGCAGTCCAACAATTTCACCAGATATATCGGGTATTTCTTCCAAATAGAATTCCCAAATTGAAGAATAGGCACTGGTATTTCCCGCTTGATCCACAGCTTTTACCCTCCATTGGAAAGTTCCCCCGCTGGCAAATGAGTAGCTGAATGAATTAGAGGTTGTTTTTGACGTTGCCATCAGGATTGTGGTGCCATTATCGACTTTGGAAAGCTCCCATACATAACTCAATTCCCCCTGATCTGTTTCGTCGGCATTTTGCCAGTTAAACGTGATGTTAAAATCACTTAATCCGGTTCTATGCCGGGGCGAAACCAAAACAGGAATCGACAGAGCTTGGTTATTGACGCTAAAGCTAACTGTTGTATGGTCAGTTTGGGAATTTCCATCTGTAGCCATTATCCTGGCCTCGTATAAACCTCCGGCTAAATTGGCAGTGTATTTATTTGTCTCAACCCATTCATCCAAAAGTAGCCTCTCTGGATTGGTGAATGAAGGGGAGACTATCTGAATATGATAGCGGGTAGCACCATCAATTAAGTTCCACAAAAATGAAACCTGCTTTTCTTTAATTATTGCTCCTCCTCCCGGAATTATAACTTCCACTTTTCTTTCGGAGAATGGTGGAGACTTTTTTATGGTAAATGGGTAAAGCGCAGAATAAGGCCCAATGTTTGATGCTTTGTCTATTGCCCGGACTTTCCAGTAGTATTTCCCATCACCGGCAAATTTTACAAAGCATGTCGTATCATTTATTTCTTTGTCAATTATTGGTTCATTTACGTCTGCCTGATCAAAAACCTGAAACTGATAAGTCGCCTGGATTTCAGTTTGGAGCCAGGAGAACTCAATTTCAGTTTGCTGAATAACTGAATCTTTTGCAGGATATTTTAAAATCGGAGTTGACGGGGCATTTTTATCTACTGTCAATTCCCTCACATTAAACGGGGTCGACTTTTTGTTAACAGTATCATTGGCGCATACTCCCCAAACATAATCTCCGTCTTCTAGTGTTGTAATAAGTTTGTTTGCAGAAAGATTATTTTCAAAAATAGCTACACCTGTTGCCCATGTTCCTTTTTTAATTTTTAAAGTATAATTATTGGCATGGGGCAAAGCATCCCATGAAAAATGAATCTGGCTATTTCTCGAAACAAATCCATTCTCCGGGAAAAGCAATATCACCTGACTGAGACTCAGGTTATAAACAGGCGCTATAGTAATAGCGCGGGTAAAGAGATCTGTTTGAGAAACGGAATTTAATGCCATTATTCCCCACTGGTATTTTCCGGGTTCAAGTGCCAGTTCAAATTTGTTCTCAAAAAGTATCGAATCCAGTATCAGGGTCTGGCTTTTACCAAATTCAGGACTTACAATTTGCAAGTTATAGCCAGTTGCTCCCTCAAGTTTATTCCACCAGAAGGTAACGGCCGATTCGACAACTTCTGAATTATCATTCGGGGAACGTAATTCGACGGATTCATTACTTAAATCTTTTTCAAAGATATCGTCACAGCCAGTAATAACCAACAGAAAGAATAACGATGCAATGCCCATGCGGTCTATTATGCTTTTCTTACTCATTTGTGCTGTCATTTTTTATAAAAGATTGTGTGAAAATTTTTAGTCTGAGATAATCTCTATTCGTCTGCCGGTCATTCACAATAAAAAACTCAGCGGACGAAATTTTACCTATACTTTGCACTCGTTCGAAATGATATATAAATTTCACCAGTTCATGAAAACTTCCCTGTAGTTCCAATGAATATGTTTTTATCAGGTATCCGTCTTTGTTAAAATTATCGGCAGGGGGCATCGAACAAAGTTCGACCTTGTTACCCACCTTTACATAAGAGGAAATAGCGTTTATAATATCCTCCTGTCTGATATCACTGGAAGTTTTTCCTATTATCTTATCGATAAGGTCAAGCCTTTGTCTTAACTCGGCGATCTGTTGAGGGGCATTCTCCAGGGTTTCCAGTTGCTCCTGTATAGCTTTGATCTCACGGAAAGTTTTCATGGTAGGAGAAATGGCCCATGTCCACGAAACAATAAGCAAAAGCAGGACTAATGCGACAATGAGGATAAATCTTTTTTTATATTTCCCTGATTTTCTTTTCATTCTATACTTACAACATTTTTGAATAGAATTTCCAATTGAAAGCTGGCGCTTTGTTTGCCGGGTTTAAAGCTGTAATCTTGGTAACTGATTTCCTGGCACCAATCCTTCTCCTGAATTTTAGACAGAAATTGTTGGTACGACTCCATGTCTAGCGCATTTCCATTAATGGTAATAATCCGTCTTCTGAAACTTAATGGCTCGCTTTGCTTATTTATGTGGTTCAATGGGTTAATGCATATTTTTTCGAAATTCACCCCTTCATCTGCCAATTGCCCAAACTGATCATAAATATAACTAATGACATATGTTTCGCTCAATGAATTGCTGTTTATAAATAACCTTTTTTGCTCGAGGTTACGTTTAAGAGAGGACAATTGAGACAGTAAATTCTCCCTGGTTAATATCTCAGCTTCCAAAATACTTTTTTTCTGATATTGCTGTTCAAAAAGAAAAAAATTCAGGAGTAAAACAAGAAAGAGAAATACAGCAACTATACCAAGTGATTTTCTTCCCAACAATGCAAAGGTAGCTTCATTGGACCCCTGTAAAAAGATGTTGTCTTGTAATGTGTATTTCAATGGATAAATCGATGCCAATATACCACTGCTTAACGCATACACTTCCTTCTGATCACGGGATTGATTCATGAAATAAATTGGGTCGCAGAGTTCTCCTTTTTCTGTCCCGGTTATTTTGCCTCCCGTAAGGAGCAACCGGTAACTTCCAACATCAATAGAACTTAAGCTTGTGTCTAAATATTCAGACAATCCAATAAGCGGGGACGGCCCAAGGAAAATTCCTGAAAGACAGCAATCTTTGCATTGTGCTTTCTGCACAATCTGTTCTACCATATCTTTCCTTGCAATGGATACTACAGAGTTATTTTCCAAATAATCAAAATGAACATAATAATCTTTTAATAAAAAATTGGGCATCAGTTTCTGCAAGTTATCTTTTGATATGTGGCCGGGAAATGTCCTTACCATAACCCCGTCCCCGCTCAAATGCAGATACACAGGGATCCCTGTTTTGACATCTTTAACTGAACAAGGGTCTTCTGCATGCTTTTCGATCCCAAGTTTTCCCTTCTTATTTTTCAGAATATACAAATCAAACGATGAATGGCTCTTGCCATTTTGTACAATTACCAAAACCCCCAGTTTGTGGTGTTTAATTTTAAGTTTTACCCATTGAAGGATATGGTTCATTTTTAATACAAGATAGTGGGTTTAATAAAGACGTTCAGACGTGTTTTGTTATTCTTACTGGTTCTTTTGGTGAAAAACCAGCTCAGAACAGGCACCTTGGCAATACCCGGCATACCGGTACGGGATTTTTCCTTTATCAGTTCTTCCAGTCCTCCAAGAAGAACCATCTCCTGATTCTTCACCCGAATGGTGGATTTAAATTTGCGTGAGATCAATCCCGGAGGGGCATCTTCTTTGAACCGCTCTGTAAAATTTGATTGTTCCACCTCGATACTCATGATCACATCTCCGTTGCCAGTGACAAAAGGCTCAATAATCACAGCCAGCTGGGCTTCAACCGGCAAAAAGGAGGTTAACGCTTCCAGTTGCGGATTCAGGCTTCCCTGATATACATTTCTTTTCTCCTCATAATATTGCGTCTCCCCAATGGACAAAGTTGCGGAATGTCCATTTAAAGTTGACAATTGAGGTGTGCTTCTTATGTCAACCACGCCGTTCGTCTCCAAAGCTTTAAGTTTTACATAGAAATTAGGGGTTACTTTCCCCAATTTCGTTAATCCCAGTCGGGAAATTGCATTATTAATCGAGCCTGCATCCATGGAATATTCAATTCCTGGATTTAAGGTTCCGCCCCGCTCCACTGTTTCATCACCTTTAGCTATTCCAGCCTCTATTCCTGTTTTCAGTTCTTCAGTATTGGAAACATCAAGAATAATCACATCAATAAGCACAACAGGAACAGACACATCCAGGTCTCTTAGTTTCTGTTCGGCGTCGTCAAGAAGGTCCGCGTCACCAGTTATGATCAAGCTGTTTAACTCCGGAAATTCTTTGAGTTCAACATTAGGGAAAATATTTTTGGGAAGTACGTTTAACAAAGAATCTACACGCCTGTAATAGAACTTAATCAACTTGGTCGTTTTCATCTCCGGTGTTCCCCTGGCTCCTACGAGTAATGTTCCATTTTGAAATTTATATGTTTGTTTTGTTCCTGAAACAAGTGAATTGAGAAATGCAGTAATATCCACATTGACAAGAGAAAGGTTTTTTTCTCCTTCGAGCGGTTCCAACTCACGGAAGGAAATATTCATCATGCCGACCACCGCTAAAAGCAACTTTTCACTGGAAAGTTGATTCCCTTTTATGGTAATCAAATTCCTCTCATTGACCGCGACTTTCCCCGATAGCTCATCGGTTTTGCTCCATGAATTTCTTCCCGAATTATTTCCTTCAATAACCAAAGGCTCAATAATAAAAAAATGTTCGTTCTCCTGCCTCACTATAAAATTGTTGCTTCTCCCCAAACCATATAATGCGTCAGCCGCAGGCATGGATTTGGCAAAGCCGTCAATCTGAATGCTCCCTGCCCCTCCTGAAAGGAAAAAATTCAAACCTGATTTAAGGGTTACTTCCCTCGTAAAAGCGGACAGGGAGGCATTATGAAGATCGAATGATAATAAACGTTTCTCGCTGTCATAATCAACTTTCAGGAAAGAATTATTAAAAGGTTCCGGTTTGATATTGATGATGTTTCCATAAATGTTACACACCAATTTATATTCTTTGCATAACATTAAAAGAATGTCTTTGGCTTTAACTCCCGAGAAATTATTATTCACCTGGATATTTAGCATCGGATCGACGTTTATATTTAACCCGATGTGAGTGGACACCGCACGCATAAATTCCGACAAAGGAATATTGCTCAGGGAGAGGTTCACCGTTTCATTCAATTGCGGTATAGCCGACATTGCCAGGCTATCCAGCTTCTCTTTTAAATGATCACCTTCCTTTTCCTGGCTGCGACCAGGAAGAACATAAACAACAAATAACAGTAACCAGCACAACTTACGCACCATGATAAGGACTTAAATAATTGTATTTTTTCAAAACTGCGGATATCTATCACAAAAATAGGGCAAGTTCTCAATCAAATTTTATTTTGGATAATCATCTGGCAATCAGCAATGTTTTGTTAATTTTTGATCTTTTATATATTTAATGATAAGCCTTTTATTATTAATTCTCTTTTGGGGAGAAAAGATACCCTCGAAATTAAAAAAAAAACGAGGTTAATCAAGAAAATCTATGCTTTTTATATCAAGAGGGCATATCCTTTCTCTAATTGACAGTTTTATAAAATCGATAACGATTTAAAATATTGCTGCTTTACCTTTTAAAGCTCAAAACCCGCCAAATAGCGGGTTTTGTTATGTATGCCGAAGTAGTTACGCTAAATGTTGACGAGCTCGAAAGATTTACTAGTAGACTCAAACAATATTATTTAACATTATTAATTATCTTATACCTCCCATCTTTTGACTTCTCCAATTCTATATTGAGATTATTTCTATTTATGGGATTAAGTTTACCTGAACTGATTGTAGACTCCTTCATGAAGTATCTATTATTAACATCTGGGTTGTTTACAAGCTGCAAAAAATCAATATTATCATCATTGTTAATATTAACAAACGAGAGCTCGCTTTTCGCTCTACTCCATGCCGTAACAACGCCTATAGGTGTATTGAGGTCTATCAATATGTAGAATCCTATTTCTTGAAAAGAACCAGATTTATATAACCCTGTCCCCCCAGTTATAAAGCATAAGTACTTTTTATTTAAAAATTCTATTTCATACGCTTTAATCTGATCAACATCCAGGTCAAGATTTATATTGTTTCCATTCATCTCTGTACGTAACAATATTTCTCTATCCTTCACTAGCAGTATATCTTTTTGTTCATCTCCCTTGTCAATTTTAATATATATGTATTGCTTCTTTTGGATATTAAGTTTATAAAAGGAAGAGTCTGAAGTATTGCCTTCAAAGTAAAGAGGCGTGACTTCACAGTCTAAACTGTTGTAAGAAACATTGCCCGTGTTATATTTAGAATATATTTCATCTAAAGTCATGTATTCTTGACAAGCAGCAACACGTGAAGTAATAATAAGTATTATTAAAAATGCTTTTTTCATATTATTTATAGATCTTATTTCCTGTAGCTTTTAAGAATGCATCAGAATACTTAGAAAATATAGTGCCGCCATGTGCTGCTGTCGACTGATATGTTGCTGTATAAGTACCCCTAACAGAAGTTGCTTTGCCTGATTTATCATACCAATAGGTTGTAACATTCACAGAACTGCTTTCTATGTTATAAATGTTATGACTTGCATCCGAGACTGTAAACCCACCTGATATTTTAGCATGATTTGCATAATTTGTACTTATGTCTGCACCATCCCAAAAGTAAGCTCCACCTGAATAGTCAATACCTCCTGTAACAGCATTTATTGCACCTTTCATAGCACTCTTCATGCCTGTATTGGTGCTTCTATCTGATGCCGATGCATCATTAAAAGATTTAAAGCGAGCATTGCCATCAGAAGCAGCAAAAGCAAATGTTCCAGTTGAACTAAGTAAATCAGTTATGGTTTTACCTCTTGCATCTGCCTGTCTTACAATTACATTAGAAATACCTGCCATTTCCTTAAAATTATTTGCGGTAGACCCCTCCCCATAAGAAGTTGCAGCAAGTCTTACTAAAGCAGAACTTGTAATTGATAATTCGTTTTTGTCTGTAGCTGCAGTTATGGTTCCCTTATCATCCTTTGTTACATTGGTAGCAGTATATGCTTTGTCGTCATCAATACCATCAGTCCCAAGATGAGTTCCATCTTTTCTGTAATAATCTCCATAATCCATACCGTTCAGATCTAACAACCGAATCGGATTATTCCCTGAAAAATGGAAAGGAGAGTTCCAATTAGCAATTTAATCCTTGATTCGCATTAGTCATAAAATGGTACCTTTTTATAAAAAACTAAATCTATATCATTTTTATTCTTGCTAACCCCGATTAAATTAAGACTATCGTCTATAAGCTCGAAACAAATTTTAGTGCTATTATTTATGGAAAATTGCACTCTTTCAATTTTCTTTATATTTTTAATTTCAATGACTTTCGCAAGTCCGGAAGATGGGTCAGTATTAACGATTTCCGTAATAATCTTTCTATCTCCAATTTTAATAAAAATTGTATCATTTATAAATTCACTTTCAATAAATACATAAAGATTCTCGTTTGAAAATTTACTCCTGTATTTATCTTCTCTGTTTGTTTCTATTGGATGCAGATAGTCGTAAATAATGGAAAAATTATATTTTTCTTTTTTTGTAGAACTATCACCTTTGCAGTTAACCATAACCACAATAAAAAGAAGAGAAAATATTTTGACTGTTTTCATCAGTATACGCCTCCTGCTCTGTTAAGTTCATCTATTCCTTTCTGTTGAGTTGCTTGAATCTGTTTTTGGGCCGCTTCATTATTGTTAGCATTCATTTGAGCTTTGTCTAATTGAGCATTGTTTATATATGTGCTATTTGTATATTGTGATTGGTTCATTAAATTAGCGTCCGTTTTATTTTTCAATAAACTACCTTCAGTTTCCCCATGCTTTAGCCCTAAAGTATGGCCATATTCGTGAGCTCCGGTACGAGAGGTTTCGTTTTCTGTTTGCAGAGCACCATCTTTGCCTTTTTCAACAAGGACTTGCATTCTATTGTCATTAGTGTCTCCAATTTTATCAACTCTTCCTGCTGTATTATAACCGTTTCCACCTTCCACTTTATCAGTAAAAGACATTACGTAATTGGTTTCTTTTGGATCAAATGTTACAACCGTTTTATATTCTGTATTTGTTATTGAGTTAAAACCAGAATAAGAAGATTCAATCTGGGATTTAATTGAATTTGCTCGTTGATTTATAAAATCATTGCTAAATCTTGAATTATTTTGCACACTCATAGTAACATTAAAAGTAACAGTTGTCCTACCTGTTTCCTTGTTTTGTATAGTACTGACCTTTACATCATTTCCATCAGGATCAAGGAATAAAATAGGATTATTTAGGGCATAAGTGTATGGAGAGGTTCCATAATATTTTTCGGCCTTGTTGTCGATTACATGCCACCTTCCGATCGCAGGGTCATAAAACCTGGCCCCATAATCATACCAGTCCGTTCCCTGCTGGAGTTCTTTGCCGTTGTAGCGGAACAGGTTGTTTTGGTTGCCGTCCACGGTCATTTCCATCCCGAACGGGTAGTAGGCCAGGGTTTGTACCAAACCACCGCTTTCGTTAAAGCTCACCCTGGTGTTTC
>OBJA01001402.1_pt1 | contig 16777 bp, 11 predicted proteins | sample 1519751 | NCBI WGS metagenome assembly OBJA01 (sample SAMEA3881238, study PRJEB22517) | soil metagenome | biome: lake sediment; feature: soda lake sediment; material: sediment, water from around vicinity | place: India | collected 2013-12-23 | depth 3 m | reverse complement strand
CGCCAGACGCCACCGAAACCATCGCCGCGCCCTGCCTCGCCGATCCTGTCCCGCCCCTCACCGTCAGCGCCGGCGCCGTCTCCGCCACGCTCACCCCCGCCCCCGTCCGCCCCTCGCCGGACATACTGCGCCCCACGCCGCATCTCTTCTGGGCTGCTGCCGCCAGCCGCGCCGCCCTCGGCAAAAAGCTCACCACCGGCAAAACCGGCGGCAAGGGTAAACACCGTATCGCCCTCCTCGCCGCCGATACCGACAAGCTCCGTGAACTGTCAGATACCGCCGCCACTGCCCTCGCCGCAGACATCGCCCCCAAAGGCGATGGCATCTTTTATGGCCAGGGCGACCCCGACGGCGAACTTGCCTTCGCCTTCACGGGTTCCGCCGCCTCCTACCCCCGCATGGGGCGCGGCCTCCTCGCCGCTTTCCCGGAAGTCGCCGCAAAGCTCGCCGGCATCCCCGCCGCGCAGGCGATGACGCCTCTGCTCGCCAAATCCAGCCTCACCGAGTTCGAACAGCTCTGCGCCGTCAGCCTGCTGACCCAAGCCCATGCCATCCTCCTGCGCGAGGTGCTTGGCCTCCAGCCCACGGCCGCCCTCGGCCTGTCGCTCGGCGAAAGCAACGCCCTCTTCGCCTTCGGCTACTGGAAGGACATGGGCGCCCTGCTGGAAGACATCTCCAATGCCGCCATGTACGAACGCCATCTCGGCGGAGACTTCGAAACGGCGAAAGAAGCCTGGGGCCCGAACGTGCCCACAGACTGGACCAACTGGCGCCTGCGCGCCCCCATCGGTCAGGTGCGCAAGGCCGCCGCCGCCCACCCGAATGTAGAGATCACGATCATCTATTCGGATATGGACTCGATGATCGGTGGCCCGGCGGATGCCTGCCGCGCGGTCGCCGAATCCCTCGGCAAGGGCGCCGGCGCGTTGATGCACCAGCATCTCATCGTCCATGCCAGCGCCATGGCCCCCTTCGCGGAGAAATGGCGCGAGCTTCATACCCGCCCCGTCTCCCGCGTTGAAAACGGCCCCCGCCTCTACGCCAACGCCATCAACGCCGCCTACGCGCCCAGCAAGGCCAGGGTGGCTGACATGCTCACCCGCCAGGCCGTCACCACGGTCGATTTCCCCGCCACCGTCCGGCAGGCCTGGGAAGATGGTGTGCGAACCTTCGTGGAACTCGGACCCCGCGACTCCCTCACCCAGTCCATCCGCCTCACCCTGAAAGACAAGCCCCATCTCGCCATCGCGGCGGACGAGATCGAGAGCGCAGACCTCGCCCAGATCGCCCGTCTCGCCGCCACCCTCTTCGCCGCCGGCCATCCCATCCGTATCGAGATGGTCGCAGGTCGTCTCGACGCGGCCCGCGCCCACCCCTGGCCCGCGCCCAAACCGCCCACCGTCACCCGCCCAGCGAAATACGCGCCTCCCAGAGTGCCCCCGCGCGCGAAACCCGCTGCTCCCGCAAACTCAACCGGCGCCGTCATCCCGCCCGCGCCCACGCTTCCCGCGCCGGTCTACACCCGCCTCGCCCCCCGGCCTGCTCCCTCTTCTGGGCCGATCCCCTTCCCGCCCCCGCCGGGCACCCGCCACTCAGCCCCTTCACAAGCTGCCACCCAGCCACCGCCCACCAGCATCGTCTCCGGCCGCCAGCCCCTCGCCAAACGCGCGCCCACCGGCAAGGCATGGGACCGCCCCGCCATCGAAGCGGCCTCGCGCGGCCCCATGTCCGCCTTCTTCGGCGAGGCGTTCGCCGCGCAGGATCAGTACGCCCGCAATGTCCGCCTGCCTGCCCCGCCCCTGCTGCTGGTAGACCGGATCACCGGCATCGACGCGGCCCCGCTCGTCGATGGCAAGGGCGTCATCTGGACCGAGACGGACCTCACCGCCGATCACTGGATGATGCAGAATGGCCGCATCCGCCCCGGCCCGCTGATCGAGTGCGGACAGGCAGACCTTACCCTCATCGGCTGGATGGGCGCAGACCTGCGCAACAGGGATGAGCGTGTCTACCGGCTTCTCGGCTGCGAGATCACCTTCCATGAAGGCGGCCTCCCTGAGGCGGGCGACACGCTGAAATTCCAGATCGAGATCACCCAGCACGCCACCTTTGCTGGTGTACGGATGTTCTTCTTCCAGTATGACTGTGAAGCAGGTGGCCGCCGCGCCTTTTCCGTGCGCCAGGGTCAGGCAGGCTTCTTCACAGATCAGGAACTCGCCTCCGGCAAGGGTGTCGTGTGGGACGCCGCCAGCGAGCCGCCGCCCAGCGCCAGCCCCGCCCCCATCGATACCGCGAGCGCCAGCGCAAAGCGCGCCTTCCACGCTGACGACGTCTCCGCCTTCCGCCGGGGCGACGCCTTCGCCTGTTTCGGCCCCGGCTTCGAATTTTGCGCCGCCCATTCCTTCCCGCCGCATCTGCCAAACGGCAATCTCTCCTTCTTTGATGATGTACCCGAATTTGATCCGCAGGGCGGCCCCTGGAAGCGCGGCTATCTGAAGGCCCGCGCCGCCACGCCGAAAGACGCATGGTTCTATGAGGGCCATTTCCATAACGATCCCTGCATGCCGGGCACGCTGATGGCTGAAGCGGCCGTCCAGGCGCTGGAGTTTTATGCCGCCGCCCTCGGCCTCACGCAGGAACGCGATGGTTACGTCTTCGAGCCTGTGCCCGGTGAAACAGCCAAATTCATCTGCCGGGGTCAGGTCATTCCGGATACGGATCACGAGATCACCTATGAAGTTTTCATTGATGAAGTGATCGAGGGCGAAACGCCCAAAGTCTTCGCCGCCCTGCTGGCGCGCAGCGATGGGAAAAAGGTGTTTTACTGCCCCCGCTTCGGGGTACAGCTGCGCCGCCAATGGCCTGCCCCGCGCGTCTCGCCTTTGCCCATCCGCACAGGCCCGCAGAAGGAAAGCCGGGGCGACTATGCTGCCCTGCTCGACTGCGCCAATGGCGCGCCTTCCTCCGCCTTCGGAGAAATGTACCGCCGCTTCGATACGGAAGGCAAAGTCCCCCGCCTGCCCCAGCCGCCCTATCATATGATGTCGCGCGTCGTCGCCGCCACGGACCGTCCCGGCGTGCGCCGGCCCGGCGCCACCATCTCTGCAGAATACGACATCCCGCCCGACGCCTGGTATTTCGCAGATAACAAGAACGGGGAGATGCCCTTCTCCGTCCTCTCCGAAATCGTGCTCCAGCCTTGCGGCTGGCTCGCCAGCCATTGTGGCTTTGCGCTGGATGGTGGCGATCGCTTCCGGAACCTTGAAGGCGATGGCCGCGTCTATCGCACCCTCAGCCCCCGCGATGGCACGATCTGCGTCGACACCACCCTCTCCTCCTTCTCCAAGGTCGGCCCGATGACGATCGTGGCCTTCGATCTGAAAGCCCGCCTCAAGTCAGGTGAGCCGGTGATGGATCTGATGACCCGCTTCGGTTTCTTCCCGGCGCAGGCTCTCGTGCGTCAGGCCGGGCTCGGCGCTGGCCAGGTAGACAAGTCCTGGCTAGAACTTCCCGGTGAGGCCCAGGATCTCACGCCGCGCGATCCCCGGCTCGCCGCCGGTCAGCTTCGCATGCTTGACCGCGTGGACTATTTCGATCCCGCCGGCGGCAAGGCCGGTCTCGGCCTCGCCCGCGCCAGACAGCTCATCGATCCCTATGCCTGGTACTTCAAGGCCCACTTCTTCGGTGATCCGGTACAGCCCGGCTCTCTCGGCCTTGATGCCCTCGTCCAGCTCCTGATCCGCGCCAGCCTCCTCAAGGGCATCGGCAGCGGCGCCGCCACCCATATCGAAACCCTCGCGGCCGACATGCCGGTGAAATGGTCCTATCGCGGCCAGGTCACGCCGGAGAAGAAAGAGGTCACCACCGTAATGGAGATCGTTGAGGTCTCTGGCGACGCCCAGCGCCGCATCGTCACCGGCCGCGGGTCTCTCTGGTGCGATGGTCTGCGCATCTATGAGGCAAGTCCCATCTCGGTCGCCTTCACCACCGGGGGCTGATCCGCGCGGCTAGGTGGCCTGTGGATAACCTGTCCGAAACTGTCCGGATTTGTCCGAAAATGTCCGGAAGCTGTCCCGATGTGTGCCCTCCGTGTCCGCGCGTGTCCGGAAATGGCCCCGGAATGTCACGGGTTTGCCGGCGTTTTTCACGCCCGGCTGCAGGATAGTTTCGTCCGGATACAGCATATCTTCACGCCGCCTGTCCCCGGTTTTGTGCTGTCTAATCTGCAGCGCCTCGGCCCCGCCCGCCAATCCTTATCCCCCATCGCGCCCGCGCCTTATCCGCCGGGGTGGCCAGCCCGGTTAGGCTTGCATCCTCCGCACTGCCGCTTTTTTTAGCTCAAATCAGCAAAGGATCGCCGGACACACGAATGAAATGATCCCCGCCCTTCGCCTATCTCCAAGAATTTCCAGGGCCAATACTCTCTGACCACGAATAAGCCTTCAGAAATTCTCTCCACAGGCGAAGGAATCGCACGCTCGACTTGCCCCCGCCAGATCTTCCATCATCAAAGACCTCGCCGGCAGTCTCTCACCCCTCCCTAGAAAGGAAGAATAATCAAATTAAAACAAACCTCTGAACTCCGCCGTTTCACGCGCTGACGGTTGCCCGAATATTAATGCCTCGTATTGCCGCTCATGCAGTATTGTGGCTTTACTTCCTGTAGTGTCAGGGGACGGTGAGGCATGATCCATAATCCCGGGTCAGGCCACCAGAGGCGGAAGAATGTCGGTCGACTCCAGCCAGTCGGGTCTCAAAAGCGTGCTATCTGCACGGCGCTACTGCCGCGCTGAAGGCGCGGTATTGCCGTTTCTTCCCTATGGTCTTGTCCCCGTCCTCGGCCTCGCTGCCCTGCTGCTGTTCGGCTGGTTGGTGCTCGCCGTCACTGCAGTTCAGGGCACTGCCCGCGCCGCTGCCGAACGGGCACTGGCCGAGACCGGCGAAGGCTGGGCCAAAGTCCGCGCCTCCGGGCAATGGATCACCGTTGAAGGCAACCCGCCCAGCGCTGAAGCGGGTCAGCGCGCCCTCACCGCCGTGCGCAATGCCACCTCGCAAACCTGGCTCGGCAGTGCCCGCCCGGTCACCCGCGTCACGGCAAACTTCTCCGCCAGCACGCCCGCTCAGGCCAATTCGATCACCACCTCTCCTGCGGTCTCGGCAGATCCCGAATTCCTCTTTCGCCTCACCGCCGGCACCCTCACGCTGAATGGCCATGTCCCCACAGAGGCGCTGAAAACCGCACTCGGAACCCGGGCGGAAAGCCTCAAATCGCCCGGCCATCTACAGGATGTGATCAACCGGATGACGGTCACCAATGGCCCCTCGCCGACGGGCTTTGACACGGTTGCCGAGCGCGGCATCGACACGCTCGCCCAGTGTGAAACCGGCACCGCCAGTTTCTCGGCGCTCACCTTCAATTTCCGCTGCCAGGCTGATGACGATAAGGTCGCAAGCATTGGTGCGGCAGTGAATGCCGGCCTCCCCCTGGGGGCCTTTGGAACCGTGGAAATTCTTCCAATTCAAGCGGTTGCCAGCTGTGAGGAAGAGCTTTCCCACCTTCTGGAAGCTGCCCGTATCGAGTTCACCCCAGGCAGCACGGTGCTGAACGTTGCCAGCGGCCCCGTCCTCGATCTGGCGGCCCGCGCTGCCGCCGACTGTCCCGGCACCCTCCGCGTTGAGGGGCATACGGACAATACCGGCAACCCCGCCTTCAACGACCAGCTCAGCCTGCGCCGGGCCGAAGCCGTCCGCGCCGCCATGATCGCGCGGGGCGTGCCTCCCGAAAGGCTCCTAGCTGCCGGATTTGGCCAAAGCCAGCCCGTCGGCGACAACACCACAGAAGACGGACGTGCCCGTAACCGCCGGATAGAAATACGAATTGTCAGGCCAGACGAATGAGCCGGCTGATGCCCCCTAACGCGCCCACCGGCGGAGAGTGACCATGTGGTTCCTGCTTATCCAGATCTTCTTCTTCATGTGTGTCTCCGCAGCATTGGGGGCCGCTCTCGCCTGGTGGTATCTGCGCCGGCGCTTCATCGATGTGACCGAAACCCATGCCGAACTTACCCGGCAGGTGGAGACAGCCATCGCCGATGGCCGCGCCCTCAAACGCGAGGATGTAGACGCCAGCCTGGCAACGGCGCTGGCCGCTTACCAGCCGCCCCAGCCGGATTTCGAGCCCCTCCAGAGCCGCCTGCTGCTGCTGGAGCAACGGCTTGCCGCGCCCGATCCGGCTCTCGGCTCGATGAAAGACCGGATCGGCACAATCGAACAGGCCGTTTCCACAATCTCCGCTTCCATTGCCTCGCTGCGCAGCATTCACCTCGATGCCATCTCCCAAGGCATCCGCGACGTCGCCCAGCGTGTGGACGGCATCCAGATGCCAGATGTCGACAGCGTCAATGCGCGCGTCACCTCCCTCGCCGAAGCAGTCGCCAGCAATCGGCCAGATCTTGCCCCCCTGCAGGACCGCCTCGGCGCGCTCGAAGCCGCGATTGCCAACTTCCGCATCCCCGAAGTCGACCTCGGCCCCGTCCATAGCGGCCTTGCGCGGCTCGATCTCAGCCTGTCGGAACTTCAGCCGCCCGAAGTCGATCTGCGGCCCATCGAGACCCGCCTGTCCAAGCTGGAAGAGCTTCTCGACACTCTTGATACCAAAGACAATTTCACCGCTCTCGCCGGCGATGTCGCGGTTCTGGCCGCAGAACTTTCCGCCGTCTCCGGCGAAGTGGTGAATGTGGCCGCAGATGTCAGCCGGATGTCCGGCGATGTCACCAAAGTCTCGGGCGATGTTGTCAAAGTCGCAGGTGAAGTCGGCTCTGTCGGCCAGGCAATTGCCCGTATTGAACTCCCCGAAATGCCTGACCTTGACCCGCTCCACAGCCGGCTTGCGGCGCTCGACGCGTCTCTTTCGGACCGTTTCGCCTTGGTGCAGGAACGCATTGCCGCGAACACGCCGCTCAACGATGCCCTGATCGGCACACTGGCCGCCATAGAGTCTGACCTCGAAGTCGTCGCCTCCCGCCGCGGCCCCGATCTGGAGCCGCTGTTTGTTCAACTCGCCTCCCTGGACACTTCCATTGGAACGATCCGCAACGAACTGCGCGGACAAAACAGGTTGGAACCGATCGAGCGCCGCCTGCTCGCCATTCAGGAAGCGGTCCACAATCCGCCGCCGGGCGAAGTCTCTCGCGAGGATCTCACAGCGCTGGAAGACCGGCTGACCTCGATCGAATATGGCATCACGGCCCTGCACCATATGCTCCGCGGCCGCGGAGACAGTGCCCGCTCGGACGCTGCAGACAGCCACCGTCCACGCGTTGAAACGGCAGCGACGGAAGCGCGCCCCACGCCCCGCACAACCCGGTCTCTCCCCACTGCGGAAATGCAGGCTCTGACCAGCCGCCGCGCCGAAGCCATCGCCAAGGCCCGCAAACCCGACGACCAGGCAAACCTGCTGACCCACGCCGCCTTCGGCGAAGGCGATGACCTTGCCCAGATCATCGGTGTTGGCCCCATCCTCACCGAGCTGCTGCATGAAGTGGGCGTGTTCTATTTCTGGCAGATTGCCGAGTGGACGGATGACGACGTCGCCTATGTCGATGAAAAACTGCTGCATTTCAAAGGCCGGATCGAACGGGACGACTGGGTTGGGCAGGCAAAAGAGCTCGCCGAAATGCCCGGCTCTGCCCCCCGCCCGGAAGCCAGCTGAACTGACCTTGCGGAACGGGTTGGCGAGGCAAGTCCTCGCCGCCTAATCTGCCGCCGGAACAAGGCGGCATCGCTGCCCATAAGGGAGACCCTATTATGCTCGAAGGCATCCGCGTCATCGAATACGCAACCTACATGGCCGCGCCCGGCGCTGGCTGTATCCTGCGGGACTGGGGCGCCGATGTCGTCAAGATCGAGCCGCCTGGCGGCGATCCCATCCGCCTCTTCTTCCGCACCATTGGCACCGATTATCCCGATAATCCGGTGTTCGATTTCGACAATCGGGGCAAGCAATCAATCATCATCGACACCAGCAAGCCGGAAGGCCAGGCACTCATCCGCGAAATGGTGAAAGACGCCGATGTGTTTCTCACCAATGTTCGCCCCGGCGGCCTTGCCCGCTCCGGGCTGGACTATGACTCGCTCAAACAGCTGAACCCGAAACTCGTTTACTGCTCCCTTTCCGGCTACGGACTTGAAGGTCCGGATGCGGATCGTCCGGGCTTTGACATTGCCAGTTTCTGGAGCCGCACCGGCGTGGCTAACCTGACCATTCCAAAGGGCGGAGAACCCTTCCCTCTGCGGACCGCCTTTGGGGATCACACGACTTCCATCGCGGCCGCCGCAGGCATCTGCGCGGCGCTGGTGGAAGCTCAGCGCACCGGGAATGGCCGCCTCGTTGAAGCCTCCCTCTTCCGCACCGGCCTCTACACCATGGGGTCCGATCTTGCCATCCAGCTTTTCTTTGGCCGCGTTGCTTCCACCAAGGGGCGGCATGAGCAGAACGTCCCCATCTCGAACTTCTATCAGAGCAAGGATGAAAAATGGTTCTGCATCGTGGCCCGGCAGGGCGAGACGGACTGGGCGCCGCTCTGCCGCGTTATCAACCGGCCGGAACTTGCTACCGATCCGCGCTTCAACAATGCCAAAGGTCGGCGCGCGAATAATGCAGAGGTGGTGAACATTCTCGACGCCGGCTTCGGCGCTTACAAAATGGAGGAATTGGCTGGACGACTGGATGCTGAGTCCATTGCCTGGGCGCCAGTGCAGACTTTGGCTGAGGTTGCAGCCGATCCGCAGGCCCATGCCGCCGGCGCCATTGTTCAGACGCCGAGTTCAAAGGGCGATGGCTCAACTTACGCCTCGCCCGCCTCACCGGTACGCTTCCCTGGCGCAGATGATGGCCCGAAAGGCCCCTCCCCTGCACCGGGAGAACACACACGGCAGGTGCTCACCTCTCTCGGCCGGACCGAGGCCGATATAGAAACGCTCTACAAATCCGGCATTGTCTTCTGATAAAAAAGGGGGCGCGAGATGACCTCGCGCCCCTTTTGATTTAATCGGTAGACGGTCTTTATTTCCCCTTGAACACAGGTGTCCGCTTCTCAAGGATCGCGTTGACGCCCTCGATGTGGTCATCGGTTTCGTGCATCAGCGCCTGCGACGCGGCCGAAAGTTCCATGATGGTATCATAGGAGGCATTCGTCCCGTGCCGCATCAGCGTCTTGGCAAGGCGCAGCGCCTGAGGCGGCTGACCCGCAATCTTCTCCGCCATGGCCATCGCTTCATCCATCAGCTTGTCAGCCGGCACAACGCGGGACACGAGGCCCCATTCTGCTGCCGTCTTCGCATCAATGACGTCGCCCGTGAACAATAGTTCTGCGGCGCGGGAAGAGCCGATCAGGCGCGGCAGCAGCCAGGCGCCGCCATCTCCGGGAATGAGCCCCAGTTTCAGGAACGTCACGCCGAGTTTTGCCGTTTCTGAAGCAATCCGGATATCCGCCATGCAGGCGACATCACAGCCAAGGCCAATCGCCGGACCGTTGATGGCGGAAATCAGCGGCGTTTCCATATTATACAGGGAGCGGACGATCATGTGAATGTTGCGGCGATAGCCTTCGCGGATATCGGCCGGGCTGCCGCCAAACGCGCCCGTCTTTTCCTTCATCGCCTTCACGTCACCGCCCGCAGAGAATGCGCGGCCAGCGCCGGTCAGGACGGCGCAACGGATCTGCGGATCAGCCGCAATCTCGGCGCAGACGGCAGCCACTGCCGGGCCGTCCCCCTCCTGCCCGAGCGCGTTCATCATTTCGGGACGGTTCAGCGTCATCACGGCGATGGGGCCGCGTTTTTCCAACAGCAGAATGGACATGGGCGTTTCCTTTGGCGTTTGCGTGTTCAGTGAGTTTCAGACTTGGCCGTATGCCGGCTGCCCGGCGCGGGCGGCGTTGCGGGCGGCCCGGCGAAGCATTGCGCCTTGGACATCCAGTCAGCCGCCACGGAGCCGGTCACCTTCAGCGAGGTGTCGGCGATGTTGCGTGTCTGGGTGACAACCTGGCAAAACTCCTCGGCCCTGCCTTCAATCCGCTCGGCGTCGCTGGGCGAACCATGCGTCCAGATGGCGCCCGAGGGCGCCGTAAGGACCAGATAAGGCATCTCACCCGGCGGCTTTTCGCGGCGCGTGGCATAGGTCCACCCAAAGGTATTGACGCCGAGGGTTACGATATTGCCGATCCGGTCTTCATTCCGGCGCACGACGCCGAGATGGTCGTAGATTTCCTGTCCATGTGCCCATGTTTCCATCAGGCGCGCTGTGATCGAGGAGCGTGCGCTCATATCCGGTCCGGCCCATTTCAGGCGGGCCTTTGGATCGGCCGACGCAAAACGGTCCGCCGTCTCTTCAAACTGCTTCTCCCACTCGGCCACCAGAGCAAAGCCATCGAGACCGGCCAGCACCTGGCTTTCATAAGCCCGCATGGATTTGCCGGAACTGGCCATCGTCTTCAGATGATGAACCAACTCGGCTTCGTCCGCCAGCTGAAGATAGGCCATCCAGTTCCAGAAGTGCAGATGCTGGAGCACATCATGAATGCCCCAGCCCTTGAACTGCGTCGGCTCGGCATAGCGGATCGGCGCTGTGGCTGAAACCAGCGCGTGCAGCGCCCGGCTTTCGGCCCGGAAATCTTCCGCCTGCTGCATGGCTCAGAGATCCCCCTTGAGGTCTTTCATCACGCCGGAGAAATCGAGGCCATCAAAGCCGCGCTCGGAGAGGTTCTGGTAGATGCTCTCGGCGAGTTCTCCGAGGCGGATGTCAGCGCCAGCCGCCTTGGCAGCATCTGCGGCCAGATGCAGGTCTTTCAGCATCATCGCGACGGCGAAGCCGGGCTTGTAATCGCGGTTGGCTGGTGACGTCGGCACCGGGCCCGGCGCAGGGCAATAGCTCGTCATCGACCAGCACTGGCCGGAGGAAACAGACGAGATGTTGAAAAAGGTCTGCGCATCAAGACCCAACTTTTCGGCGAGGTTAAACGCCTCGCAGGTGCCAATCATGGAAATGCCGAGCAGCATGTTATTCGCAATCTTCGCCGCCTGGCCGTTCCCTGCCGCGCCGGCATGGAAGATGTTCTTGCCCATCCCCTTCAGGATTGGTTCGGCCAGTTCGTAGGCGATCCTGGTTCCGCCCGCCATGAAAGTCAGTGTGCCCGCCTCTGCTGCCGCGGTGCCGCCGGAGACAGGCGCGTCGATCATCATGAAACCCGCCTCTGCCGCCTTCTCATGAGCCTCCCGCGCATCGGTGACGGCAATGGTCGAACAGTCGATAAACAGAATGCCTTGCTGGGCATGTTCAGCGACGCCATCTGCGCCGAAATAGACACCCAGGACATGCTTGCCGGCCGGCAACATCGAGACGACAACATCCACACCGTTCACCGCATCTGCAATCGAGATCGCTGCGCGGGCGCCTCGCTCTGCGGCCGCCGCGACAGCGTCCGCACTCAGATCAAATGCGGCTACCTCATGATGGGCCTTGACCAGGTTGGCGCACATGCCTGCGCCCATATTGCCAAGGCCGATGAAAGCGATCTTCGCCATGATGTATCCTCCTGCAGCGCCAGCTGCTTATTTGTCTTCGAATTTCGCCGCGCGCTTTTCGCTGAACGCGGCCATGCCCTCTTTCTGGTCGGCGGTGCCGAACAGGCCCTGGAACAGGCGGCGCTCGAACTTGACGCCTTCCGTGGTCGGAAGTTCTAGCGCCCGGGCAACCATCTCCTTCGCCGCCATGATCGACGGGATGGAGAAGCCGGCAATCTCGTTGGCGGCAGCCAGCGCCACGTCCATCAGCGTGTCATGCGGCACCACGCGGGAAACGAGCCCGATCCGGTCTGCCTCTGCGCCATCGATCATGCGGCCGGTCAGCACCAGGTCCATGGCTTTCGCCTTGCCCACGGCCTTGGTCAGCCGGATCGATCCGCCCATGCCCGGCGTGACGCCGAGCTTGATCTCGGGCTGGCCGAACTTTGCCTTGTCTGACGCAATGATCATATCGCACATCATCGCCAGTTCGCAGCCGCCACCGAGCGCAAAGCCATTGACCGCCGCGATCACCGGCTTACGGCAGGCGGCAAAACGGTCCCAGCCGGCGAAATAATCCTCGACATACATGTCGGAGAAAGACTGCGGCTGCATTTCCTTGATGTCAGCCCCGGCCGCAAAGGCGCGGCCCGCACCTGTCAGCACGCTGATGGCGATATCCCTGTTGCGGTCAATCGCCATGAAGCAATCGACAACCTCACGCATGATCTCTGCATTGAGGGCGTTGAGACTATCGGGACGGTTGAGCGTCACGACAGCCACGCGGCCCTTCTGCTCAAACTGGATCGTCTTGTATTCGGTCATCGGATTATCCCATTGTTGGAATGACGAACGCCTGGTCGCCGATATCGCCTTCGGGCCAGCGCTGGGTCACGGTCTTGATCTTGGTGTAGAAGCGCACGCCCTCGGGGCCGTGCTGGTTGGTGTCTCCGAAGGCAGAGCGCTTCCAGCCGCCAAAGGTGTGATACGCCACGGGCACCGGGATCGGCACATTCACGCCCACCATGCCGACATTCACCTGCGCCGCAAACTCGCGCGCGGCGCGGCCATTGGAGGTGAAGATGGCGCATCCGTTCCCATACTGATGGTTTGAAGGCAGCGCGGCGGCCTCTTCCAGCGTTTCCACCCGCATTACTTGCAGCACCGGGCCGAAGATTTCTTCCTGATAGGATTTCATCGACGGCTTCACATTGTCGAACAGGTTCGGGCCGATGAAGTATCCGCCCTCATTGCCCTGCAGCTTGAGCCCGCGGCCGTCCAGCAGAAGGCTCGCGCCCTCATCCACGCCCATCTGGATATAGCTTTCGACCTTCGCCTTGTGCGCGGCGGAAACAACCGGCCCGTAATGAGCTTCAGGATCTGTCGAAACGCCGACTTTGAGCGCGCGGGCAGCCTCAAGCATCCGCTCGACAAACTCGTCGCCCGTCTTCTTGCCGACGGTGACCGCCACAGGAAGCGCCATGCAGCGCTCGCCCGCCGAGCCGTAAGCCGCGCCGACAATATCCTTTACCGCCTGCTCAAGGTTTGCGTCCGGCAGGAGGATGCCATGGTTCTTCGCCCCGCCCATGGCCTGCACGCGCTTGCCGTGCGCCGTGCCGGTTGAATAGACGTATTGTGCGATGTCGGACGATCCGACAAAGCTGACCGCCTTGATGTCCGGGTGGGTCAGGATCGCGTCGACTGCTTCCTTGTCGCCATTGATGACGTTGAGCACGCCTTTGGGCAGGCCAGCTTCCATCATCAGTTCTGCCAGGCGCATCGGCACGGACGGGTCTTTTTCCGAAGGCTTCAGGATGAAGGTATTGCCGCAGGCAATGGCCACCGCCGCCATCCAGCACGGGATCATGGCAGGAAAGTTGAACGGGGTGATGCCGGCGCACACGCCCAGCGGCTGGCGCATCGAATAGACATCAATGCCTGGGCCGGCGCCTTCGGTGTATTCGCCCTTCAGAAGGTGGGGCACGCCGCAGGCAAACTCCACCACATCCAGGCCGCGCTGCACGTCGCCTTTGGAATCGGCAATCACCTTGCCATGTTCGGACGAGAGCATATACGCCAGCTCGTCCATATTGGCTTCGACCAGGCGCTTGAACTCGAACATCACGCGCGCCCGGCGCTGCGGGTTGGTGCTGGCCCAGGCGGGAAAGGCCGCCGTCGCAGCGTCCACCGCAGCGCCCAGTTCGGCCTTCGTTGCGAGCGCCACACGTGCCTGAATCGCGCCCGTATTGGGGTCGTAAATATCCCCAAACCGGCCAGACGTGCCGGCGACAGTCTTGCCATTCACAAAATGATGAACTTCGCGCACGCGCGCTCCTCCTGCTTATCGGGCCTATGCGGCAGCCGCAGCACAATCTGCGCGCCGTCACGGCGTTTTTGATGGTGCGGGCTTGCCGCATTTTCCGGTGTCTTGCAAGGAAGCCGGCCGGCCACACGGCGCGCTTGACGCGGCGTTCCTGCGCTGCCTTTGCAAGAAAACTGCACATCCCGTTGGCCTGTTCGGCTCAATTCTCACGCTTGTTCTGGTGAGGGCCTCTACCCGCCCTCTGCCGCTCAACGGAGATGCGCTGTGAAAACACTCACATCCGCGCTGACATTTCTCGTCATGACGACAGCCCTGGCGGCGCCTGTCGCCTTGGCCCAACCTGCCACAGCAGAGGCCGACGCCCTTATGCCTGCGCCCATCCCCCAGTCCCTGCCCGCTGACGCAATTGTTTTGCAGCGTGCCATCATCCGCGACCCCGGCGTGATTGCGCCGCTGGACGCGCTGACCATTCTCGTGCCCGATGGCTGGACCACGCAGGGCGGCATCGTTCAGCAGCGAGATCGCTGCTCTGACATTTTCGGCGTGGACTGGAGCGCAACCTCCCCGGATGGCGCCTCCAGCATATTCATCTTCCCGACCGAAGGCTGGCAGGCCAGCACAACCCCGATGAACGCTACCTGCCCCCCCGCCACGTTCACAAGCGCGGAGCAGTATCTCAGCGCCCGGGTGCAGGCCTCCTTCCCCAATGCCCGGATCACAGCGTATCGCCCCCGGGAAGATTATGCCAAAGCCGCTGCCCAGCAGGCGCATGACCTGCAGATGATGGCAAATCAGGCGGGCGTCGGTATGCGTGTCTGGGCCGATGGCGGCGAAGTGGAATTCACGTTCCGCGGACAAAACGGCGCCGAGATGCAGGGGCTGGTTGCAGTCACGGCCACCTTCATGATGTCCGAGCCTCTCTATAATCCCATGGGCGGCGCGCCATTGCAGACGCTCAACGCGGCCACCCTGGGCACCTTTGGCGCCGTCGCCCCCAAGGGGCAACTGAACGTCCCGCTTGCCGAGGCGGTGCGTCGCTCCCTCACGCCGCAAGCTGATTGGCTGGAGAAGTTATTCGCTATCAAGGCCCAGCTCGGCCAGATGGCCGCACGCAACACCGAGGAGCGTGCCGCCATGATTGTCGCCGGGGGCGCCGCTGCCACCAAACGCAACATCGAAACGTATCGCAAGATGGCCGAGGCAACCCGCGCCAATGACATGCCGGACCCCGTGAAAACCAGCTCGGATGGCCCCACCAGCAAACGCTACACGACCGATGAAACGGACGACCGCATACAGCGGGAAAGCATTGAAGGCATTCGCGGGGTGGAAACCTATCACGATCCTGTCGATGGCCGTCAGGTGCAGCTTGATGCGACCTACGACAATGCCTGGCGGGCAACCAATCAGGACACCTACATCCTGACCAACGACCCGAACTTCAATCCCGGCCTCTACAATATCGAGGCCACCCAGCTGAAGACTGTCAGATAGTCGAAGCCTCGGTTCAAGCCAGCGCGGGAACCGCAAGCACGTCCACTGGCGATTTGCGCAGAACCTCCTCGGCCACGCTGCCGAGAAAGAAGCGCCGGATGCCGCTATGGCCCTGCGTGCCCACCACAATCAGCTCTGCGCCAATCTCCTGCGCCACGGCACATATCGTCTGCGCCGCAGTTCCGCGCTGCAAACGGGGCAGAACACCGCTGTGCGCAAGCCCCATCTGCTCCGCTACGACTTTCAGATTGTCTGCAGACGCTTCCTGCTGCTCGGCAATGTAATGCTGGATGTCGGCTGTCGTGGTGCCTGCCGTCGTCATCAGACGGATGGCCGGTGTGTCGAAGACATTGCAGAGATAGACCTGCGCTCCGGCGGCCATTCCACTCCGGAAAAGGCTGGTGGCTGCCAGCACGGAGGCCTCCGAGAAATCCGTCGTCAGCAGTACGCGCCGGTAAGGGCCATCCTCAGCGTTCACCGCCATAAGCACCGGCACACTGCTCTGCCGGATCACCTGCTCGACATTCGTTCCTGTGAGCATTTCCCGCAAGTTGCGGCGCCCTGGCGCGCCGACGACAATCAACTCCGCCTCTTCGCCGCGGGCGGTCTCCAGGATAACCTTGGCCGGATCGCCCTCTTTGAGCTGCGCTGCCGCGCCCGCCGCCTTCGCCGCTTCGTTCAGCTGATCCTGAGCCGCCGCGTCTCCTGCATGAACAAGCAGAAGGTCAACCTCTGCCTTTTCGGCAAGGCGCATGGCGCGCGCCTGCGCGCGGGCGCAATTTTCAGAAAAACGGGTTGCGGCCAGTATCTTGCGCAAGATCACCCCAATAATGCCCACACCCTGTGAATTGGCTGGGAAAGCGGGTCTGTGGTGCCGGCTACAGGACTCGAACCCGTGACCCTCTGATTACAAATCAGATGCTCTACCAGCTGAGCTAAGCCGGCACTTTGCCGGTGGCTACAGGGGAACACCGGAGGGGTCAAGCGGGCATTCTGACTTGCGGTCCCCCTTGCGCCGCCCCGGTTCTGGCTATGCTTGCCATGCGCCGGTTGAGCTGTTTTGCTGCTCGCTAACGTTTCGAAAGCCCTTCCGCATTGCCTCCCTCCCCGCCTCGCGCCCTGACGCCCGATCTGCTGCGCGCCTTTGCCCTGATTGGCATTGCCGTGGTGAATGTGTCCGGCTTCGCTGCGCCGGCTACGGACGGCTTTTACGGGACAGGCCTGGAAGCCCCGGCCGACCGCGCCGCATATACGGCCATGTCAGGCCTGTTCCTGATGAAGTCCTATCCCCTGTTTGCGATGATGTTTGGCGCCGGTCTCGCCTGGCAGCTGGAGGCAGCGGCGCGCGCAGGCGCAGATGGCGGGGCGCGCTATTTCCGCCGGATGGCCGCCCTTATC
>OBJA01001401.1_pt1 | contig 16808 bp, 17 predicted proteins | sample 1519751 | NCBI WGS metagenome assembly OBJA01 (sample SAMEA3881238, study PRJEB22517) | soil metagenome | biome: lake sediment; feature: soda lake sediment; material: sediment, water from around vicinity | place: India | collected 2013-12-23 | depth 3 m | reverse complement strand
ATATGAGTAAAATAATGCTTTTAGATGTTGCTGATCATTTACTGATTAGTGTCAGTCATGTCAGTAATAAGATAAAGAAAACATATAATATGACATTTAATTCATATTTAAATAGATTTAGAATACAAAAAGCAATTGAAATGATAAAAAATACCGATTTTCCTATTTATGAGATTTCACAATTATGTGGATTTAGTGAGTATAAATATTTCAGTCAAGTTTTTAAAAAGTATGTTGGAATGAGTCCGAGAGAGTTAAAAACATATTTGAAAATTGTTTAGTCATAATATAATTATGTTTTTTGTTGAAAAAACACTAGTTCATTGAAGGTAGTGTTTCAAGTTCATGAAGTAGTTTAAGTGCATCTTGATTGCCGGTATCAGCAGCATGCCTTAAGTATTTTTTTGCTTTAATCAAATCCTTTTCAACATAATAACCCTTTAAATATGAACCACCTAACACTAAGCATGCTAGCTCATCTTTTTGTTGTGCAAAAAACTTCGCAAATCCTAGTCCAATCAGCGGGAACTCATATTCTTGAATCATACCTAAGATGAGTGTTGTTACATCATACTGTTGTTCTTCTAGGTAAGCCCGAATAATTGAATCAACAACGCGATTGTAATGTTCATTCTGTTTAGGAAACTCAAAATTGAAACTATAACGAATCAAATCAAGTGCTTGTGTTAAAGGGTCAAAGTCATCATTTTCAAATATATTTTGGTTAGCAGTAGAAATATCCAATGCATGAAGCAAATCACGATGAAAACTAGCAAACGAGAATTTTGCGCGAATCAGTTCTTCATTACTTGGATGATGTGTCAATCCAATATCGATTACTTTTATAGCGTTATCATAATCATAAGAAAAGCTTAAAAAACTCGCAGACTTAACATAATCTTCAACGGGATATGGCTTTTGCTGGTACTTATTTATTAAATCTTGAGTTCGTCTATAATTGTCAGGTTTTTCGATCATGATTTCTCCATGTGTTTATTTTAACGCATATTCACATTATAATGGTATAAGAAGAAAATTCAACACTTGTTGGGTAATTCATACTGATAAACAGTCATTAGCATGAACAATGCGTTTTAATCAGTCTATTATAGTAAAAGATTCAGTTCGGTTTATCATAAGAGTAATAACGAATAAACATCAATAAAGGAGATACTTGAATGGTTCAATACTACTATATCAATGATATGAAGAAGGTTGCAAAGGTAGTATGTGATAATTTTTATGTTTTCAATGGCGAACATTGGGAGATAGATAGAACACATCAAATAAATGAAAGACTAACAAAAAAAGGTGCAGTTGATTGCAAAGATGTAGCATCAACGATTACTGTATGCACTGCAACAGAAGCGTATCAATACATAGGTGTTAAAGAAATGATAGATGATGATTATGAGTCATTGCTAAAGCATGCTTATGACATTGCAAAAAAAGCACATCAAGGGCAAAAAGATAAAGCAAACAAAGATTATATAGATCACCCAACAATCGTGAGTGACTTAATTGATCGTTTCAGTCCAAGCTATTTATTAAGAGAAATACTCAAGGATAAAGATCAATATTTCATCACTTTAGCAAAAGTGGTAGGGTATTTGCATGATGTTATCGAAGACAGCGAGATAACGTATGATGATTTACTGAACAAGTATAATATGCCGAAAGTTTGCTGTGATGCAGTATTAATGCTTAGTAAAGTTAAAGGGATTAACTATAAAGACTATCTAATTAAGCTGAAAGAAAATGAATTATCACGTGTGTTAAGATTGCTGATATGACACATAATTCGGACTTGAGTCGGATAAGCGCACCTTCAAAAGAAGATTATGAACGCGTTGAAAAATATAAAGAATCAATTAATATGTTGCTTTGATATATTCATAATGTTTATTTACTCGATTTCACTAAGCTATAAAAAACACATGAAGTTTTTTAAAAGTGAATACATGGATACATTTGTATTTTTATAGATTTAATAGACAGATTGATCAATCAATATAGGTTACATCATATTGTGACATAAATGGTTGTGTGAAATCACACATTGATACTGCATCATAATCTAGGATAATGGTGCAATTTGGATGCAACTTCAAAAATGATGCAGGGAAATGTGTGGTTACGAAATCATTATCAAAAAGTGAAGCCACAACAGCTGCTTTGTTTTTCCCACTTGCAACAATCAGAAGGTTTTTTGTTTTCATTAAATCAGCAATACCTATAGTAAATGCTTGTTTAGGTACTTCCTCATCATCTGAAAAGAAACGTGAGTTAGCGCTCACTGTCGTTGGGTGTAAGTCTACGACATGTGTTCGCGCAATCAGAGATTCACCTGGTTCATTGAAAGCAATATGTCCGTTTAATCCAATCCCAGAAATGGCAAGGTCTAGTTCTAGTTTGTCTAATGCTTGATTATAACGAGTACATTCTTTATTCAGGCTATCGGTCATTGCATTAAGAAACACACTGTTTTCTTCGTCATACTGGATGTGATTTAAAAAATGATATCGTACAAAGAAATTATAAGATTGCTTATGGTCTTTTTCTAACCCGACATATTCATCCATGTTGCAAACGCGCATTTTAGAAAAATCGATTTTTTCGTTTTCTGCTTTTTTCACGAGCACTTTATACATACCAATTGGGGAACCGCCTGCAGGTGTACAAAAAGCCAATGTTGGTTTTTCTTCAACCAACTGAGCGACAATATCAGCTGTAATCTCGCTCATGTGTTGATAATCTTTTGTTATTAGTATTTTCATAGATCCTCCTCAACTCCATTATCATTAATTATTCAAGTAATTTCAAGGTGTGTTGGCATTTAAATATGATATGGTTATATAATAATGCCATAGGAGAATAGCGATGGTTAAATACATTGATATTGTGGTTGATCTAAAAGAAAAAATTGAAAACGGTAAATACCCTTCTTGGAGCACATTAGAAGGTGAAGTAAACTTGGCAAATCGTTATCAAACGAGTCGAACAACAATTCGAAAAGCTTTATCTGTGCTTAAAGATGAGGGATACATTCACTCGCGACAAGGATCAGGAATTTACGTGAATCCACCAGAGTTTTATAAAGAGCAATTGCTATTAACATTATCAGATCGCTTTGAAGGTCCTAAGCTTGATTCGAAGGTTGTCTTTTTTGAGATTATTCCTGCAACAGACAAGCTTAAAACGCTGTTTAACTTAGATAAGGATGTCGATTTCATTCACTATAGACGTGTTAGATTCCTAAATCAAAAACCAATCGCTATTGAAGAAACATGGATGCCTCAACCTATGGTACCAGAGTTTAAGGAAGCACATTTATATCGCTCAGTTATGAATTACTTAGAACAGATTTATCATATTAGTCATGATTTTAAGCAAATTTCAGCCATTAAACTATCTGCTAATGATGCTTTCTTATTAAATAAAAAAGCTAATGAGTTATCACTTCAAATCATACATCAAGTCTATTTAGTTCGGTCTATTCTTATTCAATATACGATTGAAATACAAGCTGATAACGGATTGAATGCATTGTCGGTTAGAAGTAAGCTATAAATAATGTGTCTATACAAATATGAATTTACAAATTGGATATTAATGGTATAATGACATTGACATGAAGGGAAGGTAAGATATGGCAGAATTAAATCATAAAAAAGATGCACATATACCAGCACAAGTAGATGTAAACAAAAAAATACCAGTGATAAAAACATTAGATGAACAGCTTATTATTATGGAAGGTTACACAAAAACACATCATGATTACAAACATGAGCCTAAGCCAACTCAAGAAGCTGCTTGTTTAGCTCATCTTTATCCTACACTTTTTCGTCCAATAGAAGCGAATGATCTAGTTATTGGAAGATTAGATTCATTAGCTGTTGGATTTGGTAGTGTCACATCAGTCGGTGGTGTTGGGCACTATGGGCTAATTAATAAACTTGAGGAACTAAAGAATAATGCATCCTCAGATCAAATTCAAAGACTTGATGCTTTAATTGCTTACTGGCAAGAAAATGATACGAGAGAGATATTCTATCGTCAATACTTGAAGAAGGATGTGTTAGGTCGCTTTGTAGACCCAAATTATCCTGTAGATATTACAGCACGTTTAAGTGGAATGTATTTGGATTATCAAACATTGATTGACAATGGTGTGGATGGGTTGAAGCGCAAAATAATTGATGCGATTAACCAAACTTCAGATAAAAAAGCACTTTCATTGTATGAGAGTTTTTTGGATATTTTAGATTTACTTGTTGAAACCTTTGACCATCATATTGCATTAATCGATCAAACAATACCAACTGTTGGTGATGATACTCGTATTTCGCAACTTGAACGAGTACGAGAAGCTTTTGTTAACATCAAACATGATCGTCCAAAAACGATGATTGAAGCAATGGAATTAACATGGATATACAGTTTGATGGCTGGTGTTGTTAATTATGGTCGCATTGATGATTTGTTTGGGCCCTTTTTAGTCAATGATTTAGCAAAAGGATTGTATGATCAACAAGAAGCAGTTGATATTATTGCGAGTTACTTTAAACTGATTGAAGCACGTCGAACAACAGTTAATGGCCGAGTAATAGTAGGTGGTGTTGGTCGTAGATCTCCAAAAGAGGCTGATCAATTTTGCTTGTTATCAATGGATGCGGTTATTAAGAATAAAGACACAGAGCCTCAATATACATTAAGAATAAGCGAAGACATGGATGAGCGTGTGTATAAAAAGGCTTTAGACACGATTGCTGCAGGAACCACATACCCAATGCTATTAAATGACGATATCAATGTATCAGCTGTCGCTCATGCCATGGAGATAGATATTGAAGATGCAAAGCAATATGTGCCTTTTGGGTGTGGAGAATATGTTATTTCAGGAAAAAGTGTTGGAACTCCAAATGTAGTCACAAATCTACTAAAGCTATTAACAATTGCTGTTAATGGTGGTGTTGATCCATGGGATAACAAAGTTAAAAATGATGGCATACCATTAAAATCACCAAATGACATCGAGAGTTTTGATGAATTATTCAATCAGTATAAACGACTATTGGATCATTATGTTGATTTAGGGACATACTCTCAAGCAAAAAGTTATGAAGTAATGAATGGATTATGTAGTTTTACAATGGTCTCGTTGCTCACTGATCAATGCTTCGAAAAAGGTCGGGCAGTGCTTGATGGTGGTGTTAAATACCTTGGTGGCACCAATGAAACATACGGAAATGCTAATACCGCTGATTCACTAACAGCACTTAAAACGATAGTATTCGAGCAAAAAATATACACATTAAACCAAGTTGTCGAAGCAGCAAATCGTGATTTTAAAACAAATGAAGACAAGCAAATTCAAAGAGCTCTCATCAAGGCACCAAAGTTTGGGAATGATGATCCAAGAGCAGATAGCATTGCAGTTGAACTGCATGAGTATGTATGTAATCAAGTACGCGATAGTGCTAAACGGCATGGATTAGATTCATATTTAGTTGTAATTATTAATAACCAAACCAATACTGATTGGGGACGCAACACAGCAGCATCCTATGATGGTAGACACAAAGGCGTCTATATGGCACCTGGTAACAATCCACAAAGTGGTGCAGATAAGAATGGTCCAACAGCAATGTTGAATTCACTATCAAAATTATGTTGTGATATTCATGCAGGAAGTGTTCAAAACATAAAGTTTGAAAAAAACATGTTTGAAAGACGTGAAATAATTTCATCACTTTTTAAGACATACTTCAAACAGGGTGGTAATCAGCTTATGGTTACTGTTGTTAAAAAAGAAGAATTACAAGAGGCGTTTGATCATCCAGAGAAACATCCAAATCTTGTGGTGCGCGTGGGAGGATTTAGTGCGAAGTTTGTTCATTTAGATCGCGATGTACAGTTAGAAATATTAAATAGAACATTGAATGGTTAAAGAAATGATTGAAGGAATCGTGTTTGATATTCAAAAATTTTGTATTAATGATGGGCCAGGAATACGAACGACGGTTTTTTTAAAAGGATGCACAATTAATTGTGCATGGTGTCACAACCCTGAATCGAAGTCATTTTTGCCACAGCTTTCCTTCAAAGAAGACAAGTGTATTGCATGTGGTGCATGTGAAGCAGTGTGTCCTCATCAAGTTCACACAGTAAAAGATGGCATACACACGATTAACTACGATTTGTGTCAAGCTTGTGGCAAGTGTGTTGAAGCATGTCCAACGAGTGCTCTGATGATTTATGGAAAAAAAATGAGCGTTGAACAAGTAATCGAAGAAGTTGAAAAAGATAAGCTATTTTATAATGAATCCAATGGTGGTATGACTCTTTCTGGAGGCGAACCACTAGCACAGCCAAATTTTGCTGTTGCATTGGCCAAGCAAGCAAAATTGCGTGGTATATCAGTTGCTATTGAGTCTGCTCTTGCAGTGCAGCCAAAAGTTATCATGGATATTGCGCCTTATGTGGATTGGTTTTTAGTCGATCACAAAATTACAGATCCTTACGACTTTGCTCAGTATATTCAAGGAGATCCTAAACTGATTTTGAACAATTTGGCATTATTAGATGAAATGCAAGCAAAAATAATTTTGAGATGTCCAATCATACCGGGTATTAATGATGTGGATGAACATTTTTTAAAGATTGCACAGCTCGCACAAAAACATGATTCTATAGATCATGTTGAAGTATTGCCTTATCATCCGATGGGTAAATCGAAAGCTGATTCAATAGGTGCACTTTACACGATTGAAGCAAAAATACCTGAGGATGACGTCGTTGATCGTTGGATATGTAAAATCCAAGATTTTGGTTATCAGAATGTGATTAAAGGATAGAGACAATAAGTTAAGTCTCTATCTTTTTTATTGGGATACCATTACTAATGAAAATCGTCATCACATCATCAATTGAACATTGGTTCGATAATGTGTGAATGATAAGCATGTTGTCTGCGTAATCGCTTGGATGCCACTGAACATCCTCTTGTACAATTTGGAGCAAAAAATTTCCTTTGGTTGTTTCTACAAAACCTTTAATTCTAATTGCAATTAGTTGGAAGTGTGATGATAAGCGATTAATTGCATCAGCATCAATCGCAGATTCAAGTTGACACGTGTTGGTCGTGTAGGTAATGTTTTTAATTTGATAGCTAGCTTGCGTTGTGCTCAATGTTGGCAAAGACATCAACCAATCAAAAGAAACTCGACCATGAGTTGTGATGGTGGTTAAAGCTTCAGGATTAATGGTTGTAATCGCCTTTTGTGTTTTATCGAGTGTTTCTTGTGAAACAAGATCGCTTTTGTTTATGATAAGACCATCAGCATGCTCAACTTGTTGTTTCAGTATAGGTAGTACTGCTGATAGTTTTAGAAAATGTCTAGCATCCACTAGTGTAACAACAGTTATTTTGTAGTGAATTGAAGTATCTAAAAATATGTTTTGAATAAGTGAGGTTAGGGTTGATGGGTTTGCAAAACCAGTCGTTTCCACAAATACAACATCAATATCTTTTTTAATAAGTTGCTTCATGGTGTTTGTGAACTCTTCCATTTTGCATTGACAGAAAATAGAACCTTGTTTCACATCATAAACATTATGATCAGATAACAACCAACGCGAATCAATTGAAATATCCCCAAATTCATTGATAATGCATGCGGTTTTACTAATGTTAAGTTTGAGCAGATGATTTAGACAAGTTGTTTTGCCTGATCCTAAAAAACCTAACAGAATGATAATGTTCATTAGTCATCCTTTTTTAACAATTTTAAAAGCTCATGTTTTGAAGGTATAATAGAAGAGTAGATGAGTTCACCATTAAGTAACATTGAAGGTAGATTTTTAACTCCCATTTTCTTTGTTCGAGCAATATTCTCGACTTTTGTAAACTTGTATTCGATAACATCAAACAGCTCTGGATACTCAGCGTTCAGTTCATTAACAACGTGCATCATATAACTGCATGCTGCGCAGGTTGCAGAATCAAGAGTGAAAACCTCAATAATCGGTTTAGATAATGACTGATAGTCGGGGATATTAACATCAAGATCCTTAACTTCTGGTTGAGTTATGTTCCTTAAATATGATTTCGTTGCTTCAATATTTTTGACTGCTTGGCTGATTGCGATTGGATTTTCAATGGGCACATCATAAGGCATGTCACATCCAGGTGCTATAATTAGATTATAAGGGGTACACGCATCCACAATATCAACCACAGCTTTCATGTTATCATCTTGAGAACCATGAAGCATGGTAACGGTTAGTTGGATATTACCGCCAATGGCAATGTTGTAATCATCAGTGATTTTCTTTGCTTGCTTGATATCAATGTTTTCATCAATCGAGATTGAATCGGGGTATGTTTTACACATGGCTTCAATGTTTTTGGTAGCATCACCACATACAAAGAATGAGGACAACGATTGTTGCTCTCTAATAAAAGTGAATAGTTGTGTAAATGGCTCAGATAAAAACTCATTAAAATGATTGGTCGAAATTTGAGATACCAATGGATCAACAACAGCAATAACATCCATACCTGCTTCAATATACATGGATGTGAGCGCTTGATTAATTTTAATGCAATAGGCTAATAAATCTTTAACATATTCAGGATCTTCATACATATCGATAAAGATGTTTGTTCCCCGTAAGTGAGAAGCTAGCGTGAATGGACCGCATATCAAGCCATACAAGGCAATATCTTCAAACAGAACACGAGCTTGCCTCATGACATCAAGTATCATTGGTAAACGACCATCTTGCTTGGTGATGATGGTGCAATCACAAGGGACTTTCTTCTCATTGCTTAATGGATGCGTAGCCACCATTGGTGGGCTATCTTGTACCCACCTCAACTCACATCCAAGTATTTCTGCTTCGATTTGCAAATCAAACACGATCGGCATCCCATCAGGATCATAGATTTTTGCAACTTCTTGCAAGCTTTTTAAAAGTTTATCGCCGTCTTTAAGAACTTCTTCAGCACTGAAACCTGCGAGTTTACCTGCATGGACACCTGAAAAAACAACCCAAGGTGGACGTTCAGTTGGCTTGTGGTGTAATGTGTCGATAATTAGATTTTTTGGCATTATTAGGCTCCTTTAGTGGTTTTTTAAGTAGTTTTGTAATAATTATGAAAGCGCGAATGAATTAATCTTGTCATGTACATCATATATGAAGTGAACTGCAATCGCAATAATAAATCTATAAAAATATTCTAAAAAAACAAGTGCAAAAGAGGTGTGTTTGATGATAGAAAATGATAGAATATGATTGAATAAGAACAAATGTGTTCGTATAGGAGGAATTAATGTCAAACATTAGTCTAGATTATTTGCAGAAATCAGTAGATCTGCTTAGGAAGATTGAAGAAACACAAGCGGAGGTAATTGAAGAAGTAGCTCAATTATTCTTTCGTAGTATTAGCAATAATGGTTTAGTTCACGTTTATGGATCTGGGCATTCACGCATGGGTGTAGAGGAGATGTTCCCTCGTTATGGGAGTTATCCGGGTTTTCATCCAATTGTTGAGTTATCGACATCTTCATATCACCAAGTTGTTGGTGCTAATGGATTATCGCAAGTCATGTTTCTTGAAACAGTCGAAGGATTAGCTTGGCATATTTTACGTAATTTTGAGCTCAAACCGCAGGATGCTTTTTTGTTATTTTCAACATCAGGGACAGGTAATGTTGTGATTGACATGGCTATGTTAGCCAAAGAAAAAGGAATACCAGTGGTCGCTATAACGGGAATGGATAATTCTTTAAAGGCAAAAAGCAAACACTCTACAGGAAAAAAGCTATATGAGGTAGCAGATTATGTTATTGATAATCTTGTCCCTATTGGTGATGCTGCCATGTGGATTGATGGACTAAAATACCCTGTTGGACCAATGTCAACAATATCTAACTCTGCTATTGTCAACATGATTAAGGTTCGTGTAGCACAATTACTAACTGAAGCAGGACAACCACCAATTGTGATTACTGGAAGCCAAGTGATTGGTGATGAAGCATCAAAAGAAGCATTTGATTTAACATATGAGGATTACGCTAGAAGAATGAAGCGTTAATACAAGGAGAAAAATATGGAAAAAGTTTATAACGACTATATAACAACAGTGAATCGTATTATTAATGATATTCATACCACGCAGCTTGATACCATTGAAAAAGTTGCTCAGTTGTTTGCTAAAACGATTGGATCAAATGGTTTAGTCCATGTGTATGGTTCGGGGCATTCTCGAATGGCTGTGGAAGAAGTTTTCCCGCGCTATGGTAGTTATCCCGGATTTCATACCATAGTGGAACTATCCATGACCTTTCATAATCAAGTTGTTGGTGCTAACGGGCAACGGCAAGCAATGTTTATTGAGAATGTTGAAGGGTTAGCACAGCAAATATTAAGGAATTTTATTATTCTTGAGGATGATGTGTTTTTGCTTTTCTCTACAAGTGGTGTCGGTAGTGTTGTGGTAGAGATGGCTCGCGAAGCGCAAAAATTAGGTAAAATAGTTGTTGTTGTTACTTCGGTTGAGAATGGAAAAATGAGTGATGCAAAGCATTCAAGCGGTAAAAAATTAATCGATTATGCCGATATCGTCATTGATACCTGCGTTCCAATTGGAGATGCTGCAGTAACGATAGAAGGATTAGCATATCCTGTGAGCCCAACATCAACAATAGCAAATACACTAATTATTAACTTAATCAAAGCTCGGACAGCAGAGTTATTGACTCAGATGAATAAACCTCCATATGTTTTAACAAGTTCATTGATTATTGGAAAAGAAGCTTCCCGCCAAGTATTTGAAGATGCTTATGATGATTATCGTCGACGTGTGTTTCACAATCGTTGCTTATGAATAAACGAGTTGTTTTAATAACTGGTGCTTTGGGCGGGATTGGAGAAGCATCCGTAGATTTATTTATTAAAGAAAAAGATCATGTGATTGCAATTGATATTCATGATGAGCAATCAGAACAAGTTACTCGTGTGTTGCAAAAATTCCCTAATGACTTTACATATTTGAAAGTGGATTGTCTTGATGAACAGCAAGTTGAGATGGCCATCAATAACGTTGTAAAAGAACATGGGAAGCTTGATGTTATCTTCAATATTGTAGGTGGTAGTGGCCGTGTATTTGGTGATGGGCCAATTGATCAATGCACATTAGAGGGTTATGAAAAAACGATGGACTTAAATGTTAAGACTCAGTTTATATTAAGCAAACATGCAACCAAGCAAATGCTAAAGCAAGGCTATGGGTGCATCATAAACATGGCATCTGTACTTGGGATGGTAGGTGGTAATAAAATGTTTGGTACACATACTTATGCAGCATCAAAAGCAGCTATCATTGGGTTCTCTAGAGCGATGGCGACATATTATGCGCATGATGGTATTCGTGTGAATGTTATCGCGCCTGGCTTGATTGAGACGCCTATGAGCCAACGTGCTCAGCACAATGAAAAAATAATGTCATATATGGATGAAAAACAACCAATATATTTTGGAAGAAGCAAATTAGGTGATCCTTATGCGGTAGCGCGAGCTGCGGTATTCTTAGCGCATGAGCAGTCTGATTTTACAACAGGCGTTGTATTACCAGTAGATGGAGGATGGACAGCACAATGACAAACTATACAAAAGAAATAACAAATGTAATTGAATCCGAAATTGTAGTGATTGGTGGTGGTTCTGCCGGTACCAATGCAGCGATTGCTGCAGGAAGTGAATCTAAAAAGACGCTTTTAATTGAGCGTTATGGATTTATTGGTGGCACGAGCACTTATATTTTAGATACATTTTATGGATTCTATATCCCTGGTAAAACAGGAAGAAAAGTAGTGGGTGGAACAGCAGATCGTGTTTTAGCAAAATTAAAAGAACGAGATGCAATGTTTTTAAGACCAAACACTTATGGAGCAGGTACAGGAGTTACTTATGATCCAGAAATACTTAAAGTGGTTTGGGAAGAGTTACTTACAGAATCAAATGTTGATATTTTATTACACAGCTTTGTTGTAGATGTCATCAAAGATGATGATCGTATCACTGGGCTAGTTGTTGTGAATAAATCAGGATACACATTAGTAAAAGGCGATATATTCATTGATGCATCAGGTGATGCAGATGTATGCTATCTAGCTGGGTACCCATATGATGGTATTAATTCGCACATACCCGTGCAATCTCTAACAACAACCTTTAGAATCAACAATGTAAATCATGAAAAAACAAAACAATTCACAAAACAACAAATGTGGGACTGGATGAAAGAAGCCAATGCTAGTGGGAAATATCATTTGCCAAGAGAAGAAGGAAGCGTTCACATCACAACAATCCCAGGTGTGATGGCTACCAATATGGTGCGCTTAAGTATTCCTGACCCAACACATATTATTGAGCTATCAAAAGCTGAGATTCAAGGTCGACGTCAGGCACTTGAATATTTTAGATTCATGAAAGATTACTTGCCTGGGTATGAAGATTCTCATTTTTTGAACTTCTCTACTCAAATAGGCATCCGTGAGACACGTCGTGTGATTGGAGAGTACACATTAACCAAAGAAGATGTCATATCAGCAAGGAAATTTGAAGATGCAGTTGCCGAATGTGGAGCTCCTATTGAAGATCATCACAACGAAGCTGGAACAAAATGGGAGTATCTACCAGAAGATCAAACGTATCAAATACCATATCGATCACTAATCCCTAAAGGAAGTAAGAATGTTTTGGTTGCTGGTCGTTGCTTATCAGCAACGCATGATGCACATGCATCAGTGCGTAGCATGGGGCAGTGTATGGCAATGGGACAAGCTGCAGGTACAGCAGCAAGTATTGCATTTGAAGATAAGGTGGGTGTCTCGCAAATTGATGTTATTAAGCTTCAAAAGAAGTTGCTTGATACCGGAGCGATTATCGATATAGGTAACATCACATGAATGCCAATCAGATAAAAACAATCACAGGATGGATTAATAAAGAAGATATTACCGGGTGTTATGTGCACGAGCATTTATATACTGAAGCAATTCCTGAAATTGTATCAAAGCAACCTGAGATGGCGGTTACTAATCTTGATAAGATTGTTGTGGATTTAAAGGATTTTTCCTCATTAGGTGGTAACTGCATTGTTGATGTAACGACAATGGATTATGGTCGAAGCTTAGAAAAGCTAAATGAATTATCAATGAAAAGCGGAGTCTATATAGTTGCGACAGGGGGGTTCAATAAAGGGAAGTTCAATCAATCATTTTTAGAGAACCAAGATCCTCAGAAAGTGGCTATAAAACTTCTTGAGGAAGTTAATCAAGAAGTAGGGCCGGGTGTTTTGAAAATTGGAACAAGCTTAAATCGAATAGATCCATGGGAGTTAGTTGGTTTAAAAGCAATTAGCATGGTTCACTTAAAAACTGGCATTCCGATTACTACACATACAGAAAAAGGAACTTTTGCACAAGAGCAGTTAAACTTGTTTAATAAGGAAGGTGTTGATTCATCAGCGATTATTCTAGGTCATTTAGATCAAAATCCTGATTTTGATCTGCATGTTCAGTTAATAAAACAAGGAGCATATTTAGGATATGACTCTATTCCAAAAACGAAATATGATACGAAACAACGCGCCATGGATTTCATTGCTGAACTGGCAAAACTTGGATTGCACACAAAAGTTTTAGTTAGTGGTGATTTTGCACGTTCTTCATACTACACTGGCTATGGTGGAAAACCAGGTTTGAAGTATCTCCTTTCAGATTTCAAACAAGAATTATTAGACTATTTAACACAACAAAACCTAGATGCACAACAGATTGTTGAGGATATTTTTATAAATAACCCAGCAAAAGCATTAGCATTTCGGTTTTAGAAAGGAAATTCAATGAACATACAATCATTGGTTGATTCAAAAGTAGTGGTGGTAATTCGTCATGCAAATGAGACAAATATCGTTGAACCTGTCAAAGCATTGCTCAAAGGAGGGATTCGTGCTATCGAAATTACCGTAGAACAAGAGGGCGGTTTAAAGGCGATTGCTAAGTTAGCAGAGTTAAAACTTGATTTGCTTTTAGGGGCAGGAACGGTCCTGTCTGAAAACATGGCTCGTAAGGCAATTGATGCTGGTGCTCAATTTATTGTTTCGCCTATCATTGATCAAGCCATTATAGATGTTTCTCACAAACATGGAGCGCTTGCTATTCCAGGGGTTATGACACCAACAGAAATATATCAAGCAATAAAGTGCAATGCGGATATGATTAAGATATTCCCAATCAGTAATCTTGGGAGCAGTTATATTAAAAACATCAAAGCACCACTGCCGAAAATACCAATTATGGTGACTGGTGGTGTTACACTCGAAAATGCTAAAGAGTACGTGCATGCTCAGGCAGATGTTGTGGGTATTGGTAGTCAATTGTTGGATTTACGTAAACCAATGAACGAAAGCAGTTATGAATTGATTACAATGAATGCTAAAAAATTAATAGAAAACTTAGTAAAATAGCTGATAAACAGCTATTTTATCATTTTATTGCAAAAAACGACAAAAGTTTGAAAAAAAATGAATTCAGAGCTAAAATAGAGTCAGGAGGATTTATCATGATCGTTTCAGTTTTTTTAGCCAAACAAGTTATTAGTGGGGTTGATGCTATTCTAGTAGATGGAGCTCTTGTTGTTGAAGAAGGTCGTATTCAATGGATAGGACCAGCATCTGATGAAAAAGTTGTGTCATTATTACAAGATGAGAATGTTCGTGTGTATGATTATCGTGAGCATACAATTGTTCCTGGTTTCATAGATATGCATACTCATGGTGGAGTTGGTGTTGATTTTATAGAACCAACTTATGAGCGTGTTGAACAAGTTGCGAAATGTCTTGCTACAGAAGGCGTGACGTCATTTTGCACATCTACCATGGTTTTAAGACCTGATTTGGAAAAGGAGTTGCTTACAAAATTAAGTTCTTATCCACCAACCAAACATTCAAGGAATTTAGGAATTCATCTTGAGGGTCCTCATATGAATGAAAAATATCATGCCATGATGGATTTAAGGTATTTAAGAAACCCTGATATTAATGAGATGAAAGATAACTTAGAAATTACCAAAGGACGTTTAAAAATGATAACGATGGCTCCTGAACTTGAGGGAGCAAAAGAGTTTATTGAGTTTTGCAAGGATTCAGGTGTTGTTGTGATGTTAGGACATAGTAATGCCACAACTGTCGAAACACTTAATGCTCTGTCTTGGGGTGCAGATGGATTTACTCATTTATATAATGCGATGTCACCACATGTTCATCGTAATCCAGGAATGGTTACAGCAGCATTGATGTCAGATGGCTATTGTGAGTTAGTTGTTGATGGCTATCACATTGATCCAAATGTTGTGAAACTAACCTATGATGTTGTTGGTTCTGATCGATTAATGGTTATTACTGATTCAATGCCTGGAAAGAAAATGGGTGATGGTCGAATTGTGTTTGGTGGTATAGAATGTGTTGTTCGTGATAATAAAGCATACGAACCTAAGTCTAATCGCATTGCTGGATCGACAATAGGCATGGATGATGCATTTAGAAATATAATGTCTTATACGGGGTGTTCAGTTGTGGAAGCTGTTAAAATGAGCAGTGTTAACATTGCGAAATGCTTACAAGTTGATCATGAAACCGGAAGTTTAGAACTTGGAAAATTTGCTGATATTGTTGTATTAGATGATCAATATCAAGTTGTGGATACATTCTTAGAAGGAACATGCACAACGCGAGAGTCATTATGAGAGTTGAAAAAAAACTATATAAAATAAATCCAGTCTTTAATTATCGAGTTTGGGGTGGTAATGCTTTAAAGGAACTTTATGGTTATGAGTCCGATCTCGAAAATATTGGTGAATGTTATAACGTTATCGCCATGAAAGATCACCTTGATTGCACAGTCGATGAATTAGACATTAAGCTTTCTGTGTTTTATGACGAGAACAGGTGGTTGTTTAATAGCGATACTGATGATATGCCTGTAAGAACGGCAATGGCTAATCCAATAGCACCAATGTCAGTTCAGTTGCATCCAAGTGATGAGTACGCACTCAAGCATGAAGGAAAAAAAGGCAAGCCTGATGGTGTTTACTTTATTAAGGGTGAAGGTACCATGGTTTTAGGTCATCATGCGCAAACCAAAGAAGAGTTCATTGACATGGTTCATACCAAGCAATGGGATAAACTTATTCGGAAAGTTCATGTAAAAGAAGGAGATTTTGTTGATGTTCCGTATGGGACATTGCATGCTTTTGGTGCTGGGTTTGTCTTGATTGAGTTTACTCAAAATGCTGATCTGACCTATCGTTTATATGATTATGATCGCATTGATCCTAAGCTAAATGGTCTGCGTGAGCTACATATTCAACAAGTATTTGATAATGTTAGGATACCAAATGATGATCCACAACCTGTGGATTTAATTGAAGAGGTTTCAGCTGATAACACTCATATTTGCTTTCATCATGAACCAGGTGTTTATACAGCAGGTTTATATAATATTCAAAAAGAAGGTTCTATAAAGCGAAATGAATTTTATTTTTTAACGTGCATTAGTGGTGAAGGTAAACTTAATGATGTATCGATTAAAGGTGGGGAAACAGTTTTTGTTCCATGTGATTTTCAAGAGTTAAAAGTAAGTGGATCTATGGAGCTTGCCTATGTGACTTACATAAAAAAAGAGGAGATTAACTATTAGAAATCAAGTGGGAAAGCAAAAAAGCTAAAAATTCAT